>MDSV01125855.1_pt1 | contig 63510 bp, 52 predicted proteins | sample 810851 | NCBI WGS metagenome assembly MDSV01 (sample SAMN05326640, study PRJNA326480) | marine metagenome | isolation source: seawater | place: Atlantic Ocean: North East | collected 2012
CCAAAATAATCTTTATCTAATTCAAGCTTATCGATGAGTATTTCATAAAATTGTGGTTCGATTGACCCGACGGACATATGCTTGCCGTCTTTACATTCAAAAGTATCGTAAAAATGAGCTCCACCATCAAGTAAATTAGACTCTTTGCTTTGTTTCCAAAAACCTGAAGCATCAAAAGAGTAAAACATCGTCATTAAAAGTGAGGAGCCATCAACCATTGCAGCATCAACAACTTGACCCTTGCCACCATTTTTAACATTTAATATGCCAGCAAGGATACCTAATGCAAGAAACATGCCTCCTCCGCCATAATCACCAATTAAATTTAATGGCGGTGGCGGGTTTTCACCATTGCGGCCTATAGAGTCTAGTGCACCTGTAAGAGCTATATAATTCAAATCATGCCCAGCTGAATTTGCTAAAGGGCCAGTTTGTCCCCAACCGGTCATTCTTCCATAGACAATATTTGGATTTACACCTAATACTTCTTCTGGTCCAAGGCCTAGTCTTTCCATTACACCCGGACGAAATCCTTCGAATAGTGCATCTGCTTGGGATAATAATTTCTTTATTTCATCAATTGCATCAGGTTTCTTCAAGTCTGCGGTTATTGAATATTTTGATCGGCTTTGAAAGTCTAATTCATTACCTTTGCCTAAAGATGAGGCCCTATCTATTTTTATCACTTCGGCACCTAAATCAGCTAATACCATCCCGCAAAAAGGTCCTGGACCAATTCCTGAAAATTCTATGATAGTTGTTCCTTTAAGTGGTCCGCTCATTTATCTTCCTTATGAATCAAATGCTTTAAAGGATTGTAGCAAAAGTGGTAATAATATTAATGTTGCCAATAATGAGGTAAAAATTGCTAATGATGTAAAAGTTCCAAATAAAACCGTTGGAGAAAAGTTTGAAAAGCTAAAAATTAGGAATCCAATAGAAATTGTCAGTGCTGTATACAAGATAGCTCTTCCAATGGTGGTATGCGATTTGAGAATTGCATCACTCGGCGCTACTCCATTGGAAATTTCAACCTTATATCTATATAAGTAATGGATTGTATTATCCACTGCCATCCCGACACTGATCGCAGCGACAGTGATGGTCATAATGTCCAATGGTATTGATAGGATTCCAAGTAACCCAAGAACGCTTGACGCAGTTAAGACGTTTGGGATCAGTCCGATAACTGCAACTTTGATTGATCTAAATATTACCAAAAACATAAGCAATATCACCCCAAAAACAATACCCAAAGATTTAATTTGAGAATCAAATAGTGACTGCAACATGTTGTTGTAAAGAACTGCAAGGCCGGTAATTCTAAATTGATCCTCTGCTAATCCGAATTTCTCCTGCAGATCATTTGAAACATTATTTATCAGTTGGTTTCTATTGAGGGTATTTGATGTTTCATAAACACGTGTTGAGATCCTAACCTGTGTGTCGTCTTGATTTATATACGAATATAAAAGAGACTCCTTGAGATCTTCAGGTAAAACAGATCTTAATAATGCTAACTCAAGATCATTGAGATCTTTCCCATTATTGATAAGTCGTGCCATTTTGATTCCACTTGCAACACTTAAAACTTTTCCTATTTCTGGAGTGCTATCTAAATAATCATGAATGTCTTCAAGTCGCTTCAAAGTAAAAGAATTCCACCAGTATCCGGATGCTTCGCTTGAATCATCTTCAAAAAGATCATCATCAAATAAATCATCATCCAGACTGACATCTTCAGCTGATTCCTTTGGAGCATCAATAACGATATCTAAAGTTGCTGTCCCTCCAAGTTCTTTATCAAGCAAGTACATTCCTTGATAAATTTCAGTATCAGCTGAAAAATAATCTATGAACCTATTCTCAACTTTTAGAAGTGAAAACCCATACACTAATGCGCACATCAAAAAGATAGATACCAAAAAAATTCCATTCTTTGAAGAATGACTAAATTTGGAAAATAAAACTGGGACAGATTGAATCCAATCAGGCTCATTTGCATTCCTGTTGATTAAAATTTTCATCATCATTGGTAAAAAAGTGAAGGTTAGGACAAAAGCAAAAACCATACCGACCGCCATCATCTTCCCAAACTCTATTACTGGTTTAATTTCTCCAAAAATTAAAGAGATAAAGGCTACTGCCGTTGTAAATGCAGCAAAAAAACATGGAAACAACATTTGCTTGCATGCCTCTGCTATAGCATCATCCACTGAATTCATCTCACGCCTAACATCATTAAATCTAACTAAAACGTGAACAGTTAACGAGATAGTAAGAATTAATAAAAGAGCAATAAAGTTGGATGAAACAACACTAATTTTCCACCCTGCCAAACCTAAAAAAGAAGCAGTAAAAATGGTGGCCACTACAGCATTTGAAAGCGGTAGGAATACATAGCTTATTTTTCCAAAAAATGTGAACAGCAAAAGACCAAACACAATTGCTACTGCGATTCCAAAGACCCTAAGATCAGACTCTATAAATGACATCATATCAACGGCAATCATTGATGCTCCACCAAGGAAAATTGTCCCCTCAGACCTAAATTCATTTAAAACTGATCTGACGTTTTCAATTAATTGCTTTTGTTTTATTGATTCCTGATCATTGATCTCAGAAATAGCTAAATTTATTTCAACTATCTCATCTTGAACTTTAGGTGTTTGAACTTTATCCAGTAATTCATATCTTTTATTTATTAAAGGTCTGTATTCAGGATTTTCTTCTAAAACTATTTGTAAAGCAGTAGTTCTTCCATCAGGACTTATTATTAATTCTGAGTAGATGGGATTATCAAGAATTTCTTCTTTAGCAAGCTGAATATCTACTGCAGGATCTTCAAGTGTCTTTAAGTTGTCTGCTATTTCACTAAGCTCTACTCTTGGTTGAAAGAAAATAGGTGCATCCAATAAAGAGAGAACTGAAGAAACGCCTTCTAAATCTAATAATTGTGATTCTAGATTTTTAATAACTGATAATGTTTGTTGATCAAATAAATCATTATTTGGAGTGAAGGTCGCAATTAAAAAATCAGAGTTACCAAATGTATTGCCAACTTCTCTGTAAGTTTTAAATGCCTCATCACCCTGAATAACCAATGCTTCTGAGGATGCATCAAGCTTAAAATTCTGCAGTCCAGGTAATAGAAGAACTAATCCAAGTAAAAGCATCAGCAATCCCAAAACTGGTCTTTGGAGCATTTGTTTAAAAATCGTCATTTTTTTACACACTCGGGTGACTCAGGCTCAGATTCTAATTCTGAGAGTTCTTCATGTGTATAACAATGAAGTGCAAGAGCATGGAATTTCTGCATTAAATCTCCAAGCTGAGAAAAGATCATTTTATGCCTTAAAACCCTGGGAGTATCAATGAATGAATCATCTGCAATAATCAACTTAAAGTGAGTTTCAGAATTTTCTGGAACCGAGTGCATATGACTTTCATTTTGAAGGTTTAAAATAGCATTGGGAAATTTTTTAAAGACTTTATTTCTTATTTCTGTTTCAAGATTCATAACTCTCTAGCTTTAAAAGTTTATGTTTATTTTTAATTCCAAAAGCATATTTACCAATACTTCCATCAGATCTTAATACTCTATGACATGGAATTATAAGCGGAATTGGATTTAATCTACATGCTGAGCCAACCGCTCTAACAGCATTTGGATTATTAATAGATACTGCTATTTCCTGATAAGAACATGTATCTCCATATCTTATTTTAGTAAGAGATTTCCAGACTTTTTTTTGAAATTCAGTCCCTTCTAATTTGTTAATATTTAGAGGGAGTTCATTGACTGAAATAGCACCATTAGTTAGCTGATTAAAAGTTTCTTGAAGATTTTGATCAAGAAATAATTTTTCAATTGAATTAACCAGCTCTAATCTTATAAGGTATCTATCCTTAAAATGAGCTAAAAAGTTTCCAATTGGTGTTTTGATAAAAGATGGTTTCATAAAAAGGATTAGTTGTAATCCTTAATGCCTTTTGATTTTGATCGATCATAAATCTTTTGATCATAGGCTTCCTTAAAAGAAGTCTTTGTAAAAGGCCTTGAGTGATGTGTAGATTGAACTTTATCTCTTTTCTTAAATAAAAACATGTATATGAGACCGCTCATGAATCCAGCAACATGTGCCATGTAGGCAACACCATCGGACATAGAGGATCCTAATGAAAAAAACTGACCAATAATCCATATTGCCAAAACTATACCTGCAGGAACATTAATAATTTGGATAAAAATAAAAATCCAAACAAAAACTCTTACATTTGCACTTGGATATAAAATTAGATAAGCACCGAGTATTCCGGCAACTGCACCACTAGCGCCTATTAAAGGTATTAAGCTATCAGGGTCTACGATTCCTTGTGCTAGAGAAGCTATAACCCCACAGACTAAGTAAAAGACAAGAAACTTAATCGATCCAAGTTCAGCCTCAATATTATCGCCAAAGATCCATAAATAGAGCATATTTGAGAATAAATGAAAAAATCCCCCATGAATAAATAAGGATGTGTAGAGGCTTGAATAAAACAAACTTGAATTTGGAAAAAATTCTCCAGAAATAAATCCATTATCTTTAAAATATGCTTCCAGTTCGCTGCTGCTAAGACTAGACTGGAATAAAAATACCAATACGTTTAAACCTATGATTATATAAGTTACCCAAGGTATTTTTTTAATAGGATTATCATCAAAAAGAGGTAAGAAAAACATTAGCTATCCAAATGTTTTGCATTTTGTAGCTCAACAACCAAGCTTAGAACTTCCTCCCATATTTTCCACTCTGAATGATTTAGGTTTGCAGCATGCTCAGCTGCTCTTAGCATAGCTATAGATTCAGCATCATCTCCATATTGAGAGATAAGGTCTCGAGCTGTTTTTGTAACTTGATTCAAGGCTTTTTGGAATTAATGCATTTTTAAACTGTTCTGCAACTTTATCCCAAGTAAAGCTCGATGCAAAGTCTATACAACCCGATGAAGAAACTTTTACAGCCTGATTAATTGCATTTAGTAAGCTATCATCAGTAAATCCATTGACTCCGTTAATAATTAAATCCTTGGGCCCGGTTACTGGATATGCAGCAATAGGTGTACCGCAAGCTAATGCTTCAAGCAGAACGATTCCAAATGTATCTGTTTTTGAGGGAAAAACGAAGGCATCTGCGCCCGCATACCACCTAGCCAGCTCGATCTCTTTTTTATATCCAATAAACTTTACATCAGGATATTTCCTCTCAAGCTCCTTCCTTAGTGGTCCATCGCCAACTATTACTTTTTTTTGTGATGTTTTCAGCTTTAAAAAGGATTCAATATTTTTTTCAACTGCAATTCTTCCTGCGTAAAGTAGGTAAGGCTCAGAAAATTCAATCTTAGGATGATTTGCATTAAATATAGTATGATCTATAGCTCTATCCCACATAACTAAATTCTTAAACCCCCATGATATTAATTCATCCTTGTGTGATTGAGTATTCACTAAGTTGTGAAAGGCAGCACCATGAAACCAACGCATCAGGCCATAACCCCAGGAAAGAGGGAAGCTAATTCTGGCATTTACATATTCAGGGAATTTTGTATGCACTGCAGTGGTAAATGAAAGGTTATTTTTAATTAATAAATATCTCCCCATTAAGCCAAGAGGTCCCTCACTAGCTATATGGATTGCGTCGTACTTATTAAATTTAATAATTTTTTTTAATTCACCTAGATTTAAGCTAATTCTTATCTCACGATATCCAGGAAGTGGGAGTGTTTTAAATCTTGATGGATCAATAATATCAACCGTGTGGCCTTTTAATCTTAGCTGATAAGCAACATTAGACAATGTGGTAACAACTCCATTAACCTGAGGAAACCAAGCATCTGTAATTATTAAAATCTTCATGAGGCTTTGAGTAATTGTATCTTTTCTCTTTGCTCGTCAGCCCATCTGATAATTTTAAAATCTCCAGATTCATCTTCAATAAGAGCAGTACATGACTCAACCCAATCACCACAATTCATGTAAGTGGAGGTTTCAATTTTTTTGATTTCTGCTTTATGAATATGCCCACACACAACGCCATCAAAACCTCTGCGTTGACACTCCTTTGAAACATTTATCTCATAATCAGACATAAAATTCACTGCACCCTTAACTTTCTGTTTCAAATAATTTGAAAGAGACCAGTAACCATACCCAAGCCTTGATCTAAAGAAGTTAAGGTAGTGGTTCAAGATAAGCAAAAACTGATAAATCCAATCTCCTAGCAAAGCCAAATGCCTTCCATAGGTAGTGACTATATCAAATTGATCCCCATGTATGATTAACATTTTTTTATTTTTGAGAGTTTGATATTCATATTCTTCAGTTAATTCGATATTGCCTAATTGAAGAGGTTGATATCTCCTTAAAAAGTCATCATGGTTGCCGGTAATAAAGAAAACTTTTGTGCCCTCTTTAGACATCGATAAGAACTTATTAAATACATTGCTATGTTCTTGCGGCCAATAAAGTTTTGAAGACAATCTCCAGCAATCTATTATGTCTCCTACTAAAAATAAGTTTTTACAGGAATGCTTATCCAAAAAATCAAGCAGGAGCTTTGATTGGCACCCTTTTGAGCCTAAATGAATATCAGAGAGAAATATCGAGCGAAACTTAAGTTTGGACATAGTAGAATAGTAAATTTAATTTAAGGCATTAGTAAAACAAAAAAGTAACAATTGCATGGAAGTTATTCATATATTTGACCAAAGACCAGGTCATTCTAACCAAGGAAACATTCTCTTACAATCCCTTGTTAATGAGCTTAATTGTGCATCGTCAGAATGCTCTATTGATAACTTAGACAAACTTAAGCCAAGTTCAAATAGACTTATTTTAATTGGGGTTGGGCATAGGGCGCATAAAGCATTACTGCAACAAAAAAAACTGCTCTCCAACTCTAAAAAGATTACTCTTATCGCTGTTCTTAGGCCAACTTTTAATGCTAAAAAGTTTGATCTAATCATAGCTCCAGAACATGACTATCACGACAGAATGATGCCTACAAACTCTTTATTGTTTAAAGGCAGTCTTTGTAAAACATCCCTTGTTAAACCCGAAAATAATAAACTTGTTGTATGCATAGGCGGCCCAATAAAAAATGTGCCGTTTGAAAAAAGAATATTAATAGATAATTTGAAATACATCATTGATACTCATCAACAGTTTAAGATTTCTATTTTTAATTCAAGAAGAACGCCCAACGATGTATGGTCTGAAATTTCTTGTTATGGAAATATTAAACTGCATGATTCTAAGGACACTGATTTTAATTTTTTTAACCAAAACCTTGTATTGGCAACGAAAAAATTCATCACACCAGACAGCATAAGTATGATTTTTGAGAGTCTATCCAGTTACGGTGAAACTTATTTGTTGCAAACCAGTAAATCCTCTAAAAAATCTTGGTTCGGGATTAAAAGTAATAAGCATCATAGAATTAACAATGAATTACTTGATGAAAAACGCATTGGTATTGTTCAAAAAAGAGATGTATTTGATAAATCTGGAGTAATAAGCCATATGATATCTCCAAATCCAGGTTTTGAGCCATTAGCTGAAGTCGAGAAAATTGCTTTCCAAATTAAAAGACTAATAAATGAATAACATTGCGCATTTAATTTGTAGCAAAAATTTTTCAGGCATTGAGCAACATGTTCATGAATTAACATCAACATTAACAAATAATTCTGATTATGATCTTTATATCTTTGCAGATGAAACGTTAGAGCCTCATTTTCAAAATCATAGATTCCAAATATTTCCTAATAAATTCAGATTCAGTCTCATTGCTCTTTTCAAACTTCGAAAATTAATAAAAGATCATAAAATTCAGATACTTCACTGCCATGGTTCAAAATCAATCCTCTTGGGTCGTTGGGTAAGCTGGATTACAAAGGTAGAGTTAATTGCAACAGTTCATGCTAATAAAAAAAGACCTGTTGCCACAAATGGCTATAGGAAAACAATTATTGTAAATGAGCTCTTAAAAAAAACTTATCCTGCTGCAGAGGTAATAGGTAATTGGGTAAACCCTAAATTAGAAATACTTAATTCCTCAAGAGACGGAAAATTTATTGCGGTTGGAAGGCTGGAAAAAATCAAGCGATTCGATTTATTGATTCATGCATGGAAAGGTATTAATGAAAAACTTGAAATCATCGGAGATGGTTTAGAAAAGAATAACTTGCTGACTATCATTAAAGATAACAACTTAGCTGAAAAAATCACCATCAGATCAGAGGTCAATTCTCAGGAACTGGGTAATATTTATAAAACAGCAAAAGGTTTAATTATCACCAGTTTAAGAGAGGGAGGCCCTAGGGTGGCTTTAGAGGCAGCAGCTTTTAACTTACCGGTATTTGGAACCAATGTAGGGATTATGAGTGAATTATTTCCGCAAGAGGTCTTAGCTGATCCAAATAATGAAGATGAGATTATTTCTTTAATACGAAGCTTTGTGCCTCTAGCAAAAAATCTTGATGTAAGTGCAATTAAGGAGCGAATATTTGAATCCTATACAGTAGAAAGCTCTGCAAAAAAGGTTAGTAAAATTTACGATTCGGTATTAAGCAATTCCTTATAAACTTTTAATGTTGCGTTGGTTTGATGCTCTTTTGTGAACTCTTTATTTAAAAGTAATTGATCTGGAACCTCTAATAAACGTCTTACTTTAACTTCTAAATCATCCATGGAATTAAGTTTAGCAAGGCCATTAGATTGAAGAAGAGATAGGGATTCTTTTACCCCTCCATAATCCCATCCCACCACTGAACTACCACAAGCAGCAGCTTCAATCATTGTTCTACCAAACGGTTCAGCCTTTGATGATAAGTTAAAAACAATAGATGAAATTTTATATACATTTTCTATATCAGATCTCCCATCACAAAATAGAATTTGGGTGTCATCCAGATTAAAGTCTGATGCCAGTGTTTTGAGCTTTTCAAAATAAGTTTTTTTATTCTTTGCAACAGGTCCCATGACAATGCCGATCAATGATGGATCTCTCAGCCTATGGATTAGTTCAATAAATGTTTCAATGCCCTTCCATGAGGTGATTCTGCCAGGCATCAATAAGATTTTTTTATTTGTTGTTTGCGGAAAGTCTGCAAACCATTTATCAAGCCAGCTACTTTCAAGAGGAGTTTGATTAAATTTTTCTGTGTCACAACCCCTGTAAATATTGACTATATTTTGAGTTGAAATTTTGTAATTGTCTTTAATGTATTGCTTTACGGTATTAGAAATACTAATAATTGAATCACTTTTAGCCATTGATTGGCTATACCATGGCTTACTATAAAGACCATGAAAGGTAGATACTAAGATAGGCTTTTGATGATTTGGCAGTCCTCTTGTGGCTAAGTGATATATCCAGGCTGGAAATCTTGATCGAACATGAACAATATCTGGTCTTTCTTCAAAAAGAATTTTCTTAAGAGCTTTAAACTTCATCAGAGCAGATAAAGATTTCTTTGAAATAGGAATGTATAAATTTTTTACCCTAGGGTCCAATTCACTCTCAAGAACTCCCCCTGCGGAAATAATTAGAGCATCATGACCTTGAGAAACTAAAAAATTGGCAAGATCTACTGTTCCACGTTCAACACCTCCAAAATTTAACTCTGGAAGCAGTTGAGCAATTTTCATTTATTCGTACCTTAGTGATATTGCCGGATCGAGTTTCGCTGCTCTTCTAGCAGGCCAAATTCCAAAAAATAGTCCCACCATTGCAGAAAAGGTCACTGAGCCGATAATCGCGGTTAGAGGAAATACTATAGGCCATTCTTGTAAAAAAGCTATTAGAAAATATATTGAGGTTCCAAGAATAACTCCGATAAAACCTCCAATTAAACATAGTGTAATTGCCTCAATAATAAACTGAAGCAAAATTGTATTTTGTGTAGCGCCTAGCGCCTTCCTTAAGCCAATTTCCCTGGTTCTTTCTGTTACTGAAACTAGCATAATATTCATCACACCAATACCGCCCACTAAAAGACTTATTGAAGCAATACCTATAATTAAAGCAAAAAAGATAGATGTAGCCTGTCTTTGAAGATCAAGTGCTTGGCCCCAGTCTCTAATACTAAAATTATTACTTTCACCAGGTCCAATGTCATGCTCTCTTCTCAGGATCCTTTCGATGGCAATCATTACTTCCTCTGTGGAGTAATCTACAGGGAAATTTACATTGATGGATCCAATTGTCTCCCTGCCAAAGATCCTATCAGAGGCGGTATACAAGGGCGTGTAGATCTGCTCATCAGGGTTAGGTCCCCAGCCTGCGCCCTCTTCTTTAATAGTACCAATGACTTTGAATGAAATATTGTTAATTAAGATTTCGTTGTTTAAGAGGGTTCTAGATGATGTTTTAAGTTCATTGGCAACCTTTGATCCTAACACAACAACCCGTTTTCTAGCTAAACTGTCATTTTCAGTAAAAGTGGTACCTGAATCTAATTCATACCCACGGATAGAAAAAAAATCTGGCGTACTGCCAACAATTTGCAAGCTTGCATTCTCACTTTTAAATTTAACTTGTTTTGAACCTCGAATCTCAGGAGCAATCTGCCACGGTATTTCTCCGTCCTTAGAAAGAGCGATAGCATCTTTAATATCCAAAGGGACCTTGCTTGTATTTGTTGCACCTTGCCTAGAAGAACTTGGATAAACATATATTGTTCTTGCTCCAAGATCAGTGATTGAGTCATTTAGTGCCTGTTGAGCACTTGAACCCATGGCCACCATAGCAATGACCGCTGCGGTACCAATAATAATGGCAAGCGTTGTTAAAATTGATCTTAATTTATTGGCTTTAATTGCATCGACTGCAGTACCTATAGATTCTTGGACAAGCATTAGCTGAACCTATTACGTAAGCGTTCTGAGAACCTTTGTTGCGATTTAATTAAACCCTCACTTGGTAAGACATAAACAATATCATTTTTATTAAGGCCCTCTTTAAGTTCAACATAGTTAAGATCAGTTTTACCAACCTTAACCCATTGCATTTGAGGCCCATTATTTGTTTCTCTAAAAACTATAAAAGAAGTAAATCCTTCACCTTCAACTTTCTTCTCTAGAAATGAATTAATTTGATCATCATCAAGCCCTAAAAGCATGGCAACGGTCATAACATCTCTTCTTGTTCTAAGAGATCCTGAAGGCAGTGCCAAGGCAACACGTTCATTTAAAATTTCAATTTCTACATCGGTGTTCATTCCAATTAGTAGCAAATTATTCTCATTTTTTATATCAATCAATACAGGAAAAGTTGTAACGTTTTGCTCCTCTTTTGCCTGGGGTTCAATCTTAGAGACTATCCCTGTAAATTTTTTATCCCGATAAGCTGAAACTTTCAAAGTAACTTCCTGACCGATTGTAATTTTGCCAATATCTATCTCATCGATGAGTGCTCTAACTCTTACTTGATTTAAATCAGCCATCTCCATTAAAAGAGTTCCCCCGCCTACAGCCGAGGTTGGTGACGTAATTACTTGTCCGACTTCTGCCGCTCTTGAAATAATGGTTCCACTTATGGGTGATCTAACAAGGGTATCATCAAGCGCTATTTTTGCATTTTCTAGGTAAACATTAGATCTTACGTATTGAGATTTTGCTGAGGAAAAAGATTCTTGAGCATCTTCAAATGCTTTATCAGAAATACTGCCCTCCTTATGAAGTGTTTCTGATCTAAGAAATTGGCTTTCAGCGTTTTCTAACCTTACTTTTGCAACGTCTAAATCAGCAGATGCTTGCTCAAGATTATTTTTTGGTGTTCTTTGATCAATTCTTGCCAATACTTGACCCTTTTCTATGTAATCTCCTATTTCTGCACCCAAATATAATATCTCTCCGGATGCCTTAGACTTGATCTCAATAGAAGAAATTGCCTCAACGGTCCCAGAAGCCTCAACGGTTAAATCAAGCTGTTGCGCATCAACTTCTTTTTTTGAATAAAATTTGAATTCCTCTTCGGCGCTTGAGCTACCCCCACAACTTACTAGGAAAATTGAAATTATTAACAAAGATAATATTTTGTGCTTCATTTTAATACCTTTTGATCCTCAAATATTTTACCGTCTTTTATCGAGATTATTCTCTCAGCTTGATTTGCAACTTCTATTTCATGTGTAATCACAATTATGGTTTGACCTTGTTTGTGAAGATTTGTAAAGAGATTCATAACATCATAGCCAGTTTTACTATCCAAATTTCCAGTAGGTTCATCAGCAAAGAGAATGGATGGCCTATTAACTAATGCTCTTGCTATGGCAACTCTTTGTTGTTGGCCTCCAGATAATTCTGAAGGTTGGTGATGAGCCCTAGATTCAAGATCAACTGATTTTATTACCTCCATAGCGATTTCTTCTTGCTCAGATTTATCAATTCCTGCATATTTTAATGGCAACATAACATTGTCTAGAGCTGTGTTCCTGGCTAATAAATGAAAATTTTGAAATACGAATCCAATCTCACGATTTCTAATTAATGCAAGAGCATCATCATCGAGCGAGCTCACATTTTTATTATTTAAGAAATATGTTCCGCTGGTAGGGCTATCTAAACATCCAATGATATTCATCAAAGTAGATTTACCTGAACCTGATGGGCCCATTATTGCTACAAACTCACCTTTATTAATATCAAGTGAAACTCCTCTTAAAGCCTCAACAGTTTGAGTTCCAACAGTAAAGTGACGCACCAAATTTTCCGTTTTAATTATGCTCATAAATTTTGGATGTAAAGTATACTTTACATTTAAGCAGGATCACAAATAAATACTGGAATGTCTCTATCGGTGTTGTTTTGGTAAGTCTGATAGTCGGGATACGTCTCACAAATAATTGGCCAGAGTAATAATTTTTCTTCTTTTGACGCTTGTCTTGCAATAAAAGTTCCATGACTATTGCGAGTCATTACTTCAACTTTTGGGTTTGCTTTAATGTTGTAATACCAGCTTGGGTTTTTTGGCATTCCACCTAGTGAGGCAACCAAAATTGGTCTGCCATCCTTATGAACGTGAATTAGGGGAATGTTTCTAACTTTATTCGTTTTAGCCCCAATAGTTTTTACGACCATTACTGGAAAACCACCAGGCCACTTATTCCATATCTTGCCTTTAGACATCAAAAAAATAGGCGCTTGAAGCTTCGAAAAGATCCGAATTACAAACTTACCAAACTTAGCTGAGGATTCTGAATATTTTTCTGCCATATCTTATTTAAATGCAGATATTCCGGTTTGGAAGTTACCTAAAATAAGTGAATGAACATCATGGGTACCTTCGTAAGTATTTACAGCTTCAAGGTTCATGGTGTGCCTTATTACGTGATACTCATCGATAACACCATTGCCACCATGCATATCACGAGCAGTTCTAGCAATATCTAATGCTTTTCCACAATTATTTCTTTTAACAAGTGAAATCATTTCTGGAATCATCTTATCTTCGTCCATTAATCTACCAACCCTTAAACTAGCCTGCAATGCAAGTGATATTTCTGACTGCATATCTGCAAGTTTTTTTTGTATGAGCTGTTTAGCAGCCAAGGGTTCGCCAAATTGATGACGATCAAGAGTGTATTGTCTTGCGGCCTTCCAGCAGAATTCAGCGGCACCAATAACTCCCCATGAAATACCGTATCTTGCTAAATTTAGACAAGAAAATGGGCCCTTGAAGCTTTGTACGTTTGGTAGAACCCTCTCATTAGGAATAAAAAGTTCATCCATGAAAACTTGTCCTGTTGTCGATGCACGAAGAGCAAACTTACCATCCAGTTTGGCAGTACTAATATTTTTATCATCTTTTTCTGCAATAAAGCCTCTAAGAATTCCTTGTTCATCTTTTGCCCATATGACGAAAATGTCTGCAATAGGAGCATTCGTTATCCATGTCTTAGAGCCTGACAATTTATATCCACCATCAGCTTTTTTAGCAACAGTCTTCATGCTTCCTGGATCTGAGCCTGCATCGGGCTCAGTTAAACCAAAGCATCCAATTAATTTTCCTTTGGCCATTTCTGGTAAATATTTCTTTTTTTGATCATCTGATCCAAATCTATAGATTGCATACATCGATAAAGATGATTGAACGCTCATTGCAGATCGATAACTAGAATCAACCCTTTCAATTTCTCTAGTAATCAAGCCGTATGCAACATAACCAATCCCCGCGCAACCATATCCATGAATTGTAGGACCAAGCATTCCTAGCTCGCCAAGTTCTTGATAAATTTCTTTGTGAAATACCTCATCTCGGTTAGCCTCAAGAATTCTTGGCATTAAAGAGTTCTGACAATATTCGTGAATATTTCTTTGAATAATCCTCTCCTCTTCAGAGAGTTGCTCATCAAATAAAAGAATATCTTCCCAGTTATTTTGCATATAAAAAGTTAGCCAGTTAATCCGAAATTAACTGGCTCGAATAAAAAAAGGATTTAGAATTTGTACCTAAAATCAAAACCTAATGTTCTTGGTGCACCATAATAGTCAAGAGTGATTTGACCAAATCCAGGACCAAAAGGAATATTATTAACTATATAGCTCTTATCAGCTAAATTTTTAATCCAAAAAGTTAAACTAATGTCTTCACTTGGATCCATTAATAATCTGACATCAATAACTCCCCTTGAATCAACCTTTGTTAAATCGGCTCTTGGGTCATTACCATTATATGGAAAAATTGCATGTTCAGAGATGCGACTATAGTCCACCCTAGCACGATATGCTCCATAATCCTTTTCAACTGAAAAATAAATACTATTTTCAGGAGCATAAGGGAACTGCTCAAGCATAAAGCCATCGCTAGCAACAGCACCACCTGTGAATTCAGAATCAAGGTGTCCATAATTAATCATAATTTTTGTTGTATCGTTAAGATAAGCAGTTGTTTCAATTTCAATACCAGATATGTCAGCAGAATTATTGATAACTTCAGAAGCAGCAGCAGCATCAGCAGTAAAATAAGAAATCTGCATGTCTTCGTGCTCATTATCAAAGTAGGCAGCATTAAACATGAGTCTGTTGTCAAAAAAGATGCCTTTAAAACCTATCTCAGTTGATTGAACTGTTTCAGGTGCATACGGTACTGAAGCAGAAAATGGATTCGAGCTCTCTGCATTAAATCCACCGGCTTTAAATCCATCTGCAACCTTGAAATACATATTTGCAGATTCACTAATATCATGAGAGACGATGAAAGTGCCAGTTGTATCATCAAAGCTTCCACTGCCGTTAGCTGATATTACTCCTACATATTCCTTAAAGCCCTCCTTATCTTCTTCAGTTTTTCTAACTCCTACAGTTACGTCTGTCTTATCTGAAACAGCAAGTTCAAATTGACCATAAAATGCCTCACTATCTCCATCTCCTGAGTAATTTTGGGCAAATACTTGACCTCCGCCAAAGAAAGATTGAGGATTTGAAGTATAAGCTTCATCTTTAAGACTGTAGTAGCCGAGAACATAATTAAGATTGTTTCTTTGTCCAGTTAATTGGAGTTCCACAGTATCTGATTCATAGGATGTATATCTTGAGGTATTGGCAATTGGGAATGGCCCACCATCTAGATCAAGGTTATCAGACCATGTGGTTTCTCTTTTTGCAATTATTGCTTTAACGGTTCCAAAGCTAAGATCTCGAGAATAAGTTAAAGAAGTTCCTTCAACTTTAGAGGTCTCAAAAGTGTTTTCATTTATATGAGCAACTTTCTCTCTATCCTTTGAGGTAAAAAGCTCGATTGGCCATAATTTTAAGCCGCCAGTTAGCGCTGAAGCACCAACACCAAAAGCCGTACTCCAATTAGGTATGGTGTTGCCAAGCTGAGCAAATGGAGGTGTGTTATTTTGCCTGTTGTAATCCATTGCAAAATCAAGCGAACTTACATCTGAATCCCAAGAAAGATTTACTCTGTAACCCTCTGCATCAATCGTATCAAGATCATTTAAAGTTGGTGCAGCTGTTGGCACTACGCCTTGCGGAGGTCCAAATGGGCTTACGAAGTTTTTTACGTACCCACCGCGGTCTTTTTTATTCATCACAACTTTACCAAACATATTGTCACCAAGCCTCATATCACTAATAAGCTGGAATTGACGAAGTCCATAATTTCCAATCGTGGACTTGAATTCTGTACCAGAGCCTGAAGGTTTCTTAGAAATTAAATTTATTGCACCACCTAAAGTATTTCTTCCATACAAGGTTCCTTGAGGTCCTCTTAAAATTTCTACTCTTTCCAAATCAACAACATCAAATATCGCTCCTTGAGTTTTACCAAGATAAACGCCATCAAGGTATACGCCAACAGTAGGCTCCCATGTTATTGCGGGGTTAATGGTAACTCCACCGCGCATAGCTATAGTAGCTGAAGTATTATTTGAAGGAGTCTCAACAAGCATGACGTTTGGAGAAATACCAGCCATATCTACAACATTCTGAATATCAAGGTCTTCAATAGTAGATTCGGTTATAGCTGTTAATGCTATTGGAGTATCCTGGAGGGATTCCTCTCTTTTTTGAGCTGTAACCACCACTTCTTCTATTCCGCCAACTGATCTTGCTTCCATAGTTTGATCATATGACGTAACAGAATTGCTAGACTGATTAACGCTTTCGGATTGCACTGTTCCAATAGGCTCATCGGCTATGGAAGCAATAGAAAAGCTAGCAACAAATATTATTGAAAATTTAAAGTTTCTAAAATTCATAGTTTTCCCCGCAAATTTTTTATTAAAATTATATTTTGAATATTATTATTATGCCATATCTCTGAATTTCAAAGGAAATATTGCTCTTAGAAAGCCCCTTCCTACATATATCCATCATCTTTTTACTGTTTCCGCATATGATTTTAAGTGGCAGTCGATCTTGATATTGATAACAAAAATCAATAACTTCTATTTGTGCATTCTCATGCCTTACACCATGCAAATCTAGGCAAGTAATCCCTCTTTCCTCAAAGGTTTTCATAGATTATCATATCAACATGTTAAACATTGAAAAGCTTACAGTAGATCATTTCTTTGATCCATCCTCTAAGAATTTCATAGATGATCCAAAACCAACGATTGAGAAGCTGGTTAATGAATATCCGGTGGCTAGATTTAATGCATGGTCGGCATGGTTAGTTACTGGCAATAAAAATATTACTGACTGTTTACTTGATAGAAGACTCTCTACTGACTTTAACCTCTGGGAACATGCTCCTCCAAAAAAAGACCTCTCTGAGATGGATGCTTTTGAAAAATTAATGAACAATAATTTATTTTTTTTAAACAGATCTAATCACTTAAGATTAAGAAAGCTTGCGCTTCCTGCATTTTCACCTCGTATCATGGAACAGATGAAAGTTCGTTTTACAAAGCTGGTTAAGGAAAGGTTTGATGAAATCGGAAAGCCTGAAAGATTTAATTTTGCGACTGAAATTGCTGAAATTATCCCAACGCAAGCTATTGCAAGTTTAGTTGGGATTCCAAGGGATAAATTCCCAATTTTTGACTCCTTAGCTTATGGAGTTGTTAGGGGCATCAATCCAATGTTGACACCTGAAGAAAGAGCTAAAGCAATTGCTGGAGTGCCTGCAGGGCTTGATCTGCTAAATGAGCTAATAGATGAAAAGAGAAACAACCCATCAGATGATTTTTTGTCTACTCTCATAACAGCGGAAGAAGATGGCGAAAAACTGTCAAACTGGGAGATGTGTGCATTAATTGGAGCTGTGTTAGGAGCAGGATCTGATACTGCTGTTGACTTACATAGTTATTTAATAAGAGCGCTGTTATCACATCCTGAGCAACTAGCTGAGCTAAAGAATGATGAAAGCCTCATTCAGAATGCTATCTCAGAGACTTTACGTTATGAATCATCTGGAAAAACTGGTCTAGCGAGATACGCATCTGAGGATCTTGAAATTCTTGGTGTTAGTGTTAAAAAGGGTGAAATGGTACAACTAATTACTAGTACTGCTGGGTTAGATCCAGCTGCATATGAAGATGCAAATACATTTAATATTCATAGAAGTCATGACAACAGCATAAGTTTTGGACAAGGTCCACATTACTGTATTGGGGTCACGTTAGTAAGATCCCAGACCGAAGTCATGTTAAAAGAATTATTTACTAGGTTTCCAAATTTAAGCCTTTCTGGAAAAATGGATTACGACTATGATCATCATAACGCAAGAAGAATGACGATCCTTGAAGTTGAAACTAATTTAAACTAAAAAATATTTGGATTAGGTAAGTCACCCCTGCTTAAAATAGAGTCAACCCTGTCTTTGAAAGCTTGTTCTGACTTCTCATTTGCAGGATTTATCCAATACTTTCCTTGTCTCAATTCAGCCAAGCAAAATTCAGCTACCTCATCGGGAGTAGTAGTTTCCATTTCAACACCCATTGATTTCATCATATCGACCATATCCTCAACAGAGGAAATTGGATGCTCAGGTGCATTTGGATCTCTAGCCAGCTTCTCCGGCCTATTTCTTTCAGCAGAAAAAAGGTTAGTTCTAACAGTATGAGGACCAGGAAATAAGATAGATACTTTTATGTTACTTTCTGATTGATCTAATTGAAGTTTTAAGACCTCACTTATACTAGAAACTGCAGCCTTTGATGATGTATAAATTGGAGTACTTGGCAAATTAATAAATGCTCCGTTACCAGAACAAGTATTTATTACATTTGCATCTTTTCCATGACCTAACATGTCAGGTATAAAAGCCTGTAAACCATGGACAATGCCCATAACATTGACCCCGTAAGCCCAATTCCAATCATTTGGATTTGTATCCCAAATCGATTGCAATTCAGCAGGTGCGACACCAGCATTATTAAAAAGCATTTGAACATCACCGACTTCAGAAGTAACAAACTTATTAAGTGCGACCATTGAGTCGTGATCAGAAACATCAGCTTGCTTGATGTCCACTTTTAAGCCATCTTTCACTAAACTAGCTTTTGCAGATTCTAGCGCAGAGGATTCAATATCACTTAAAACTACTTTTGCACCTTCTTTTGCTAGAGCAGCCCCAATTGCATATCCTACTCCAGAGGCTCCACCTGTAATTACAGCAACCTTTTCTTTAAAATTAGACATTTAATCAGCCGTCGTATCTTGAATGCATAAATGGAATGTAGCCCATAGGATCAATCTCTTCCATTACTGATGCATTACTTGAAGAAGAGCCCTCTTCCCATGTCATTGATATAACCTCTTCAACTGGAAGGTCTACGACTGGATCAACAGGAGACTCTCGCAATGTAAGCTCACCATCAAGATTTAAATTAACTGTTTGCTTTCTGTGCATATCAATTTTGACAAGTAACGGGTTCTGATCACAAACTTTATTTTGCTCACATGATGGAAAGACTTTAAAACAAAAAACTTGATCAGTGAATGAGGAAGTTTCAGCCTCATCTTTTATATTTCCATTAAACTCAATGTATTTAATGCCATGTCTTTCAACGCTCGCATGACATGAGTCTCCATCCTTGCTTGCTTCAACGTTTGCAATCTTTTTAGGTTCACCGTAAGTTTCTCTTCCACCCACAACAACTCCTTCTCCTTCCATCGGCATTGTAATTTCATAAATTCCTTCAATATCTTTATATTTACAGTTAACTCCAAAAGTTGCAGCACCAAACTCAAGACCATCGTGCAGATCAACAAATACTCGAGACATAACAATTCTTACCAATGGATCATCAGCAACAGATAAAGGTGCTGGGATGAGTTGTTCAATGAGGCCTGGTGTAGTTTTATAAAAAACTTTTACGGCTTGCATTGTTGCATCAAAGAACTCTAAGTTATTTTCAGCTGCTTCTTGAAGTTCAGCCGGTGTTTTTACATATCTTAATGTTGCCATATCTTTTATCCTTTATAATTTAATTGATATCATAACCAATTATATAAAGGAATTTAAATATGCCAAAACAAGAATTTCCGTTTCCTATGCCAAATGGTTGGTTTTGTGTGAGCAGATCTGATGAAATAAAGGCTGGTGAACTTAAAAATATAAAATTTTGCGAAAATGATGTTGCTGCATTTAGAACTGAAACCGGGAAAGCTGCTGTGCTTGATGCTTATTGCGGTTATTCAGGAATTAATATAGCTTTATGTGGAGAAGTTACACAAGAAGCACTCTATTGCTCAAAGACTGGAATTAAATGGGGTACTGATGGTTCTTGTATTGATATAGATAATGACTCGCTTACTCCTGAATCAGCGAAAGATATTAAAATATTTAATTATCCAGTTGTAGAGATGAATGGTTTTATTTGGGCTTGGCATCATTTGCTAAAAGAGAAGCCGTACTTTGAATTGCCAATGCTTGATGGCTTCAATGGTGATGATGAAAAGTGGGGAAAGGTTTATCACTACGAATATAAGATCAATACCGTTCTTCAAGAAATTGCTGAAAATGATGTAGATCAAGCTCATTTTCCAAAAGTACATGGCTCGCCATCATTACCTGAAACAGAAGCTATCGTTGATGGTATTTATAAAAAAACCATAGCTGAAACTCTTATGGACCCGAATAATGATAGTGTATCTGAAGAATTTAAAGTAGAAGATCAAGGAATGTTTACAACTACTTTTACAAGGGAGTCTTGGGGTCTTGGTTGTGTTGGTTTGCACATGGTAAATCTCCCTCCTTCAGGCGGAGAGTTTATTATGGTGAATGCATCCTGCCCGGTTGATAACAAAAATTCAATTTTAAGATGGTCAATGCGAGTATCTAAAGATATTGAAGATGAGCTTGGGATGGCAATTATAGATGGAATTGCTAATGGTGTTTTAGATGATATGCCAATATGGGATAACAAAAGCTATGTAGCGAATCCAATACTCTGTGATGGTGATGGGCCAATTAATAAGTTTAGAAAATGGGTAAGTCAGTTCTACTCAGAGATCCCAGATACTGCATAAAATTTGGCTAAAGTTCATTTCTTTTATTCAACCATGAATGCAGGTAAATCTACTGCCCTGCTTCAATCAAACTATAACTACAATGAAAGGGGGATGGATACCCTGCTCTTTCTTCCTAAAGTAGATGCGGATGCAAACAAAAATAAAATTCATTCAAGAATTGGTTTAAATGCTGATGCAATCTCGGTAGACACTAATTTTGATTTTTTTAAGTATGTTCAAAATTTCAAAAATAAGAAAAAGGTTGATGCAATATTGATTGATGAAGTTCAATTTCTTACAAAAGATCAGGTTAGGCAAATTTGTAAAATAAGCGATACTCTCAATATTCCATCGATGTGTTATGGAATTAGAACTGATTTTAGAGGAGAGCTTTTTGAAGGTAGCTCAGAGTTACTTGCGCTTGCAGATAATCTTATAGAGCTTAAAACTGTATGCGACTGCGGAAGAAAAGCTACAATGGTAGTTCGGCTGGATGAATCGGGTAATGTGATTACTGCAGGAGAAAAAATTCAGATTGGAGGAAACGATACCTACAAAGTCTTTTGCAGAAAACACTTTAGGGAATTAACTAACTTAATTTAAGTCCTGCGCCCTCTTTTAAATCTCTCTAGATGCAAATATAAAGGATCCTTAGAATCTGAGGTTCCAATATTTGCTCCTTGAATCATCGGATGTTCAAGATTAACTTCTGAGGGTTCGTTTACGTAAACCCAATCTGCATCTACTACTCTTTTAGAGAATTTCCAAACTCCATCTCTTTTTTCATATTTATCAAAGTATCTCCCGCCAATAAGAACATCATACCCCTGAGCTTCATCTTTTACTTTGTGGAAAGCAATAATATAAGTTTCACCTTCCGCCCTATCACCATTTAATTTAATGTTATGACTCGTTACATTGTGATGAAGAATTGCCATATTGCTTTGAATTTCTGGAAGCATATCAATGAACTCCATAGCTTTGCCTCTAAAAAATGAACCGTGATCATCCTCAGCATCTTCATGATATAGAGATCGCATGAGTTCATGATCATGCCTATCAGCTGCCTGACAATAAAGATTTACAAGTTCTCTGATCGCTTCTTTATCGATTAATGCTCTTATTTCTTTGTTTAAATATTCCATAATAGTTGTCCTAAATAGTAAGTTCTATAGGCTATAATTTTTCATGCTATAAGTAAAAGATATGCAATACTCAAACCTTCTTAAAAGCTCCTCCATTGGAGATATGCTATTAAGAAACAAAATTGTGATGGCCCCAATGGGATCTAATTTTGCTTCTGAAGATGGTCATGCAAGCGAAAGATTAAAAGCTTATTACGAGGAAAGAGCTAAAGGAGGTGTAGGATTAATTATCTTAGAAACCTCTGCGGTGAGTTGGCCTGCAGGATCTTCAATGCCAAATATGATTGGGTATTCTGAGGATAGATTCATTCCAGACTTACAAGATCTAACATCAAGAGTTCACCAATACGGTGCCAAAATTGCAGCGCAATTAAATCATAGTGGAAAAATTTCACAGGAAGATGTTGTTGCAGGCCGGGAAATTCCAGTACCATCCATCCCCAAAATGCATCCAAGTGATATGTTTGGGCTCCTGACTGAAGCAGAAATAATGAACTTCATTAAAGCTGCTGGTCCTGATGGAAAAGGTCCTAGATATCATGAACTTACAACTGAAGAAATTAAAGACGAGATTGAACACTTTGTTTCAGCGGCCAAAAGAGCAGTCGAGGCAGGTTTTGATGCCATTGAAATTCATGCAGGACATGGCTATCTAATCTCTAGCTTTTTATCTCCGGCAGTAAACAGGAGAACAGATGAGTATGGAGGAAGTGCAGAAAATAGAGCAAGGTTGTTGGCAGAGATAATTTCAAAAATTAAATCGTCCATTCCTACTTCTATACCAGTAATTGTTCGCCTTGATGCATTTGAATACAGAGTTGAGGGTGGAATCTCAACTGATGATTTTCTCGTTACTATAAAACTCGCTGAGGAAGCTGGAGCAGATGCTCTTGATATTAGTGCATACGGAAATCCTGCTAAAGGAATTGCCTTTACGGAAGCTCCTCTTGTTCATGAACCGGGTGGGTTTATTAAATTTGCAAAACTTGCTAAAGCTCATTGCTCAATTCCTATCCTGGCTGTTGGGAGAATTAATTTAGATGTAGCTGAATCAGGCATAAAAAATAATGATTTTGATTTTGTTGTGATGGGACGAAAGCTTCTTGCTGATCCGTTTCTTCCCCAAAAACTGGAAGACAATCAAGATTCGTTGATTAGGCCCTGCATTTATTGTTACATTTGCGTAAGCAAAATTTTTATAAATCAGCCTATGTGTTGCTCTGTAAATTCCTCTATGGGTAGAGAATTTGAAGATAAAGATCTGTATTCAAAATCTAATAAAAAGAAAAACATTGTAGTCATTGGCTCAGGGCCTTCAGGAATGGAGTCAGCAAGAATTCTTGGTGAACGAGGTCATAAGGTTACCGTATTGGAAAAGGAAAAGGATATTGGTGGCACTTTGAGAGTTGCCTCACTTGCATATGAACCCAATCAAGCATTGATTACTTATTTAAAAAATAGTCTTAAACATCTTGGAATAAACATTAAAACTAAAACTAATGCAAATTTAGAAGTATTAAAAAAGATATCTCCTGATCATGTCCTTTTTGCAACCGGAGCCAAAAGAAATGCACCGCAAATTCCTGGCAAAGAATTAGGGCATGTCTTTGATGGAGAGGAGTTAAAGTCCTTATTGATTTCAAGTAACAGTGATGCTGAAAAAAAATTAAATATCTTTTCAAGGCTAATCTTAAAAGCTGGCAATCTTTCTCAACTCTTAAGAAATATATCTACCTTGAGAATCCTTAGTAAATTTTGGATGCCTCTTAAAAAAGAGCTTGTGATTATTGGTGGTGATCTGGTTGGTTTAGAACTAGCGGAATTTCTAACTGAAAGAGGTAAAAAGATTACCGTTGTAGAGCCAAGCAATGACTTGGGTCCTAATTTAAGTATTGTAAGAAGATCTCGGGTCATTCATCTTCTTAAATCTCATGGGGTAAATATAATCAAGAATGCAAAAGATATTAAAATCTCTAACACTGATGTAAATTTTGAGCTTGATGGAACCTCTCAATCAATCACGGCAAAACAGGTCATCATAGCTATGGGAACTGAGTCCAATACTGAGTTTGCTGAGGAGCTTAAACAAAATAATTTTAATGTTTCTATGATAGGAGATTGCACCTCAGTCGGTTACATCGAGGGAGCAATATCTGATGCTAGGATAGCAGTAAAGCAGATTATTTAACTTAATGCTTCACTGACTGCTTGATGCTTAATCTCACCTTTTGAAATATTGAGACCATTCTGTAAGCCTGCATTTTGATTTAAAGCCTCTTCGATGCCTAAATTTGCGAGCAATTTTATGTATGGCAAAGTAGCTTTATTAAGAGCAAGCGAAGCAGTTAATGGAACTGCGCCTGGCATATTGGTTACACAATAATGAACAACATCATCCACTAAAAATGTTGGCTCGTCATGGGTGGTAGGTTTGCTGGTCTCAAAGCACCCACCTTGATCGATAGAAATATCAACCATTACCGTTCCTGGTGACATTTCACCAATCATTTCCCTAGTTATAATCTTAGGTGCTTCTTTTCCAATCACATACACCGATCCCACCACAAGATCTGATTTTTTAATGCTTTCAAAGATAGCCTCAGGAGATGATTGAATGTAATTAACATTATCTTCACCGTATTTTGCCTTTAGGGAATTCAATTTATCAATGGATAAATCAATGACGTTTACAAAAGCTTTATTATCAATCGCTTTCTCAATAGCCTGCGTGCCAGCGACTCCCCCACCGATTACAGTTACAACTCTTGAATCTAAATTTTGAAATGATCCAAGCAAAACCCCTTTCCCATGATTGTGCTTAAGTAGATTATATGAGCCTACCACTATACTTATTTGTCCTGCAATCTCGCTCATTGGAGCCAGCAAAGGCAAGTGATTATTCTCATTAGTAACAGTCTCATAGGCAATACCGGTAACCCCTGTATTAAGGATCTTTTTTGCACTTTCAGGATTTCCAGCAAGATGAAGATAAGTGAACAATGTTAAGTCCTCTCGAAGATAATCCAATTCTTGCTCTAAAGGTTCTTTGACCTTAATAATAAGGTTTGATTTATCATATACTTCCTCAGCTTCATCAATTATATTTGCCCCTGAATCAATATAATCTTTATTACTAAAACCTATTGAGCTGCCAGCATCTGATTGAATTAATACCTGATGCCCCTCTTTGCAAAGAGCCATACTTGATTCAGGAGTCAAGCCAACCCTGTATTCGTTGTTTTTAATTTCTTTAGGAACCCCAATGATCATTATTTTTTTATTTTAATTGTATATTAAAGAATTCAGTAACTGTTTTGTCTGCTATCTTCTGTAGTCTAATAGCAACGGATGGCTCGATATTTCCAACTCCTATGTTACCTTCAGTACTTCGCCCAAAGAGAGTTGCAAATACAACGCTTGCTGCAAGATAAGTGCCCTCTTCTGATGGATGCCTGTTATCACTTGTGTATAAATTAATTTCTGGATAGGACTTATTTCCAAGATAAAATGCCTCCCCAGCTGGAATAAGAAGAAGATTATTTAAATTTGCCACTTTTACAAATTCCTTTTTAAGTTCCTCATACATAGTGGGCTTGTTCTTGTAGCCCCATGTCATAAAAAGTAAAGGTATAGCATTATTCTTTCTAATAGTATTTGAATGCTTTTTAACATATTCATAAAAAGATTCTTTTGTTTTCGAGTGAATTGGGCAAAGACTGCAATCAGAGATTATTACTGCATCAAGAGAAGTCTCATCATATTCAATGTAAGAATTATCTTTATTTGCATCAATTGCAAAACTTCCAATTTTTGAATTTGTTAAATAACTCTCAACATCATGCCAAGACAATGAGGACCCATTGATTGTAATTGAGCGTCTTTTAATATCACCTAACTGAGGGTCACCCTTTATTAGTTTACCAAGGTGGTTATGAAGACTGTTGTTGTAATAAAAAAAACTATGTCCGACAAACATTAAAGATTTAATATCATTTGATTTTATAGATTTAATTTTTGGAATTAGCTCATCTGAAAAAACTGAAACCGCAAAAATAACGTTTATTATAATAAGGAGATTCTTTAACTTAATAAACATTTTAACAATTATATTCTTTGTTAATTATTTGGTGGAGCTAGGCGGGATCGAACCGCCGACCTCTTGCATGCCATGCAAGCGCTCTCCCAGCTGAGCTATAGCCCCAATATTTAGATTGGCTATTCTAAAGTGTTTTATGGTCAGTTGCTATATAGAGCATTTCAAGATATCTTCGCTAACTTAATCTCTTAAACTTATGAACAAAAAAACACCTGTCGTTGTTGGTCTTGGAATAATCCAACAACATGGAACTTATGATGAGCTTGATGAGGCATTAATTTTGATGGAAAAAGCAACGCTTGCAGCTATTGAGGATTGTGGGAACCCAAAAATTACTGACTATCTTGACATCATTGACATACCCAAGGGTTTTTGGGCATACAGAGATCCAGGTAAGTGGATTGGTGAAAAGTATGGTTTTCAGCATGCAAAAACCAGTGTTAATAAGATTGGAGTTTTACAACAGCACCTCATAAACTCTGCTGCACTAAGAATTCAAAATGGCGAAATTCGTGGTGGCCTTATTCTTGGTGGTGAATCCAGAGCAAAAATGATTGCTGCCATTAAAGAAAAAAAGGATTTTAAGGAACTTGAGCTGAATACAAATCCAGATATGTATGTCAAAGCAAAAGATGATTTATATGGACCACAAGAAGCTGAAACCCTTGGATTGATGGCAGTTGGTTATTACGCAGTTCTAGAAAGTGCAATGAGATTTCACAAACAACATTCTTTAAAAGAACATGAGGACTATTTATCAAATATGTATGCAGATTTTTCTCAAATTGCCGCAAAAAATCCTCATTCGTGGAATCAAAAAGAATATCAACCGAAAGAAATTAGTGAGCCCTCCCCTAAAAATAAACCAATTGCCTACCCATACAACAAATTACACAACACTTCATGGAATGTGAATCAGGCATCAGCAATGATTATTATCGATGAAGAGATAGCTGATAAATTAGAGATCCCACAAAATAAAAGATCATACCCACTGGCTTCATCTGAAACTAACCACATGCTCGCTCTTGTCGAAAGACCAAGCTTCATTAGTTCTGCTGGATTGGAATTGTCTGCAGAGTACATAAATAAAAAGATTTCAAATTACGGAAAACCCCCATCAATTGTTGATTTATATAGCTGTTTCCCAGTTGCTATCCAACAATGTGAAAATGTCCTTGAACTGGATTCGTCAATACCTAAAACAATTACCGGGGGGATGCCATTTGCTGGCGGGCCACTGAATAACTATATGCTTCACGCCACGGTTCAGGCATTGCTCCTTTTACGGCAGGATCCAGATAATATTGCATTGATTACAGGTATCTCTGGGATGATGACAAAACAGGCTTTTGGTCTTTGGTCAGGACTTAAACTAGATGAATTTACTAATTTAGATACTACTGCAGAGGCTGAAAAAACTGATCTTCCAAAAGATTTGTCTTCTTTGCAGTCCGGGGATGGACATGTTATCGGTTACACAGTTTTATTTGATCAATTAGATGCTGTCAAAGCAGTCATATACATTGAGGATTTGCAAGGAAAAAGAAAAGTTGTAACATCAAATGAAGTAGATATTTTAAAAAACATGAGGGAAGAAGAATGGGTTGGAAAAGCAATCAAATACAAAGACTCAGTGTTGGTCTCTTAACACTGTTTATAGCATCACTAGATGCCTCACAAAATTCAGTAAATCAATCAATTAAAAAGCACCAATCAACATTTGAAAATGTTGCGATGGATATTTGGGATTTAGCTGAAGTTGGTTATCAAGAATATAAAAGTGCAGAAATTCTAATTGATGTTCTTAAAAAGAATGGATTTAAAATTACAACCGGAGTAGCTGATATTCCTACTGCTTTTATTGCTGAGTATTCTAATGGTGGGCCTGTTATTGGTGTACTGGGTGAATATGATGCCCTGCCAGGAGTTATGCAGACGTCTTCTCCATTCAAAGAAACACGATCTGACAGGATAGCAGGTCATGCCTGTGGGCATCATTTATTTGGCGCTGCTTCCGCATGGGCTGCAGTAACTATTAAAGAGTGGATCGAAAAAACTAAAACTCCTGGAACCGTAAGGTTTTATGGAACTCCAGCTGAGGAAGGTGGCTCTGGAAAAGTATATATGGTTCGTGAGGGTCTCTTTAAGGATGTTGATATAGCTCTCCACTGGCATCCTGGCAGTGTAAATCATGCAAATCCCAGAACATCAAATGCTAATAAATCAGCCAAATTTACTTTTAATGGTATTTCAGCTCATGCGGCTGGGTCGCCTGATAAAGGAAGATCTGCGCTCGATGGAGTTGAATCGATGAATATGATGGTAAATTTAATGCGTGAGCATATCCCTCAAGATTCAAGAATTCATTATGTCATCACAAAAGGTGGTTTAGCTCCAAATGTTGTTCCTGATGTTGCTGAGGTTTATTACTACGTCAGGCACCCTGAAATGCACATGGTAAATGAGCTATTTCAAAGAGTTGTAAAAGCTGCTGAAGGCGCAGCTATTGGGACTGATACCAAGGTGACGTACGAAATTATGCATGGTAATTATTCTTTGCTGCCCAATGATGCTATTCAAAAAGTGATGTATCAAAAGCTAACTCAAAGGGGCGGTATTAGTTACGATAAAAATGAAAAAAAATATGCAGAAAAAATTTATCAAACTCTTGTAAGCCCATCCGGAAAAATTGGTGACCAAAAGAATGTTCTGCCTTACAGAGAAACTCATGGTTATGGTTCTACTGATGTTGGCGATATTAGCTGGGTTGTTCCTACAGGTGGAGTAAGAATTGCTACTTGGGTTCCGGGTACCTCTGCACACTCGTGGCAAGCCGTGGCTGCTGGCGGTACATCAATTGGCCTTAAAGGTACAAAGTTAGCTGCTGAAATATTGTCTGATACTGCAATAGAGTTGTTATTAGATACCTCGTTAATTGATCAAGCCAAAGAGGAATTAAGAATTCGAACGGGTGATAAATTTCAATATGAACCTTTACTAGGAAATCGAGAGCCTCCTTTAGATTATCGAAATTAATCAAATGATAATTTGTCATTTTTTTGAGATATTTAAATAAAATTGGTAATATTAAGAGTCTAAATTTAGGGGATAAAATGAAATTAAAATATGCTGTATTGAGTTTGGGCTTAATTTTACCATTAGGTTTGTTAGCACAATCTGATCAAGAAATTGAAGAAGTCGTTGTGGTAGGTTCACAAATTAAGGGGGCCAAGATTACTGGAGCACTGCCAGTATCAATTATATCAAGTGATGATATTGATGCGTTGGGTGTTGAATCGGGTGATGAGCTTTTAGATAACATTGCTGAACTAGGTCAAAATACTTTTAACCAAAATGAATTCAGCGGAGGTTATAACGCATCAAGAGGTGATGTGGGTGCCTTCAACCTAAGAGATATTGGTACAGGGAATACCCTTACATTACTTAATGGAAGAAGACTAATTACATCTCCAGGCTATCAAACTGAGCCTATTTTAGGAGGCTCAATGCCGGTTTTCACAACAAACTCTAATGCTATACCGGTTCATGGCGCAGATAGAATCGAGATCCTTAGAGATGGAGCCTCAGCGATTTATGGAGCTGACGCTTTGGCTGGTGTTGTAAACACTGTCTTAAAGTCAAACTTTGTTGGAACAAATGTTAGGTACAGAATGAGTAAATATGATCATTTTGCAGCTACCGATCATAAGATTAGTGCTCAGTGGGGTAAAGATGTAGGAAATACTAATATTTCAATATATTTCGACGCCTATCATCGTGAAGAGATTCGAGGCGATGAAGATCCTAAGTGGTTAACTGCAGATGCCAGAGAAGTTCCTGGCTTAGATCCAAATTATAAGTATTTTAGTGAATTCAATGATACTACTTGGAGAAATACAAGTGATCAGTCCAGGTATGGTATTTGGAGTGGCGGTAAAAACTATCTACATGTAAGACCTAATTCAGGAAATTGTGCATATACCGGTACCGGGGGTGATACATGTATTTACTCTTCAACCACCAGCGCAATAGCCTCTGATTCACTAAGAGCTAGATATAATGATACTCGCTGGATGAGACCTGATCTACAAAGAGAAAATTTATTTGTATTTATTAATAGCGAATTATCTAATGGAGTAGAGGCATACACAGAGATTGGCTACTATCATTCTTTTGCAACGCAAGTGTTGTTTCCTGGAACCAGTCTTGGTTCAGGAGGATGTGGGAAATCTGGTAAATGTACTCAGCCACTCTTAATCCCGCTTTCAAACTATTGGTTACAACAACTGGTTGATGATGGTGGTAATAAGCTAGTTGATGATACCAGTGTAATCTCCAATGGTTTGGGTTTATATAAATCTAGGCATAGGTTTGACTCACCTCGTGGTTATGACTCCGACAGAGTGACTTTGAGATTCTTACAAGGCTTTAGAGGTGCTTTAGGTAACTGGGATTGGGACGGAGCAATTTTATGGTCAGATGCAAAGTCTAAGCAAAAAAATACCAATAGAATGTCATTATCACTATTTGATCAAAACATTTCTTTATCTACTCCTAATGCCTACAACCCATTTTGTGGTGGTAATGGCTGTAGTAATGAAACTCCATTTCTTATTGATATATTTAGAGAAAATACGACTGAATTATTCCTAGTTGATTTCAAAATATCTAACAATAATATCTATGAGTTACCTGCAGGACCAATAGCTGCACTTATTGGTTTTGAGTCAAGAGAAGAGGAATATGTGGATGGTAGAGATCCAAGAATTGACGGCAGGATGCCTTATTCGGTTCCTATTGGGCCAAAGCAAGGAGAAACATTCCCAATAATTTCTGATGTAATCAACTCAAGCGCAACGCCTGCCTCAAGTGGTTCTAGAACAACAACTTCTTTGTTTACAGAGTTCCAAATCCCCCTTCATGAAACTTTAGATGCTCAGATTGCAGTTCGATATGAAGATGCTGATGATTATGGAGACGCAACGGTTGGTAAACTTGCTCTAGGTTGGCAGCCTATTGATCAAGTTAAATTAAGGTATGCATTCTCAGAAACTTTCAGAGCACCAGCTTTAATTCTTGTTAATGAAGGTTTCCTAGGTAGGAGCTCTTCAAAACTGGATAGGCTTATGGAACTGGTTGATTATGGTGATCCTGAATACTCAATGCAAAGAATTACAGAGGGTAATAAAGGCTTAAAAGCTGAGTTAGGTGAAAACGAATCCATTGGCTTAGTTTTAGAGCCAGTAGATAACTTAATTATTACTCTTGATAAATGGTCTATTGAAACAGAGGATACTGTGGGTATTTTTGGAATGACAAATGCCATTTTGCTCGATCTCTTAATTAGATTAGAAGGTGGACCTACTGAATGCACAGGGAATCCAAATGTTATCAGAAGTAGTGACATTGAGACCGCGAATTGGTCAGCTAATAACCTTTGTCCGGCAGGACTGGTTCAGAAAATAAATGATTACTATGTAAATGGTGATACAAGGACCATAGAGGGATTTGATACCAGCATTCTTTATTCTGTTGATACAGATTTTGGTGAATTTTCTGCAAAATTTGTGAATGTTCATTACGATACTAAGAATCAAGAGGCCGGGGGTGATGGTGCTCGTCTTAGTGCAGCTGCTAACGGTGGTGCACTCAGCGGAATAGCAGAGCCAAGAGGTGTAAATGATTTGTTAGGACGTAATGGGTCAATCGAAGATAAATATACAATGAAGCTTGGATGGCGAAATGGTCCATATGAAGTGTTCTTATCAGGAACACAATGGGGAGATTTTGTTGAAACTGGTAACTCAGAAAAAACTTCTGAGGGTACAGTTTATTGGCCTGTTGATTCTATGAGAGTGCTAAACCTCACTTTGGGATATAAGTTTGATAACGATCTTAGGGTAAGACTGCAAGTTAAAAATCTTGAAGATGAGAGAGCTCCTTTAGCAGATGAGGCATATGGTCAATTCTGGGCTGATCTGCATACAGATTATGGTAGGAATTTCACTGTGGAGTTTTTCAAAAAATTCTAATACCATTAAATATTATTAGCTTAACAAAGGGAGCATTAGCTCCCTTTTTTATGATGAAAAAATTATTAATCTTAATTGCCCTATTTCCACTTGCTATTATTGCAGATGAAGACGTTTTTAATTTTTCGACTGCATCTATTTTAGATGTTCCGGTTTTTTATGTGGTTCCCAAAAGGATCAATAAAGACACTAGGCTAGTTTTAGTGATGCATGGACGAAAACGTAATGCAGAGGAGTACAGAGATCAGTGGGTTAATTATGCAAAAGAGTTAAATCTTTTAGTCATTGTTCCAGAATTTAGTGAAGATAAATTTCCAGGTGTGCACACATATAATTATGGAAACGTCTTTAATGCGGATGGGCAAAAACAATCGATTGAATCTAGACTGTTCTCATTGATTGAGCCGTTAGTAAAAGAATCATTAAATAGGTTTAAACTTCGTTCTAATCATTGGGGAATATACGGGCATGGTGCCGGGGCTCATTTTGTTCACAGATATGTCATACACAACCCGCAATCTGGTCATACCCTTGCGATAGCTGCAAATTTAGGTTGGTATCTAACCATGACTGACAAAGATTGGCCTTTTGGTTTAAATAAGTCAGGCATCACAGATACTATGCTCAAAGAAGCTTTTAATAAGTATTTCTTACTCATGCTTGGCATGAGTGATGTATCTACAAAACCAAATACTCCTTATGTTGCAAGTATATTTGATAAGGTAAGTGATCAAGGCGAGCATCGATTGGAGCGTGGTAGAAATTTCTTTAATGGAGTATTGATGAAGTCAAAGGAGTTAGATACTTTTTTAAAATGGGGTTTGGTTGAAGTGCCAACAAAAGATGGTCATAGCAATACAAAACAAATGGTTCCTTTTGCAGCAGAACTTTTTTATGAAAGGCTTAAATAATGCAGGCTTATAAGAAAAAGGGTTTTTGGGTAGGTGTTTCTTTGTTTGTTTTATTTAATTTATTACCGCCTCCTAGTGGGTTAAGCGAGGCGGGTTGGATTGTAGCCTCAGTTACAGTTTTGATGGCTGCTTGGTGGGCAACTGAAGCAGTTCCTGTTGCTGTAACTGCTCTTCTACCTTTAATCTTATTTCCACTACTTGGTGTTACTGATATAAAAACTACAGCTTTACCCTATGCCAACCCAAACGTTTATCTATTTATGGGTGGTTTTATTTTAGCTCTTGGAATTGAAGCATCTGGATTACATAAGCGCCTTGCATTACAAATGCTTATACTCGTTGGCAGCAGTGGTGCAAAATTAGTTGGTGGCTTCATGCTAGTCTCAGCTCTTATAAGTATGTGGGTGATGAATACCTCAACCACATTATTGCTGCTTCCAATTGGGCTTGCGGTTTGTGCTTCTGTTGCCTCCTCGATTCCAAACATGGGCGCAAGCGAAAGAAAAAGTTTTGAGGTTGCGCTGTTACTTGGGATTGCTTATGCAGCAACGATTGGAGGAATGTCTACTCTAGTTGGCACTGCACCTAATATTATTTTTGCTGGATTTATGCAAGAGACCTACAACATTGAAATATCATTTATTGATTGGATGAAACTCGGAGTACCGCTGTCCTCTCTGATGTTGATAGCCTCATGGTATGCCCTAACAAAAATAGTTTATCCAGTTAAGTTTGAGGCAACGATTGAGACAAAAGCGAAGCTTCAAGGCATGTTAGATGATTTAGGTGCATTGACTAAAGATGAGAAGAAGGTTTTATGTATATTTATTCTAGCTGCGCTAGCATGGATGTTTAGAAAATTAATCAATCAAATTCCAGGTTTTGAATTACTTACAGATGCTGGCGTTGGGCTACTTATTGCTTTGTTATTTTTTATCATCCCCTCTTCAATGCATAAAAAAGATCTTTTAACTTGGGATCAAGCTAATAAACTCCCATGGGGACTTCTAGTATTATTTGGTGGAGGGCTTTCGCTGGCTGCACAAATTGGATCTTCAGGTCTTGGTCTATGGATTGGAGAAGGATTATCCGTGCTTCAATCAGTACCTCCGATAATTCTTATATTATGTGTCGCTACTTTGATAATATTTTTAACAGAAATTACTTCCAATGTTGCGACAACAAGCACCTTCTTGCCAGTTGTAGGGGCAGTGGCCATTTCCATTGGGGTATTACCAATATCACTTACAATTCCGGTTGTATTGGCTGCTAGTTGTGCATTCATGTTACCTGTGGCAACACCTCCGAATGCAATTGTTTTTGGCTCTAATAAATTTAGTATCCCTGACATGATAAGAGCTGGCTTTGCCTTAAATATCATTGGAATTCTGCTAGTCACAATTTTTGCTTATTATGTTGCGCCAAATATCTTTTAACTTTGTATTATTTTTATTTAGCGTAGGCTTATATAGTCAAGAAAGCTATATTGATTATCGCTCTCCCTTTCATCCAGTGGTGGGTAACTCTGGAATGGTTGTCTCTCAAAATAAACAATCTTCTGATATAGGTATTGAGATATTGGAAATGGGTGGCAATGCAATTGATGCTGCTGTCGCGGTCGGATTTTCTCTTGCTATTACACTTCCACGAGCTGGAAATTTAGGTGGCGGGGGTTTTCTTTTAGTTTATTTAAAAGAAAAGGATGAAATAATTTCAATTGATTATCGAGGAGCATCTTCAAAAAATGCAGACTTATTTCAAATATTTAAAAAAAGTCTCCCAGATAATTATGAAGATATAAATAGAGATTTAGTTCGATATGGATATTTTGCCTCAACAGTTCCAGGTACTGTTGCTGGCCTTCTAGAAGCTCATGAGCGTTATGGAAAATTATCTTTGAATAAGATTATTGCGCCTGTAATTAAGCAAGCCAAAGAAGGGATCATAGTTTCTTATGATTTACATCATGCCATTAAGAGTGCTCCGCAACTTTATAGTGATCCTGAATCGAGAAAAATATATTTTAGCAATGAATCACCGTTAGCTATTCATTCTTTAATGAAAAGACCTGATTTGGCTAATACATTCAGTTTAATTGCTAAAAATGGAAAAGATAGTTTTTATCGAGGCGAAATAGCTCGCAAAATTGCTAAGGCGTTTTCAGATAATAAAAGTTTTATTAATCTGGATGATTTGGCTAGTTACAAAGCAAGAATTCGGTCACCTATCTCAACAAAATATAGAGGAAATACTGTTTTTACGCAAGGCCCGCCATCAGGGGGTGGTGTAGTATTAATAAATGCACTGAATGTGCTTGAATCATTTAATTTAAATAAATACAAAGAAAATTCAGCTGTCACATATCATTTAATTGCTGAGGCATTGAGAAAAGGTCATCATGCAAGATCAAGGAATGTTGGTGATCCTGAATTTTATGAAGTTCCAATTATTAGTTTAATTGATAAAAAACATGCTAGAGAGCATGCTCAAAAAATTAAATTCAATACCGCTTTACCTGCCAGTGAGATTAAGCCTATTGAGGTAATCAATGAGAGCAGAGATACAACTCATTACTCAATTATTGATAAGGAAGGAAATGCTGTATCAAATACATACACACTTGGATATTCATTTGGTTCGGGTGTAACAATTCCGGGAACTGGTATTTTAATGAATAATCAAATGAACAATTTTGCCTTTAAGTATGGTGATGCTTCTGAAATAAGTAGAAGCAGTAGTCCAGGCAATAAATTTGAGCCCGGAAAACGCCCAATGAGTACAATGAATCCGGTAATAGTGAAAAATAAAGATAATGGTGTATCTCTTATTACAGGATCGCCTGGTGGCTCATTTATCCCAGCCGCTGCTTTAAGAGTAATATCTGGTATTGTTGATTTTGACTTGGATATAGGTGAAGCAACAATGCTTCCAAGAATACATAAAGATTGGCCCTATTCTGGATTAACACATGAGTCCTCAGTGAGCTCAGACATAATTGCCATACTTAATAAATTAGGCCATGAAGCTGAAGAATCTAAAACTATGGGGAGCACACAAAGTATTCATATAATTGACAACATCCGCTACGGATATGCCGATTTAAGAAGACCTAATTCTGGAGTAGCCATTCAAATTGATTAAAGCAATTTCATTTATATTTAAAAAACCTTCGCTATCGCAAGATCAGTTTATAGAGCATTATGAAAATTCTCATGCACCACTGGCACGATCAATTTTAGAGTTTAGTCATTATGAAAGAAATCATATTTTAAATGTTTGTGATGGTAATCCAAACTGTATAAGTATTTTCAAGTACAGCTCAGAAGAATTGTTAAAAAAAACTCAAAAAATACTTCAGGATTATCCAAAAGATTTAAAAGAAGATGAATTGAAGTTCATGGATTTTGACAAAAATTATTATCACTTTGTTGATGAAGAGATATTGTCTGTTAAAAAATTTAAATATAAGTTTTTTTCAAAAAATGAAATCCATAACGATCATTTACACGGGCTCTCTATTAATAAGCTAACAGATCAAGATAAAATTATATTTGAATATGGAAGTGAGCTTGATTTATCCACTCAATTCGAAACTAAGAAAGTTTATTTTTGTAGAAATTATTCTTCTTAATCGTTAAAGTCAATAGCTTTTTTTATTCTTGCAAGAGAAACCTCTTTGCCAATCAAAGAAAGCGTTAATCCCAAAGATGGAGATTTCGTTGTGCCGACCAAAGCAACTCTTATTGGCTGATTCAGTTGCGGTGTTTTAAGATCAAGGTCTTTTTGGCATTTTGCAAGCACCTCATCCAATTGATCTTCACTCCATGGTTCAATTGATTCTAACTGTCTTACTACAAACTCCAATATAGGCTTTGAGCCAATAAGAAATTTATCTACAGATTTTTGATCATATGTCTTAATATCTAAAAAGTATGGAATTAAATCTTGACTAATTGAAGCCAAAGTAGGTGATGAGGTTCTTAAATGAGAAATTATTTCTTTCCAATTATCCTTTGACTCAAGACTGATATTCTCTTTTTTTAAATAAGGTTTTAGATGATCAATAAGCTCTTCTAAATCTAAATTAGCTAAATGGTTGGTATTTATCCAATCAAGTTTTTTAATATCAAAAACTGCTCCTGATTTTTGAACTTCCTGCATTCTAAAGTCATTAATTAAGTCATCTAAATAAAAGATTTCTTTATCGCCTTTAGACCATCCAAGTCTTGCCAACATATTAACCATTGAGGATGATAAATATCCTGAGATTATGTATTCATCAAGACTTGTAACCGCATCCCTTTTTGAAAGCCTTTTCTTATTTTCACCAAGAACCAAAGGAAGATGTGCATATTCCAGAGGAGGCAGTCCTAGAGCTTCTTGAATATGGATTTGTCTAGGAGTATTACTTAGATGGTCTTCACCTCTAATAACAGTTGTAACTCCTTGAGCAGCATCATCAACAACATTACATAAGTGATACGTTGGATTGCCATTACTTCTCAATAAAATAAGGTCATCTAACTCATAATTATCAAAAATTACCTCACCTCTAACTAAGTCATTAAACCGAACTTCGCCATCCCTAGGTGTCTTAAGTCGTAACACTGTATTTTCAGACTTTGAAAGATTTCTTTCTCTACATTTACCATCATACATTGGCTTTTTTCCAGCCTTTTGTTGTTGATTTCTAATGTTTTCAAGCCTCTCAGGCTGACAATCACAATAATATCCCAAACCTGAATCAACAATTTTTTGAGCAGCGCTTAAATAGAGATGCCCTCTTTCAGATTGCTTTACCGGATCCTCATCTGGAGCTAAGCCTATCATTTCTAATCCAGCTAATATATTTTTCTCAAATTTTTCCATTGATCGCTCTTGATCAGTATCTTCAATACGAACAAGAAATTTGCCATTATGTTGCTTTGCATAGATATAATTGAATAGTGCTGTACGAACACCACCAATGTGCAAGTTTCCCGTTGGGCTAGGTGCAAATCTGGTTACAGTCATAATTGATTCCATAATGAAGTAATGTTGTTTTGAGATTCAATCTCATCCAATCTTTTTTTATTTTCAGCTTCATCACTGGAATTTGCTTTAAAAGAGGGAATTTCAATATCTTTTTTAGATATCTCATCAGTCGTTCCCCCCTCGTCGAATTCAGGGCTTAAATTATTACTAAATTCAAACTTTGATTGTCCGCCTGTTAAATGGAAGTAAACATCAGCAAGGATATTTGTATCAAGCATTGCACCGTGATACGTTCTATCATAATTATTAATATCAAAGCGTTTGGTAAGAGCATCAAGGGAGTTTCTTTGACCAGGGTACTTTTCCCTTGCAATTAAAAGCGAGTCCTCAACTTCACAGATTTCTTCTAACCTGGGGTAGCTTGAAGATATTAGGTTAAGTTCGTTATTAAGAAAACCAAGATCAAAAGGAGCATTATGAATGATTAATGTGCTGTTCTGAATGAACTCCAAGAACTCATCTGCAATTTCAGAAAATTTAGGTTTATCTTCAAGGTCTTTATTGGATATTCCATGGACTTTTTGTGCTTCCTCATCAACAAGTCTTTCAGGATTTAAATATACATGAAAATGATTATCCGTCTTCTTTCTGTCTTCTAGCAACAGAGCCCCAATTTCAATTATTCTGTGGCCTTGTTCAACTTCTAGACCTGTTGTTTCAGTATCTAGAACAATAAACCTTTTACTCATAAATTTTCAATGCCTCGATTTGCTAATTCATCAGCTTTTTCATTTCCTGGATTTCCAGAGTGACCTTTAACCCACTCCCAAGCAATATTATGTTTATTAACCAACTTATCAAGCCGAATCCATAGATCTTTATTCTTGACATCCTTTTTATTGGCAGTTTTCCAATTATTTTTTTTCCAATTATTAATCCAAGAATTTATACCGTCCATTACATATTTTGAGTCTGTAAAAACTTTGACGGAACATGGCTCCTTAAGAGAGTTTAACCCCTCAATAACTGCCCTAAGTTCCATTTTATTATTGGTTGTATCAGCTTCTCCACCATACAACTCTTTAACCTCCTCTTGATAGCTCATTAATACTCCCCAGCCACCGATTCCAGGATTACCCCTACAAGCGCCATCCGTATAAATAATTACGTCTTTCATGCGTTAAAATATAGTAATGTTAAAGATTTCACATATCCAAGCTTATAGTGATAATTATATTTGGTTAATTCAAACTAATGAAGGAAATACTTTAGTTGATCCAGGTGATGCGAGCCCAGTTCTTGATTTCATTCAAAGAGAAGAGATAGAGATCGATGATATTTTAATCACTCACCATCACTTTGATCATGTTGGTGGCCTTAAATTACTCAAACCACTAATAAAGGGCTCGATTATTGGCCCAAATAGTGAGAATATTGATAATTTAGATTATAAAGTTAAAGATGGTGAATTAATTACCACAATAGGCTTGGAATTCTCTGTAATTGAGATCCCTGGTCATACGCTTGATCATATTGCATTTTATTCAAATACTGAAAAAGAAGTACTTTTCTGTGGTGATACTATTTTTTCGGGTGGTTGTGGAAGGGTTTTTGAAGGTACCTTTCAACAAATGTATAACTCTATCAATATCCTTAGCCAGCTTCCAAATTCTACAGAAATATACTGCGCTCATGAATACACGCTCTCTAATTTGGTATTTGCAAAGCAGGTTGAACCTCAGAATAGTGAATTGAATCATTATTATGAAGAAGTCATTAATATGCGAGAAAATGATATCTCAACAATTCCAACAACATTAAATAGAGAACTGCAAATTAATCCATTTTTAAGAGTTTCTAATGCTAGTCTAAGAGAATCTATCAGTGATAAACTTATAAATTCAGTTCAATTATCAGACGCTGAAATATTTAAGTTTCTCAGAACATGGAAAGATTCTCTGTAGTATTTTTTACTCTTCTTATAGCTTACGGTTGCTCAAACTTTAACATTATTCCTGCAAGGCCCTATGTAGATATTGAGCCATCCAAAGAAGTATTAGTTCCTGAAGTTAAATACATAAACATTTGGGATAGAATTTTTAAAGAAAATAATTTCGTAGATGATCCTCTTCCAAATGAAACGGAAAGATATGTAAAAAGGTTCATAAAAAATAAGAAGCACTTTAATGAGTTAATTTTAAATGGAGAGTATTACTTATTTGAAGTTCTCGAGGAGCTTGATCGATATAGGCTTCCATCAGAGTTTGCATTACTTCCTTACATAGAAAGTAACTATGATCCTTTTTCAATATCATCATCTGGTGCCGTGGGGTTGTGGCAGCTTATGCCAACAACGGGCAAAATTTATGATTTAGAAAAGACATGGTGGATTGAAGGGCGTCATGATCCAATTGAATCAACAAAGGCAGCAGTAAAATATCTTGCATATCTCTATAACAGATTTGATAGGAATCCTACCCTTACATTAATTGCCTATCATGCTGGTCCTACCTATTTAGAAAAACAAATAAGAATCCTTGAAAGTCGAGGAAGAGAAGTTAATTTGAATAACCTTAAGTTATCAAAAGAAAGCTTTAATTATGTTCCAAAGTTTTTGGCCATAAACAAAATTATTAAAAATCCATACAAATATGGTCTTAGTTTACCCAATCTTCCAAATCAAAAAGTTATAGACAAAATCCAGATTGAAGGTCAGGTAGAAATGCTACCATTTAGTGAATTTACTGGAATAACGCCAGAATTTTTATATCAGCTTAATGCTGGTTATACAAAATGGGCAACACCCCCGACAAATAATACTGTTTTATTTTTACCAATTGAAAGATTGGAAGTTATTGAGCAGGATATAGATGATTATTTTCAAGAAAATCCGATAAGATGGATGACCCATAATGTATCATTAGGCGAAACTTTATGGGACATAGCAAAGCTTTATGATGTAGCTGTAGATGATTTAAAATTGGTAAATTCTAAATCAAATCAGAGCCTCCTCTCTATTAATGAAACATTATTAGTACCATTAGGAGATCCTAAAATCACAACTTTTATTCCATATCAAACTCATATTGTGAGTGAAGGAGATACCTTGTGGAGTCTAGGAAGAAAATATGACATAGCACCAATTGAAATTGCCAGAAATAATCAATTATCTATCAATGGCGTACTCTCTATTGGCGTTGCTTTAAATATTGGTACAGGGAATATTGCAAGATCGATGCAAGCAAAAAAACGCTCGATTCTTTACAGCGTTAAGCAAGGTGACAATTTATATAAAATTTCTGAATTATTTAATATAGAGATAAGCGAAATTATGGAACTTAATAATTTATCTTCAAATGAATTAAGTCCTGGACAAATATTAAAGCTGATAATCAGTGCAATTTAAATTAATCTTCTGAGGTTTTTGGATCTAAAGCATCTCGTAAGCCATCACCAAAAAAATTTAAAGCAAACAAGGTAATAGTAAAGGTTAAAGCTGGATAAATTAGTAGCCATGAGAATTCTTCCATTGACTCGACTCCATAACGAATTAGGGTACCCCAACTACTCATAGGTGGTTGAACACCTAATCCAAGAAAACTTAAAAATGCCTCTAAAAGCATAACTTGCGGAATTGTTAAAGTTGCATATACAGCAATGGGTCCTAAAATATTCGGAAAAATATGTTTTCTAAATAAACGAATATTTGGCACTCCCATAGCTTGAGCAGCCATAACATATTCTTGATTTTTTATATTTATGACTTGGCCTCTTACAATTCGTGCCATCGTCAGCCACTCCACTGCTCCAATTGCCATGAATAATAACCATATATTTCTTCCAAAAATGACCATCAATAAAATAATGAAAATAATAAAGGGAAGACCATATAAAACATCAACAATTCGCATCATCACTGAATCAACTCTGCCGCCAAAATAGCCAGCGACAATTCCCCATGTGACGCCAATCACTAATGCAACAGCTGTGGCTACAAATCCTACTAAAAGTGAGACACGTGCTCCGTATAAGATTCTACTAAGCAAATCTCTTCCCAATGTATCAGTACCAAGTAAATACTCTGGAGATGGTGGCGTCGCCCCGAGCTCTAGATTTTGATATGCGTATGAATGGGATGCTAAAAAAGGTGCAAAAATTGCTGCTAGAATTAAAATTGCAAGTATGCAGGCGCTTATCAAAGCAGCTTTATTATTGATTAATCGTCTATAAGCATCACTCCACAATGATTCATTATTCATTGATTGTTACCTCTGCTTTGAGGATTAGCCAATAGCAAGGCAAGATCAGAGAGTAAATTAAAAATAATGATTAGGACGGAAAAGAAAATTGTTGTTCCAAGAATCATTGTGTAATCCCTATTAAAAGCTGCTTCTACATAAAACCTCCCTAACCCTGGAATTTGAAAGATGGTCTCTACAACAAAAGAGCCTCCGATCAGTCCAGCTGCTGCGGGACCTAAAAAAGAAATAACGGGAATAAGACCACCTTGCATTGCATGACCAAATACAACCCTAAATTCTGATAAGCCCTTAGCGCGTGCAGTTCTAATATAGTCTTGATTAAGTGTTTCAAGCATACCGCCCCTACTCAACCTAGCAATATAAGCTGCATATGCAGCACCCAGAGTTACAGATGGAAGTATCTTGTCACCGGGCAAAGAATCCCACCCAGAGACCGGAAGTGCTTCCAAGTAAATCCCAAAATATAAAACCAACAGTGGCCCAAGTAAAAAGGTTGGCATACAAATTCCAATCATTGCGACTGTCATAGGAATATAATCAAAAAGTGTATTTCTTTTAACAGCAGCCAGAACTCCAGCAGAAATACCAATAATGATAGCTACAATGATTGCATAAAATGCTAATTCTAATGTTACTGGAAAGCCTGTAAAAATCATTTCAGTAACTGATCGACCTGGGTATCTAAAGGAAGGACCAAAATTGCCTTGTAAAAGATTAACCATATAATCTTTGTACTGTACTAAAACTGGTGCATCTAGATTATAGACTTCATTTAAATTTTTAAGCACTTGATCAGGCAATGTCTTCTCAGCATCAAAGGGACCACCAGGTGCCATTCTTATTAAGAAAAATGTAATTGAAGTTACTATTAAGATTACAGGAATAGCAATCAACAGACGTCTAAAAAAGATGCCAAGCATATCAGTCTCTTTGGAGGTACACGAATTTAGGATGATGAACATCAAGGATGTTTGGATGCCATCCTTTTACATCTTGACTTAATTGATATTGTCTAACGTAGGTATAAATCGGAATTATAGGCATCTCATTAATTAAAAGCCTCTCAGCTTCCATAAAAACTTTATAACGCTCCTCTTGATTATTGATAGAATTTGCAAGCTCTATCAGTCGATCATATTCTGAATTTTCCCAACCTGTTTTATTGTTACCACGATTAGGACGCAGGGTATCAAGAAAAGTATTAGGATCCTCATAATCTCCTATCCAACCTGCTCTAGAGACCTGAAAATCCCCTACCATTTCTCTTGCCAAGTAGACCTTCCAGTCCTGGTTCACAAGTTCAACATTGATGCCAAGATTTTGTTGCCACATTTGTTGAATTGCTAATGCAATCTTTCTATGTCCCTCTTGGGTATTAAATAAAATTTCAAGCTTTGGAAAGCCTTCACCATTTGGGTAACCAGCCTTAGTAAGTAAAGTTTTTGCTAAAACTGGGTCAAAGGGAACTTCTGTATCGGGATAGTAGTCTGCTGAACCTGGAGGCGTGAAAGAATAAGCCGGCTTTTGACCGCACTTCGAAACTTTTTCTACAATCTGGGTTCTGTTAATTGCGTAAGCCAAAGCTTTTCTAACATTGACGTCCTTAAGTACCTCATTAGTGGTATTAATTCTGTAAAAGTAGGTTCCCATATAGGGATCAATACGTAAGTTTGGGTTATTCTGTTCAAGATAAACAGGACATTTTTCTAGTGGCACTACATTTGTTACATGAAGTTGTCCTGCTCTAAACATTCTGTCTTCGGTTGATTCATTAGAAACAGGATAAAAATGTATTTCATTTAACCGTACCTTGCTTGCGTCCCAGTAAGTAGAACTCTTTTCGACAACAATTTTTTTATTAAGCTCCCAACTTTTTAAATTAAAAGGCCCGTTGCAAACAAAATTTCCTGGTCGGGTCCACTCACCATTTCTGTCATCGATTGAACCATATGCAAGAACAGTATCCTTATGCACCGGATAAGTAGAATAATGTGATAACAGCTTAATAAAGAAAGCTGTTGGTGAATGCAGCTCTACAGCTAAAGTCTTATCAGAAATAGCTTTCACTCCTACTTGGTTAAAATCAGTTATTTCCCCCTGATGAAACTCTTTTGCATTCTTTACATAATAAAGCATATCTGGATATTGAGATCCTAAAGATGCCGTTAAGATTCTTTGCCATGACCAAACAAAGTCTTCTGCTGTAACGGGCTCTCCATTTGACCAGCTTGCGTCTTCATGAATATTAAAGATATAGGTTTTACCGTCTTGAGAAATTTCCCAAGATTTTGCAGCTCCAGGTAGATTAGGTCCACCTTTAGGATTATTAATTGTTAATCCCTCGCAAAGAGCAGTCAATAAATGATTTTCGGGAACACCCGTAACGATATGCGGATCAATACCTTGAGGCTCAGTGCCATTACCAAAATGAAACACTTGATCACGATGACCTGCATCAACTGGTGATTCATTATTTGAACAATTTGCAAGGAGCAGTAATAAGATAAATGTATATTGAATTTTCACTTGCGTATTATATGAAAAAGGATCAAAAAAAACTGCCTTTACGTACTTTATATACAAAAAAAGGGGCTAAAAGCCCCTTTATAAGTTTTCAAACCTGTCTTACATCTCAAACGTAGCGTTTATAAAGATGTATGTTCCAAGTGCATCAAAATATCCTGGGAAAGTGTTACCGTTACCAGGAGCGGTACCTGCAGCTGATGTATAGACTGGATTTTCATCCAAAATATTACTAGCACCAACACTAAACCTCAAACTATCGCTGAATTGATAATTAACAGTGAAATCAAGGTATGTTTTATCCTCAATATCAATGTCTACAGAATTGAGATCTTCAGTTTCACCTAAGAATCTAAGACCAAGAACATAGTCAAAGTCTCCTCTTGTAAGAGATGCAGAGTAGTTTCCTGCAAACTCAGGAGTAGGATTCTTACCACATGATTTACCGTAGTAACCAGCACATTGTAATTCCTCAGCACCAGGTATAGCGATAAAGGTGTCTGAATCAGTAATTGTAGAGATACCTTTAAGGTCTAAGACACCAATTGGAGTTTCAAGTGGGTAGGTAAAGGTAATATCGTAACCAGTTAAAGCTGACTCAGAAACATTAGTATTAGTAGTAATAATCTGACCCGGTGATACCCAAAGAGTACCAGCAATTGGATCTCTCTCAACTAGACCACAAAAGGTTGGATTTCCAGTCTCCAAACATTGTATTAAAGATGTAGAAGCAGGAATCGTACCAATACCATCGGTAATCTCGATATCAAAATAATCTAATGTTACTGATAATCCAGGGACTGATGCAGGAGTCCAAACTACTCCTAATGTTACAGATTCTGATTCTTCTGGAACAAGATTAGGATTACCACCTGTTAAGATATTGTACTGATCTGCTGGTGATTTAAGGTCTGAACCATAATCAACAGCCGCTAAACCTGTTCGAGCACATTCTTGTGCAGTATAAGTAGGTCCTAATCCAGTTTCAGGATCTGTACCACATGGATCAGGATCTAAGTCTGTTAGGCTTGAGCCTTGACCTCTGTACAACTCAGAAATTCCGCCGTGACGTGTAGCTGTTTGGAAAGTACCTCTAACAGATACTTGATCATTAATCTGCCAATAACCACCTAGCTTGAAAGCATCAGTATCGTTATCCGTAGAATAATCAGCAAACCTAGCACCAATTTCAAGGTTAAAGTTATCAGTTACAGGTACACCTAACTCAAGGAAGTACTCTTTAACATCATATCCACCTGCAAGGGCAACAGAAGGTCCACCTGCTCCAGTACGATCAGCCGCTTGGGCAGATGCATCTGGACGATAATCTGATTCAAGTTCTCTTGATTCATAACCAAACACAGCGCTCACTGGAGCTGGAGCACCAGGAATAGAAACTCCTGTTTCACCCTCTACATATGCTTGAATGATTGTTTCACTAGAGTCACCTAATATAAAGTTAGGGATCGCCATGTAAGTTTGAATTTCAGGGTTAGCATCCCAAATAGCTTGTATACCACCATCTCCGGGTAGACCACCTGAGAAAAGGTTATACGGAATACAATTTGGATCTGATCCATCAAGAACTGACACACAAGTAGGAACGCCAGCAACACTAATGACATTTGTAGCTCTTAGTAATTTAGTAATAGAAAGGTCATTTTGTATTTCCTCAACGTAATCAACTTCAGATGTTTGGTATGAAATATCGTACCTCCAATCATCATTTATATCTCCCCTTAAACCAAGAGAGTAAGTCATATTTGAATACTTTCTGGAATATTTTCTTGGACCACCTTCAACATTTCTCTTTAAACTTCTTACTGGAGCCATATAGTCAATGATTGATTCAGCAGCTACTTGGCTGTTTAAACCATTAATATAAGCCAATGCCGCTGCACCAGTTGCAAAATCAGGTGCATGCGCGCCACCCATCCCAGTCCAGTTACCACATATAGCTTCATGCTGTTGAGCAGACAGATTCGCGTTATAACAAGGTAAGGCTCTTAGGTCTCCAAATGTACCTGAATATGCTATCTGACCAATGCTCTCATTTTGCATAAATCTCATACTTGAATAAAGTTCTGCTTTGTCAGTAAGGCTGTATTTTGCAAAGAATCCAGCATTAACTTTATCTTGTGGTCTTTGATAATGATTCGTTGGGTTATAGTTATATAGTGTTCCCGCTCTATCAGCAAACTCATCGCCTACAGTTTTATAATCAAATCCGAAATCAGATACAGAATCATCGATTGGAGTAAAACCTTTCTTTTTATAACCAAAATCGTATAACCTTCCAGCAGGAATTGTACTTGAACCTCCACACTTGGTATCTCCACCGCTTAATGCACATGAACCACCATCGTAGGCTCCCTGTAATATAGGTTGGGAGTTAATGTGTTCGATGTATCCAGTAATGTGTCCATTACCGTCATCAATTGAACCACCAAAGGCTAATGATAATTTAAGAGAATCACCCTCGGTAACACTTGAGGGAGCTTTCTGGTAGTTGTATTGGTCATGAAGAGCTCTCAATTTTGAATTATCGTTTTCATGATGATAAAAAGAATTTGTAGCACTAGCCTTAAAACCCTGAAATTCATCATCAAGAATGAAGTTAACAACACCGGATATTGCATCTGAACCGTAAACGGAAGTAGCACCACCAGTCAAAACCTCTACTCTCTTAATAAGTAATGCAGGAACTTGACTTATATCAGCACAAACTCCACCGCTTGAAGTGCCCGGCGCCATTCTTTTTCCATTTAAGAGAACTAAGGTTCTGGAACAACCAAGATTTCTTAAGTTGGCTGTCGCCGTACCATTAGCTCCATTTGCTGTTTGTCCAATTTGGCCTGGGGAAAGTTGAGGAAGATCGTTTAAAACATCTTCTATTCTTACAGCGCCCCTATTGTCTATATCTTCAGCTGTTACAACTTGGACTTGCGAAGTACTAACAATATTTGGGTTAGTAATCCTTGTACCTGTAACAACCACCTCTTCTACGTTTTCATCAGCGGTTTCCTGAGCAAATGAAAGCGGCACCATTACCAAAGAAGCAATAAGTGCTAAAGTAAATCTATTATTGAAACTCATAGTTATATCCCTTTAGTTATAATTAACAGTAATAAATTGTAACGGTTTTGTTGCATTTGTCTAATTTTTTATACTTATGTGTAATAAATAGACAAAAAAAAAGAGGGCTATAAAGCCCTCTTTTAATTTAATAACAGCTAGATATTAAAATCTAATCTGGAACTGAGTTGTGATAGTTCTACCAATAAATGAAAGTCTTCTATTAGTGTCATATCTACCTTCTGATCCATCATGATCAAGAGGATTATTAATTCTAATTGAGAACGTCATGTTATCACCGTAGTTATAAACAGCACCGATTGTGTCGAACCAATAGCTGTCGTACTCAGTAAATGGTTTCCCATTATAACCAATGTATCTGTCAGCTCTAATATCAGTTTGTTGTTTGTTAACATAACCGCCGTCAACAAAGTCTGCCTGATAAAATACTGTTAAATCTTTGTAGGCCCAACCAACGGTTAAGTCATATGACCACTCAGGATCTGAAGCCCAGCCAGTTTTATCAATTAGGTCAGCTGGATCACCAGAATCTGCCTCGAACCTTTGATCTTGTTGTAAACCTCTCCATGAAACAGAGATATCACCTAGAGAACCTTCATCTTGACCAATCACAGTAGCAAGGTCATGAGACCAGGAAGCTCTGTAGATATAAGTAGCAAAGTCAATGATACCAGAGTTACCAGAACCAACTTGGAAATCTGTAACTTGACCATTAGCATCCCTTTGGAAATTCAAACAGAAATTATTTGGGAATGATGAAGCATCATAACAAGCTTCCATAAAGTCAATTAGACTGAAAGTAGTTACATAATCAGTTAAAAGAATTTCTATAAAGTCAACTGAGAATGTGAAATCACCGTAAGGCTCTAAGAAATCATATGTAGGTGTAAACATAATTCCGTAAGAAGTCGTTTCACCATCTTCATCTAAGAGATTAGGGTTTCCTCCAGATGTACCCTGGACAGTACCGCCGGCAACAAAACTTGTAAAGTCAGTTGTATCAATGCCGTCAGCAGTACAGTTAGCTAATCTGTTTGCAGGGAAATCACCATCATCAACATATCTGGTATCACATGGGTCAAGAGCTTGCTGGAAGCTAGGATTTGCAGGACCGTATAGTTGTGAGATATTTGGAGATTTTGTTGTTGTTTGATCAGAATACCTGAAAGCAAAATCATCATTGATTCTCCAATATAAACTTAGAGCATCAACATCATAGCTGTTTGATCTTAAAGTATTGGTGTTATCAAGATCACGGAAACTGTAGTCAAGTCTTACTTCATCAGCAAACGGAAGATCTGAAACTATTGGCATTGAAAGCTCAACATATTGAGATTCAATCTCAAAGAAACCTGTCGTGCCACGAGTTTGTGAACCACGAGTTGCAACAGAGAACAGAGCCATTTGACTTGCATCAAATTTAGCTTTCTCTTTACGAACATCATATCCGATAGCGAACTGAACTGGGCCTGCAGGCAATTCAAAGCCAGGCACTTCACCAGCTACGTTCCAATAAAATGATTTTTGATTAAGCGTAGCGCCCTCATTATCATAACTTGAGAAGTAAGCTTTAGCGGCATCGTTTTCACGTAAATCGAAACCCATCGGGTTAAACGGTGAACAATCGCCAGGTTTTCCAAGTCCAACACCACCACCAAAATATGAAAAGTCAGCCCTCTTACCGCCGGTAACGGCAAGTTCATAACCATCAACATAGTTAAATTTACAGTCAATCTCGCCAGTAGCAGGGTTGATACCATAATCTAATGCGGCAGCATATCTTGCCCCAATCTGAATTGGTTCGGTTGAAGTAATTCTTGTTTCACCCCAGCTCGTACCAATGTCATAAGTGAATTCTTCACCCATAATTTCGAACTTACCATCAAAACCAGCGTTATAGAATTGAGTTTTTGATTCATTTTCAAAACCATCTCCTCTTAGGGTTGGTGAAAGATCAACGCCAAGTCTTTGTAAGTACAGGGTATCGCCTGAAGCATAACCATTAGCAGACAATATGTCTCTTGAATTTTGAGTTAAGAAAGGATCGTCGTAACTAATAGGAATACCCCCTGATAATGACCAACATTTATTATTAGAATAAGGATTGCCTCCTACAGCACAATTATCTTTATCTGCGTATCCAAAATAGTAATCATGATAATGTGCACTTGATGAGGATCCATCATCTTCTGCAAAGAAGCCATTATTATAGAGATCAAAATATAATCTATGGTCATCATTAATATCATATTTTATAAAGATACTAATGTTCTTTCTTTCAAAACCAGCACGAAGAATTTTGTTATCTTGAATATTGTAGATATTTGATCCTTTAGTGTAATAGTTTCTGCCGTAAGGCACACCTGGATCCATTACAGTCATGTCTCCGCCTACACCAGGGAAATGATAATAAAGACCATCTGCCAAAGCTCCACCCCAAAAAGGACCACCATCAGCACCAACTTCGTTATAGCCATCATCCGATAGCAAACCTGATACTGGATTTGATACTAACGTACTACAGATGTGAAGACCGTTATCACCAAAACTTCTTCTGCCTTGTGCATCGGCATAATTTAGAGCAAAACCATTTGTAAGCTCTTGCTCAACGGTATAACCAACATTTGCATAAATATCTTGGCCGCTGTCGCTAGGATTTTCATATAAAAAACCCTGTGTACAGTTTCTAATTCTGTCATTCGCTTGATCGTAAAATACTTGGCCACGATCTTCTACCTGAGCATTAATAACAATATTACCTCTGCCATCAGCAAAATTACCACCAATAGTAAAGTTAAAGGATGTATCGTCATCCATCCCAGCATAGTCATAAGAATTGACAGTAAGTTCAGCACCTTCAAAATCATCTTTTAAAATAAAGTTAACCACACCAGCGATAGCATCTGCACCATATACAGCCGCACCACCTACAGGCATGATTTCAACTCTTTCAATTAATGCTGAGGGAATATTGTTTAAGTCAACTGCAAGACCAGAACCAGCGCCACCCGTTGGTGATTGAGATCCTACAAATCTTCTGCTGTTAACTAAAGTAACTGTTCTAGATGAACCTAAACCAAAGTTAGAGGCAACTTGTTGCCCAGCACCAAGACCGCTTTGGTCTCCGGATAATGAGCTTACAGATCCAACTTCAGGAAGGTCTGTTAAAGCTTGAGCAGCATTAGTATATGCTCTGGCTCTATATTCATCTCCGCTAATAATAGTAACCGGCTGTGCAAGTTCAAGCGGATTTCTTGCAATCCGTGAACCAGTAGTAATAACCTCTTCGATTACTTCTTCTTCAGCTTCTTCGCTGTTGTCTGAGTTGTCTTCTTGTGCAACAACAACAAAGGATATAAGAGCAAATAATACAAATAAGGCTTTTAGATCAAGTTTATTAATCATAATTGTCCCCTTTAATGACATATATGGAGACATGTTAGCCTTTTTTGCATACTACAGCAACTTAATTTGAAACAAAGAATTTACTTTAAATTCACACAAATAATTAAACGTTAAGCATTTTTTAAAAATAGGGCCTAAAAGAAACCTGTGAGATAATTATTGTTTAGAACTTAACAAGTTAAAGGGGTAAATACCATGTTTTTAAAGGGTAAGAAATTTTTAATTGCTGGGCTTGCTAATAAACACTCCATTGCTAATGGCATAGCCTCTGCAATGCATGCTCAAGGCGCTGAGCTTGCATTTAGCTATCAAAGCGAGAGATTACTGAAGAACGTATCTAAGCTTGCAGCTGAATACGATTCAAGCCTTTTAGTAGAATGCGATGTAAGTTCAGATAAATCCATAGATCAGATGTATCAATCAATTGCAAAAACATGGGATAAGTTTGATGGACTGATTCATTCAATAGGTTTTGCCCCAGGACATGAACTAGATGGTAATTATTTAGATGCAGCTACCAGAGAAGGTTTTCAGATTGCCCATGATATTAGCTCCTATAGCTTTACCGCATTAGCAAAGGGTGCAAAACCCTATTTAAATCATAACAGTGCCTTGCTTACACTAAGTTATCTGGGTGCCCAGCAATCGCTTCCTAACTATAATGTAATGGGTTTAGCTAAGGCGAGTTTAGAGGCAAACGTTAGGTTTCTCGCTGCTGCCTTGGGCAGAGATGAAATCAGAGTCAATGGTATTTCTGCAGGACCCATTAAAACGTTAGCTGCATCGGGGGTAAAAAACTTTAGAAAAATGCTTTCCAGTTACGCAGATCGAGCGCCGTTGGGAAGAACTGTGACTACAGAAGAAGTTGGCAACGTAGCAGCTTTTTTGTGTTCTGATCTGGCAAGCGGGATCACTGGAGAAATCTGTTATGTGGACGGCGGTTTTAGTACCGCTGCGCTATCTGTCGATGAGTATGAAGATCGTTAAATTTGAGGATCCAAATTTCTTAAGTTGACCTTCACATTTTCTTTTAATTTCTGATCGATCAATATTGCATTTTGTTGATTTACATACTGCAAAACGACATCTTTATACCTATCAATCTTTTGAGTAATTTCTTTTTCGCTTAAAAAATTGGCGCTTGTTACTGATATCCAATATCGATTGTTGTCACTTGCGGTCTCAGAAAATCTATCACCTGGATTTAATTTAAAAATTGCATCAATAATGTCGTTTGGTAAAAGAGAAGAATATCGAGAGACCTTTTGATAACTTTCTTTATCAAAACCTTGGGGTAGATCGGTTTGATTTTCATCTGAAAGCCGAGCAAATGCACTCGATTGCATTTCAGCGATTAATTCATCTGCTTTTTGTGCGCGGACTTCATTGATTGATTTTTGACGAGAGTCCTTAAATGACATGACCTTAGGAAGATCAATAGAATTGAGCTCAATAATATAAAAACCGCCCTCAGCTTCAACAACCTCAATGTCACCCTCAACAAATCTAGCATCAAAAAAAGGTTGAGCCTCAGCAATGATACTTTCGCTGAATTCAGATTCAGCAACCGATTTGGTGCTTTCTGCTTTTAACTGGAGAACATCGATAATGGAGTCAAAATTACCGCCAGATAGCACTAGTTCCTCTGCATCGATCATTGCCTGACCCATCAGCAATCCTGCCTCTTCATTAACAAACTCTTGCCTCAAGTTATCTGCAAAGGATTTTTTTGATTCAGCCTCAGATTTTAAAATTTCTGTAACTTTAATAATGTGTATTGTTTCACCCAAATCAATTGGGGATGAAATTTGATTTAGTGAAAGATCTTTTATTGCATTTTCAAATTCTTGAGGAAAAGCATCGCCACTTGAATAACCTAGATCGCCTAACGCTTCAATTGAAGCTTCATCATCACTGTATTTTTTTACAGCCTCAGCAAAATCAATAGCTCCATCCATAAGATTCTTATAAACGTCTTCAACGACCTTGACTGATTCATTATCAGATTTAGTAAACATAATATGTGAGATTCTGTTTTGGTTGCTCATCTGAATCTCTAAAAGGTATTCTTGGTAAGCCTTTTCAATAAGCTCATTATCGATATCTAAATTCTTTGAAAAACTCTCAAGCGAGTTAAAAGCATAATTAAACTCTCTTTTTTCATCCGAAAGAAATAATAATTCATTAGCCTCATAGAATTCTTTGGCTTCTTCATCAGATGCAGTTTGAAGCTTAATTATTTCATCACGATCAGATTTAATAAATTCAATGTCCATTGTTGCTTCAGCAAAAGCTGTAAAGTCAGTTAAATCCTTACTCAACACAAAAGTGGATTCAGAAATTGAGCTAATTAGGTTATCTGCGGTAATGGATGTCAGAACAAATTGGAGATATTCATCTGGAATCATGCCTGCACCTCTAACAGCTGCCTCAAAAATAGATTGATCAAATTTGCCATTTTCATCTAGAAAAGTTTCCTCTCTAATAATGGCTCGTTTAACATCATCCATGGAGATATCTAAGTCGTTGTCAAAAGCCATTGCCTCAATAATCTTCTGATTAGTTATTTGTGATTTAATAAAATTAAGTAGCTCTTGCTCTTCTAGCTGATCAATCGAGAAGTTTTCACCAAATATGGACTTATATCTCTCTTCAACTCTTATGGTTGCATTATTAACATCTAATTGAGTAACTTCGATCCCATTTACAGTCCCATAATTTGAAAAAAGAGTATTAAATGATGACACGCCTGTAAAAATAAAAGGTAGCGCGCATATACCTACAATTACATAAAGTGTCTTTCCTGAAAGAAGGTTTCTAAATGAGTTCAACATGGCCTAAGATAATTATTAAAAAATAAAATGCATCATACAAAAAAAAGGGATGCAAAAGCACCCCTTTTTGTAAATTAAAAGGTTAGATTAAGAGCCTTTTACCTTATCTTTAAGACCTTTACCAGCTTTAAAACCTGGAACTTTTGTTGCAGGGATATGCATTGGAGCTCCTGTTTGTGGATTTCTGCCATCTCTAGCGGCTCTATGCCTCACAGAAAAAGTTCCAAAACCAACTAGTGAAACTGAATCACCATTGCCAAGTGCACCACCAATTGCATCTAATGTTGCATCAACTGCTCTAGCAGCAGAAGCTTTTGTTAGATCAGCAGAACTTGCAACTGCATCAACTAAATCAGATTTATTCATATTATCTCCTCTCGTTAGATATGATTGCTATAACCTATGAAAGTCGATATGTGTAGAAATGTCAAGTTTAAAAACCTATTGTTAATGAGATCTTTGTTTAGGTGAAGCAGGTTTAGACCGAGATTTTACAGGCGAGGGATTTGATTTTGATTGCCTTTTAGATATTTTAGCTTTGGGCTCGTTGGTGAGTGCAAGAGAAATCACTTCATCAATCCATTTAACAGGATGGATTTGAAGCGCCTTTGTGATTTGTTTTGGAAACTCTTTTAACTCTGGAAAATTCTCTTCGGGAATGATGACTTGCTTAATACCTGCGCGCTTTGCAGCCAAGAGCTTTTCTTTTAGTCCTCCAATTTTTAAAACCTGACCATGTAGCGTTATTTCTCCAGTCATAGCTGTATCTGATCTTACAGGAATGTCAGTGAGAACAGATATTAAAGCCGTGCACATACCTATTCCGGCACTTGGCCCATCTTTGGGAGTAGCGCCCTCAGGTACGTGAATATGAATATCCAATTTTTCATGAAATGAAGGGTTAAGCCCCAAAATTTTAGATCTTGATCGAACCACAGTAAGTGCGGCTTGAATAGATTCTTGCATCACATCTCCTAGTGAGCCTGTCTTAATAATCCTACCTTTTCCAGGAACTTTAGATGCCTCAATAGTTAGAAGTTCACCGCCAACTTCTGTCCAAGCTAATCCCGAAAGCTTTCCAATACTATCTTCTTTATCAGCGGTTCCAAATTGGAACTTCCTTACACCGTTATACTTTTCTAAATTTTTAGATGTAACTTTAGTTTGAGAAAGTGTTTTGCTACTGAGTTCAATTTCTTTAACAGACTTTCTTAGAACTTTTGAGATTTGTCTTTCAAGACCTCTAACGCCTGCTTCTCGAGTGTAATATCTAATGAGATCTAAAATTGCTTTATCATCAAAATTGACCTCGTTTGTGTCAAGTCCATTCCTTTCGAGTTGCTTTGGTATTAAGTACTGTTTGGCGATGTTTAATTTCTCATCTTCAATATATCCTGGGATTCTTATAATCTCCATTCTATCCAGTAAGGGGCCTGGAATATTCAGACTATTTGCCGTACAAACAAACATAACTTCTGATAAATCAAAATCAACCTCAAGATAATGATCTGAGAACGTAGAGTTTTGTTCGGGGTCTAAAACTTCCAAAAGGGCAGAAGCAGGATCACCACGAAAATCCATACCCATTTTGTCTATTTCATCTAGCAAGAAAAGAGGGTTCTTTGAGTCCGCTTTAGAAATCTTTTGAATAATTTTTCCTGGCATGGAGCCAATATAGGTTCTTCTATGACCACGAATTTCAGCCTCGTCTCTTACCCCACCCAAGGACATTCTTATAAACTTCCGATTGGTTGCATTAGCAATGGATTGACCTAAAGATGTTTTACCAACTCCAGGAGGACCAACCAAACAAAGCACTGGTGCTTTGAGTTTTTTAACTCTTTTTTGAACTGCTAGATACTCTAAAATTCTCTCTTTAATTTCCTCTAATCCGTAATGGTCATTATCAAGAACAGTTAAAGCATTTTTTATATTTGATTTAATCTTAGTTTTTTTCTTCCAAGGCAAATTTGAGACCCAATCAAGATAAGATCTTACGACCGAAGCTTCTGCTGACATCGGCGACATTAGCTTAAACTTAGAAAATTCACTCATGGCTTTTTTAAGGGCTTCTTTCGGCATGCCAGACTTTTTTATTTGTGTTTCAAGTTGAGAAATTTCATCACCCTCTTCGGTAATATCACCCAACTCTTTTTGAGCAGCTTTGATCTGTTCATTGAGATAGTACTCTCTTTGCGATTTCTCCATTTGTTTTTTAACTCTATCTCTAATCTTTTTATCTACATCAACGGCATCAATTTGTCCTTGTATCAAACTGATGAGCATATCTGCCCTTTTAGATAAATCCTCGCATTCTAAAATTGATTGAGCGTCTGAAATTGAAATGGGAAGATGTGATGCAACAGAATCAATCACTCTCGTTACATCATCGAATGCATCAATGCTTGAAAGAACTTCAGGTGCAACTTTTTTTGTAATTTTTATAAAATCTCCAAATTTGCCTTTAATAAAGTTACATAAGTTTTTATTATCAGCAGGATCTAACTGAGATTCAGGAATAATTTTCACTTGAGCTTTAAGAAAATCTTTTTCTTTAAGGACTTTTAAAGCCTCGCATCTATGATCACCCTCAACCAATAATTTAACCGTTCCATCAGGAAGCTTTATCAACTGCAAAATGGTGGCAAGAGTTTGCACTTTATATATTTCATCAAATGAAGGATTATCTATTGAGCCGTCGATTTGGGTTCCTAATAGAATTTTTTTATTGGCCGCCATTGCTTGATTAAGAGCATTGATTGATGGCTCTCTCCCAACAAACAAGGTTGTGACATTGCCAGGAAATACGACAACATCCCTTAGGGGCAATAAAGGTAAGTCGTATTTTACTGAGGGCATCTACTTAAGAACCTGAGGAGGTTTTCTTTTTAGGTGTTTTGTAAACCTTAATTGGGTCTGATTGTCTAGAAGCTGCGTTTTCATCAACAACAACTTTTTCGAGCTCTTCATTTGGAAGTTCAAACATAGTGTCCATTAAGATTTCTTCCATAATTGATCTTAAGCCTCTGGCACCAGTTTTTCTTTTGATTGCTTGTCGGGCAACTTCTTTTAGAGCTGATTCCTTGAAATCCAAATTTACGGAATCCAAATCAAATAAGTATTTATATTGGTCAATCAAAGCATTTTTTGGTTCTTGTAAAATTCTGACCAGTGATTCTTCATCAAGCTCATGAAGTGTTGAGATTACAGGCAGCCTTCCAACAAACTCAGGAATTAAACCGTACTTAACCAAATCCTCTGGCTCAAGCTGATCAACTAAATTTTGCACGGAAGCATCTGTATCTTTGATGGCCGCCGAAAATCCAATACCTGATTTATCAGTTCTTTGTTTAACAACCTCATCAATGCCCGAGAATGCTCCTCCACATATAAATAAGATGTTAGATGTATCTATTTGAATGAACTCTTGTTGAGGGTGCTTCCTGCCACCTTGAGGAGGAATGGATGCAACTGTACCCTCGATTAGCTTTAATAGCGCCTGCTGAACACCTTCACCAGAAACGTCTCTTGTTATTGATGGGTTATCAGATTTTCTTGCAATCTTATCGATCTCATCAATGTAAACAATTCCAAGTCGTGCTTTTTCAGGATCATAGTCACATTTTTGAAGAAGTTTTTGGATAATGTTTTCAACGTCTTCACCAACATAACCTGCCTCAGTAAGCGTTGTAGCATCAGCAATGGTAAATGGCACGTTAAGAATTCTTGCAAGCGTTTGAGCAAGAAGAGTCTTTCCACTTCCGGTTGGCCCCAGCAATAAAACATTGCTTTTTTGCAGTTCAACAGCGTCTTTATTTGATTGATTTTTTAATCTTTTGTAATGGTTATAAACGGCAACAGATAAAACTTTCTTAGCTTTTTCTTGACCGATAACATAATCATCCAATTGACTAAATATTTCTGCTGGCGAAGGAAGTTCATTTAGGGTATCTGGGTCATCGGCTTTGATTTCTTCTTCAATAATGTCATTACACAAATCAACACATTCATCACAAATGTATACACTTGGCCCAGCTATGAGTTTTTTTACGTCCTCTTGATTTTTACCACAAAAGGAACAAGTTAATTTTTGATTGTCGCTACTTTCCATCTTTAGTATCGTCTCTTGAATCTAGGATATCATCAATAATCCCATACGATTTGGCTTCATCGGCATTTAAAAAATTGTCTCGATCAGTGTCTTGCTCGATCTTCTTAAGAGTTTTACCTGTATGTTTGGCCAGAATTTCATTAACTTTTTGCTTCATCACTAAAATCTCTTTGGCATGAATTTCTATATCAGATGCTTGGCCCTGAAAACCACCTAGCGGCTGATGAATCATCACACGTGAATTAGGTAACGCAAATCTTTTGCCAGCTGCTCCACCTGCCAATAAAAGTGAACCCATGCTTGCTGCTTGACCAACACACAAAGTAGCAACCTCCGGCTTAACAAATTGCATGGTGTCATAAATTGCAAGTCCTGATGAAATGATTCCACCTGGAGAGTTAATATAAATACTTATGTCTTTTTCAGGATTTTCTGATTCAAGAAACAATAATTGAGCAATGACTAGGTTCGATATGTAATCATCAATGGGTCCGGTAAGGAAAATTATTCTTTCCTTAAGGAGTCTTGAATAAATATCAAAAGCTCTTTCACCTCTGGGTGTTTGCTCAACAACCATTGGCACTAAACCAGAATTAAGAATGTCAGTTTTATGATCCATAATTATTTTATATTAGCTAAATCTTTGAATTTAATTTCCTTTACCCTTGATTTAAGCTCATTTTTCAATTTTTCAATAAGCATTTCTTCTAAAATGATCATTTTATAATTATCGAGCTGTTTGGGTTGAGATTTGATCCATGTCTTAAATTGATCTGGATCTTTATATTTTCCTGCTTCCTTCACAACAAACTCATCAACCCTTTCTTGATTAACTTCTAATTTAAAAAACTTTACAAACTCACTAAACAGTAGATCCAATTTAACCCTTTTTTCTGCGTTTTCTAAAAAAGTATCTAGAGGAAATAGATCCTCCGGCGCTTCATCAGCTTGTTGACCCATTCTCATTAATGAATCTTTTCTCATCAGAGTAGCCTGCTCATTTATAACTGAACTAGGCGCAGAAAACTTATTTACCTCAAGCAATAAGTCATAGATTGATTCTCTAGTAAGCGAATCTTCTTGCTGTTTAACTTCTTGCTGCATTCTTTTTTCAATTTCTGCCTTAAAATCCTGCTCATTTTTAACTTCTTCCATTGCCAAAGATTTATAAAGCTCTTCATTGATGGATGCATTTTGCTTTTCTTGAACTTTATTTACTTTGATTAAGAAATTTGCATTTTTTCCGGCAAGATCACTTTTAAAATAATCGTCTGGAAATTTAACTTCTGCATTAAATTCATCATTTATTTTCTTACCGATAATTGCATCCTCAAAACCTGGAATCATGGATTTTGATCCTATTACCAGCGCAAAGTCTTTGGATGAATTTCCCTCAAACTCTTCACCGTCAACGGTACCTGTGAAGTCAATGATCACTTGATCTTTCTCTAAAGCAGCTCTATCAACATCATTCCAAGAACCATAGCGCTCCAAAATATCTGCTACAGCAAGATCAATATCATCACTTTCAACACTGATCTTTGATTCTTCAAAAGACTTCCATCTGGTAAGTTTGGGTTTAAATTCTGGAAAAACTTCAAATTCTGCTGAATACACTATGCCCTTTTTAGGATCTTCAGAATCAATATTGATGTTTGGTGAGGATGCTGGTTTGATTTCTTTTTCAGCTATTTCAACCGGGTAGGTTTCCTGAATTACTTCATTCAACACTTCATAGTGAATTGAGGGTCCATATTTTTGAATTAGCACATCATTTGGTACTTTGCCTTTTCTGAAACCATCGAGCTTCACAGTGGATTTAATCTTATTAAGCTTGGCCTGATATTTATCGTCATATTTTTTAGTCTCGACATTTACGGTCAACTTTCGATTTAAATCTTTAAGTTTTTTTAGTTTACTGGTCATAAGTTTCTATCTAATTGATGGGGCGAGCGATGGGGTTCGAACCCACGGCCTCCGGAGCCACAATCCAGCGCTCTAACCAACTGAGCTACGCCCGCCACGCAAAAGGGTCACATTATAAGAGAAAAATCATATAATCTATACTATTAATGGGGGTGATTGGATGAGAAAGCTTTCTATGCTCGAATCAACAAATCGTTTAATTGATAAAGCGCTAAAGTATTCCGATGTATCGCCAGATGTTGCACATCGAATTAAAGTTCCTAATGCTACTTATTCAATTAATTTTGGGGTAAGACTGCGCGATAAAATTCATACATTTACCGGCTGGCGATGCGTTCATTCAGAGCACATGGAGCCGGTCAAAGGTGGAATCAGGTATGACTTTGATGCAAATCTAGAGGAAGTAGAAGCATTAGCAGCATTAATGACTTATAAAAATGCAATTATTGAAGTTCCTTACGGTGGATCAAAAGGTGGGTTAAAAATTGATCCGACTCAGTGGACTGAAAATGAATTAGAAAAAATTACAAGACGCTTTGCTCAAGAACTAATTAAACGGGACATGATTGATCCAGCAAGAAATGTCCCTGCTCCGGATATGGGAACCGGATCTAGAGAGATGGCATGGATAGCGGACGAGTACAGAATCATGAGTCCTGCTGACATTAACGGCAAGGCCTGCGTAACAGGAAAACCTATCGGTAAAGGAGGAATAGCAGGCAGGGTTGAAGCAACCGGGAGAGGTGTGCAATTTATTATTAGAGAATTTTTTAGAAATCCCAATGATGTAAAGAAATTGAGCCTCAAAGGCACTGTTAAAAATAAAAAGATCTGCGTTCAGGGTTTTGGGAATGTTGGCTATCATGCAGCTAAATTTTTGCAAGAAGATGATGAAGCAAAAATTATTGCAATTATTGAATTTAATGGAGGCCTAATAAATCCTAAGGGGATCGATGTGGAAAATGCTAAATTATTTTTTAGCAAGCATGGGACTTTTAAAAACTGCCCTGAAGGCAAGTTCCAAGAAAAAATAGATGATATGTTAACTGCGGAGTACGATATTTTAATTCCAGCTGCCAAGGAAAATGTCATCGACCAAAAAAATGCCAAAAAAATTAAATCAAAATTAATTGTTGAAGCTGCCAATGGACCTATTAGCTTTGAGGCTGATGAGATTTTAAATAAACAAGGTGTGATTATTATTCCTGATATTATTGCCAATGCTGGTGGTGTCGCGGTGAGTTATTTTGAGTGGGTAAGGAATCTTCGTCATATTCGATTTGGCAGATTAGAAAAGCGTAGAAATTTTACTCAACTTCAATCCATGATTGATGCGGTTGAAAGCATGACAGGTAAATCTATGCCCAAAGCATTTAAGGACAAATTTAATGATGGTGTTGAAGAAATTGATCTAATTCGTTCAGGATTAGATGACATGATGCGAGAGGCATACCAAAAAGTTCGTTCCGCAATGATTGAATCCAAGATACCAGACCTAAGAACAGCAGCCTACAAAACAGCCATTGATAAAATAGCAATTTCCTATGAAACAATTGGCCTATAAGGCTGCTGGGAATAAGACTGAATTATTATCTGATGCAATCCAAACATCATATTTATTCATGATCTGTTGAAATAATGCGGAATCTTCAAATTGATTCAGTAGCTTTATAACTTTTAAGTATTTCTGGTTAAAAAAATATTCATGATCAGCAATTTTAAATTGTCTAACAAAAGGTAATATTGAAATATCTAACAAGCTAACTTCGTCAGAAAAAATCCACTTACTGTTAGAGATATTTTTATCTAATGCACCTAAAATCTCATCACAAAAATCACGATGATTTTGAGGGTCTGTATCGTATCTTTGAGAGTATTTGTATCGATCTAAGTGATGCTTAAAGTCGCTATCAAATTTATGAATTGTTTTTAAAGCAAAATCTTGTTGCTCCGAATTCAAAACCATTAATTTTTTTGAGTTCTGAGATAAAGCCCACTGGATAATCTCATTACTCTCCTCGATGACCTGATCATTTAGTTGCAGAACAGGCACTGTACCTTTTGAAGAAATTTCTAGCATTTCAGTGGGTTTATTTTTTAAATAGACCTCCCTTAGCTCACACTTAATATCTGCAAGGTAAATCGCCATTCGTGCTCGCATTGCATAGGGACATCTTCTGAATGAATAAAGAATTGGATGCTTCATTTTTGTTCAACTTCCCTTTTTGAACCAATGTGTTTTTGATTACGACTTTTTGCAAGATCAATTTGCATTTGTCTGTCCGCATATCTTCTTTTTTGTTCCTCAGTCTTATTATCAAAACAATGGGAGCAACTCACACCACGAATAAAATTAATAGATAATTTATCGTCTTGAGTTATTGGCATTCTGCATCCATGACATAAATCATATGAGCCTGGTTCAAGCTTATGATTAAGAGCTACCCTATCATCAAACACAAAACATTCTCCATTCCAGAGAGATTCCTCAGGCTTAACTTTTTCAAGATAATTCAAGATCCCTCCTTTGAGATGATAAACATTTTCAAAGCCTTTATCCTTTAAAAGCGAGCTAGCTTTTTCACATCTAATTCCACCTGTACAAAACATTGCAATTTTTTTATCTTTAGGTAGTTTTGAGCCTTCAGTTTCAGCCCACTCAGGAAATTCCCTAAAATTAGTAGTTTCAGGCTGGATGGCTCCTTCAAAACTTCCAATAGAAACCTCATAGGTGTTTCTTGTATCCAATACTACAACATCTTCGTCAGTTATAAGTTGGTTCCAATCTAGTGGGTCAACATATTCACCAACTTTTTCATCTGGATTAATTTCACAATTGCCAATGGTTACGATTTCTTTTTTTAATTTCACCTTAAGTCGAGGAAAAGGCATAAAGTCTGCAGAAGAAACTTTAAAATCACTTTCACTTAGTAAGTCTTTTTCAAATAAAAAATTTTTAAACTTAGCAATACTCTTAGATGAGCCTGAAATAGTTCCATTGATACCTTCCTCAGCAAGCAGAACCGTACCTTTAATGCTCAAACTGTCTAGAAATTCGTAAAACTCAGTTTGAAGTTCAGACAGCAAAGAAATCTTTGTAAATTTATAAAATGCTGCTATTGAAAAAACTTGGTCACCCATAATAAAAAATGGCGCGCCTGAAGAGATTCGAACTCCTGACCCACTGCTTAGAAGGCAGTTGCTCTATCCAGCTGAGCTACAGGCGCACTGGTCGG
>MDSV01096275.1_pt1 | contig 63336 bp, 44 predicted proteins | sample 810851 | NCBI WGS metagenome assembly MDSV01 (sample SAMN05326640, study PRJNA326480) | marine metagenome | isolation source: seawater | place: Atlantic Ocean: North East | collected 2012
AACATGACCGTTTGAAGGTGCTCCTAGAATCTGGTGAAAAAGCAGACGTCACGGAAACTCGCCGAGACGCCAAAGAGAAACCTCCGTTGAACTTTGATCTCACAAGTTTGCAACGTGAAGCCAACAATTTGTGGTCTTGGTCGGCAAAGCGCACCCTTGGGATTGCTCAGAATTTGTATGCTGATCAGAAACTAACAACATACCCGAGAACTGATTCTCGCCACTTGCCAACAGACATGAAGGAAGAAATTTCCAAAATCATTCGTCAACTTGGTGCTCAAGATGATTTTAACACGCACAGTGCGACTCTTGTCTCAGACGGTCTTAAGAACACCGAACGGAACTTCAACAACGCCAAAGTGAGCGATCACTTTGCGATTATTCCAACCGGGAAAATACCAGATGGTTTCCCGAGCACTGACCATAAAAAATTGTATGATTTGATTGTTCGGACGTTCCTCGCTTCATGGTATCCACCAGCCGTCTGGGACGTTCAAAAGCGAACTGCAATACTTAGTGGTGAGCGCTTTTTGAAAGAAGTGCGAACCATAAAAACCGCAGGATGGCGTGCTGTTCGACCTAAGAAGCAAGATTTACCTGAAGGATGGAATTCTCTACCTGAAAACCCATGCAAGGCTGACATCAGTGATTTTGAATTCAAAGAAGAGCGCTCCAAGCCAAAGGGCCGCCTCAAGGAAGCCGGACTCCTTCGCTTGATGGAGCAGGCTGGAAAGAACATCGAGGATGAAGATTTAGCAGAGGCGCTTAAGGAAAAAGGACTCGGTACACCCGCTACAAGGGCAGATACAATTGAAAAGCTCGTGGATCGGGGTTATATTTTGAGAGCACGTGGTGGAAGCATCAGTGCAGCTGCCCATGGTATTCGTATCATCGACGTACTCCGACGTATCCCAGTGGAATGGATCACATCCCCAGAACTCACGGGGGAAATGGAGGCATCGTTGCTTCGTGTTCAACGAGGTGACGATCCTAAATCGACCTACATGAACGCCATTGTCGAACAAACGACATCGCTTGTTGAGCGAATAAAAAACCACGATAGGGCGGAACTCTACCTCCAGGAGCCCTCCATTGGAGATTGCCCTGCATGCTCTGCAAAAATTCAAGAAACAACCCTTTCCTACCAATGTGAGAAAAACGAAGGCCGCGATAAAGGATGCTCATTTGTATTCTGGAAAGACACCAGCGGACGTTGGTTTGACAGAGTCACCGCTGCCAGGCTGCTCCAAGAACGAGAACTTGCCGACCTCCATGGTTTCTTCAGCCGCTCTGGAGAAGGATATGTTGCGAGCGTGAAATTGACCGACGAAGGCCGCGTCGAATTTGTCGGCGGCGGGCAATCATCCACAGATGAAAACGATGAGGAATTGTGCGCATGCCCTTCCTGTGACCACGGTACAATCCGAATTGGACAGACAATGTACGCTTGTGATCATGCAGAATGTAAGTTCCGAGGACTTTCCAAGGAAATGTGCAAACGCTTGATCACGCCAGATGAAGCGAAGGTCATCATGACAAAGGGGAAGTCAGATCTTCTCGAGGATTTCACATCAAGGCGTGGACGACCGTTCAAGGCGTTCTTGGTCATCGAAAACACTCGTGTTAAGTTTGATTTCCCCCCCAGGGAAGCCGCAGCGGATGCAACTCGTTTCCCAGTCGTCGCTGGGGTGGTCGCCGTTTGCCCTACTCACAAAGTCAACATCATAGAAACTGAAACGCATTACCAACCTGAAGAGGGTTCAGTAGGATGTAAATTACACATCGCTCGAGAAATTTCCAAACGCGAAATCACCCGAGAAGAGGCAAAGATTCTGATTGAAAAGAAAGAATTGGGCCCATTTGATGACTTCAAAGCCAAAAAGACCGGGAAAGATTTCTCCTCATCCCTCTACATCAAGAAAAACGAGTCAATTGGTTACAAATTCGCCAAGAAATAAAACCGCACAAAACCAATACAATCATCGTTCAGCGAGCGAAGATTGATGGGCGCCGCTTTCCTCATGGCATCATGGTGGGAACCAATTGGGATGTCATCATCGTCGGTGCGGGCCCGACTGGCGGCCGCGCTGCCACTCACCTCGCATCCTTGGGTCACTCTGTGTTAATGCTGGAAGAGCATCAAGAAATAGGCCGACCGTTCCAATGCGCTGGACTCGTGACCCCAAAGGCAATGCACGAAGTTGGGCTCTACGATTCAGTCCTCGAAGAAATTGATGGCGCCCGAATACACGGTCCAGATGGGACACTTGCCCCAGTTGGAACGGATGGGAAACTCAGAACCTATGTAGTGTGCCGAAAGCAATTTGATCAGGGTGTGGTCCAACAAGCAATGCAAGCAGGTGCAACACTGTCGTTGAATTCAACACCCCTCGATGCACGGGTTGACGAAGACGGTGTAACCGTCGAGGTAAAGGTCGATGATACAACGTTGGAAATGCATACGAAGCTGTTGATTGGTTGCGATGGGGCTCACAGTTGGACCCGTCGACATTTCAAGATGGGGCGTCCAAAAGAAATGATGATTGGATTTCAAACCGAAGTGCTTGGCTATCAAGGAAAGCCGCGGTGGCTCGAAATGTTCAGTGGTTCTGCAATCGCCCCAGGATTTTTTGCTTGGGTGATTCCATCTGGCTTTGGCAGTCACCGAATTGGCGTTTGGTCAACCCCTGATCGCCTTGATGGGAAGAGTGTTGAACGCTGTTATGAGGATTTACTCGAACACCCGATGTGGAAAGATCGGTTTGAAAACATCACAGAAACGGCTCGCTATTGTGGCCCGATTCCAAGTGGCATGGTCAAGAAAACCGTTTCGAATCGAGTGATGCTGCTTGGTGATGCTGCCGGCATGGCTAAGCCGACTACTGGCGGCGGCATTGGACCGGGTTTCCGCCAAATCAAAGGAATTTTACAGCCACTGTCCGTTGCGATTACTGCGGATCAACTCAATGAAAAGCAGTTACAAAAAATCACTTCAAAACACTTCAATGCAATGAAAAAGGACCAAGAAAAAGCACGTGCACTTCGTAATTTGTTGGTTTCAGATACCACTGATAAGGAACTTAACAAGCATTTCAAAAACTTTGCACGGGAAGATGTGCTCGAGTTGATTAACGAAATTGGTGATATTGAAAAACCGGTTCCGTTGGGTCTCGCACTGATCAAAAAAGTGCCAGCCTTCCGAAGGTTGGCTTTGAAGGCGAGCACCCGCTTGATGTTCAGGTAGGAGGCATTGAAATGTCGGACATCGAATTGGAACAAAGGGTTCGATACCCCCCCTTTGAACCCGGACGATTTGAACCAGGTGCCCTTCCAATCGCCACTCAAACCACAACGGTGGCAGAGAATGTGGCTACTGGTGAGGTGATTCCGGCCATGGCAAAATTACCTCCAAGTTTCTGTTTGGGTACAGAAGATGGGTGGTTGATTCAACAGCGATACCTGTACCAGGGCGAACCCTACGATGATTCCAATATTTCACGAGCAGACACTTTTGTGGAACGTGGAAAAATCCCACGCCTCGTCAAACTCCATCGCCGAGGATGGTACCTCACTCCAAACCCTATTCATCGATTTGTTCGTAAATTCATGTCCTTTTCTGTGTGGGTTCTGCTTGGGGCGCTGGGATATTTGTTCATTGAACCGGTTCTAAGTTCGAGGGGCATACCTAGTATGGGAACAGGAACAATCCGAATTGGATTATTGGATTATCCCGCACTCACGATTGTTGTTGTCCCTCTTTTGTTTGCTCCCCTCATAATGCGAGTCGCAGCGAATATATCTGATCTCATTCATCAAAGAAAATTCCTCCAATCAGCCCCTGTCGACCCATCAATTGTGATTAATGGCAGTGCAGTTGCGAATGAGCCACTTGAGTTGAGCGTTGAATTTCCCGAAAAGCGAAACGATTGGACGAACATTGAGGTCATGTGGCGAGTAGGGATCCTCCCTCCAGCGCGAGATGAAATTTTTCAATCGTTAGGGAGAGCCAAAGACACTCAACCTCCACCCGGTTTGACCACGAGCCTGCCCCACCATTGGGAAGTTGGACTCGATGATGGAACAGGGGGAGGTGAAGAGGCTCCTATGGAGCACCACGAAGTAAAAGGCGGGCTCTTCTTACGACCGATGAGAGTTATGGAATTTGGTGGGCGCTCATCTTGGAAAGGAGGAATGATCACCCTCTCACCCCCACCAAACGCATGGCCCGGTACCGTATCGACGCCAATTGTACGAATACACTGGGAAATCATTATCCGAATGGAGCGTCCAAAAGGAGGGTCGCTCATGTTCGTGAAGCCATTGATCGTGGGCCACCCCGAACGCCCAGTTTCGATTGAAGATCTTCCAACAAATGATGGCCGCACTGAATCTGATCAGTTGTGAGCAACAACACATTCAAAGACGGCCAACCGAAAGGCAACCCATGAATCGTACCACGGCTCCTGCTCTCCTGCTTGTCGCCCTGCTCTCGTTGGCTGGTTGTTTTGGGGCAGTGGAACCAGAAAAAACGATTGAAGAAGAGGAACCCGTGGAACTGCTCACGCCACTCTTCAAGTGGTCAACCCCAATCGATACGATTGATTTGGATGGTACTCCAGTTCTCCTTCAAGTCCTTTACATTGGCGAAGGATGGGAACTGACTCCGTCCATAGTGAATCCAGTTTTTGATCCAGTTTCTGCATACGGTTGGGAAGTCACTTCGACTGGTTATAGCATTGAATTTTTGCCTACGATGTTAGGCACGTACACGATTCATATTGATATTGCTCCAAGCGATGTAAATGCAATTGCACCTGAAATCACCAGTCTCATGCACAGCGTTGAGGTGGTTGCGCCGCTTGAACAACCACCATTGATCAGGGCGCCAGCCAATGAACTTCTAGAGGAACCGAATATCATTTGGTACGAAGGGACTGTGACGCATGATGCATTGGAAACGTGTGCCCTTGAGTACAGTGTTTCGGACGGCTCTTCTGGGAGCATCGCAATCAACGAAGATGGAAGTTGGAAAATCATGCTTGATTTTACTGAAATTGAATCTACAATGACCATCACAACCGTTGCCACATGTGGCGAGTTTACGTCGCTGAGCGATACATTCGTCACCAGCGTTGTTCTCGAAGGAGGCGGTTCTGATGCGGATGGAGACAGCATATTGGACTCCAAGGACCGGTGCCCAAACGGGATCGGTGAGGCAGATGGGTGGAAATCAAACTCCGCTACCGACAAGGATGGTGATGGTTGTCGCGACAACGATGAAGACAACGACGATGATAACGATGGAGTCATAGATTTGCATGACAATTGCCCTGAGTCCTATGGTTGGTTGAGCACACCAGATGCAGACTACGATTCTGACGGCTGTCACGATGCAGATGAGGACGACGACGATGACAACGACAATGTCCTCGATGTTGATGATGCTTGTCCAAACGGTCGCATTGGGTGGAGTTCCACCCTCTACAGCGATTGGGACGGTGATGGTTGCCTCGATCTTGATGAGGATAACGACGACGACAATGACCTTGCCCTCGATGATGAGGATGCATGTCCCAAAGGCTTCACCTCGTGGTTGAGGGACGAAAGCACTGATTTTGATGACGATGGATGTGCAGATGCAACAGAGGATGAGGATGACGACAATGATATGGTTAACGATGTCAATGCAACCGGCGACCAATTAGATCGATGCCCACAAACGCCTCTGAACGCCACAGATGTCGATGAACGCGGGTGCGCTGCAGTTCAACGAGACACTGACCTTGACGGCATCAATGATGCAGTCGACTTGTGCCCTGGAACGCCGAATGGTTTGGTGGTCAATGAGGTCGGTTGTGCTGACTTGGACGCCGATGGCGTTTCAGCTAACATCGATCAATGCCCTGATTCACCAGACCGGTGGACCATTGATTCTGTTGGTTGCGCTGTCGTTCAAGCCCCAGTCGCTTGGACGAGTGCCTCAAGTTTGAACGGGCCGATGCAAGTGGTGCCACATTTCTCTGTTCCGACCCTCGACGGGACGTTTTACTTCCAACAACAGTGGACCGGCCATGACATCTATTATTTCCTCTTCAAATACACCGATTCTTCAGGAAATTCCAATGCTGCAACATGGGGGCAAAGCCCTGGGCCATTCATCCGAAGTCTTCCTGATAACGTCCATTTGTTCTTTGGGTCCTTCGATACAACCTACCACTCTGATGTGCTGAATCGCAAAGCCGCAGTTGAAAATGCCTTAAACCCGGACGAGGAAGCAAAATGGCAAGGTCGGATTCACTACATCGACCAGCAAGCGGGTGGTATTTCGGGAGGACTTGGAGATATGGTGACCAGTTTCAACAATCCGAGGTACATGGGTATTGATCGATTCCAACAAGCGAGGGAGACTGGTTCACTTTACGCATGGACATCACAGACCAATGATCCTATGCATTTGGTTCACGAACCGCACCAGTGGAATGCTGAATTCCCAGTTGAAGTACGACGTTATGACACCGCTGTGCATGAAGTGACAGTCTGGGATTTCGACCGTCATTCTGGTGGATGGGGTGGTGGTTTTACCTCTGCAATGAGCGCAATAATGCCGGACAACCTCACCAGTTACGACACCCTAGAAGTGTACCATGAACACGCGTGTGAGGATCGAGTAAACCGATATCAAAAAGCCGATGGTTCATACGGTGGATGCCACGAATGGGATTACGAGGCTAATTTGCGTATATGCGACAGAGATAACGCTTCATCGTGTGGAACTGAATTCATGAGGTGGATCACCACCTACGGTCGAGAAGGGAAATGGCTGACCGACATCTCACCTTACCTTTTCATGCTGGAAAATGAAGACAATCGGACGTTCAAATACCGAGGTGCTAACAAGGGCGACCTCACCGTATCCTTATTGTTCAGCAATTGGGGGTCTGGCGAGCGGGGTGAGGAAGGAACATTTGCCTTTACAGGTGGCCAATTTGATGGCACATACAACAATGAATCAAGGTACGACCGACATCTCAACTTCACAGTTCCATCATGGGCAACGAAGGTAGAAATTGTCGCAACCATCACCGGACACGGGTTTGGAAAGGACAATGCAAATTGTGCTGAGTTTTGTGATCATCAGCATTACTACTATCTGAACGGTTACTCCACCTATGAATGGCACCCAATCGTATATTCAAACGAAGGTTGTGAGAATGAAGTTCAAAATGGAGTTGTTGCAAATCAATTTGGCTCTTGGCCATATGGTCGAGCCGGTTGGTGTGCGGGACAAGACGTCAAACAGTGGACCTACGACATCACAGATTGGAGCGATTTAAGCGGCGCTGACAATCATCTCTCGTACAAGGGCCTGTTCAACGGGCAGGAATATGTTCCTTCTGACGGAATTGGCAATGGACAACGAAACATCCATGCGGAAATTTGGGTCGTGTTTTACAACAACACTGTTGCCGTCTGAGAGACCAATGAAATCAGACTTGCAAGGGAACTGGCGAAGCAATTTCATTGGCTTCTTCATTCAAGTCAGGAGTCTGCAACAAAACATAATCGCTGTCGCGTCGCCGAGGTTGGAAGCCTGCACGACAGATCACATGCTGTAACTCTCGCTCACTGGCACTGAATTTGGTCGTTCCTGAAGCTGAAACTACATTCTCTTCCATCATGGTAGATCCAACATCATTGGCTCCTCCGAAAAGAGCCATTTGTGCCGTTTTGATTCCCATTGTAGGCCAAGACGACTGGATGTTTGGAATGCTGTCCAAGAATAAGCGTGAGACTGCAACGTGCCTCAAATACTCAGAGGAACCTGCACCAAGGGTGACTCGATTTTGCCCTCGATTGCGTCGGCCAAAGCTGTTGGTTTCTAACTGAACTGGCCAGGCAATGAACGATGTGAATGCGATTCCGTGAGCCTCTAAAGACCTGTCTTGGAGTTCACGCAAACGGCGCATATGTTCTATGCGTTGTTCATTGGTTTCACCAAATCCAATCACATTCGTGGCGCTTGTGGTCAGGTGCAAACTTTGTGCCTCTTCCATGACCCTGAGCCAGTTTGCTGGCAGCCCCTTTTTTGGAGAAACATCCTTGCGAACATCATCCACTAACATCTCTGCACCCCCGCCTGGAAGACCATGCATTCCAGCTGCTTTCAGTCGGGTTAGGACTTCCAACGTGCTGAGTTCGCTGACTTCTGCAATGCCTTCGATTTCAATGGGACTAAAACAGTCAATATCGATGGTTGGATGGGACGTTCGAATGTGGTTCAACAATTGCTCATACCACTCAAAAGGCAAATCGGGATTCACGCCGCCCTGCATGAGAATACGAGAACCGCCAATTTCCTCAAGCGCTGCAATACGGCCAGAGATTTCTTCAAAGGTTTGTGTGTAGGTCTCGTCGTGTCCGGGAGGACGGTAAAATGAACAGAATTGACAATTGATCGTGCACACGTTGGTGTAGTTGATGTTGCGATCAACAAGGTACGTCACTTGAGTGGGGCCGTGCATAGCAACACGGCGTTGATGGGCGGCAGTCATCAATTGGTGAAGTGGTGCATCATTGTAGAGAACCACTGCCTCTTCCGGTGATAGACGCAAGTTACTGGCTTCTTCTCGCGTCCATTCGGACTGTTTCGCCAAGATCGATTGCCAAGTCATAGGAACACCTCAGAATGGTTTGCCGGTGATGCTTTCGATTTCTTCGATGGTTTTTGGGCACGAAGAGGTCAACACATCGGGATCGTTTGAAGTGACAAGAACATCATCTTCAATCCGAATACCTAGGTTGGCGTACCTCGGTGGGCATTCCACATCTGGGCGCCAAGCGCCAAAGTACAATCCAGGTTCGACAGTGAGCACCATGCCTTCTTCGAGCAAGCGGGGTTCACCATTGGGCTTGTAGACACCCACATCGTGCACATCAAGGCCAATCCAGTGACCGGTGTTGTGCATGTACCACTTCTTCAGCTCACCACTCTCCGGGTCAAGCGCATCATCAAGAGATTGAGTAATGACACCCAGTTCGATCAAACCTTCAGCTAGAACCCGACGAGCCTCTTCGTGCGGTGCATTGTAAGCCAGACCAGGTCGGCACTTGTCAATAGCAGCGAGTTGAGCATCCAAGACGAGTTGGTAAATTTCCCGTTGGGCTTCAGTAAAGGTGCCATTGATCGGCCAAGAGCGTGTGATATCTGCTGCATAGCCACGGTACTCAGCACCAGCGTCGATCAAAATCACCTCGCCATCTTCACAGACATCGTTGTTTTGATGGTAGTGAAGAACCGTTGCGTTATCGCCGCAACCTACGATTGAAGGGTAGGCCCAGCCAGAGGTGCCAGCATAAACGAAGAAGCCCTCGATGGTCGCTTGAAGTTGGTATTCCATTCGTCCGGGTTTGGTGTTTCTCATTGCTGCAACATGGGCGATGCTGCTGACTTCAGAAGCGAACCTCATTTGTGCAATTTCAGCATCAGACTTTCGCAATCGAAGTTCGGCAATGCGTGCCGTAGGGTCTTCGATTGTAACCGGCCCGGTACCGAAGTGTTGACGTGCACGGTCCCTACGTTGTAGAGCAGAAACGACGAGTTGGTCAATCTCCTCTCGGATCCCCGTTCGGATCAACACCCTCTTGGCATCCGACATCATGTTCACGAGGTGCTCTTCCAAATCATGTGTTGAGTGTGCAGCATCGGTAGCCCAATTCTTGAGTGCCCCTTCCACGCCAGGTCGTCGGCCTTCCCAAATTTCCTTCAGTGTGTCTTTTGGTTGGACAAAAAGTGTGCGAACCCACGCATCATTCTCATGATGGATGGTGAACACAGCATCTGCTTCTTCCCAACCCACGAGGTAAAGCATGTCGCTTTGCGTTCTGTAAGGATAGTGGACATCGTTGGAATGAACGGCCATCTTCGAAGCTTGGACAATCAGCAGATCACCAGGCCTCATTTGAGAGGTCAACCGACCCACTCTTCGACCATATTCCTCAACTGAAATTGGCTCGGGCGGAGTGCCAATCAGTTCCAATGCCTTATCGTGCATGTATGAACCAAGGAGCGCTCCATATTCAACCGTTGCCTCAATCCATAGGATTCAAGTTCTGCTCTTGAAGTGAAAATCCCAGTCAAGGCTCTTTGCGTTGCCATTTAGGCAGCGCCTCGGGAGGGGGAGTTGAACCCATTCGTGCCAAGAGGAACAAAGACAGAGTTAGAACAACCAAAAGAGCAAATGTAAACGCATTTCCGCCGAGCATGCCCTCTGAACCAGAGACTTCGTCTTGCGGGGCTTTCATGGTGAATGTGAGCGAACTTTCTGCACCATCATCGTCGCTCACAACGAGGCGCACTGTTTGTTCACCGCTCGCGGTTAGGGAACTTGGGTCCAGCACTTTTCCACCACTCTGTATGATGACATCGTTGATGTACCATCTGAATGCGAGACTGTCAACATCATTCGAGGTGTCTTGACTTTGACTGGCATTGAGGACCCAGTCGTTGCTGTTCGGGAGGGTGATTTGAGCGCCATCTTCGATCGTCAATCCATCGAGAGTGAGTGCTGCTGTTGGCACAGTGTTAACCACAAATACCGATGATGTTGTTCGAACGAGGTGCCCTGCAGAGTCTCTTACCAGCAAAATAACTGTCCATTCTCCTGATTCAGTTGGTCTTAAGGAAACACTCGAAGATGTCACAAGTTCCGTATCTGAAAAAGTGGATTGCACCCCACTTGGGGACTCTTTGGACCATGTCAAAACTTCTGAATCACCTGGGTAGCCATCCGAAATTTCTGCACTAAAGAGGACTTCTGTACCTTCAAGGATACTTGGTTGAGCAGATTCAGTCGAGCCAGCCAATGATGCATCATTCACCCCGTTGTTCGAAAGGGTCACATCCGGTGCTTGACGGTCAAGATGGAGGGTGAAAATCACTGTATTCGAAGGCCTTAGCAGCTTATCCTCGAGTTCCAATTCAAACTTCCAAAATCCATCTGGGAGTTCAATGGTTGAGGCGTTGAACACAACTTGGACCATGCTCCCCACCAGCGAGAAATTGAGGGAATAGGGCATTGATGGTACCAGGCAAACTGCGTTAGGTGCTTCGCAAATGAACGCCGAAGCAACCGAATCCTCAAGAGAAAGCGTGGGAGTGAGGGCTTCGAAATCAATGGTAAGTGAACCATCTGTAAGCAGGTAAATTGGTTCAACGCTTGGCGACAGAACCGGGCGATGGTTGGTATCTCCTAGGTACAAGTACAAACTTGATGGTTCTCCTTTGTCATCTGGGCCAAGGTCAATTTTTAACTCACACGTGCAATCCAAACCGGATACATTGACGACTAAACTCCAACTCCAACGGTTTTCACCAGAAGGTGTTACACTGGACAAATAGTCACCTTGAGCTACGAGATCGTACTGATCGAACATGGTGATGTTAGCAATCATCCACGTTGCTGATTGCAGAGAGCGACTTGAGGTCCCATTGACGAATAGCGTTTCATTAGCCTTCATTCCATCTTCCTGGGTGAATACAAGAGAAGGCGAACGGTGGTCCGTGTGTTGCTTAGCGAGAGCTACAGTTGGAAGCATCGCCATCGTCAAAAGCAGCACGGCCAGCAATGCGCTCTTGCATATTGGCCCCTTCATGGAGAGAGTACGCTCCCCCTCAGTCATCAATCTTGGGCCGTTATGAGCCAAAATTGGCTTCATTATGCGAATGGGTCGCACAGTTCACCTTGTCCAGGGAAACTCGTTGGGTCACGAGGATTGGTGTCCCACTTGTATTCACAGTAGTTGACGTGCCCGTCACCATCGAGGTCGACCATTCGGTCGGCTGCATCATCGGGATCAAGCTGGAAGTGGAATTCCCAACCGGTTGCCATACCGTCACTGTCGTGGTCTTGATAGTACACTTCAGGCCCATCATTCCAATCGTCCCCGTCGGTGTCGTTCGTGATTGGGTTGGTTCCGTTTTGGAATTCTTCAAAGTTCGTGTAATTCTCGAGGTTGTCATAGAACTTCTTTCCATCTGGAGAATCAGGATCAATGTTGCATTCCGAATTGGTTGTGTCGTTGTAACCAGGGCAGTACTTCTTGATGAGACCAGTACGGTTAAGTCCGTCGTCATCAGGATCTTCATAACCATCCTCAATGCCGTCCAAATCGCTGTCAGGCATCGATGGGTCAAGCACACCACGGGCGCCGTATGCACTCACTGAAGCGTTGTCAACCAATCCTGCTTCCAGAGCGAGACCTGAATAGTACACTTCCCAACCGTCCGGAAGCATGTCCGAATCGGTGTCGTCATCGACAGGGTTTGTGTTCCATTTATCAGGTGCTTCTGCACCGTTAGCAAGTGAATCATTGTCGATATCGAAGGTGTAATCCGGGAGCGAATCAAGTGCAGGATCGAGGGCCCAACGGCCGTTGCAAGAACAGAAGTCATTGACTGGCATAGAGAACCCTGTGATGTTCATTTCTGAAACAAGGAACTTGGGTTCAATCACGAAACCACCGAGGTTGTTTTGCCATACATAGCCACCAGCTTCCATTGTACAATCGTTGTTTTGGGATGCAACGCAACCAGGTCGTTCCCACGTGGATGTGGCAACCCAGAGGCTGTGCGAATTGGTATTTTCCTCAGCAGATTTGACTTGCATTTCCCAACCGTCGAGCATGCTGTCACCATCGGTGTCATTGATCAGTGGGTTGGTTGGATTCTGGAACGGTCGTGGTACAAAGAGCACTTCATTGCCATCGATCAGGCTGTCATTGTCAGTGTCAGAGTTGTTGGCATGGGTGAGGAAGTTATCCTTTCCAGCAATGACCTCTTCACCATCTTCCAATCCATCGTTGTCCGTGTCAAACATGCAGGGACTGGTGAAGTAGGCAACGCCCTCCCAGGAGAATCCTGCGAGCGCCTCTGATTGATCGCCAAGTCCGTCGCCATCCGTGTCAGGATTGGATGCGTTGGAGCCCCCGGTACAAACCGTTGCGAATTCAGTGTAATCCGAGAGACCATCTTCATCGGTATCAAACAGTCCTGGATCTGAGGTGACCCAAGTTCGAACCACGCCGTTGTTTACAACAAGGATTTCCCAGCCCATGACTTCAATTCCATCTAGCAACCCATCGCCATCGGTGTCAGGATTGAGTGGGTCGGTTGAACGGCCGTCAATGATGCCGTCTCCGTCTCTGTCTCGGGCGTTGTATTCCATCAAGTTGGTGAATTGCTCTTCAGGCTCTACGATTTCCATCCAAGTGAAGAGACGGGACTCAACAGCCTGACCCAAGGACACGTGAATCTCGTAGACATACCCTGAGACAGGTGCGATCATAGGGACTGTTTGCTTGTTACCACCAGCGAGTGTGATTTGAGCGCGTGCAACCGTTGAGTTCGCATCGACCCATTGATCTTCGACAACATCGATGCCAATCACGACTGCAGTGTATTCGAGCGTCTCGTATCGCACACCACCATCACCATCTGCATCCCACCCATCATGGTCGGGGTCTAAATCGCCATTTGCACCATCACGAGGATGGAGGCCATTGGATGCTTCCCATCCGTCAGGCATGCCGTCCAAATCGGTGTCCATTCGCCAAGGCGAAGTGAAGTTCGTGGGACCGAAAATGTTGGCAACTTGGTATTCTTCATAGTTGTTCATTCCATCTTCGTCCCAGTCACCGTACCCATCTGAGGCGTTTGAAGGGTTCAAGGTCTCGAGAGCGTTGTTGTTTGGCTGGTCAAGCACATTGGAGTAGCAGTATTCGAAACCATCAGGCATGCCGTCACCATCTGTGTCCCAATCCGATGGACCATTGAGCAAACCGTCGTTGTCCATGTCGAGCATGAACCAAGAGCGGTCCTGGTCTTGGAATGGTGCAGAACGTGTGATTGGGTCGAGCAAAGGAATGTTACAGTCCTCGCCAACACCGGTGAAAAGTCCGATTGACGTGTTGGAAACTTCGATGATGTCGTCGATAAGGTCCATGTCCGAATCACGTGCGGTCGGGTTCGTACCAAATGCTTCTTCCTCAAAATTGGCAAGACCGTCATCGTCGGTGTCCAGAACCATGTCGCAGGAGTGAGCACCAATCGAATTGGCTAGATCATCCCAGTCAGCCATGTCACCTTCACCATTGTAGCGGGTGGAAAGCGTGTCCTCCATGGCTTGGTCAAGCAGCAGGCAATCCCAATTTCCATTGAGTGGATTGAACAGTGTTACATCGCCACCGGGGGTTTGGACGGTCATCGTGTAGAGGGATTCCCAGCGATCATTGAGCCCGTCGTTATCGGTGTCAGCCCGCTGTGGGTCTGTACCGAGTTCTTCTTCGATTTTGTTAATCAGACCGTCACGGTCAGGGTCACCGTTTGGCCCTTGACTTGGATCTGGCCATGAATCAGTTTCGTTTGCGATGTTGGCATCGTCTGTGTCTGCTTCACCCGGATCTGAAAGTAAATCTTCAGATTCACCATTATCCAGTGGATTCAGACCATGATCAACTTCCCAACCATCAGACATTCCGTCCTTATCGGTATCCGGATCGTTAGGATCGGTACCATATTGGGTGTTTTCCAGAACATCAGACAGGCCATCACTATCGGTGTCAATCGCAATACCAAGAGAGGTACCTTCTCCGATGAGATCGTCATCAGCAGCTGCCTCAAACCCACCGATACTTTCACTTGTTTGGAAGTACCCGGAAAGCCCCACGAAAATGGAACCAAAAATCAAGGTTGAAACGATAGCAGCATAAGCCATTTGGTTGTGATTTAGCGACATAAATTACACCGTGCACATCTGTGCAAGTTTCCCGACTCCATGTCGTGGTTATAGTCCTTAACCATAGATGGGCGTAAATGCTTCAATGAAATTAAACAAAACCGTACCACTCCACCTTAGTTGTAGGCGAGCCGGGATTCGATGTCCAAGGTCCATGATTCCCCTTCACGATGAAGGGTGAATTTGCTCATTTTTCCGTGGCCACGCTCCCACATAGCCACGATCCAACCAACCAAAAATGGAAGTGAAGCACTCGATTGAAGAGTGAAGCGCATTCCATCTGGAGAGTCCATCGCCTCGGCTGAAACGGGAAGGCCCCACCCAAACGGACCAAGATAATGGTGAAGTTGCTGGGTCCAACTTTCAGCCCCATCGAGGTATATGGGTCGCTCACTCTGCTGCACTAGAGCCGACATGGAGGCGATCACCATGAGAAAAACGGAACGATCTCCATCGGTCAGTTGAGGTGTCAACCACGCCTCCTGTTGCTCCATTGAAACTGTGATTTGGTAGGCTCTGCAGGTATGGAACAATCGTGTAAAAGCGTCCACTGGAAACATACAAACTGATTCACCATCAAGGTAAAGTTCACACTCACCGGCCGTCATTTCCTCAAACACTGGAGGTACAATGAGGCCGGTCGTTGTTGCTGAACACCAAGGGAGATGCGGAGGTTCGGGCGCAGGAGGTAAGACAGTCGAAGATTCACTTAACTCAAAACGAATCATCTTTGAGTTCACTTGGTTCCACTGCAATTTCTTTCGATGTTGGGAAATGGCTTCATGCGCAGCAAGCGCAAGCCCCCCAACCATTGGAGCGAAGAGGAGGGAGGTTGCAGTTTCCTTTTCGATTGACAAAGAACCCCAACCATACTTGGACCATCGTGCATCAATGGCTTCCTGTTGAGTTTTCTTCCTTCTCCACCAACCTTTGTTCAATGTCCCTTGTCGATGCAAGAAAAATTCTTCTTGATCGGCACAAGCATTCATCAATTTTCTCCCAAGTGGGGTTTGGCATTGCTCTTCAAACGAATGCCACCACGCATAGAGGTCTGTCGTGTGCCACATGATCCAAGGACGCCCATTCATGTCCGTGATGAAACCATTTTGGAAATTGAATTCGTCCTTGAGGAGCGAGAGCACAGCTTGATTTTGTGCGGATAGGCCACCAGTCGGCTCCATATTTTTCCCTCAGAGCAGGTATCCATTTTGCTCTTCATCGTTGAAGCAATAACGAATGATTTGGAAATTTGATTTGAGTTCTGAAACGTCCTTTTTGACTTGGCTTGGATCTTCTCCTTGAATGAGAACACGTGCGTACAATCGAGCAACCTCTTCCATCTCGAGTGCCCCCATGCCGACGCGAGTGAGTTCCTGCACACCCAAACGTAGACCTGATGGAGTCAATGCTTTGGTATCACCTGGAAGCATGTTCATGTTGGTGATTATACCAGCGTCTTCAAGCAATTGAGCCGCTTTTGCTCCTGCGCCCGAATCTGTGCTACCGTGCCTCGTTAGGACTTGGTGTGAGGCAGTGTAGCCACGTGATTCAGCGAGGACATCGAACCCTTCTGCTGCAAGTGCTTGTGCAAAATGCCGCGCATTTTTTACGATATCTTTAGCATATGATTCACCGTATTCTTCAAATTCGGCTAATGCAATCACCTTTCCAGCGACGTGATGCAAATGGTATGATGAGCACACTCCGGGGAAAATGGCGTTGTTGAGTTTCTTTTGGAAGGTTGGGTCTTCACTGCTTGAGAGTAAGAATCCACCTTGTGGTCCTGGGAACGTCTTATGCGATGATCCAGTCATCACATCTGCACCCTCACGGAGTGGATCTTGAAACACACCACCTGCAATCAATCCGAGCACATGGGCTCCATCGTACATGACCTTGGCACCGACTTCATGGGCAGCGTCTGCAATTTCTTTGAGCGGTGTTGGAAAGAGGAACACAGACTGACCAATCAAAGCCACTTTTGGTTGTACTGAACGAATTAAATCACATGCTCCGTCAATATCAGGTTCCATCCGCTCTTCGTTCCATGGATAGGTCGAGAGGTTGAGATCTCGCAAACCAACAGCGCCCATTCGAGCGTGAGAGATGTGGCCTCCGTCCGCAGTGGAAACCGCTGTGATTTCGTCACCTGGTTTGGCAAGGGCTTTCAGCGCACCAATGTTGGAAACTGTACCAGATGTGGACTGAATGTTTGCAAACGGTGCGTTGAACACGGAGCGAGCCAGTTCAATACCAGCGCTCTCGATGGTGTCGAAGTCGTCGCATCCTTGATAGTAGCGTTTTCCTGGAAGGCCTTCCGCATAGCGGCCATGAAGGTCACTTGCTACAATTTTTTGGACCATAGGTGAGACAATATTTTCTGAAGCGATCATGCCTAATCCGTTCCGGTACAGATTTCCGCTCATTTCAGCGGCGGACATTACTGCTTTTGCCTTGTTTAAGGTAGAGGCTGATGGAGACCATGTGCCACGCTCTCTCGACATGCTTTCCCATTCAATGGAAGGTCTTTGAACTCATTGTAGACTCGACTCTGCATCGCGATTCAACTAAAGTCAATCGAATCGTCTTGTTGGGGCCTTGGTTCTGGGCGAACATTCGGACCAGTTTGCTTTGAACCAACCGTGATGTTTGACGAAGGAGGACGCGATTGAACGCGTTCTGAAACTCGTGTATGGGTCGGAATTTCTCGCTTTCCTAGATTGAGATTGGTGACCGCAGATGATGCGCTGGTATTCTGGCGTTTTGACCGAGGAATCGAGGAGCCTTTCTTCTTCGCGAGGTATTGTTGGCGCCCCCTGTAAGCGGATTGGCCAATCAGCCGCTCGAGTGCTGGAATGTCTGCACCTTCTTCTTTCGGACGTTTCAACCACCAACCGTCACCGAGTGGTTGCAAACGTGGAGGTCGAGATTTAGAAATGGATTTTGATTGCCGCTTTAACCGGGATTTTACGGCTTTATCTGTGTCCTTGGGCAAGCGCACACTGAGCCAAGCAGGCAGGCCAATATCAAGAACAACACCGTTCACGGTGACCAACATTCCAGAAAGGAGAAGATGCGTACCAACTGGAATATTCCCACGTTCTGGGCTCACTTTGAATCGTTTCATTCGACGAGCATAAGCGACCATTGCTTTTTGATCACGATGTCGAATGACGCGACGTTGTTGTCGAGAAAACCTTCGCGATGCGATGTGCAGGAGCAGGAGCGTAACCAAAACTAGAATCCCCGCCATTTGACCCTGTTCACCATTGACAAATATGGCCATAACGATCCATAGAGGGAAGAGAACAAGGTAATTGTAAACAACACTGAGCCACCCAAAAGTAAAGCGGGGAGGCATACCTCGACGGGTGGCTTCATGAGCAGCGATGAGAACATTGGCGTTGATGGCTTCATCCATTCCACCCTTGACGACCAAGCCCGCTACTGCATTCACTGGAGCATCGTTGATCCACTGACGTACTTTCTTGCCCTTGGCGACAGCCAATGCAACTTCCATCTCCTCCTCATCAACGGATTGGCCAAGAATCGCTGCAAGCGACAAAACACGAGGGTCTTGTCCATCGCTCACCTTGAGTTCAGACAAGATGGACCGGGCACTATGCCAGTCGCCTTTGTCGACAAGACACAACGCAACAGCTAGCCTAGGGCGAACACCGAGGGGATCGGCACGGACAAGTTGCAGTGAAAGTTCCAGTGCCTCAGCGTGACGTCGTTGCGCACGCATTAAGCTGACCATGGACAATTTGGCGACACGGGTGAGGCGATCGCTGTGAATCGATTGATCGTTTGGAGATGGTTGCCAACCCCGAAGCATGCGCATTAGAATTTGGAGATGGTCGATGCATGAGTTGTTCTCCCAATCCCAGAAATCATCTTCCTCCACCTTGCCTTGCCAGGGGTCGAGCCATTCACAGACAAAGGCCAAAAGTTCAGGTTCATCGTAGCCCTCAGGCTGTTGCAATCCGTGCAATGCTTCTCTGGCAGCGTCCAACCGCCGGGATGCCATGTGGCCAGTGGCAATGATCATTCGACAAATATCGTCGTCACCACCTGCTTGGGCAAGAACTTTCTTTGCTTCTTCAATGGCTTTGGGCCACAGTCCTCTCAGAGCCAACTCCCACATGTGGGCTCTAGCTTTTTCATGCCGAATCAAGGAGGGGTCCCCTTCGAGGGAACGACGCTGGAACTGTATGAGTGAATCAATATCCTCGGATATTGCAGCCTCTTCGACAAGGGTGCGCATCCAATCCCCTTCTGCGAACTTGACTGCACCCTCTCGTCGTTCATCCGGATTTAGATCAAATCGTAGGGACCTCAGAGAGCGGAATCGGATAATGGAAAGCGCCCAAGTAAAGAGGAAAACAGCTTGCCCCAGAGCGATAAACATCCACGTTGCTTCGAGGCGTGCCCGCTCGTCAAAGCCGAAACGATCGGCCTCCAGCAGTTCAGTGTAAGGCATTAAGGAACCAAATTCTTTGTAGCAAACAAGGATCAACAGCAAGACGGTATAACCCGAAAATCCTGCGAAAGCAAAGGTCAATTGCCTTGATTGCGCCTCAACTTCAGTTCGAATCTCACGGGGCGTGTCGAGGGTAACCCCGAACAGCCCACCGAAGGACTGCCCCCCGAGCACTAAGTTCCGTGTCAGTTCAAAAATGAAGGCAAGGCCGACAATGGCAATGTTAAGTGAGAGGTAAAGCGATAAAAACTGGGGTAGTTCCTTGATGAACTGCCATTCAAACAGAATTTGAGCAATAATGTCGACCCGCTCGAACACCATGTAGCCAAGCACACCCCCGTAGTTGAGAATCAGGAAAGCCTTTTCTTCTGGGACATCGTTGAAAAGGATATGATAAACTGTGATAATGCCGTTCAGTGCAGTGATTGGCATGGTAATTAAGAACACAACCAAGAGCAGGGAGAACAGACGATTGACAAATTTCGGCTTGTCAGGATCAATTGGATTGGGCCGTCCATTGGCGGTTCGCCACTTGTTGATCAAAATCATATTCCATGACGCCCCCATAATGCGGCCGTACGCAAAAATCGTTGGGGCCATGAAAGTCAGCAGGGCTGCTGCCACCCATATGGGTTGAATAAAAGCAGGTCCCGAGGATTGAGAACTTCCATAGAGCACTACAGCGAATGTCATTCCGAGAAGAATGAGCAGGGTCGTCATTCGGCGAACGAGTTTTACATAGATCTTGCTCTGGGAACTTCCTTTTCGTGTGCCGACCAGTTGAGCGTTCAGAGTTTCCCATGGAGAAATGAAAACAGGAATGATAACCAAGACGGCAATAAGGAACAAGTCAGGAAGGTAGTAGACTTCAGGATTGAACAACAATTCAGTGATCAAAAGCAAAACGCCAGTCATGCCCATGACGTACAAACCGATTCCGTAAGCAGTTCCGCCTTCTTGGAGCAGGGCACGAGCATCATCTACGTCCTTCGTAATTCGGTGAACTTCGTACAGATCGTCATCAATCTCAAAAGCAACTTGTAAGTTTGCAAGTTGGTTTGGAATGAACCAACGCCACACTGGGATAGCAATTGCAAAAGCAACGAGCACGGGATAGAAGTATTCCAACTTAAAATCGGACACATCCGCAACTTCTGCTGCAGAAACTTGGGGGACTGCAAGAAGGGCCAAAAGGCTTGCAAAAAATGCAAGACGCAACTTACGGACCTGTGCAAGCATATGTGGGCCTCAATTCTCTTGGACATCAATTCATCGGCGACATGACATCAACGGTGGCGGATTAAGAACCGCTCAATTCGGTCAAAGGCATCGTTGAGAACTTTAGTGCTCGGCAGGTAAACGATCCTAAAATGACCGCGGCCAAGTTCGGGTGAAAAACCGCTGCCATGGACGACCAGGACATGCTCTTCATGCAACAAATCAAGCACAAATTGTTTGTCGTCTTGCGCCCATTTTTCATCGGTGAGTTTGACAAACATGTAAAACGCACCTCCAGAGGATTGGACTTCAAGACCATCAATCCCATTGATTCGTTCTACGCATATATTTCGCTGTTCAACGACGCGTGCTGCATACCCTTCCATCCATGAGCGATCACCCTCAAGTCCTGCGAGGTAGCCAAGTTGGGCGGGTGTAGAGGCGCACAATCGAGACCTGAGCATACGTTCAATGCCATCTCGGACCAAAAGCAACCTCTGTTGAGGATCGTGAAGTGCCATGTACCCAATTCTCCACCCCGGTGCATAGTAGACCTTGGAAACGCCATTTAGGGCGACGACTGGAACCTCATTGGAACAGCTTGCAACACTTGCGTGCTCACCGGTAAAATCCAGACCGTCATAGATCTCATCTGCAACCACAATGCAATTGGGATAGTCTCGAGCGATCTCAAGAACTTGATGGATTTCTCTTGCACTGGCCACGCTCCCACACGGGTTATTTGGGTTGATCAGCACCAACAAACGTACTGAATCGTCCATTTTCGCTTTGATGTCATCCAGATCAAGTCGCCAACCATTATCCGGTTGCAGTCTGTATTCGACCGTGGTTGCGCCATACATTTGTGGATAGGCCATGTAAGGGGGGTAGTGAGGACCTGGCGCCAACACGGTATCGCCTTCGCAAAGAACGGATGCGAACAGAATCTGCAACGCCTCGGTGACTCCATGGCACACATAGATATCATCTGATGTGGCTGGCCAACCTTTGCGTTGTTCATCCTTAGCAATCGCATCACGCAAAGCTGGCAATCCATAGGAGGGAGAGTACCCATTATGGCCGTCACGGAGAGCCTTCACATAGGCTTCAACCATATGTTCAGGAGTTGGAAGGCCCGGGTAGGCGATTGGATCGCCGATGTTGAGTTTGAGGATCGTATGCCCTTCCGCCTCTAATTTGGTTGCGGGAACGACAACATCCCGAATGGCATACTCGATACCAGAAGCACGAGCAGCGACAGGAATTTGACCACGTGTCATTGCATCACCACTCCTTCCATCTCAAGCCTGTCTTTCAATGTTCAGTTAGAGCCCTTCCATGGTCGAGCCGCCCATCGATAGGACCGTTGAGAAATCAGCAAGTTCCACAGGTTGAATGGAAAGGCGTTGGCCCCTTCGAATGAGCAGCATTTCTGCACAAGCCGGATTGTCCCGAATGTCTTGAAGCGGGACAATGTGGGCCAACTCCATGACTGGTTCCAGATCAACCATGAACCATCGTGGGTTTTCAGGCGATGATTTTGGGTCAAAATATTTGCTTGAACTGTCCCATGAGGTGTGATCAGGATAACCCTCCTTTGCAACACGGGCAACACCAACGACATGCGGTGGTTTGTGATTGGAGTGATAATACAACACAAGGTCGCCAATTTTCATGGCATCCCGCATCATGTTCCGAGCCTGATAGTTGCGAACGCCGTCCCAGTGGGTAGAACCGTCCGCCACAAGTTGTGAGTATGGATACACATCGGGTTCAGATTTCATCAGCCAATAATTGACCATGCTAAGGCCACGGGGAGGAGCCTCTTTGATGTATTGCTCACCACACATCGCTGATCTCATCAACGAGTGCTGCATCAAGAACATCAACATCCATCACTTTGCTGTTGCCTAGACCAAGTCGCTTCGCCATTGCAGTGCGCCCACCTACGGCACCGAGTCCGGCTTTCTCAAGGGTGACAAAGATTGCTGGCAGCAAAATCAAAGCGCTGGCTGCTGCAACCCAAAGGAGAATCAAAATGACCGTGACGAAAGGTTTGATTTCAGGAATCGGAATTTGGTAAGCTGTTAACATACCAAGTGTTGTAACAACGGCTGCTTCAAACAGAGACATACCGGTTCCAATCGCAGCACTTCGAATTGCATCGATACCCCCACCCAATTCGCGTATACGGTTGGATATGTGAATCGAAAAGTCAACACCGACACCGACTAAGATCGAACCAATCATGACCGTCACGAGAGAGAGGGGGACGTCCATCTGCCACATGACCAACCATTGCATGGCGACCGTTGCGATCACCGGCGAAGTGGTCCAAATCGAGTATTGAACATTCTTGAAGACAACAGCGAGTGTGATCAAGGTCAGAATAACAGCAAAGCCAAGAGATGTCCACTGGGAACCAACGATTAACTCGTTGACCTCAATTGCTGTCGAGGCAACACCTGCCAGTGGATTGGCTTTGTCCCCGAGGGATGTGCCTTCAAACTGATTGGCATAGGCATCAACATCATCGACCATTTCGCTGGTTGCAGCGACTGGTAGGTATGGCATATCGACATAAATCAAGTTCCGACTGAAATCTTTGTTGATGAAAATTTCACGCGTTTCGTCTGTTATTGAGGCATAGAACACATTCAAGAGGAAAATCTCACTCTCTGAGCCACCCGGAAGGCCGAAATCATCTGGCGCCATGAGCAAATCCCAGAACGAAGCGTCTTGTGTAACGGAATTGTCGAGAAGAACAGCAGCAGTATCTCGGATGTCCTGTGGAATGAGCGGGTTGGCTTGGATGATTTCATTGAGGCCGGTACCCGAAACAGTCGGCGCGATACCAGTGGATTTCATCAAGAACACAATCGAAACGGCAGTGGTGTTATCGACGGTATTGAGGCGTCCTTCGAGTTCATCGATGGCACGTAAATTACCAGCCGGATCGTCATTCGTCGGATCTGAATCACGAGTGTCCCCTGTGATGTTTGCTTCAACCAAGATCATTCCAATTTGCCCTGAACTAAATTCACTGCTGTACTGCTTCATTTTGACAACAGGCAGTTCCCCTTCAGGAGCCATTCCCAGCAAGTCAATGTTTTCCTCAACATTTGCTTGGCCAATCGTGGCGGAAAAAAGAATGAGGAGTACAAACACACCGATGACGCCAACGTTGCGCTTCACCGGTAGTTCAACCAGCACTTCAAAGGCCCGCAATGGAGGGTGTTTGGGTTTTCTCAAATCCAAAAGCAATGTTAAGTTTGGAACCATAAACATGGTCAAAAAGTACACCACAACGATTCCACCTGAAAGCGCAATACCAACAGTCTGAATGGGCGCCATTGGCGTGAAAACAAGTGAGATGAAACCAATCACCGTTGTGACTGCAGATAAAAACACAGCTTTCCCAGTGGAACTTAACGACGCCTTCATCTTCTCAGACTTCGTCCCTCCTTCCTCTGCATAACGATTGGTGATGTGCAATCCGTATGAAACTCCCAACGCGAGTAAAATCGGTCCAACGATAATCACCGTCATCGTAACTTCGTAATTGGTCCATCCGATGATGCCCAGGGTCCAAAACACCGCACATAATGTTGGTAAACCAGAGATAATGACAACTTTGATTCCTTGAATCGGACGGATACCAGTGATCCCTGCTTGCAGAAGATCTGAGTGAAACACGAACAAGCCAATGGCCACCAAAACGACAGCAGACGGGAAAATCTGCCAAAACAGTTTGAATGAAAATTCTGTAACTGAGTTGGTGATTGGAACCGGTCCAGTGAGGGTCATGGTGAGTCCAAGATCATCCCAATCGCAACGGTCTGTCCCAGCCGCAGTCCCATCTGGATTGAATTCGCACGGACGCTTGAGTTGACTTATGTTATCGAGACGAGCCTGGGTGTTCTCAATGATTTCCTTTGCCGGCTTATCTTCGGTGACGGCAATGGCCATAATCGCCCGATCCAAAGTACCGTCTGCGGGACCACCAGCCCCATCGGTAATATCACGAGCGAGTTTATCCAAGCCCGGCGTCGGTGAACCATCGTCTTCATACATTTCACCAATCACCAGATCAATGGTCGTTTGAGATGGAATTTCATAACCGCCTTCGAAATCAGAGGTTGTGTCGTCAAGAACGCTGTTCAGTGCGTCACTAAATGCTTCTGAGGTGCAGTCTTCTTGTTGCACTCCACATCCGAGTTGACCGACCTGATCGATGAACGCCTTTCGAACCCGAGGGGCGCTGGAATTGACTTCCTTGAGCACAGTCGAGATAGAAAGAATGTAAATGACGTCGTCGCTCGGATCTGAGAGTTCGGGATTGAGGTCATTTTCTACGAAACTGATTTCCTGTAAAACCCTCTGATCGGTGATGTTTCGATCTTCAGATTCAATGTAAATGACCATGACGTTTGTTGTCCAGTCCTCTTCGACCTTGTTAAGGAGTTCAGCTATTTTTGAGCCATCGGGCAAATAAACTTCCAAATCTCCGTTGACGTTGAGAGCAGGATTATCTGGATCGTCATCAAACCTTGTGTTGTCGAGGAAGCCTGACTGAGTCACAAAAAACAATGTCATCATGAGGAACACGATAACGGTGATCAATGGAAACCGTGTGATGGCGCCCGTAGCGCCATTCTTTTGCCATTCACGCTTGAATCGATCAGGTGCATCGAGAACAGCATCAAGGGCTTCTTTAGGCTTGAAATCCTTGACTCGGGCCGTCAAATCAATAGCGCTCGACTGCAGACGGGCACGGCTGTATTCGGCGAGGTTCGAACCACGCTCAATCAGTCCCTCCTGTGCCTTATCAGGAGATTTTGATGCGCTTGCGTCCGCCATTGTGCTCCCCCTTCCAAATCATGGGAGGTGAACCCCTTCAAAGCCCTACCTACGTTTTGGTTGGAGCATTTCCATTTCGCACGGGTTGCTGTGGTGCATGAAAAGCAGGCCGTTGGTTTCAAAGGTGAACCCCCTCAGCGTCAAATGGACCCGCACCATTGATGCGTGTGGGGCCAGGTGAGGCAAATGCCAGCCCCGACACTTAACGACAAACGCTGGTCGATTGACCTCGAAAAAAGAATTCAAGAAGCACATAGTGAAGACCCACAAGTCTACGCTCAACGGTATGCATTCAACCCCGACAGTGGAAAAGAATTCTTTGTCATCGACACCCCCCCACCCTACCCTTCTGGAACATGGCACATTGGAGCGGTTGCCCAATACTCTATGATTGACGTCATCGCAAGGTCACAGCGTTTGCTCGGAAAGGAAGTCTACTTCCCTTGGGGTGTAGATCGGAACGGCATCAACATCGAATTTACGGTGGAAAAGAACACCAAGCGTAAGATGAAAACTTACGACAGGGCAGAATTCTTAGAACTGTGCAAGACGACCATTGAAACCTTCACCCAGGCCATGAGGAAAACGGCAACGAGAGTTGGTTTGTCCTGTGATTTCGACCGAGAATACCTGACTGATTCACCAGAATATCGGACCATCACGCAATCCATTTTTATTGAATTGTTCAAGAAAGGTTCGATCATCGAAGACTTGCGACCCAACATCTACGACCCAGTAGAGGGAACCACAATTGCCGATGCTGAAGTCGAACGACTGCCTCGGAGAACCAACCTCGTCGATGTTGAATGGACCTGTGAAGACGGTACGAAGATCGTCATTTCAACCACACGACCTGAACTCATTTGCGCCTGTGGCGTTGTCGTCGTCCACCCTGATGATGAACGCTATTCCCACCTTGTAGGCAAGCGAATCAAACTCCCTATGCCCGTCGACGGACGCTCAGATACTGTCGAAATCATGACGCATCCATCTGTCAAATCTGATTTCGGCTCAGGTGTCCTCATGGTATGTTCGTTCGGCGATCAGAACGACGTCGCCGTGTTTAGAGAACTTGGACTCACACCGTTCCAAGCCATCAATCTCGATGGGTGCATGACTGCTTTAGCCGGTCCATTTGCTGGTCAATCTGTTCTGGAAGCTCGCAAGAGCGCCATTGAACACTTAGAAACAAATGGCAACATCGTCAACATCGAATCAAGGGAACAGGAAATTCCAGTGTCTGAACGTGGAAAGAACCCCGTGGAAATCATTCTGCTCAAGGAATGGTATGTTCGTCAAACTCACACACAAGATCGAATTCGCGAGCACGCAGAAGAGATCGAATTCCACCCCCCTCGAAACAAGCAATTTCTCCTTGATTGGATGGACAACATTAGCATCGACTGGCCGATCTCCAGGCGGCGCTGGTACCATACAGAAATTCCGATTTGGTACTGTGATGATGAAGACAAAATCATCGTTCCACCAACGGGGACCTATGTTCAGCCATGGTGCGAATCACCCCCCTCAGGCAGCCAAGTTCTTGATCGTGAAAGCCGAGAAGTCCTCGGTACGTTTGAGGAAATGGAAGCGGCATTGGGAACAATTACCGGTGAGGAAAAGGTGTTTGACACATGGATGGATTCCTCGAATTCCAACCTCTTTGTCAGCGGCTATTTGAACCAACCCGAGGTGTTCAAGGATGCTTTCCCAACTGCGCTTCGGCCTCAGGGTAAAGAAATTGTTCGAACTTGGTTGTATTACACTCTGTTAAAATCAACACTTTTACTCGACCAGCCTGGATTCAAGCATGTTTGGATCGACGGGCTTGGAATGGACCCTTGGGGTCGTAAAATGAGCAAATCACTCGGCAATGGCATCGATGCAGATTCAGTGCTTGAGTGCGGAGCTGGTGGACGAACCGGCTCGTGGAAGGTCAAAGGTCCAGACAAGACTGTGAGCCTTAGAGCGAACAAAATCGGCAGCGAGTGTTTCCGACTGTGGAAAGCGTGTGATGCCCAAGTTGGTGATGATTTCCATATTAATCCAGAAGAAATTGAAAAGAAATATTTCGGCGTTCTCACCAAACTGTTCAATGTTGCAAGGTTTGCATCTCAATTCGAAGTCCCTACTGACCTCGACCAAGTACCGAGCACCCTGGCCGTCGAAGACGAATGGATCTTAGCTGAATTCCAAGCCACCATGGCGACTGTCGAAGAAGCATGGAAAAATTTGGACATCTATACGGCGACTCAAGCGCTCAAAACATTCGGCACTGGCATCCTACCGAGCCACTACCTCGAGATGGTAAAATCGAGACTCTACGATGATGATACCTCAGCTGCTTGGACCCTCCACCGGGTGGTCAGAGATTTCATGACCGCTTTCACCCCAGTTTGTCCGTTTTTCACCCACCATATCTCTTCAACAATTTATGCGAGTTCAGCAGTCGATGCAGATGCCTTCCCTTCAGTGGCTTATGCAGATGTAGCACCGGGAAGCGTCAAGGGCGAATCCCTGCGTGAATTGACACAGGCCATTCAAACCTTCAACGGTGACACATGGGGTCACAAGAAGGAGCAGGGTATTTCGCTTAACCAACCAGTCTCTGGCGTCAAGATCCCTGCCGAACTTGAAGCTTTCACAGCCATTTTGACTCGGATGCATCACCTCGAGTGATTCACTCCTCTTCCAGCAACAATTTCGCCTGACGTGTGCTTGGCATGTCCAATTGGCCAAGGCGAAAACCAATCAAACGAATAGGTCGGTTCTGTTCGACATTGATTGCGTACAGGCGTTCTGCCAGGCGAGAGAATACATCGAGATCATCCATTGCGACAGGGATTGACCGCCCATGGGTATGAGTCTCAAAGCCAGTATACCGAATTTTTCCCCCGCACAAACGCCCCGCCACTCCAATTGTTCGTGCCTTGAGCATCACCCTTTCAACAAGCGATTTGAGCGTGGCCAAAACTTGTTCCTGATCGCTCTTGTCTTGCGAAAAAGTATGTTCTTTACCAATCGATTTTCGGCTGCGTAAGGGGCTTACTTCTTTGCTTGTGGCACCGTCAACAACCCGGATGAGCCAAGAGGCAAATCGTTCACCTGCAATTCGCCCGAGCGCCAACTCCCCCAGTTCATACGCCTCGTCCACAGTGTTGAAGCCCCATTCTGCCAATTGCGTTGCTCTTTTCGGACCAATACCTGGCACATCTCGAAGCGAGCGTTCAACAAAGAACTCGTGAGTCTCATCTGGGAGCATTCGGAAAATACCTTTGGGTTTGTTGATTTCACTCGACATTTTGGCCAAAATACGTGTGGGTGCAATACCAAATGAGGCGGTCAAACCTACCTTCGCTTCAATTGACTTCTGCAAGTCCCTACACAAAGCGTAGGCTCTGTCCCAATCCCCTTCAACGGCTTGGGTGATATCCAGATAGGCCTCATCAATCCCTGCTTTCTCAAAGTGCTCGGCAGGCTCGCGGAGAAGATTCATCACTTTCCGAGAAGCTCTGCTGTACAACCCACGAGTTCCGCTGATGTAGTGCCCGGTTCCAAATGGCGCTCCTGGACACCTGCGCCAGGCTTCACCAATCGGCATGGCTGAGCGGATGCCAAAGGCGCGAGCAGCATAATTGCAAGTGGAGACAATCCCTCTGCCCCGGCCTCCCTTTGGGTCAGATCCAATAATGAGTGGGCGATTCGGGTCCAAATCACGATGCAAAATTTCAACCGATGCAAAAAAAGCATCCAAATCACAATGCACCAAAATTCGCTCATTCAAAATTGACGGGGGTGCTTGGTCTCCCGTCATGCCTCTTGTTCATTGTCCACGGTGTTTGAAGTTGATGACCCTTGCCACAGGAAAAATTCACTTTCACCGAGAGGGGTGTCAGAAAAGAAAGTCGGCCGACTCTTCCACCTTCTGAGGTATGACCGTTTCCGCACCTGTTCAACGAGGCAAAAACGAATTGGATCCAAGAGCGATAGCCCCGCTCCGAGGATGCATCTACCACTTGCAAGGTGCTGGGCGAGTTGGCAGCAGCATGCGGAAATACGCGGAAGCATGGTGCGTTTCGACTTTGAAACGCGGCGAATGCGTGCATTGGATTGATGGGGCTTCAAGAATTGACCCTGCTAGGATTTTGGCGGTTTTCCCAGCCGGTGAACAGTCATCACAGGACCACCTCCATCGATTGTTCATCGGGCGCGGGTTCACCGTCCACCAACTCGCCACGCTGGTGGAACGCCTCACGCGAGAGGTGTCGATCACCAGTTCCCCGCTGGTGGTGATTGACGGCCCCATTGCGATGCATTTGGACCGGCAAGTTGGTGATCATGAAGCGCGTTGTTTGATGCGTCGAATTCTGAATCAATTGCGTGAATTGGCTCGTTCACTGAACGTGGCCGTGATCATCATAACAGCGCATAAAGGCAAATCAAAACGTCATCAAAACCTGTTGTCGCTTGTTGAACATGAAGCAGATCAACATCTGATTGAACATTCAAGCATTCGTCGAAACGCTCCACTTTTGCTGTCTCACAAACCCAGTGGAGCAAGCGGAGTGTGGCCAAATCATCGACCGTTCGTCACCTTGCATCAGGCCTTAAAGTGACAAAATGTACGCTATGCTGTCAGTCATGCTTGCAATTCAACCGATCCTCGACAGTCTCTTCAGTCCCAAAGGATTCCAAAGACACTCGACGATGGCCAATGGTAAGTTCTTCCTCATCCCAACCAAAAGGTGCTAGAATCGCCCACAACGCACGTATGGCCAGAGGCTTGTAGTGTTGAACGCAGGCCCGTTGATGGACCCTTGAAGAGTGCTGAATCTCCTCAAGTAAAAGCACACGTTCATGCTGAACGCTACCTGATGATGCAATGACGACAAATTGGACCTTGCCCCCAGGGGGAATCGTGATCCCGTGAAGACGGCCTCGAAGCAATGCAGCATGGGCGAGAGTAGCGACATTGAATTCGTCCGCATTACGATTGATTCGCCGAGCCACGACAAGATGCTCAAGGGGAATGGCCTGAAGTTCGAGTTGCCGCAATTCTGCGTGCAACAATTTGACAACGGCGCGTTGGCCTTTGCTGTCGGGGATTCCGGTGTACTCGTCTGAATGCTCCACCAGCAATTCAAGGGCTTTACGCTGCATTTGTGCTACCCACGCACACGTCGAATGCTGGCGCGCTTCGATGCCCCGTATTTTCAATCCCCGTTCCCCATAGGCCCAATATTTTGTCAGCGAACCGGCCCCATGAACTCGACTTGGAACAAAACCAATGAAACGGTATGTGTCTTCATATTCAAGAGGAATACCAACTCGTTCAGAAACCCGTTGTGCGAAGGCATGAGCATCCGATTGGCGCTGTTCTGGAGTCCTGTTTTGGAGGTCCTGAATCCAAACGCAATCCACAATGGCGTGGAGAACCTCCCACCCGTCCTCCTCAGCCATAGCAATGGTGTCAAGCAGAATGTCGCGAGCCCAAGCACAAATCGCTTCGTGAGCCTCGATTCGACCGAAACGGGCGTTCTTGTAACCCGTGTAGCCAAAACAGGTCACAAGCAACCACTTCAGAGCATTTTGTTGCTGATCATACGCATCGCCCTTGTCTTTGATGAGGCGTTTCAATTGGCGCCTACGTTCAATCAGTGGGGCCACAATACGTCCGAGAAAACCATGAGTGCGTCCGCATGTGTGTGATGTCAAACCGGGTACGAGAAGCGCCTCCGAAGAGGGAATTGGGAACAGGCCCGCACCGAAGTAAGTCTGTGCATGGCGTTCGGCAAATGCACGGCGTGCTTCTTCAGGGTCCAAGGGGACAAATGAGGAGGGGGTGGAACCAACCTTTGCTTGGCAACAAGGGCAATTGAGGGTCTCAGTGGAAATATTACGCGTCGCAATGATGCTTGGGAAGAGGCTGGCAAAATCAAGTTCAATGACATGACCATACACGCCCGGTTTGCTGTCGAGGTACAGCCCCCCTCGATCGGCATGAAGCAACGACCATGCTGTTTTCGTGTCTTCAGGACGGTTCTTTTTCCACGGCACCAAAACGCCATCCTCCATTGCGGTGCGCATCTGAATCGCACTGATGACCGAGCCTGGAGAAAGGCGCGAGATGTCCTGAGGCGATTGTTGAGAGTGACGTGCCAATTCAAACAGCCCTTGCAAACCACCTTCACGAACGATGAAACTCCCGTTCCGATCAATGTGGAGGCGCCCATAGAGTGGGATGTAGCCGTCCTTATGCAGCGTTTGACCGTACGAATGCAAGGTGCGTGCTGAGGTGCGTGCTGCAAGTGGGCGCCCATCTCGGCTGAATGAAACGGTCACCCCCAATGCCGAAGCCATTCGAATCAAGGCGGGAAAATGAAGTCCATCCCCCCCATTGGTGACCAAAACATCAGGGTCCAATTGTTGGACTGCAGCCTCCACCTGTTGCAAAAATTCAGCCTCCTGCCCGGTGACGCAAACGATGTGATGCTGTGGCTCGGCGTCTGCATTGCAGGTGCCATCGGTTGAACAGACTCGAAATTCAACGAAGTGAACCTCGGCCTCTTCGGTGTGAAAGCCTGCTTTTGTGTGATAGCGAACGTCCATATGAACCGAAACCAATTCGGGCCCTTCCTCGCTTGAAGCAACGACTTCAAACGCCGCACCATCCCACATCACCTCTTGGAAAGGAGCGATGCCGTACTCGATTTGAAACCGTTGAGCAAGATTGGCGTCGACTGAATAAAGCGTGTAATGGTGGTAAGCACCTCGCGATTCAATGTGCCCTGCCAGCTTCCGCATGTTCCAACTGTTGTGAACATCGATTTCCAGCACCTCATCAATTTCAGAGGCATCAAGTGCAAGCCGGGAACGGTGCATACGCATGAAACCGATACCGAATCGGTCCCTGATTTCGGGTTGTTCGAGCCAAGCCATGAGGTGGATCAAGCGCTGTCGGGTCGCGTGCACGTGAATCGAGGGAGACCATGGCACGTTGATCTTCTGAGCACCACGGCTGTGATCAACAAGCCACACATCGATCGAAGTTCCATTCTCTGCACTCTGCACGTCAAGGATCGAGCCGATCATGGTCTGCCTCCTGCTGAGATTCAAGGACCTGAAGGCGGTGTTCCAGTTTGGCATTTCTCGCCATCAGTTCCATCACCATGGACAGGAGCATGGGTTTCCACACCTCATGAGCCGGCAGCATGCCGCCTGCAGTTCGCCGGTGCCTGACACCATTACGAAGCTCGTCCAGCAGTAATTTTTCACTCGATGGCAGGGCTCTTCGATACCCATCAAGGTTCTGAAGTTCGTCTTCGATGCGGGTGCGCCATGTCGGTACTGTTCGTCCCATGACCGAATGTTCTTCGCACCACTGACCATCTTACTCAACACCCGTGGGGGTGCAAGTGAAAGTGATCACTTCAGCAGGTGAGCGTTGACGGTGGTTTCGCAGGTACCGCCATCGAGGACGGACATGATTGCATGGGCGATATCTCGACCGACGCGTGCCTGTGCTTCGAGCGTGGCGGCACCAATGTGCGGTGTGCCGTGGAAATTTTGGTGTTGGAGCAACGGTGAAGATTGTGGCACGGGTTCAATCTCAAAAACATCCAGAGCTGCTGAAGCGATTGTACCCTGGTTAAGAGCGGCAAGAAGGGCCTCTTCATCGATGATTCCACCTCGTGCGCAATTGACCACGTGATTCCCGCAAGCAATGCCATCGATTGAACGACCGGGCATCAGAGCAAGTCGTTTTGCATCGACGAGGTGGTGCGTTTCGTCGTTCAGGTTGCAATGCACAGAGATGTGGGTGCAGTTTGAAAACAGGGTTTCCACTTTCTTGTGGAGGGTGGTGTTCTGCGCTTTGGCGACTTTAGGGGGCAGGTAAGGATCGTAGGTGTGAACGGTCATACCGAGCGCTTGTGCTACGGCACCAACGCCCTGGGCAATGCGTCCAAATCCAATCAAACCGAGGTTTTTGCCAGACAATTCGGTCCCCTTCATGGCTTTCTTCTCCCACTTGCCGTCCCTCATGCCCCGATCTGAACGCGGTATATGACGGATGGAAGAAAGCAAGTGGCCGATGGTCAGTTCGACAACAGATTGGGTCGAGGCACGCGGTGCGTTCACCACGGGGATCCCCACAGAGGCGGCGGCTATGATGTCGATGTTGTCAACACCGACACCCGCACGTCCAATCACGGCCAACCGGTCACCGGATGCTGCGATCACATCGGCCGGTAATTTCGTAGCACTGCGAACGATGATGGCATCGAATTCACCGAGTGCACCCGCAGCCAGATCTTCGGCAGGGATGGGTCCGAGCATCACTTCATGGCCGGCCTGTTCCAACAAAGCGACCGCATCTTTCGCCATACCATCGGTGACTGCAATTCGTGCCATGGTCGTGATGCGACCGACGAAGGTCATGAATCTTAGGCTTGGGGTGTGGTCTTCCCCAATGTTTGAAACAGGGTCAACGCTAGGCAGGCCCGGGAGAGGCATGGCGGAAGTGGATGTCAATGCGCTCTTGTGGGCACTGGGTTTGCTCACCATACCCCTGATTCTTGCCTTACCCATGCGGATTGCATGGCGACTGTTCACCGGTGCTGGGCATGAGGAATCCCAATACAGAAACACGGTTCTGCAAATCATCGACGCTGGAAGACAGGTTGCCCCATTCCGAGCCACCCTCGATGACGTGGCACGAAGCCTTCACATTCAGCCGAGCCAACAGCGTTTGATCGAAGCGGATTTGTTTCACCCATTGACGCTTTCTCACTTCCTGTTATTGCCAACCATCATCATTTTCCCACTTGCTGCGGTGATGGCCCTCCCAGTGATTTTAATCGGACTTCCGGTTTTGATCCTCATTGAGACGCTAATGATCCGCCAACGCCTATTGGTCAAAGGGTTGACAACCATCGAGCATTACATGCACTGGCAAATTATTCACATCCCAAAGCCACACCGTGGCATCACAATGAACAGCACCAAGTTGAATGAATTCTCTCATCACGTCATTCATTTCAACCACGTTCCACAAGGCGCCTTCCTCGGTCTTTTTGCTTGGCTCATTATCCATTGGACCTTTAATTTTGATTCATGGGGCATTGAATTGGCAGTCTCAACAGGACTGTACATCATCTTGCTGGGAGCACTAAGCGTCATGAACACAGCGTTCGAATCAGACCTTGTGTTTGTTGACCCGGCCAAGGGCCGCCTCGTCCCTGTTGACCAGTGGCTTGAAAGCATCCTCAAACCACTTGTCGGCATTGGTTTGGTGTTCCTCATTGGCCGTAACTTACTCGATGAGTCTCGGTCAGGAAACGCTGTCCTGTTTGCAACGTCGATCTTAATGCTGCTCTACGGTGCTGCCGTCGTTGGAATCGCCTTCCGCTGGGGCTATTCACTTTGGCGAGGCACACGGGTCAAGGATGATTTCGAAAAGCAAATCATCGAAGCACTCAATCCACTTTCCTACGACTTAACGCGCACCAGAGGCAGAATTGAATTTCACGTCCGAATGGAGATGAAGGAACGGTTGACAACCCTTAACGAGGCCCCTCCCGACCAATTGACCTTTGCGGATTTGCAAGCCTTACCTGCTTCGGAGCATAAGGGCATCATACCGGACAATCCTTTGTGAAGTCCCGACCCCAGATAGGGATTCACGCTCACCCCTTCGGCCTTCAATCTTCTAATTGAGCATCGACCGGAAGTTCTGCCAGGGTAAGCGGCTGATCCTCTCTGCTGTTACGAACAACATAGCCGACACCAAGAGCGCATAGCAAGGCAAACAAACCGAACAGCATCGAAGCACCAGTGTATTCTGCGAAGACATCACCAAGAGCACCGAAGAACGTACTTTCTTCCTCTTCAACGATGACCTTTGGTAGGATTTCGTCCATCAATGCAGATTGATTGTAGACAGGGCGGGTAAAGGTAAGTTGGCCAGCGTACGCATCATCCCAAGATTCGGAACGGGTTGTCGGATCTAAATCAGAATAGAAATCGGGTCGCTGTGGAATACTGATATCAACAGGAGTTGATAGATCAAGACTGAGCACTGCATCAACCGTGTAAGGTATGCTGGCTTCAAAGAATTCCGGGTCTTCGAACAAACCAAGGAAAGCCATCGCTTGGCCGGTGACATCAAAGTGCGCCCATGTGTTCCAGTGGGAGGAATCTACATCCAAGTCGTAAATCCAAGTGTCAGAGACCCTGGTGCCTTGACCTTGTGCGTCATTTGACCCGTCTTCACCAAGATCGATTTCCATTTGTAAATTCCCAACTTGTGCCGTTTCTACATCGACTTCTGTTGGACTGAATTGGACCAGCATGTTGTAAGTTCCATTCGGAATCCAGACATAATGGGAGTCTTCAGTGTAGTACACCGCCCCACTTGCACCGTTGTTGAAATGATTCCAATCGCCCTTCCAAGCGTGGCGAACTCGATCGGTGTCAACAGCAAGACTTTCTTCGGTGCGGAGGGAATCATAGATTTCAAAAGCATCCCAAACATTGTATTCAGGGTGATCGACGATGCCATCGTTGTTCTGGTCTCGCATCAGTTGTAGGGTTCGTGCGAGCGCCACGGCAGCATCAACATCGGTGAGTCCGTGGCCAACTCGCCAGTCGTGGCAGCGGCCGGTTGCTGAAAGGTAGCAATCTGCTGGGATATCGTTGCACGCGTCGTCGTCATTACCCGCCTCACATGAATTTGCCATGCCATCATAACGGGCTGTGAGTTCAAGGATCAATTCCAATTCGTGAACGCGAGAGTAATTCGCATCGTCCCAGTCGCCAAACTGACCGTAGGCTGCTGTTCCTTCCCCACCAACGAGTGAATCGCCTTCGTCGTGGTCTTCCCGGTGGTAATCTGCAACGGTAAGTGAAGGCGCTGCGTTGAGCAAAAGGCCAGCCATTCCGCCCACGTGGGGTGTGGCCATGCTCGTGCCCGAGATGGACATGTAATACAGATCGCCTTGGAGTTTGGTTGAAGCGTCGATGGCTGTGCCTCGGGGAGCGGTTGCCCAAATATCACGGCCTGGAGCACCAACATCGGGCCAAGTGTGCATTTGGTTCATGCATCCCCGACTCGAGAAAGAGGTCACTGCGGTGCCGTCATGGGTCAGAGCAGCCACAGAAATCGCCGATGGTGTGTTGGCGTAGACATTTGTCTTCAGTCCACCGTCACATTCGCCGCCATTGCCGCCTGAGTTCGAGGCTGCAAAAATCACAGCTACTCCGTTTTCATAGGTCAAACGGTCTGTCAACTGGGCGACTGCCCCATTTGGATCGTAGTCGCCATCGGTGCCCCAGGAGTTTGAAACAACACGGATGTGATACTCGTTTTGTCCCGGAATCGAATGTTGGAAGGTCCATTCGAGGCCTTGTTCCGCTGCAAAGATCGATGCCCCGTCGCCAGTCCCTAATGCGACCAATTGACCACCCTTTGCCACCCCTGCACGTCGTCCAGAGGAGGCGTCACCATTGCCTGCAATCGTGCCGCCAACGTGAGTTCCGTGACCGGATGAAGTGTCAGAATTACGGGTCTCGGTCCAAACACCGTCCCACTTTGCTGAATAGAGTGTTTTGTCGCCAGCCCAGGGACCGAGGTAATCGTAATCCGGATGCCCTGCATCGACGCCGGTGTCCAAGTCAACAATGGCCGTTCCATCACCGTCCCATTCGGTGAATGAGAGGTCAGTGTCGTAAGCAACCGTGCCGTCCGGGTTGATGATGGCCCTGTGCCAAGACGTTGTGGCGTTGACCACATGCGTCGTTTCATGCATCATGATTCCGGGTGTCGGTTCCCCACCCCATTCAGATGGAAGATAGAAAAATTCCAATTCACGATTGAGTTCAAGGTATTCGGTCCTGGACCATTCGCTGATCGCTCGGACATCCATAGCCGAGGCTTCGATTAACCCACCATCGATCAGCGGAGCGTCGCCCAAAATTGTAGCACCGTGGTCTTCGAGCCACTTTCGATCGTCGCTCGTCACTTCGCTGTTCAATTGGAAAATCACTGAAAGAACATCGTCAAAGTTCCCAGAATCAAGTGCATCCTCCAACGAGGCATCCATTCTCTCGGGATCGCCCGCTGGATTCATGGAGGACATCAAAGGAGCTGCAGAGGCGCCGACAAGAAGGAGTTGGAGGCTGAGAACAACCAAGAGACCGCGTGCTGAGGAAGAGCGCATAACCTGTGGGCCTCATTGGCCCTTCAAAGGGATTGGCATATTTTGTGCTTCATTCTTGGCCGTCCAACCATGGAATGTATTCTGGAATTTCAGCAAATAAGTTGGCTGGAACAGCTGTTTTGATCTTTGAAACAGCTCCAAGACCTGAACTGACTTCGATTTGCCATGCCTCATACTCCTCGTATGAACGCATTTTGAGCACAGGGTTGTTCTCTTGATTCCAATCAAGCGTCATCATTTCAGTCCCTGGGGGGTCGTGGCCGGTGCAGACAACGAGGTGACCTGAGAGTCGGTCAAGCACCTGGAGGGCCTGCCAGTGGACATGCATTCGTCCGCTCGGCAAATCATCGCGTCCTACGCCGCCCTTCCCGGTGAAAAGAAAGTCACCCGTCATGACGTGCGAGTCGGTTGCGATCAGCACGCTGTCGTTTGTGTGCCCGGGTGCATGGTGGAACGTAAACGTGATTTCGCCCATCTGTAGCGTGTCCAAGTCATCGATGTATTTCGTCACACCAAGGCAGGCAGTGGCATGCCACATCACATATTCACATCCCGTGTTTTTCTTCAACTCAAAACATGCGGTAATGTGGTCGGCATGAGTGTGAGTTGCCATTGCATACACAAGCGTAAGCCCCTTATTTTCGATAAGATCGAGATAGGATTGTTGGTGGTCATACACGGGATCGACCAAAGCAGCCTCCTTGGTCGCTTCATCCCAAATCAAGTAGGTCTTAGCCCAGCCGGTGTCGTTGAGTTGTTCAAAGCCCATGGTAAGGCGAGCATGGGGTGGTACTTGAAGAATCAGCCAAATCCAAATGCCACCTGCCCAAAGCCAACCGGAATACGAGGATTGATGAGAGAGGATATTGAGCAGACATCATGCACCCGGAGGAAGTTGTTCATTTGGAGCACGACGGTCGGGTCCTCTTGGTCGATCAAAACGGGCAAGGCCCTTGCATCCCGGTGACGGGGCGCTTGACATCCGAAACACTGATGCGATTGCCAACCAGAGATGAAATTGAAACGATGGGGCTGAATTGGGATCAATTGGGTCACACACGGATCTCATGGAACCAATCGAACACCCTCGTTATCAAGGGCTATCCGAAAATTGCATGGCCAAAGCACTGGGCGCTGAAGGACGACTTAATCAGCGACAATGCCGTTCATCCGGTCGCCAGAGAAGCCATTTACCGTTCAATTCATCGTCTCGTATCAAAAGTAATGATTTCAAACGATCAAAATCATGTCCTTATGGCTAAAGTTGAGCGGGGTCACTTTCGTGGATTTTGGACCTTGCCTGGAGGTTACATGGACCACAACGAACACCCAACAACCGGCTGTGTTCGTGAAACGAAGGAAGAACTCGGCCTTGAGATTGAACTGCTTGATGTGGAGCCGATCGTCACTCAGAATATCTTTACCGACGAGGGCATATCTTTCGTTTCATTCACCTACCAAGCGCACTGGAACGGTGATGCATCAACCCTCAATGTTCAGGCAGAGGAAATCGCTGAAGTTCGTTGGTTTGAAGTGAGTGAGGCACAAAACGTCGCAGTTTCTCACTTCGATCGAGAAGCGCTGCGCTCCCTCTAATCGTTGATGCCAACCGAAGCCCGTGCTGCGTCAAGCGCCGCATCAAGACCGTCGGGATTTGAGCCACCACCTTGAGCGAGGGTCGGACGCCCGCCACCACCGCCGTTGATATGGGGAGCAATTTCTCGAAGCAATGTCACTGCATCATATCGTTCGGCTGCGATGGTGTTCTCGGTGACAGCAATCATCAATTTGCCACCTCCCTCTTTGGATCCGAGCACGGCAAGGGTAGGTTTGCTGGAATCGAGGGTCAATTCTTTGAGCATCTTTGTCATTTTCTTGAGGTTTCCATGGGCCTCCATAATGACAATTCGTACGCCGTCTATCTCCTGAGAATCAGAGCCTCCGCCAGAGGTTCTCAAACGGACGATTTCTGCCTCAAGTTGTTCAATGCGTTTTCGCTGATCTTTCCATTCCTTGTAGAAGCGTTCGGAGGTGCGAGGAAGTTCAGCGCTTGGGATTCCATAAATTTCACATGCCGCACGAAGCAGAGCGTCTTGATCACGTGCATAGTTCAAAGCTGATTCTCCAGCAACAATATGCAAGCGTTCAACACCGTCTTGAACTGCGGCAGAACGAACGATACGAATCGAGCCAATTTGACCCGGCTCATCGTGGTGGGTGCCGCCACAAGCCTGAATATCGTGGTCGGCAATTCTCAAAATTCGGATTGAACTGCCTTTAGGTGCTCCACCTTGATACAGGTCGAAACCGTATTTCTTGTCGGCATCTTTTCGATTCAATTCTGTCTTTTCCGTTCGCTGCACTTGACCGAGGACTTCATTGGCCAGTGATTCAATTGCGTCCAGATCATCTCTGGTTAACCGATTGAAGTGAGTGATGTCCAAGCGTGCCATCTCAACGGATTTGTTGGCACCTGCTTGGTACACATGAGGCCCAAGAACACGTCGAGCAGCACCACCGACGATGTGAACAGCCGTGTGATGGTCCATCAGTTGCTTTCTTCGCTTCCAATCAAGACTACCATGGACGAGATCTCCCTTGTCAAAAGGCCCATCGGTCAGGTGCAGAACATGCTCGTTCACCTTTCGAGTGTCAAGCACTCTGCATTGAACCGAGTCTGTGGAGAGAACACCGTAATCCCCTTCTTGGCCACCGCCTTCTGGGTAAAAGCAGGTCTTGTCGGTGATGATTGCATGAGTGGCCCCTTCAGGAAGGTCATCGCCCACGAGTGGCAAGCAAGCCAAGACCGAAGCGTCAAATTCTTGCTGTTGCACATCCTCATAATACAATGCGTGTGTTGATGGAAGGGAAGGAATGTGCTCAACAAGAGGCTTCGGCTCCACTGCTTGAGCAGCTTGCTTAGCCAATCTGGCGTGGCGTTCTGCCATTTCTGCTGCAAAACCTGTCCGGACCGAAACCGAAGACCAGCCAGCTTGTTTTGCAAGACCGACCGCCATGTCCGGTGCGAGACCGTGAGAATCGTTCATGTTGAACAGCACCTCGTCAGGAATGCTTGTCGCATCCTTTGGTAGGCTCTTCAGTTGGGTGTTGATCACATTGCCCCCCTTTCGTAACATTTCGCCATACCGTGCTTCCTCAAGCGCAAGAATGCCAAGCAAACCATCATGAGTTTGCTTCATGTCAGCACCTGCTAGATTGACTTCGATGTGGTGTTGTGCAAGGTCTGCAAGGGAGACACTTAGATTGAGTTCATCACGAAGTCGGAGCGTGCGCCTCGCCAGCATTCGTGCCAAATAACCAGCTTTTGCATTCGATGGCACAAGCCCGTCGCCGAGCATGTTGCATAGCGCGTGAAGGTGATCAGGAATGGCGTAAATTTTGGCCAACGGTTCGGTCACTGCAGCGAATTGTTCACCTGTAACTTCGATGCCACGTTCGGCCAAGCGGCGCAAGAAGGTTGCTTGTAATTCTTCAGCATCGACACCAGGTTCGATGTTCATGATCCCGTTCAAGCGACTCATTTCACCAAGCAACGCATCCAGATCCAAGTCTGGCCATTGAGCGGTGATCGAACTGAAATTGGCAAGGTCTTTCAGCCATGCAGTTGAATCGGGATATATCGATTCGTAAATGGTAGGCGTTCCAGCTGCAGCCCAACAAAAGCGCTCCAAACCATAACCAGTGTCGATGATTTGCAATGGCATTTCCCGGTACTTATCGCCTTTGAGTTCCACATCACCATCTGGATGTTCTTCTAAATTCATGAACACCAATGTTGCCAGTTCGAGCCCACCGACGATCACTTCCACAGCAGCGCCAGCGTTACCTCCACCGCACCACGGGTTCTCAACATAGGTGATTTCGTTGGCATCAATACCCAACGCATCGGTCATCAAGTCGTGGCAGAAGCGCACGCATTCTTCCATCCAGTAAAACATTCGACCTTCATCAGGCCGGTTAAAAACGTGGTGCGCCATCATCTCAAAGGTCGTCAAATGGCGACCAGAACGACCTACTGCGTCAACATCGGTTAAACGAATGCACGGTTGAGAAATCGTCAATGGGTTCGCAGGCGGTTCAACTTCACCCGAGGTGACATGGGGTTGGAAATCAGCAATTGATGCAATCGTCAGGTGGATGTCATCGCGCCAACGCGCCAGAACTGGATAGGGTTGGACCCGTGTGTGTTCGTGGTTTTCAAAGAAGGCGAGGAACGTTTCCCGCATTGCGTCCTTGAGTGCTTTTCCCCGCATTGGATAGCCTTGAATCAAAGGCGCCCCGATGAACGTGTATTCATCTTCCGTGGTATCTCCACAAGTGGTTCGATCGGGGTCGGTGGTCCAAAACCATAGTTCAGTGATACGGCATTGTTTGCGAATATACCCGTTCTCGTGGAACACAGCCAAATCAATTGGTGGTAGACTCATAGCAACACGCCCTTAGAGGAACGACTCTGCCAGCGACGCCTCCCCCTTGAAACCTGTGTTGACCTTTTGTCCAAATAGCATGAACAACGCTCAAAGGTGATTTACCCAACGCATCGCTATGGGCGAAGATTGGCGAAGTCACCTCTCCGATGAGGGCGACGGTACCATGCGGATCAAAGCCCACGGTCAAATGAAGGTTGATGCCCGCTTGGTGACCGATGCGGCTCACCTTGAGAAACACGCAGACGACCGTGGCCCAGAACAACTTGTCAACGCCGCAGCACTCCCCGGTATTGTTGGAGAAGCATGGGCGATGGCGGACTGGCATTATGGCTACGGCCTCCCGATTGGTGGCGTGATCGCAACCGATACGGAGGCGGGTGAACTTGGCGGAGCGATTTCCCCCGGTGGGGTTGGTTTCGACATCAACTGCGGCGTCAGAATGTTGGCGCTCGATGCCACGGAATCAGACATTCCTAACCTGAAGAAACTTGCAGGGCGACTCGCAGGACGAATTCCAGCAGGGGCTTCGGGCAAGGGTGGCCTTGAAATCAATGCACGACAACTCGATGATTTGGTTCAACGCGGCGCACACGCTGCCGTGGATTTGGGCTTCGGGTTTGATGAAGATTTAGCGGCCATTGAATCCAATGGGGTCCTCCAATCAGAACACGCAGAACTGTCCAACCGGGCTAGAGAACGGGGCCTAAGGGCACTTGGGACGTTAGGAAGTGGCAATCATTTTTTGGAATTACAAACTGTTGGCAAAACGGTTGATGCGGCAACAGCAGAGGCATGGGGTCTATACGAAGGCCAATTAGTGGCCATGATTCACTCCGGTTCTCGTGGCTTGGGCCATCAAGTGTGCAGCGATCACGTACGAGCGTTGGAAGGAAAATACAAGCAAAAGGGCAACGCTTGGTATAATGAAGAGTGGGATTACACGTTGGCAGACCGTCAACTTGCAGCAGCCCCATTCCACAGCAAGGAAGGCCAGGGGTATTTTGACGCCATGAACGCCGCTGCAAATTATGCATTTGCAAACAGAAGCGCTCTTGCCCATCGTCTGAGAGAGGTTCTGAGATTGGAACTGGGCACCGATGGTGAAGCACGAGTGCTTTACGATGTGGCCCACAACATCGCGAAGGTCGAACATCACACCATTGATGGAGTGGAGTGCACCTGCTGTGTTCATCGAAAAGGAGCGACTCGAGCGTTTGGCGGCGACCATTCAGAAATTGCTTCATCTTATGCAGGAAGTGGACAACCTGTGCTCGTTCCAGGGGACATGGGGACGGGTTCATGGATTATGGCAGGACCTCAGCAGGGCATGAACCGTGCTTTTGGTTCATCATGCCACGGTGCAGGAAGATCGTTGTCACGGACGCAAGCCAAGAAAACTATTGATGGAAAGCAACTCAAAAATGATTTGGAAGCAAAGGGAATCAGAATCCACGCATCGACGCCAAATGTTCTCTCAGAAGAGGCCCCTGATGCCTACAAGGACGTCGATGAAGTCATTGCACTGACACAAACAGCAGATTTGGCCCGGCCTGTGGCTCGGCTGAGCCCGCTGGCCGTGATCAAAGGCTGAATCACATGCAGTAGTTGTTTGCAGGTTGCCCCGGTATTGTAGGGGCTGCGCCGCTATGGACGCCATCCGGCTCCTCGCAAATCACACTTAGCAATGTGTTGACAAGGTCTTTCAATTCATCTACTTGGCTCTGGAGATCACGAACTCGTTGTCGCATCTCCGTTTTTGTTTCAAGCTCCCGCTCCATATTCAATCCCATCCGAAGAAGTTGCCTTCTCCAAGAAAACATTTGTAAAAATCACCTTATAGCCTTTGAGGACATCATGGGCTTCACATCATGGATTTCAGTGCGTTGTTCTTCACGCGAAGCGGTTATATTGGTCCGGTCGGTCGCCAGCATTACTGCCACCGTGGCTTAGCGGTATAGCACCTCATTGGTAATGAGGAGGTCGCGAGTTCAATTCTCGCCGGTGGCTCCACCCAATCACAGGATGATTGCCCTCAACACCGTTGTCATTCATCATCATGGTCGGCAGCACCGCTCTCAATCAAGTTTTTGAGATCAGCAATTTCGAATTTGAGGTCTTGGAGGATCTTGGAAAAACCATGATCATCTTCATCTTCAATGTCGATGGCTGCCATTGTGTTGGTGAACACAGCAATGAACATATTGAGAAACGTGAACGATGTACTGATGATGTAGGTCACAAAAAAGGCCGCAGCCCACCAACCTTGTTCATCCACGATCATCCGAGCAATACCGTTGGACCATGATTCAAGGGTCATGATTTGGAAAAGTGAATAGAGCGATAAACCAAGGTTACCGAAGTACATCTCTCCAGCATCCCCTCCATCGCTAAATAACATGGTGCCCATAACTGAAAACACATACATGACAATGACCAAAAGCCAACTTATTGCCGCAATACCACGCAATGATCTCAACATGGCTTCCACCATACGTTGCATCTCTGGCATGCTCGATACTAAGCGCAGGGCTCTGAAGACACGGAACACACGAAGAACACTCAGCGGTCCTGTCGTCGGTGATATCGAACACAGAATAATTACAAAATCAAAGTTGTTCCATGAGTCCTTGAAGAACCCAAAACCGCCGCCTAATAGACGAATGAGCAGTTCAATTATGAAAATCCACAGGATCACAGCATCAAGTGCCTCCAAGACGGTTGTGGTGGATTTTGACCATGAAAAGGTCTCCATACCAATGGTCACGGCGTTGAGAACAATTAACGATAGAATAGCGTTCTGAAATCGAGAACTTTCAGACAAATCATGGCACTTTGAACTAAAACTCATGACGATACGTCGCCTTGGTTGCTTAAAATTTTTAACCCGAATATTGGGAGGAGTACCGATTTAATCTCATTAACATAGGCAGGCGTGACTCGTTTTAATGACTGCCAACCACAAACGACAATGTGCACTAGAAGATGGCGCCGAGAGAGAGATTTGAACTCCCGAGGGACGGGCCCACGCGATTTCCAGTCGCGCGCACTACCAGGCTATGCGATCTCGGCTTGTAACCCGCCCACTTGCCTTCTCCGTTTAATGCTCACTGAAAAAATCACTCGCAAGAAGGAGGGGGGACGGGCGAAAGAACTCATATGGTGACCCACTAGCCCTGCCATGAGCGAGGAGGTCGTTCCTGACTCCACTGTTGATGGGGTTCACGGAGAAATGCCGTTTCGCCTGCGGGATTTCGACCCATTCTTCGCCTTTTCATCGATCCATAGATTTGGTGAACCCGTCGATTCTCTCCAGTGTCAATTGCGTTTCCAATGTCGATTGGCCCTTCATGAATGGGAACGAAAGCATTGGGTCACTCTTGCCCTTGGAGCAGTCGCGTTCCTACTTGGTTCACTCTCGACCGAAATCACCAGCGGTGGCGACCCAATGTTGATCGGAACAGAGGGCCTTCAAGCCCTTTCAGCCGTTGTCTTTCTCCAAATGTTGGTCTCCATCATCTTATGGGGCTGGTTTGCCATTCAAATTTGGAGCATGTTCCCAATCATGAGAACTCATGCCATTTCCTTACTGGTGTTCTGGAATTTGTTCGTCGTGGCCCAAATCTTTTACCACGAAACGAACCCCGCTTTCCCACAAAATCTCAACCTTTCAGACACGATGGTTGGGACATTGTTTGTGCTCATCGTTCTTTTCTTCATCTATTTCTTTTGGAAAGCAGTCACAGAAACAAGAGACCTCCACATAGAAGAATATCACCTTCACGAAGATGTTCGATTAATGGAAATGGAAATGGCTGAGCATTCCCTTATCGGATGGGGCTTCGTTCTGGTCGCTTGGACATGCACAGCTATGTTTTCGGCTTGGGCAGGTACGCATTACATCGCAAACCGAATCGGGGGAAGCGGCCTCATTCTCACCGCACATATCATCACCGGACTCGCTACACTCCCGATGTTGATCATGGTCATTTGGTACCCTCAGAGAATGCTTGGCCAAGACACAATAGTACGAACACGGGCTGCATTAGCAGCCGAAACAGAACTTGCAAACGCATCTGCTCCTTCCGGACCCAAGAGCGGTTCTTTTTGCCCAGAATGCGATGCTGAGGTCCCAATTTCACGGAATAAAAACGGAGAATTGCAACTGCCGTGCCAAACTCAGGGCTGCTCAAAAATATGCACGGTTGGCTCAAAGTGCCCCAGTTGTAAAACTCCGGCACCAACGCGCTTTGATTGTCCGACTTGTGGCATCAACGCCCCAATATTAGATTTCATTTCAGACGTGGAGGCATGGTAATGGATTTCAGAGCAAAAAGAGAAGACTTCCCCACATTGAGGGATGAGAATGCACCGGCTTACCTTGACAATGCCTGTGTGACGCTGCGCCCCGACAGTGTGATCAACGCAATCCACGAGTATTACACCACAGGACCTGGTTGTGGAGGGCGGTCGGTTCACCGTTACGGGACTAAAATATCTCAAGCAACATCTGCTTCACGTGCCAAATTGGGCACATTCCTTAACGCGAGAAGCAACAATGAAGTCGTTTTCACCAGAAATGCGACCCAATCTTTGAACCAAGTTGCTCATGGGATGTCTTGGGAAAAAGGAGATGTGGTCCTCACAACTGACCGGGAACACAACTCCAACCTCGTGCCGTGGCTTCAACTGGAGCAAGAGCAGGGTATTGACCACAGGGTGGTTGCGTCCCGTCCAGACAACACGTTTGATCTCGAGGCTTTTGAGGCGGCCTGTGCAGATGCCGGTTCAAAGTTGAAGATGGTATCCGTAAGCCATGTTGGCAACTTGGATGGAATCTGCCTTCCAATCAAAGAGGTGGCAAAGATCGCTCACGATCACGGGGCGCTTATCTGCGTCGATGGGGCTCAATCTACACCTCATATGGACGTAGACGTACAGGACCTCGACATCGATTTCATGGCCTTTTCAATTCACAAAATGTGTGGCCCATCTGGCATGGGTGGCCTGTGGGGTCGTTACGAACTTCTGGACAACCTCCGCACGATTCAAGCCGGAGGTCAAACCGTTCAAACATCACATTACGATTCACTTGAATGGGCCGCACCTCCGGCACGTTTCGAAGGTGGACTTGGACACTTTTCAGGCATGATGGCCACTGGAGCGGCCATTGATTACCTCAGTGCATTGGACATGAATGCTGTCCAAGAACAGGAAATAAAACTGAACCGGATTATGAGCAAAACAGTCAGAGGGTTGGATGGTGTGGACATCATCGGTCCAGAGGATGCCGCCCAACGAGGAGGTATATGCTCAATACTCATGCATGAATTACCAGCCCATGATATCGCATTGTTGCTCGACGAGGCAGCAGGCGTCATGGTCCGAAGCGGCCAACATTGCGTTCACTCTTGGTTTAACAACAGAGGTCACCTCAACGGATCGCTCAGAGCATCAGCATACTTTTACAACACGGAGGAGGAAGCGAAATTATTCGCAGACACCTTTGAGGAAGCGGTCCAAGCGTTCAGTTGATGACTATGGATGAAAATTTTAGTTGGGACGATGCTGTAGCATCCGTGGCTGATGGCGCCCAATTACCTCAATTGCCTCCAATCCCACAAATGGATTCGGAGCAAAGCCGTTTGATTCCACCCTCCATACGAGAATCACAACATCTTGAGTCGGATATTGCGATGGCCAAAAAAATTGTCAGTTTCAGCCTCTCTTTGGTCATGATCGTAAGCCTCGCTTATGTCGGCTTTGTGGTGTTTGACGGGGCGGAATTCACCGGCTACCGCCCGGGTGGTGCTGCTTTAGAGGCTCAAGAGACGTATGCAGATTTGATCCAAGCAGACCAAGTATCGCTAACAGGCAAGGGAGTCACAGTATGCATCGTTGATTCCGGTTTGAACACGAACCATCAGGATCTCGAAAACCTTGAGGTTTCAAAATGGAAAGACTTCGTGGGAGGAGAAAGTCAGCCCTATGACGACCACGGCCATGGAACGAGCATGGCAGGCATTCTTGTTGCAGACGGTTGGATGCAAGGTATCGCTCCTAAGGTCGAACTCTTGGTTGCTAAAGCTCTAGCAGAGAATGGATCTGGTGATGACAGTGTCGTTGCCGAAGCCATAGATTGGTGCGCCAGCAATGGAGCGCAAATCATTTCGCTTTCACTCGGAGGTGCTCCTGGTATTCTCCCCTTCAATTTTGGAACCGATCGAAGTTCAGCACAGGCTGCTGAAGACGCTATCGAATCTGGGATTTACGTGGTCGCTGCTGCCGGTAATGACGGAGGAGAAAACGACGATGGTGACGTAGCAACACCCTGCAGCGAAACGGCAGTGATATGCGTGGGTGGGGTCACACAATCGGGAACACACTGGGAAGGTTCCTCTGTTGGAGATAACAACGGCCGTTTGTGGCCACTACCGATCATCACCCCCCGATCAGACCCGCACAAGAAACCAGAGGTTGTAGCCCCAGCTGAGATGGTTGCAGTCATCAACAAAGAAGGAACATGGTCACTGAGCGACGGAACCAGTGCAGCAACCGTATACGTCACCGGCGCTCTTGCTCTGCTGTTGCAAAACAACCCAGAGCTTGCTGCGAACGGCTCACAAGGGAGCGTCTCAAACATCAATCAAGTGAAGGAATGGATGGCACAATCATCTCGACCAAAAGCCAATCAAGACGGGCATGATGACAATTATGGCTATGGTTTGCTGCAAATCGAAGCACTCATTGAGGCTGCAAACCCTGATCCTGAATGATTCAGCGAGGGATCATTGCCACCAAGGTTCCACCAAACAACGGCATGAAGCCAATATGGTGAGTTTCATTCGACGACTGGATCAATTCAATCCATGCGTTGAAGCCCTCGACCAGTGCCATTCCTTCTGTGTCCTCCGGATCCACATCACCAACCGGCATGTCTGGTTCAAGGGTGAAAAGAACACCTCCCGGTGCAAGGAAAGGAAGCATCAATTCGACGTTCTTTGCACGAATTGAGGACTTCCCATCGACGATAATCGCATCCGCTTCGGGCTGTATCGGGGCATCTCCCACTTCCAAACCAGTCGATGAAGCAGCTTTCCAAGCGAGGGTTTCCCCGACCAACGCATCGAGCACACCTACGACGATTTTCGTGTAGGACTCACCCTCATACCTTGTCATTAGCCGATGAATGATGACCGCAAACTTAGCACCGTTTTCGATGATATCATAGCGTTCTGGAGTGAAACCATCCTGAACAAATAGATCATAAATCCATGCTGAGCGGTGACCAATTCCACCACCTACTTCGATGACTCTGTTCGGTTTCAAGCGACCCAGTGCATCTCGTAGGCGACGATGTGCTGAAATCGACCATGTCGAGAGGCCCATATGTTGCAATTGGGTGCTGATATTTGCAGCGATTTCAGGTTCATCCCGTACACGAGAAGCATCTGCAGTAAGCAACTGAGCGAGGATCTCATCCTTGTTCACCTCTGGAGAAGTGGAATGCTCGCTGGCCATGTTTGTGCCTCCTGCAACTTCCCCTTGAAGCCTCGCATTCCTCTAAAGAGGCCGGTGACTTCAAACGAGAGGGATTCCGCGCCTAGCATGGGGAAGCGCATGGATGAACCTGAAGAAATGGAGGATTTCTATGAAGAGGAGGAAGTCTTCTTGGAAAATGCAGTCCATTGTCCGGTGTGCGATGAACTCACAGGTCACGAGATCCTCACAGAGAAATTGAAGGGCACTGGAAAAGACTACCTCCTGAAGTGCATTGATTGCTCAAAGGTTCACACCGTCCACCTCAGACCGCCACCAGTCGTGGAAATTCCGTTTATTCTCACAGAGGGACCATCCTCCAGCACCTCAAAATTGGAAATCGATGCTGATGAAATGATTGAGCTGGAAGATGTGTTCAAGGATGGGGAAAAACTTTGGAAAATCAACCAAATTGAAATGAAAAATGGCCGGAAGGCAAAGCGGGCTGAAGCGAGTCTGATTGCAAGGGCTTCTGCACTGCGATGTGATATGGTCCGAGTGAAGATCACCATGACTCGGGGTGAAGATTCAGAGGCGGACGTGCTCATCGTTCCTGAAGCAACAACCTACACTGCGAGTAAACTCATCGAAATTGAAGGGCATGAATGGCGGATTCGTGCGATACACACCGGAAAGGGACGAACATTGCGAGGCACTGTAGACGCTCCAGACATCAAGCGTATGTACCTCCATGAACCGCCAAACCCGGAGCATTTCGAACCGCGGACGCCTCGTGAACGAAGGCAGGCTTGGAAAGAAGGCCGGTTGGGTTTCAATCCAAACCCGGTTCTGCCCAAAGAAATCATCAAAAAAGGTGTCAAGCCTGAATCCCGACGGAAAAAGAAGCCAAGGCGCTGATTAAGGACGATTGGTCCAAGGCATCAAAAAGGCCTTTGCGACTTGGGCTCCAACGGTTGGATTTTCCTTCAACCTTCGAATGCTGTATTCGTACCATTTTTCCCCATATGGAATGTAAACTCTAGTCCGATGACCTGCGGCAGACAACTTTCTACGAAGTGGCCCACGAACACCAAGGAGCATTTGGAATTCATACCCTGGCCCTTTGGCATTCCGAGCGGGCCCAGCATTCGGTCTGGGATCAGGAATCCCCGGGCCCATGCCGTGGGATTCGAGAGCGGATTTTGCATACTCGACCACAGGAAGATCATGGCTTGCAATCGAACAGTACGCACCTGCAGCGAGCATGCGATCAATGCAGGCGTTTGTAGCGTCCACGATGTCTTGATAGCCCGAATAGGAGATTTCTTCCGGCTCGAGGTAAATACCCTTACAGATTCGATAATCGGCTGCAGGCCCTAGATCCACCTCTAGGTCGTTGATGTCATCGAGGGTTCTAAACAATCGACCCTGCAACACCGTTCCGACATTTGTCAAGCCTTGGCGATGCAAATCCAGAACCACTTGAATCGTGTCGGTTGTGACCCTGTGGTCTTCCATATCGAGACGGACAAACATGTTGTGCTCGTTGGCCATACGAACAAGTTTTTCGATGTTTTCCATTCCCTTTTTCTTGTCGATCAGCAACCCGAATGCAGTTGGTTTGATCGACAAATTGGCATCCAATTTATTTGAGGAAATGGCATCGACCACCCTCACGTATTCCTCGAGGAAAAAATTAGCCTGTTCAAGGTTGGTAATTTCTTCGCCAAGAACATCGACAGTGAAGCACGCCCCTTCTGAACTTAGACGTTGCATCACTTCCACGGCATCATTCAAACTCGGACCCGCCACATATCGGCGTGAAACCCAGCCGACAAACCATTTCGGCATTCGTACAGTGGCGGCGACAACGGTTCGTGAAAAAAGCCCGACCATGCCCCCACCTAACAACCGCTCAGCATAGGGGATTCATGAGGCTTGTTGCTTCCCCTTCAGTCAATTCTCGTTGCCAAGCAAGTCGAGGACACCCTTCCGATTCAGAAGAGGGGCTCCAAGATCTTCCAGATGGCTGCGTATGGCTTGGCGTTGCCATCCTTTGAACGCTTTCTTATCCATTGAAAACACAATATTTCCACCCGGGAAAGCCGTCTGAGTTGAGTGGAACGCTGCAGAAATCGATTGGCGCCAGAGCCCCTCTGCTGGTTCTCCGTCAAGGGGTTGAGTGCCAAACGGTAAGGCATAGGTTGCCAACATGTGCCCGAGCCAAATACCTTCGTTGGAAGCGGTCATGTTGCCCCTTGGCGCATAGTGACCTCCCCCCAATGTGATGAGCACGGGCTCACCTGCATTGATCTTAGAATCCCAGTTGCCAATACCAGAGGAACCATCTAAGCCGAGACCCTCGTGGATGAGCGCCCCAAGAAGTTCTGCTGCCCCTTGATGCCCCCATGTTTTTTCGGTCGAACCAACTTCGATGAACAAACTGGGTGCCTCTAGCCATGGACCGTGGTGCGTCACCTCCAAGGAGATGTCAAACTCTTCACCCAAATCGACAACCTCTGCTCGCTTGAGCAACGAACGCCACCACGGGCCAAGTCGGGTTGACGGGGGGGGTGCATCCCCCGCTTTACCACCAAAAGGGGGCTCAGATGAGGCATCGAGTTGCATGACCCCAATTGGGTGAAGCGTCAAACACGCCCTGCCGCTTCGCGCCACATGTCGAGAAGGAAAGATCACTTCTCGGACAAATTCCCCAGTGAGGGACGTCCATCTGCGATCGATATGATCCTCTCGCAGAATTCCATCGGGGAACCTCCACATACGCACACCTCGATGCGAATAAGCAGGCATGCCTCCTAAATCACCAAGGCTCTTCCAAGGGGCAAGGTCCAGCACAACCTCTGCTTGATTGGTCGAAGCGATGTCTCCACCGCTGACCACAATCAAGACGACACTGACTTGCTCCATGGCACCTCGAGGTGTTGATGGCTTTTCATTTTGTGGAGTGGGAGCATTGACAAACCACGCCAGCAAGGACAGGGCATGACCGAAGGCTTGCCGCCCAATGTCCCCTTTCACGCCTTGACCGTCAAGGCCCATGAAGGAGGATACATGGCTGTAGGGATTGATGGGGAGTTTCTTCGCCTCGATCCAGAACTGAGTCCGATTGGTGATGTTCATCAGCCGTTTCCAATGGGTGTTCGACACACATGTATGTCCGATGGCGTTTTCGTTGCCACATGGATTGATCACGAACTCCTCATGGCACGGATGGCTGCGATTGACTGCAGTCAGCCTTTGCAGGATGGCCCTGACCGAGGCACCCTACGCACGCGCACAACCATCGAATCAGCGCACCATCCAAAAGGTTCCATTTGGTCCCACGTGCTTGACGCTGAGCCATTGGCCCTCTGTGGCCATTCCCAAGGGTTCGCCTTCGTATTGTACAAAAAGGGAATTTATGCGATGGGGAATGATGCTGGAGAACATTGGCGAGTCGAACTACCCACCTGGCCTGAACTAAAGAAACTCCCAAGAGCCAACGATGTGATTGCCGCAACAAAAACGAAGGGGTTGTTGAAGGTCTGGTCTCGAGGTGGTGGCTCCCAATCCTATGACCTCAAAAATGGTGACCTCGTTGCCAGTCATGTGTTCCGATACGACGGGGTTCTCCAACAGGTGTACGCCTCAAATGGACATGAATTGTTGGTCTACGACAATGGTTCAATAGTTTGGCGGCATGAAGATTCAATCGTAGCTGAGGGAAAATTGGCTGGTCCCGTCCAGCATGCATACTGGAGCGAAGAAGAGCAGGCATGGCGAATTGCAGGATGGAGGGAGGAACTTTTCATCTCTGCCAGTGGATTTGAGCGTAGCGAAATGCAAGAAATACCCGTACATATCATGAACAAGAATGGGACAATTCTCATCCTTCTTAACAACGGGACATGGATCCGTTCCAGTCTTTAGACACAGAGTAGAGCACGATGAGAGAAAAGGCGTGACACCGCCGTTTCAGATTCACTCGTTTGGAACGGTATAACCACAGCGTCCACAAGATTTGCGATCCTTGTGAACGGCCAAGAACACACCTGGGCCACATTCCGGGCAGAATTCTGCATTGCGGATCAAGGTACCGTCTTCACCAATGGAATACTTGGACCACTTGGCACCAGCCTTAGGACCGTCGCCCATCACTCGTCACCTCCTTCGGAGGTTTCTTCAGCTTCTGGCGCTTTAGCGGACCAGAATTGCTCATGTCGCTTGTGAATGTATTCAGGTTCTACTGCCATGGAGGCTTCATCGCCATAGATGTAAGCCATGCCAGTGGTCAAGGGTTGTCCAAACCGAGTGTTGCAGTCCTTGACGACAATGCAATCTGGGTTGGAACCAGGTTCGAGGGTTCGGACCAAGTCCATCACTTCCTTGCGGGAAGGGGTAGATTTTCCGATGTGCTGCCAGCGGAAACTAATTTCCACTCGGTTGAGAAGTTTGTTTTCGATTCTGTTTACGATTTCCATGTTGTTCATCTCCTTATCGGTTGCTTACTTTGAGAGCGTATTTGCCGGGTAGTTCAACCTCGAGGCGCTTGGCAATTTCAGAGCGACTTGCGTTCATGATGATCACATATCCCTGGTGATCGGTGGAAACTTTAGCAGATGGGCAACGAGGGCACATATCGACGCCATCCTCTAGGATGAGGTGGCATTCGGTACAAGCAAAGGGAATCTTAACCATAATTAGCCACCTCACTCGTTATCCTCTGCGATCCAGTCGTGGCATCCAAGACCTGGTTGCTTGCTGGTCAAACCAATCTTGGACCGGCGAGGATCTGAGGTATCAGGCGAAAGTGAAACGATGCGTGCTCGAACGGAGTTACCAACGCCGATTCGACGGCCAGTTTGGCGACCTTCAATCCAGCCCATGCCGACGTTTGCGTCGACGTGGTCTTCCATAATCTGGGACTTGTGAAGCAAAGCTTCCATTGGACCAATACGAACGAAAGCGCCGAATTCGTTCACTTCTGAAACAGCGCCTTCAACCACTTCGTAATCCTCCATGCAGAACAAGACTGCATCAAATCGAACCTTTTGGTAAATCGCACCGTCTCCGTGGATAATGCGACCACGACCGAGGGGCTCGTGGTTGGTTGTCAAAAGGATGAAGCGGTTTTCTTCATCAAAGCGGCCCTCAAAAGCGGTCATCGAGAGTCGATCGATATGATCGTTGAGTGATGCGCCCTTGCGCATATATTCAGCAGGAATGCGGATCGTGTCTTCCCTTGAAACAATTTTGTACATACTATTCACCTCTGCGGCCAACCGCTCAGAGAAGATGTGTGAAGAGGAGTGGGGAACCCATTCCGTCCTTCACCGGCACCCGCCTCTGGAGAGAAGTCGACCGTAGTCATTCTCGCCACCGACGACCTCTATTTAATGCACTCGCTCCTTCGCAAGTTTGAAACTCACTTCATATCCGCTCAATGGTTGGGTTTTGGAGAAGAAACTGGGGAGAGATAATCGATGTTTTCAGAGACAGACCGCCATAACCCATAACAACCCCCCGAACCTGCTTGGTATTCATGACAGAGAAAACGCAGGACGGCGTTGGAAATTTCATCTCTGTTTTCTTGCCAGTTTTGATGTTCATAATGGCATCGTGTTCACCCTTCCTTACGACCTTTGATGATTCACCTGCGCTCGAGGCGCTAGAGGACCCCATGATGACCTCTTCAGGGGATGTGTGGGATGGTTTGGATCAACCTTGGGGCCAGTTCGGCCGGACACCGACCCACAACGGTAGCATGCCCGTGCATGGTCCCAACGGAGGACCTGGCACTGGTGCGGTCGAGGATGTGACTGTGCTCGGAACAATCGACGCACCCGGAATCAACTGGGCTGCACTCGATGACCAAGAAGGGAGCGATGCCTACGGTTCGATCATAGCGGACTTCTCCAACAGCATCACTGCCCCAGAGGCTGCACTGGAACGATGCGCTGATGAGGATTTATTCGGGGTCTTGGTGCACAGCGACACCACTGACACCTACCTGACACTCGTCGCTGGTGACGATGCGAAAATTGCATGGCAGGTCAACGTAGGTGAAACAAATGATGTCCGCTCAACCCCAAGCATCGTCGACATTGACCAAGATGGAAAACAGGAAATTATTCTCGTGTACGACACACAGAACGCCTTGAACGTCGAAGTCTGGTCGCCCGAATTGACGTGCAGCGAATCAGGCTGGCAAAAGAACGGCCATGAAAACGAACAGGTCTGGAGTTACACAGACGTGGATTATCGAATAGGAATTGCAAGCCCACACACGCCAACCTCACAGAGCAACCACCTCTCCGTCACCCAACCTTTGCTTGCAGACCTTTCGTTGGATGGTTCACCTGAATTGGTTTTGGCCGTGGTGGATGAAACCTCAAACGATCCAACTGTGCTTTCATTCAGCTTGACCACAAGCGCACCAAGTGAGGCGGATTGGGAGGTAACACTCGATCGTGGCACTCACCCCTCATCACCTGCTTGGGCCGCACTTGACAGCAGCACCACAGCCATCGTACTCACCACCATTGACTCCAACGGTGGTTCGATGTGGATTTGGCGAATCGATGGTGCATCGGGTTCCCTCGACTGGGAACGAGTGGCTGTGCAAGGCACAGATTCAGATTCGGATGCCCCCCGCTTGAGGCTCCCAGGTCCGGTCATCGCCCAACTGGACAACGACGATGCGCCGGAGATGATCCTCACCGTCCCAACAGATGCCAACGGTAGGACCACTGGACTTGGGGCGAGGTACATCGGTATGGAGATGACATCGACCAGCGAAATTTTCAACTTCAGAGCACCAAACGGATACGCAGACTCTGAACCATTGGTGATTGACACAACCGGGGACGGATTGCACGACCGCCTCTGCTGGGTGACTTGGTATTCAGAATCCCAATTCTCTTTCAACCGAAAGGGCATGGCAGGCTGCCATGACATCAGCGATGACACACCGTTCAAGGAATGGTCACGAGACCTTCAGAGAGGCAACGGAAACGACAACGATGAAATTGCTGTCGCTTCACCAATTTGGCTCGATATTGATGGAAATGATGCGCCAGAATTGGTGGTCCCCTTTGGCATGAGGCTGTGGGCCTTTGACGGTGAAACCGGAGCATCTGCCGACATCAACAACGCTTGGTCTTCGCCAATGGCGATGCCACACAGAGTATGGGCAAGTCCAGCAGCAGCCGATATGGATGGTGATGGGACGATCGATTTGCTGATTGGTGACACATTGGTCTCTCAGCTCGTAACTGATTTGGCACCCCTCGCCGACAACCGTGGAATCAGTTTCAACCCCACAAGCCCAGACCCCGGAGACTTGGTCACCGTAACAGGTCAATTTTCCAACATTGGAACACTTGAAAACGAAGAGAACGTCGACGCTGTGATCCGTATGAACGGAGATGAAATCGCCCGAGAGCGATTCGCAGATGTAGATCCAGTTTCGCCAACCGGTGAAGGAGGCCCTCTCACCTTTAGCGCCACATTCACCGCGGAATTGGGAGAACACGAATTCACGTTGGTCCTCGACGTCAACAACAACCTCACAGAAGCTAGGAAAGACAACAACAACGCTACGACGACGCTTACAATTCTCGACCCATATGTCGCACGTATCGACCCCCCTGTGGAGGCGATTCGAATCTCACCAGGTACTTCTCAAACTGTTGATGTTCACCTCACTGCGACTGGATCGAGAGCTGCTGATTGGACACTTGCTGTGAATGACGATGCGCTGCCCAACGGCTGGTCATTTAGCATGGCAGGGGGATCATCAAATCAGAACCTCATCCCGAATGCACCCGTTGGGTTGCAATTCACAGCCACGATTCCATCGACGGCGTTAGGCGATGAGAATTCCTATGTCGATCTTACGCTCACCCTCGATAGCGATTCGAGTGTGACCGCTAGTCTTCGTTTGCCCCTCGAAGTCTTACGAACTCGGGGCTTATCTGTTGTTGGGCCATCAGGATTGGGGGAAACCGCTGGCCATGGTCGCCCTAACCACGACGCAAGTGCATGGCTCGTCGTCGAAAACCTTGGCAACGCACAGGAATCAACCACCTCCATTGATTGGACGGCCCCTTCTTGGGGGGGAACTCCTTCTCTGTTCAGGGCAGATGGTACAGAAGTGTTTTCGCTGACCCTAGCCCCTAACCAGGACATCGAGTTGTTCGCAAAACTGCCTGTTCCCGCAGGTGTTCAACTTGGAACTTCGACAGATTCGATGCTCACCATGTGCATTGGAAGCGGAGAAAGCACCCTTTGCCAGGAACTCGACGTGAGTTTCCACGCCACACGATTAGAATCTGCACCAGCCCATGTTCGAACCCTGCCAAACACAAGCATCGAGTGGACCTTTGCTACGATCCTTCCGTCAAATGGGACGCTTGAATGGAACATGGCCGAGGCTCAAATGATTCACACTGGCTGGATTTGGTCGGGGACCGGAGATTTGCAAGTGAATGGAACCTACCTCGAAATGACAGGAGCCCCGAACGCTGCTGCATCAGGCACCCTGCACCTCTCCCTGCCCGTCAATGCTGTACCACAGCGACACTCGTTCACAGGAGCGGAGGCAAATCATGAGTTCTATTCGCTCAACATGACACTTCATGTGCAGCAAGTGTTTAGATCATCTGCAACACTTTTGGAACCGTTACCATCTGCAGGAGAAACCGCCGTTTCGTTAACCGTGAACGAAAGTGAATCGATTTTGTTGCGCCTGGAAAACCCAGGGAACGGAGAAGATCAATTTGTGCTGAGTGCACGAGCAGTTGCTGGAGATTCGATGGCCGAAGACCCGTCTGTTGCATTCACCATTTACAACCCAGAACGAACACTTGGCGCCCTTGCGACGACCATAGCCACCGTTGACGTGGTGCTCTCTGAGGACATTCCCGCCTTATCACCGTTTGAATTGATCTTCACTTGGACCTCTCAGGGGGAAGGTGGCGTTGCCTCGACCGTAGCATTAGCAGTGCAAGCTGAACCAGATTTCCAATGGTCAATCGATGGAATTCAAACCGAAAATTCATCAATATTCCCACACCAACAAGTGGAAGTGATGATGAACATAACCAACATTGGTAACACGCCAGACACACTGACTATTGTCCCAACCTTCGAGACTCAGCATGCAGGAAATGACACGTCGCTTTGGGCTGCAAGTTCGACCACTTCCGACTTGCTCCAAGTCAATGAATCCACTGCGATGCTTGTGGCATTCACAGTGCCAGAAGATGCGTGGTACACCACCGAAACCACGCTCACTCTCAATTTGTATTCAGGCACCGTCCTCGTGACGAACACGACCCTCCAGTACACCGTAGGTCACTCCTCTGCATGGCGCTTCAACCTCTCTGACACATCATTGACAATAGCGCCAGGTGGAGAAAACCTCACCCTGACGGTCGAGCAGTTGGGGAACCACCCTGAAGCGCCTTGGTTCACCAAAGCAGGACAAGGATGGCCAATTCTTCTTCCGGAAAACGGTGATGTGGTCAACCCGGGCGAATCAACATCGATGACGGTATTTGTCACACCTCCCGAAGAAGCATTAGCAGGAGAGGTTGGGGTGTTGAGGATCAGAATCTCCGACGCTAATGGAGCCGGACAAATTGTACAGGAGATCCCAGTCCGTGTTGGTGAAGAAGCAAACATAAGCATCGAACATCGAGGGACTTGGAAGGTCAACGAACAGGGTGGCATGCCGACCGCATGGGTTGAAAACAATGGAAATGATGTTGCGGTGATGCAAGTGGCGGTTACTGGCTTGCCAAGTGGCTGGTTGGTCAACGGTTCTTCACAAATTGTGGTGGCTCCGGGTCAAATTCTTGGTTTGCCAATCATGCTCACTCCCGACTCAAGTTGGAATGAGCAGCGGTTCATGGTAACAATTGAAGTCAACCATCCAAGCCTCGGCCTGATGCTCCATGATTTAGAAGTTGAGAGCGGCACTCACACATTCCACACCACGCCAGTTCACTCTGCCCGGGTAGGAACCAGCATCACTGTTGAGTTTGGCCAACCAGTTGATGATCTACTCACGAGTACAGAAGCAGTGACGTTTTTGGAACAATCCGTACAACTGACGGCAGGAGCCGTTGAGAATGAAGTTCAATTGGAGTCTTCCTTCGATCCGAGTGACCGAATGTCAATCTATGTGGCAGGCTATGAATTGTCCGAAGTTGAGGTTGATTGTGACCTTACACAACAAGCCTTCAGCAACCTCGGGCGATTGACTTTGGAAGACACTGTAGGTGAGTGCACCATGATTGCACCGAGCGATGCAGAGGTTCGTGCGACCATCATGTTAGTTTCCGACCATGGAGACACCATCAACCTACGAACAGAAACTGTCCTTCTTGCCCCGGGGGCCAATGGAACATACGATGTCAATGTAACCGGGTGGGACGCAAGCCCAGGTGTTCATTCAATCAGCGTAATGGTGATTGACTCGTATGGGCGTACATTGGCAACAGACACCATCGATGCTGTCGCAAGGGCCTCTGGTTGGAACGTTGGTATCTTTTCATTCACTGCTGATGAAGTGTTGAAGATCAGTGTCCAGCGCTCTTCATGGTCCATATTGGAAGGCGTCAACTGCCATGTAACAGTAGCCAGTAGAGACAGTGCATGGAGCACTGTTCGCGTCATCGACATTGCCGAGGGAGATTTCCCTCCAGTGGTGACGATCCCTGCCCCAGAAGGCATGACAAACGATGAGGAGCTCGTTGCAACGCTGAAGTGTGATGTTCCATACGACATTGATGACAACAGCGACGACGATGAAAAGATTGCGTTCTTCAAAGCGCCTTCTGAACCACTTGTCGAAACCAGTGAACTCGTTGTGAGCCTTGGATTTGCGGCAATATTGCTCATCGTAGCCTACCTTGCTGGCGTCATGAAACCGTCCACTGGCGCGGCAAAGCCCACGAAGAAGCAGAAGAGCAGTCCAAAGGCTGCAATTGAAAGCAAACCGACAGACGACATCAAAGAAGTGGAAGAAGAGGTCGATGAATTCTCCTTTGAAATCCCAGATGATATTGAACACGAGCAAGCGATACAGCCGGAAGTGCCTTCCGAGCATATTGATACGATTGAAATTATTGAAGCACCTGAAGAAGAGGACGCAAGCCCATCTGGACGTTTGGCGTCCCTGCGGGATGAGATGGGAACTGAACCAGCCTCTTCTGCCGAAGGGCGGGAAGATCGGATGCGCCGGTTCTTTGGAAACGAGTGACAACCACGACGCAAGGCCTTATCATGGATTGGTGGAAGCCGCAGTCATGGACCTCGATGGGCTTGATGGATCAACCAGTCCTTTCATCACACTCGATGCTTGCGATGGCACACTCGTGGCCGCTCTTCTCCCTGCATTAGAAGCAAGTCAGGCAGGCGATGGGAGCGTTTGGTCCAAACTGGTTTCAGACCACACGGCACTTGAGGCGAGGCTCAGGCAGCAAGGAATTGAAACCCCAGAAAATCGAAGCACCATCCCTTGGGACGATGCAACACTTTTGTTCACTGCAGTGATTGAATTGACAAAAGAGGGACGAAGTGTTCCACTTGGAGATGGAAAAGCTCGAGAGCGCATTGGACGATTCCCCCATGGAGACGGATCCCCAATTACTTACATGATTGAATTTATGAGACCAAACGATCAACGTGGCGCACTGACAGAGCGAATTGGCATGGACGTCATCATTGGAATGCTCAACCAGTTGAATTACGGACTCTGCGACCAACATGTTGGTCACCAACGCTTCAATCAAGGCCGTGCGGGCATGGACATTCGTGGCTACCTCACCTCGGAGCAAGTAGCTCACCTACGAAGGGGACTTTCAGGCAGAGGATGGAGCGTTACAGCGGACGAACCAATCGATGGCGGAATGAGGGATGCTAGCAAAAATTTGCTCGCTATTCTCAGAGCTGCAGAACGACGAGACGTCGGCGTTCTTTTGCGTTCTCATTCCTAATCAGAAGTGCTCTGATGTCAGACGCTCATACATCGATGCGTACAAGTCAGCAGTTGTATCGATGACGTTTTGAGGAAGTGCTGGGATGGCTGGATCTTCTGTTCCAGAGTCCCGTGCTGCTTTCAGAGCTGCTTGGTGCCCGGTTTCGATGTAATGCGTTCGAACAGATTCCTTCGAAAGTTCAATGCATTCCCCGTTTGCGTAGGCTTCAGCATCCCACCAGCGGTCTTCGTCTAGCGTGCCGAAGGTATCTACAAGGACAATCTTACGACCTGGACCGAGAGCGAACTCTTTCTTGCCATCCACGTGAATGAGGCCATTCTTAGCCGCTTCACGTTCAATCAGTGCGTCAATCTTTAGCACTGCGTCAAAAATTGCATTGAGTTCCCCTTCGGTGATGTTTGAGATTTCCAAGGCTTCTTCATTGGAAATGTTTCGATCGAAGGCTTCGAACTTGGTGGTGACTTCCAAAAATGGTTTTTCCAGTTTCGCACCGTACTCGCAGTCTGCAGCAACACCAAGTTGCTCAGGCGTGAGTTCCCCACGCTGAAATCTGCGCCAAGCAGAACCTGACAAATAGTGGCGACAAATGATTTCGAGAGGAACGAAAACCCATTCCATATCCCGAGGGACCATTCCTGGCTCCTTGATGATCTCAACTTTTCGAACGAGACAACGGTCAGGAGCATTGACCTCAACCAGGTGGGTGCCGCAGATGCCCTCGTCTTCAATCAATTTGAACCAGTGTGCAGTTGTTCGATTGAGCGATTCACCCTTGCGTGGAATCAATGATGGAATGATTTGGTCGAACACAGAGATCTGATTAGTAAACCGAAATTCCAAGATGTCTGGGTCATCGGTCGACCATACTTGCTTCACTTTTCCTTGATAGAGCATCTCTGCCATACCACATGACCGTCAAGATAGGCCTTTGAACATTTCAGTCGAGAACTTGTGGCTCAAATGAGCCCAAGTGCGTCTTCCATACGGTTCAATTCAGGCCCCGTAGTCTCTGTTCCTGCAATAATGCCGTAATTAGAGGCGCATGAACCTGCACCAACATAGGGTGAACCAAAAGCAACCGTACCGACCATTGGAGGAACGCCAAGGACTTCTTCAATCAACAGGACTTCTTCTGGTGTCACATCTGGATGCAAAAGTACGCCTTGATCGTTGGTCACACCGAGGCTTCCCACAACATCTTGGCCGGCAATGGTTGTCGCCGCAACTTGGACGCCCATGACCTCAGCCATGATTTCAAGACCGTCTGTGGGAATGCTTGGGGATGCGATAACGCCTTGCTCGTTGACGAGGAGCAGATTACCGGCAGTGTTGACACCACCTTCCATAACAACAACGTCACCGAAGGCGGTAAGCGCGTCGATATCAGTTTCTGTAGCGATGTCTGCTACAGCCATACCACGGCTGTTGCCGGCAACAAGAGCCCCGATAAGATTCGAACCACCTATGGAGATTGGATGCATTTCAAGACCTAAAGAGGTCTCAATTTTTTCGAGAACATGAACTGGAAGTTCAGCTGGATGAAGGACAACGTTGCCAACAGCAGCAAGATGGATGCCAACCTGATCGCTGCCAAAAATGTCCGCTGTGTCAATGGGCATACAGGTGTCCTCTTTTGGGGTGCTGTCGGGTATGTTTTATCAGTCTATTGAACGCAAAAAAGGCCGGTACTCCAATTGGAGTAGCCGGCCAAGCGCCCACCGAAGTGAGATCTGAGGATGACCCGAAGGTGAAAGAAGAGGGGCACAGTGACTTCCTTTCCCGTGGACTCTCGTACCACAGTAATGGGAGAGACGCAGGCAGGCTTGACTT
>MDSV01045776.1_pt1 | contig 63328 bp, 48 predicted proteins | sample 810851 | NCBI WGS metagenome assembly MDSV01 (sample SAMN05326640, study PRJNA326480) | marine metagenome | isolation source: seawater | place: Atlantic Ocean: North East | collected 2012
ATGGCCATTCCTGGGGTCACGAGGCGCAGCTCGGCGCCGTTTTGACCGTTGGACATTTCTTTCTCTCCATTCTGCGCCACCGACCAACCCATGATAAAGCCGACCCCCAAACAAACTGTCGATGAGTGAAGGTTTTTGGTGCCGTGATTAGAGCTCTTTGACTTCAGTATCCGAAGATTGCTTCATCACTTGGCCAATCAGATCGGGTTTCATGCCAGCAGGGCATTCGATGACCGAAGCCCATGAGCCATTTTCCAACCACTGCTCTTTTTGCATGTAGGGTCGTAAAATTCTCGAAACTTTCCCCATGGCTGAACCAGGGACTTTGAAGGCGAGTCGAACCGATTCGAAGGACAGGGGAATCATTGGCTTCAATCGGTCAATGGCTTCTTTGACCTGGTCTTCTAAACTCTTGAACGGGTCAACCGAATATCTCGATTCTTCAAGTGCCAATTCAATACGAGTTTTGGGGTGAGGGCTCTTCGTTTTTGGATCCACTGCCTGAACGTGGATTTGGTGGACGATTTGTTGTCGCATTCGCTCAACCATAGCCTTGCGTTGAGATGTTGTCAGTTGAATGCTCCCTTTGGAGAGAATTGTAGTCGCGATGGTCCGGATGTCTTGAGTGCCAAAGGTCTTCTCAATGGCGTCTTCCGTCGGTCGCTCGCCACCTCTTGCATCATGAAAGACCTCATCCATTGCCAAAAAAGCATTGAGATCGATGGCCTCAGGTTCTGCTTTGAACGCCTCGACCAGATCTGGATCGACCAAGACTTCGTAGCGCTTACCGCCTTTTTCCATTCGTGCGAGTACGGCGTTGTCTAAACTGACCATAGGTCTCCCTCAAATCCTCATAGGCCACTGCGGCCTTTGATGCTGGTGGTAGGTTTTCAGTCTTCGAGCGGCTTTAGGCGGTCGATTTGCTTGTTCACTTCGCCACGGTCGAGGACTCGGTAACCTTCCTTGTCGATCACGGTTACTTCGACAGCCTCACGGTTGAGTTCAGTATCGTTAGCGCTTCGCAGTGCTTCAAGGCCGAGCTTCATTGCTGCGTTGAGCGTAAGTCCTTCCTTCCAGTTGGATTCAAAGTGCTCAATGACAGTGTTTCGGCCGCTGCCAATTGCACCTGCATGGTAGGATTGGTACGCACCGCTCGGGTCGGTTTCGTACAGGTGAATTCCATTGTCGTCAACACCGCCGATCAAGAGGGCGGTACCGAAGGGTCGGGAGCCTCCGTACTGAGTGAATGATTGCTTGAAATCGCAAATCTTCTTGACCAGAACATCGACAGGGACCGTGTCTGCATAGGTGATTCGGTTCACTTGAGATTCAACACGAGCCCGTGCAACGAGTTGACGTGCGTCTGCTACGAGACCAGAGGTTGCGATACCAATGTGGTTGTCAATCTTGAACATCTTTTCAATTGATTCTGGGATAATGAGCCGGCTCACAATTCGCTTATCGCACACAAGGACCACACCGTCTCGGAACTTGAGTCCGGCTGTCGTTGTTCCACGCTTGACCGATTCACGAGCGTACTCCACTTGGAACAGTCGTCCGTCTGGGCTAAAGGTTGTGATGCCGTGGTCGTATCCTCTTCCGCTTGGTTGCATTTTAATTCCCTCATCTTTGTCGTTGAATCGACGCTTTATGAGGATGCGGGTGGATTCAGTTGAACCCGCACCTCAAAAAACTGTTCGCTGACAGTCCGAATAGAATGCCACCTCATATGAACCCTCACACGATTCTCCACCCCTAACCTCTTGACAACGAGCCGCTTGGGGGAAGCGTGCGAGTTGCAGTGTTGTCCTCAGGCGGCAAGGATTCTGCGGCAGCATGGTGGTGGGCCCAATGCAAGGGTTGGGAAGTCACGGCTCTGGTCACGGTGAACATCACCGGTGACGATTCATGGATGTTTCAGATCCCAGGTACTCACCTTGTTGAACATCAGGCCCGACTTGCAGGCGTGCCATGGATTCAGGTTGACACACCAGGTGTACAGGAAGAGGAAATTACCGACCTCGAAAACGCCATCGCCGGTCTGGAAATCGATGGAATCGTCAGCGGCGCTCTTCGCTCTGACTATCAAAAATCAAGGCTTGAGCGAATGTCTGAGCGGCTTGGCATCCGAAGTTGGACACCGCTATGGCATCAGGACAGTCTCGAACACATGAAGGGGCTTGTCGACCATGGATTCGAAGTGATGCTCACCTCAGTGAGTTGTGAAGGCTTGGATTCAACTTGGATTGGGAAAGTTCTCACTGCAGATTCACTGCTTGAATTGCAAAAGAAATCTGAACGCTTCAGATTCAATGTCGATGGGGAGGGTGGGGAATACGAAACATTCGTGATCGCTGGGCCTCATTTGCCGGGGCGCCTGGATGTGGATGGAACCATCAAATGGGAAGGCAACCGAGGCGAGTTTGAATTCTCAAAGGTCGAAGTTCTGTTCCGCTCATAGTTCCTGAATGGCAGCGCGAGCAAGGGCTACACACTCGTCCACCAGTTCTCCAGATACACCAATGTGATTGGCAGGATCGAACATTGCTTCCAATTCTTCAGCACTGAATGCTGCAGCAATCGCAGGCGTGCGACTGCAGACATCGATCAATTCTTCTTTGTTAGCGACCGCTGTAAAGGATGCTTCCCGAAGAATTTCATGGGCTTCATCCCTAGCGATTCCATGTTCCACGAGGTCAATCATGACCTTTTCAGCCATCACCAATCCACGCTGGGCCTTGATGTTCTCGAGGCAGCGTTCTGCGTCGACCCACATGTTTGTCAACACGTCTCGAGTTTTGGCGATGACATCTTCACAAAGGGCTGAGCCGTGGGAAAGTGTAAACCGTTCACTGCTTGAGTTTGCAAGGTCTCGTTCGTGCCAAAGCAGAGCGTTCTCATAGGTTGGAATAATCATGGAGCGAACAATTCTTGCCAATCCGGATGCGTTTTCGGACTTAATTGGGTTCTTCTTGTGAGCCATGGTGGAAGATCCTACTTGCTTTTCCACATCGAAGCCTTCACCAGCTTCTTGCAATTCAGAGCGCTGGAGGTTGCGGACTTCTTGGAGGATTTTTTCACAGGTGGCTGCAATATTTGCCAGCCACGAAACGTACTCAATGTAGCGATCCCTTCCGACCACTTGTGTGGTTGCCAACGGGACGCCGAGGCCCAAATGTGTCAAAATCAGTCGTTGGAGTTCACGAGCATTTTCACCTTGGGCGGCACCAGTGCCTACCGCACCGAGGAATTTCCCAACGGCAATTCGTGGCGTTGCTTCATCGAGGCGGATCAGTTGACGGCGCAGTTCATCAAGCCAAACCGCGGCCTTGAGGCCAAACGTAATTGGGACAGCGGCCTGGCCGTGTGTTCTTCCAAGCATGACGGTGTCACGTTCACGTTCTGCCACATTTGCACACACCTCAATCAGCAAACAGAGTTGCTCACGCAACATCACAATGCTGTCTCTGAGTTGGAGGGCCACAGCAGTATCGACGATGTCGTTTGAAGTGGCGCCAAGGTGGATGCACCAACCTGCTTCTCCAGCAGCCTCAGCCATCGCCTTGGTGAGGGCCATAATGTCGTGGCGTGTTTCTGCTTCGATTTCCGAGACACGCTCTTTGGTCACCGAAGTTGGATTGGCTATGGAAGCAACAATGTCGTAATCGGCTTGAGAGACGCGGCCGAGTTGCATGTGGGCCCAAATGAGGGCGCGTTCAACTTCCAGTTGGCGTTCGTGGCGGCCCACTTCGGACCAGATATGCTTGAACTCTTGGCAACCGTAGCGGTAGTCGAGTGGACAGAAGGACATGGTACAAGGCTCACGCCTCGATTCATCAACATTGCCGTGCTCCGCTTACGGGGATTTAACTCGAATCTTCGTATCATTGCGACGGAATCTCGTCGCCAACAGCCGCAAGTGGGCGCATGACTGTTCGGATCAAAATGACGGCAGCACCAGTTGCGAGGACGAAAAAAACGCCGACATAATTGGAAATATTGTACCACATCATAGCGACGCCGATCAGCGATGCATACGCCATAAGTTGGCAAAGTGCTGAAGCGGTTTGCAAGCGCTTAAGGTGCCCCTCTGTCAACTGCCCTTCATGTTCAAGGATAAAGGTGTAAATCAGGAAGTAAATGCCTTGGAATGGGATTGCAGCTGCGATGATGGTCAGGGCAATTTCACGGACTTGTGAATAATTCCGCTCCTGTTCAATACCTTGGAACAACATGAATGCGGTGTTGGTGCCCAGCAGTGCTGCCATGATGGTCCATCTCTTGTCCTGAGACGAGGTTCGGCTTTCGACATTGACTGAACCTTCATCCATGAGGGGTGGAATTGAGGTGAAGGGTTTGATGTTTCCCGTCGTTATCGAACTTCCAAATGGAGTTTGAGGGGGGTAGCCAGTTCACCGCTCAGGCCGATGCGATGAGTTTGATGATCAAACCGGTCACACCAGCGACGATGAGGAGGAGGAACATCATTGCAAGGGGCCCGTACTGGTTCTTATCAGCAACAGCGGTTCCAAAAAAACCGTCTCGGGAAATAGCTTCTGCAAAAGAGGAAGCTTCCTCAAATTCGGGCAGCGGCCTTCGTGGGATTCGTTCCCCTTCTCGGACTACGAGTTCGTCGCTCATGTCTTTGGGTAAGGCCGGTAGGGCATGAAGGTTGCTCCGAAATGGGACAGCGGAAGTATCTTGCACGGTGGACGTAAGGATGTTGCATGGCTCGTATGCAGTTCCCTCTCGATGGTGCCCGAATTCATTTGGCAGTCGAGGGCAGCACTGGTGGAACAACACTCGGCCTTCACATGGCTGCTGATGCCATTGAGCAGGGTGGACGCGTGCTTTGGGCTTCGCCAGAAATGCCAGACGGAGTTCGGTTTGGCCAACTTTTCGAACACCTATCGCTTGCCGCTTCATCTCGCTACCACGCCATGAATTTGGTCGGTTCGCTCACTCAGGCAGTTGATGTGTTGATCGAAACTTCCACTGCACTCCCAAGCGTTTCCCTTGTGGTGTTGGACGATTGGTGTGTTGCAAGTGGGAGGATACCTTCAGGTCGAATCAAAGACGCATGCACTCTAGCAAGTTTACTTGACCCCTCCATCACCCTCTTGCTGATCAGCAAAGCAGGAACTGATGCAAGCAACAACGCTGAGAGTTTGAACATCAGAGGTGAAGCATCGATGCGCGAGGGTGGGTTCCAAATTTGGTCTCTAAGCCGTGAAAAAGATGGCCCGAAGCGTGCAGTTCGTATCGAGGGAGATGCGAAAGCTTGCCACATCACCGATGAAGGGTTTGTACGGAATTAATCTTCAGTTTCGTCTTCACCGAGCAATTCTGCCATTTCTTCGAGGGCGTCTTCATCCGGTTCATCAAATTGCTCTGGATTCTTTGCACCGCCTTCGAGGAGATCTTCGCCAGCGATTTTTGGAGCGTTGTCTTCGAGCATTTTTGCACGGTTCTCTCCAGCACGCTTGGACACGTACCAAGCCATGGCTACGAACATAATTCCAAAAATAAGGTAAGCAATGGTCCTTGTTGTCTGTTCATCAGCCATGAACAACTGATTATGGGTCGCAATATAGCCTTGTTGATTCATTGAGGCTCAATTTCCCATTCGATGGGCCGAGCAAGGTGACGCCGTGAATCCATTGGCGGTTGGACCCAGGGGCCTGAGGATTGATCTGCGGGCGTGACCGTCCATGCATCATCCTGTCGTTTTTTGCACACTGGGCATCTGACGCCCTGTGCTTGCCCCATTGATTTCATTCTCTTGTTGCACGTGGTACACATTGGGCGATGTTTAGATGAAGCACGTCCAGTGACCCGCATCTTTTCGATGTGAACCACACCAGATTCCGGTGCTAAGCCCTTGACTTCAATTCGGTCACCTTTTTTCAGTGACTGGGCTAGGAGTTTTACGGGCCCAGATTCTGCAAAAGCGAACAACTTTGTTTGTTCTGTTTCAATGATGGTGGTGCCACGCCCAAGAATTTTTACCCCACTCACCAGAACTTGAAGGGAACCATCGAGATGGTCATCGGTGGCTTGGTTGGTGATAAAGACCCTCATTGCAATGACCTCCTCTGTGGCTTTCGCATCAAGAAGGTGCTGTGCAGCACGATGAGCTGCTTCTTGAGATGTAGCTCTCAGTCCAAACAGGACCGGGCATGTGCCTCTTGGAGAAATTAAACTGCGTTTTGATCTTGGGTCTCGAGTCAAAAACAGATCTTCGGCGTCTGCAACCTCTGCAATTGCCGCCTGACAAACATCACGTTCTGTGCTAGGCCAGCGATGCTCTTCTCGCCAGGCAATGGCTTCCCAGGTGTGTCGAGTTTGAGGCCAAAGGACTGCAGCAGTGGCACCAATTTGACCTAAACCGCCCCAACTTTTTGTGGCTGATGGGACTTCCTTCAACTTGACTTGTCTGCTCACGGCTGCATGGTAATACTCTGGGTCTTGACAAGGATTGCTAAACCATACCATGCCCGGATCGGTTGGCGATTGCTGTCGCTTTTGTTGGGTGCTTGGTTCCTTTAGGCCAACAAGTGGTGCCAGATGTTCTTCCCAGTACGAATCCAAAAATTGCAGCAGTTCCACTTCATCATCGGTGGTTAATTCCACGGCAACAGCCGCATTACCTCGGGTCCGTTGCTGAGCAAAGGGCCACAGGCGTACGAGTCGTACTTGCCCAACAGTGATGTGAGGCGGCAGGTGTGAAATCAATTCGTGAAGACTGAACGTCGTGCATCCTTGAGTCAAGGTGTCTGTATCATCCAATCCGAGCCAGCCCATGCATTCACCTCAGTGGATCAAACGGATCGCCACGGTCTGCACCATCAAGAATTCGATCCACGACACTCGTAAGGCCGAGGTTCCAATTCACTTTGAAGCAACGAACACCTCGAGCCCAGCCAGCACCCATGTCGCTGTTTCGATCGCCAATCATAGCATCGAGGGGGGGGTTTGGTTCAATTTTATCCTTCCACCAATTTATTTTTTGCCCGGGTTGCACCTCGATGAGAGCGCGTTGTTCCGTGATGCCTTGTTGCCTCAATAACTGTTCACCAAGACGGAGCATCCCCGGCATTGGTTTCCTGCACTCACACTTGTCTTTGTGCCGATGTGGGCAGACGAGGACCGCATCAAAGTGAGCGTCTTTGTCGATGTCTAGCATCATGGTGCGCATCGCATCGTGAATTTCATGAATTCGATCCACGCCCCATAATCCACGAGTGATTGCTGACTGATTCGTGACTATGCAAATCAGGTATCCACCTCGCCGTAAGTCTGCAATTGCTTCTGATGCACCCGGGAGCAGGACCAATTCCTCTGGAGTATTGATGTAATTTGGACTGCCGACATTGAGGACGCCATCTCGATCGATGAAGGCGATACCCCCGTGCGAAGGTGCGGCATCTGGCAGTGGCCTCGGCGTGAACTGAACAACCACCTCCCGCATGAACGGGCCTAGACCCTGCACATGAAGGCGTTTTGTGTTCGACGGGGTTTGGTTGAAATGCCACCGCCTTATGGACGAAACTATGCTGGTGTCCAATGAAGTCATCTCCGTGATTGGTGCCGTGGGCTTAATTGCCCTTGCACTTTCATGGCACAGGCGCGCTTCCGCACCAGTTCGATTGGCTCAATTTGGCTGGATCTGTGTCGGCCTGTTTTTCTTCAATGATGCCAGCGTTTATCTTGCTCATGACGATTTGATTTTGACTGTATTTTCGGTCATGGCGCTTCCAATGGCCGGAGGCATGGCGCTTTGGGAGGCAAGAGCAACCGATGAAAAAACGCTGTCTTCCCTCACCTGGGCACGAGGTGCAGTTGCCTATGCAGGCGGACCGTACCTACTGATTGCTCATGTGCCTTGGCTAAGCGTGTTGGCGATTTGGTTTGTCGCCGGTCAGGCTGCGTTATTCCTTCGTATATCGGGTGGAGACCATGTTGTGATGGGTGAAACTTGGGTCAACACCGCACAAGGGCAAGTCACATGGCAAGAATTCGAAGGGAACCGATGGTTCATGGGTTCTTCTGCTGAAGAATACATGTTCCAGACAGAATTGCTCCTTACCAATGGCGACCCCATTGGGATCAATTTTGTCTTGGCCTGTACCGCCCTGCAATCGATGGTTATTTTCATCGGTGCAATCGCAGTTTTGGACATAGACTGGAAACGACGTTTCAGGGTCCTGTTCCTCACTGTACCACTGATTCATGTGCTCAACTTGTTCCGGAATGCTGGACTGATATGGTTGCACACCACCTATGTCGATTGGACGCTTTGGGGCATGTCGGTGTTTGAATTCGGCCACAGTTACATTGCACGGTTTGTGTCGCTATTTGCCATGTTCATCATGGCCCTGATCATGTTCGATTTGCTTCCCGAACTCCACAGACACATCGTTCGCCTTCTGGCACCGATGGGTTTGCTTCAGCCCCGAAAGAAAGAACTTCAACGCTGATGCCACGCCTCAGAAGGTGATGGTCGAGTCCACATCACGCCGCTTCCAGCTGGGTATTCTAACACCTCTGCTCCCGTCGAATCGAGCATACCCATCAACTGTTGTGATGGTGCGTCAATACTTGTTGCAACGGGGTTTAGGAGTTCTGAAAAGGCATCCATGTCTTGGGCGATTGATACGACTGGTTGAGTCATGGCCATTGTCGAGGCATCAGTTGTGGGCAATGGAGGCTGGTCCATCGGAACAGGTTCTCCAATAGGTGAAGCCGAAGAGGATTCCATGGTTCCACCATCCGCATCTAAACCGAGCATTTGTGATGCGATATCTTGCTGTTTGATCTCTTCCCATTCATTGGTTCGTGAACCGCCTTGACCGCCACGTGAAAAACCGAGTGCTGCAAGAAGAAGAACAATGAATACAATGGCACCAACAAGTCCAATCGAACCATAGATGAGATCGTTTGAGACGCTTGGGGCTAAATCTGCATTATCACCCACGCCGTCACCGTCGGTGTCTTTCGATTCAGTAGGGTCTTCGGGAAATGCATCATTCTCATCGCTGACACCATCTCCATCTCCGTCAAATGCATCGAATGTTGTGGTGCAAATGATAGAGATTATCTCCATCTCCTCAACGCTGATGTACCCGTCACCATTTGTGTCGGTCGTCTTCAAGTCATACTCATTTTTGAGGTCCAACTCTGCAAAGATTTTCGCCGAAACACCCTTGTCTTCGAACGGAATTTGAGATGCGATGAGCATCATTTCATTGCTGCAAGAACAGATGTCTTGTAGCGCCTCTCGATACTCGATTTCTCCATCTGCATTGAGATCGAGTGCGTCAAAAGTGAGACCTGGTTCAGCATCAACATTTGCAAATTCACGCTCATCGATCACTCCATTATCATCCATATCCGTTTCTTCAAAAATCATCTGTGCTTCATCTTCACAGCTCGCTTCGATGGTCCCATCGAACACCGGCTCCTCAGGTTCATCGATTGGAGGAAGAGGTGAATCTTCCCACATTGCGATGATGCTCACATCGCTGATTTCTTCTTCGACTGTAAGCGTAATATCAAACCGTCCATTGGCTGGCAGTTCGATGAAGATTGTGTGTTCAGTTCCTTCGCCATCCGACTCAATTTCGACTTGTTCTGGTGTGAATTCTTCGACCGGTCGACCTTGTCTTCCCTCGGTCTTTCCATTCCCGGTCTTTTCATCTTCCTCTTCTTCCTCTTCTTCACCGAAGAATCCACCAAAGTCAAATTCGAGAACCGTGCCTGAGGCTTCCAGTTCGAGGCTTCCAGTTCCCCCATATGTGTTGATTTCAAGATAACTTCCGGGGCTTTCAAGTTCGACGAAGAACAAGAGTGATTCACCATCTGGTGCTTCCAATCCACTAATTTCCTCTCCATTGAACAATTGAATTGGTGTGCCATCATAACTCCAAATGTAGCGATCTTCGAACGATGCAGTGATCATAATGTTCGCAAACACATCATCTGTTGTCAGAAGAATGTACCATGTGCCGGGGGTAGGGTCGTTAAACCCAATTTTATCTCCGGCGCCTGGGCTCGAGGATTGAACATCAAATTCACCGGCCGTTGGGAATTGCTCCAACCGCATGTACATGGTTGCCTCTCCATAGCCTTCTGACAAATCCACTTCGAGACGTTCAGTACCACTTGGGACTTCGATCTTGAAATACTGCTCGAGCCCGTCATAGCCAGTCAAAGGCCCATAGGCAATGCCTGGTGACAGTTCGATGGCATCCTCTGGTTCAGTGTTGTCTGGCGCATATGCCATGGTTGCGGCAATTGTGAAATCAATCGCACGACCATACGTGTAGGCCGTAGCGTAATACCGGCCAGGTTCCACATCATACAGGGTGGCATCATGGTCGTTTCCTTGCCCAGAATCATAGGTTATTTTGCCTTGATTAGGGTTGTTTGACACTCCACTTTCATCAAATGGTTCATCGTCAAAGAACCAGAAATCAAACGGATCGGGTACGGTGCCCCAAGACAATCCTATGTCGATGTTACCGGTACCGCCATAGGTGCTGACCGTAAGGCTGCTCAAATTTTGTTCAACATCAACATAGTAATACAACACGCGGTCTTCAAAGTCACTTTGCCTTCCCGCGTCGATGGTCTGACCTGTAACGGGTATGCCATTGAGAAGCTGTGTCATCTCATCCTCTGATGGAGGGGGATCAGCGATTTCCCATTCAACAACTAACGAATAATCTGAAATCTCGGTTTGTGGGACCATGAGAACCCACCAAGTTCCTTCCTCAGGCCAACTAAATTGCTCCCAAGCATAACCCCAGAACGCTTCAATGGAACCATCATTGTCCCAAGAACTTGGAATTCTGTCGTTGCCCAAATAGATGTCAATCACAATTTCCTCGTCTTTGAACTCAGTAGGATAGAGGTTGAAATACAGTTCTTTTGTCATCGGTTCAAGTTCGGCAAAGAAGAGCAAATTATCACCGGCATTGCCGGATACCCCTTCAATCTCTTCTCCATTTTCCAATTGGACCGCTTGAGCCACGATGGTTCCATCCGGCATCACCCAATCTGCTCCGAAAATATCGCCTGTGGCATTGCTCAGCAAATTTCCTGTTGACATTCCTTCACCTTCAGGGAAGGTCCAGTTCGAGACCCAGGTTGGCTCTTCACCCATTACTGATATGTTTGTACCAATCGAAAGATTGTCGAGCATTCCATGGAAATAATTGCACTCACAACCTGCCCCCATGCTTCCAATGAACAATTCGTCACATGAATCTCCCGAAGTGAAGCAGTCGTTTGAACCAAAATCTCCAGCAGGAATCTTAGCTTGTTCTGCCGAGATCACACCGGCAGGAACGCCGTTGATTCTAAATTCGCCACCTACCCCTTCAATCACTTGGACTTCGATGTGACTCCATGCCTCTGGGAGAATGCTCTGATTGGAAGTGGGGTGCTGCGATAGGCTGTATTCAGAGGCGTATGCAAGGGTGCCTGCGTTGAGGTACATGCCCCATCCATAGTCACCTTTCATGGTGATGAATTGTAAGCCAGTGGAAGAAAAAGGGTGAATCCAAGCCGAAAGCACCAAACTATCACTGATGTTGATGTGTTCGTTGTGAGGCACCTCGATCCGGTCACCTTCATCTGCAAAGCGCAAGGAGTAGTCTGCACCAGGGCCGACTTCAACGACGCCATAGACTGGGAAATATTGCGGATCATTCTCTAAATCGTTCCATGTACCCGGCATAATATTGCCCATGTTGGTGCTTGCAATGTGTACAAATCCCTCATCGTCGCTCGCAGATGGTTGATCAGCGCCCCAATCGCGATAATAGAACGGAGCACCATTGTGCCATCTGTATTCGCCATCGTTGTCCAAGTCGGAAAGTCCAGTCCAAAGGTGTCGAGATTGACCGTCCCAGTCGGCGAAGGTATCAAACAACCACTGATTCTCTTCCGTATCGTCAATCGTGACCAAAAATCCATCGAGGCCTCGCGCTACCTCTGCAGCGACAGTCCACGAACTTTCGCTCAAGAGGTAATAGGTGTGGTTATTTGCGGGATTGACCGCCGTGCTGAGAATGATAACGTCTTGTGGTTCTTGAGCAGATGTGGCCGGCGCCAAAGGCACCATTAAACTGACAAAAAAGAGGCTGACGAGCAGCATTGCCTTGCTTCGCATATCTAAATTCATGAATCGGGGGGTAATCAACTCACTGGTTTACGGTTTTTACAAAAAACCTTCAAACTCAGTTCACTTCAGTCTTTTTCCACCAATTCTCAATTCAGTTTGGAGCGGCATCTGGTGCTCCCATGCAAACTCTTTGACGATCCTCCAAGCCTTTTCGGAACCTTCGTAATCTTTGACATCGATAATTTTGTTTCTTGTGTTGGCTTTGAAGGCCGCTATTGGTTCTGCGTTCTTGAACACCAAATACGCCGAACCAAATCCAAATCGTTCTTTCATGATGTCGGCAAAGTAGGGTGCGATTGGGTCGCTCGGTGGTAGGACAAAGTCACGAATTGGAGGGATGTCTTTTGCTTCCTCAAGCAAATTCTTTCTTCCCCAACAGACCTGATCCAGTTCATCGATGAGGAACCCTTTGACCAGTGTATCATCTTCTTCGAACGATGTGAGTACGGCTTTGATTTCTTCGGGTTTAAACGGGGTACCAGCTAGGCGTAGGAGTTGCTTGAGTGTGATCACTGGGAAATCTTTGACCAGCGCGCGGATGTATTCTCGACGCAATTCTACTGGATCGACACCTTCACGTAGTTTTACAGTTCTGAAACCGCCACGGAAATCTTGGACAATATGCCCTGAACGAATCAGCGGTTGGACCAATTTTCGGAATTCGGATTGTGTCAAAGCGTGACGCTCTTTGAATAAATTTGGATCGGAATTGCTACTGAAAAATTCCACAATGTCCCAAAGGTCTTCATCAAAAGGTTCTCCACGAATTGCAAGTAAGTTTTGGAAATGTTCGTACGTCGCCCAAACTTGATGCCCTCGGAGGTTGATCCCCTGGTGCAATCGATTGGCGCTCGCCATGCTTTTGAGATCCACTCGATACAATTCACAACGTCCTCTGAGAGCGAAGTCATCTCGGATTTCTGTGACTTCTTTTAGAGCCATGACTTCATTCTCCATTCTGGTTTTTTGGTGAAGGTTGTGCCTGTGGAAGAGGGCTCGTTCTGCGATTTCTCTAGGTTGCGGATCGACCACGCCACCTCGAATCATACGTTCTCCAGTCATCTTGAAGCCGATCCTCTCGAGGGCTTGTTGCGTGTTCTCATTGAGACTTGAAACAGGTTCGCTGTTAAAATTAGACAGAACCGCAACATCGACCAGTTGATCGGCATGGTTGTCGAGCAGCAACTTGAACGCTTCACAGAATTCATCGATGTAAGCGGTTGGGACGTGTAAATCTTTGATGACAAGGTAGTCATTGACCTTGAACATTAACACCTTGCCAATGGGGTCAATCCCCTTGAACACTGGGAGGTACCAACCGCGGTCGAGTACACTTCGTACTTCCCAAATAAACCTGGACACGTAGGGGTCGGATTGAGTCAAGATTCGCATTGTTCGATCTTCACGACGAGGTTGTTGGAGCACTTCCACCTCTTCAGGCATGCAGTAGAAGGCTTCAGGATCAGGCACGAGCGCCATGACCTTGGCGATGCGACCTTCTTTTTCGAGGTTCATCAAAGCCACGGTCAGGTCTTCAAAAGATCGAGTGACATAGAACCGGAGTGTGTTGCCTTTCACGGGCCCCATTCGGCGTATTACATCGACAAGTGCGCTTTCAAAGTCCATCGGTTCGTACACGTCATGCACTCGGTGGAACAAAGAGAGCCTACGACGTCGTCCAGGTACGTCTTCAAACTGCTTCACCACGAGCATCTGTCGTTCCAAATTTGACATGGCGTACTTGATGTCACGCTGCAGTGATCGGTGTTCTTCGCCTTTCGGGAAATCAGCCATGATCTCTTGTCGAGTTACATTTTCACCGATTGGAATCCTTTTGAGGAGTTCTTCTTCCATTGGGCCAACCCATGGTTCAGGCTTCAAACCAAGAAGCATTGGAATGGTGTCTTTGGTGGTGTATCCCATTCGATTGTGCAGCAAACGCCCCATGATGACATCGGAATCGAGTTGCATATCTTGCCAGTCTTTGAATCGGAAATCTGTCACCCTGTAGAGTAACTCCTGTTGTTTCTGGAACAAGACGTGGGAATCGAAGGCCGAGAAACCGTCCTCGTATTGTTGGAAAGTTTTGTCCAAAACGAGGTTTTGAACCCAACGGTATTCAACCACATCTTCGGAACTATCGACGAGTCGATGTTCGTCAATTTTCAAAATATATTCTGCTTCGTCAGTTTGTTTATAGAATCCAACAGAGAGGACATTGCGTGTTTCCAATTCGTGGAGAATTTTGTCAACCATCGCTCGTGGGAATGGCAATCTTTCTTCGAGTTGGTCCCCAGTTTGAGGCCCTTCACTGCCTAGCATTTCGATGATCTTGACCCGCATTGCTTCATGCGGGTCGCCCAGAGCTTGGTCCTCCCAAACGGTTGGTTTACGCTCGTCATCAAAGGAGGTTGCAATTTTGTACGAAAGTCCTCTGGTGTGAAGTTCTCGCAAATCGTTGACCTCTTTGCCACCATTAACGGCCAAACATCCGAGGGTCCCATGTATTTCAGCCATAAACGGCGAGAACCATTTACCATCGAGTTGGTCTGATCCAGTTCCATCGAGCTTGGTAATTTTGCCCTCGCGGCAAAGTTCTGTGACCCACCCCTTGATGGTGTCCAAATCGATGCCGACGAGTTTTTCCTTGTAGAGCGGATTGTTGAATTCCCGATCCAATCCACCACCATGTGACATCAACGTCATCAACTGTTTAGCGTTTTGAGGGATTGGAGCCTTGTCGAGGTAAAATTTGTCCAACTGATCGGCTGTGAGTTCTGTCGCTAAGCTGCGAGTTCCGAGAAGACGTTGGAGGATGGCAGGGTCGATGTCTTTGACGAGGTACGCCCTTGTTTTCATCGCCATGAGGTCTTCAAACGCAGACATGAACAACGACATTCCAAGCCTTGAGGGAACGGTGACCTTGTTGTGAACGATTCGAGCATCCCCTTCTACACATGAGTTGAGGAAAATTTCCAAACTTTTCATGTCGATGTCGCCAAACATGATCTCATTTTTCGCTTCTCTCATCAACAAACTGTCATCGGTTGTGCGGTGTTTGTTCAACAGTGCCTCTGCCTTTTGCTGGAATTGCTGAGGGCTAATTTCTTCAGCACCAATTCGCTTTGGGATGATCATTGAACGGCCTGCAACTTCTCGGAAACGCTTGGCAAAAATTTGCGTGTTGACCACATAACGCTCGATCACTTCGTTGTGGTTGTTGTTGCGGAAGGCTGCATACATTTGGCCCGGATCTACTTCTTCAGAGGTCCGAATCAATAGCCCATTTTCATCAAATGACATTTCGATAACAGCGATGTTGTTCGATTCTGCCAGTCCAGCCATGAAGTAACCTAGAGCTGTATTGAACCCGCGCCCTCTGCATGTTGTGATCATGTATGTCGGATGACCGCCTGTGAGAACTTGCTCGACCAGAATTCGATTTGGGTCTGGTACTTGGAATGAATCAAGGCTGTGTTCTTCCAAATGCCTTGCAATGGCGTTTGAGACATCTGTGGACAATCCGTACGCGTCCCTCAACACGATTCGTGGATCTTCTTCTCGACGCAGTGAGACAATGCAATGGCCGATAAGATCCAAAAGAGCATTAGAAAGTTCTCGCGAACGTGATCGGGCTTCTCCTGACCATGAAGGTACGGTAGGCCGATGCCCTGTAACTGAAGCGACGTTGACTCGTGTGCCCTGGATGTTGGTGACTCTGTACGTCGAACCACCAAGAAGAATAACGTCCCCTCCACGAAGATTTGATACGAAGGAGCCAGAAAGTTGACCAAGAATTGAACCTTCAGCATTGAACACAAGGTAGGAATTGTCTGGGGCGATCGTTCCAATATTTGTGTAATAAATCATTCTTGAATACCCGCGCTTTCCATAGATGTTCTCTTCCCAATCCACCCAAACTCGTCGTTCTTCTTCGAGCATGTCAAGAACTTCGATGAAATCATCGTATGGGAAATTCCGATAGGACCAAGCGTTGACGATGATCTCGTAGGCTTCATCGATGTCAAGTTGGTTGATGATCACCAATCCAATCATGAACTGGGCCACCACATCTAAACAATTTTCTGGGAAGTCGAGTCGGTCCATATCGCCCGTTTGAATCGCGGCTTGGAGTGCAGCGAGTTCAAGCAAATCATCCACGCTTGATGGCAAGAAACGAGCGCGGGGGATGCCCCCCACATGGTGGCCTGCACGGCCAATACGCTGAAGCGCAGTTGCAATATCACCAGGGCTTCCTATTTGGAGCACCAAATCAACCGAACCAATATCGATCCCCATCTCTAATGAAGAAGAAGTTACAACTGCACGCAGGTGGCCATGTTTGAGTTTCTTTTCCACATCCAATCGGATTTTCTTATCCATTGAACCGTGGTGGCCTGCTACTAAATCTCCGAGGTAAGGTCTCAGTTTGAGGACAATATTCTCCGTCATTTTTCGTGTGTTCGCGAACACGAGTGTCGTGTTGTGCGCTGCAATGAGGTCAGCTACGGCCTCAATATTTTTATCAAAAATTTTCATCACTGAAAGGTCGCTGAATTTTGGATCGGTAATGAGGATGTCCAAATCAAGTTCCCTCGAACCTGAGACCTTTGCAATGCAAACTTTAGTTGCTTCAGTTCGACTCTCTTGATCGTCGCTCGCCACCAAAAATTCCGCAACCGTTTCAAGGGGCTCCATCGTTGCTGAGATTCCAATTCTTTGTACGGGTCGAGTGAGCAATGTGTCGAGGTAGGAGAGTGTGAGTGCCAGATGAACACCACGCTTTGTTGGTACGAGTGAATGCAGTTCATCGATAATCATGTATTCGACTTCACTGACGATCGGTTGGAATCGAGGGGAAGTGATGGCTATGGCGAGGCTTTCTGGTGTTGTGATGAGGATGTGGGGGGGCTTTCTCAACATCTTTTGCCGCTCGCTTTGGGGCGTATCACCGGTTCGCAAACCAACTCGTATTTCCTGAGCCCGGTCGGGGAGGTATGTATCCGATATTTCCTTCAGTGGTCCGAGTAAGTTTCGTTGAATGTCATTCGCAAGGGCCTTGATTGGAGAAATATAAACGCAGTAGACCCTTTTTTCTAACTTTCCATCAAGTGCACGTCGCACCAGTTGGTCGATGACTGAGAGAAAAGCAGTGAGTGTTTTTCCAGACCCAGTTGGCGAACAAAGCAACAAGTGCTCTTGATCGATAATTGCAGGAATCGCTAATTTTTGTGGGCGAGTGAAATCAGGGAATTTATCCTTGAACCAATTTCGCACTGGAGGACATAATCGCTCCAAAAGCGCCTCTGTTTCCAGAGGGGTTTCAAGATAATGTATATCTGCCATTTTTTTTCTCACTTGCCCGTTGGTCCTCGTCCAACGAAACGAGTAAATGAACCTGTTGTTCACACCCTTCACTCAAATGGTACTAGGTCTGGCATCTAAGCCCAACGCAGTCCGCCTTTTTTCCATCGATTCACCGGTTCGGTTGGTGGCCGGGGTGGTGGGGAAAGAAGAGGAGATTTTTCTGCGCTTGGAGGCGCCTTGACTTCGTGCAACGCTTGGGTTGGACAGGAGCCAATGCAGGACAAACATCCAACACACTGTGACTCGACGACAACAATTGGTCGCTTTGGGTGTGTCCGCTCTGGGGGTGATTTCAACAGCGGCAAAAGCGCTTCAAAAGGGCAATGTGGGATGCACAGATCGCAACCAGTGCAATCCGATTCGATGATGGCCACCATCGATTGTCCCATAGTTTTGGCAACTCGCCATGCTTCTTAACGCTACGCTTGGGCCTTTTCACCCTCAAATGGACGGTGAGGTTGAAAGGTGGTTCACCATACGAGGGCTGAGCGTGGATTGAATGCAACCTAACGCCGAACGACTTGAGCGCATGTCTGGAATGCTAAAGCGCAGGGGTGTAATCCTCCCAGCTTTCGAAATTCACGGCGGTGCAAAGGGCCTTTACGACTTCGGTCCTGTCGGTGGACGATTGCGAAACCGTGTCAATCAAACATGGATCAATCACTGGCTCGCACTTGGCAACATTGTCGAACTTTCATGCCCAACGGTCACTCCTTATGCAGTGCTCGAAGCCTCAGGTCACGTCGGTGAGTTTTCCGACTTCATGACCGTTTGCAAAGGCTGTGAAGAGGCCAGTCGAGCAGACACCTTACTCGAGGACTACCATCCAAATCCCGATGCCCTCACCAAAGATGAATTGCAAACTCTTCTCGACGCCTCCAATCCTCCATGCCCGACATGTGATGCGCAAGATTGGACTGAAATCACGGCGCAAAATTTGATGTTCAACACGACAATCGGTGCAGGCTCTTCAGGGCGAGCGGGATTCCTACGACCCGAAACAGCCCAAGGAATGTTCACCTCTTTCCCTGCCCTGTTGCGCCATAATCGAGATCGATTGCCTTTCGGGGCCATTCAAGTTGGAAAAGGTTACCGAAACGAAATTTCACCTCGACAAGGCATGATTCGTTTGCGCGAGTTCAACATGGCGGAGTTGGAATACTTCTTCAACCCGCACGAGGATCAAAACCATGATTTCTCGCCTTGGATGGAAACGAAACTTTCGTTGGTTCCTGATGGTCAATCGGTGCTCGAAGCAACGATTCCTTCAGCGCTTGAATCAAACATCATTCGCCATTCGACTGTGGGCTATTTCATGGCCCAAACTTACGACTTCTTGGTGAAGGTCGGTATTGATCCGGCACGTTTGAGGTTTCGTCAGCACGAGGCTGATGAAATGGCTCACTATGCCAGCGATTGCTGGGATGCAGAAATATTGGGTTCCTACGGGTGGATTGAATGCGTTGGTATTGCACACCGTGGATGTTACGATTTGGAAGCTCATGAAAAGGCAACTGGGAAAACACTCCGTGCCCGGCGTGAGTTTTCCGAACCCAAGGTTGTGGAGATTGATGGTTGGACAATCAACGGCGCAACCGCTGGACCTGCTTTCCGTGCATTAGCAGGAGCCGTCAAACACGCCCTTGAAGCATTGGATGCAAGTGCAAGTTTCCCTGCAAAAATCAAACTCACAAATGGGGAACTGGTGGAGGTCCTACCTGAGCATGTGAAGCGAGTTCAACGAACCGAAACCATCACCGGTGAATGGTACATTCCTCATGTTGTTGAACCCGCCTTCGGAATTGATCGTATTATTTGGCACATCCTAGACCATGCCTATGATGATGAATCAAAAGAGGGAGATGACTACACTGTTTTGCGTCTCAGTGATCATGTTGCTCCGGTAGATTTCTGTGTCTTCCCCCTGTTTGAAAAAGACGGCATGGGTGAAATGGCACGCCAACTGCACCGCAAACTCTGTGCACGCCCCGGTCTGGTATCGGTGTATGACAGCAGTGGTTCTATAGGACGCCGCTACGCTCGAGCCGATGAAATTGGAGTGCCGCGCTGTTTAACCGTGGACCATCAATCGATTGAGGACCAGACAGTGACCGTACGAGACCGGGACACAGGTGAGCAACACCGTGTCCATATCGACGAACTTGTTTGAGCGGCACAGTCCAAACCGGTCAATCCGTCATCAAGGTTGAAGAACCCTCGGACCAAGGTACCTCTATGCCTGAGGTGAGCGATTGGACAGAACGTCACCGTCCAACCTCAGAACGTCATCTAGAGGGCAATGAAGTCCAGCGAAGAAAGATTCGAGCGTGGCTAGACGATTGGCAGAACAGCACGCCACGCAAGAAGGCAATATTGCTCGTAGGTCCACCTGGTGTGGGGAAAACTTCCGTAGCAAGAGCGATTGCTCAGGATCTTGGTTGGAACGTGATCGAGCTCAATGCTTCGGATGCTCGCAACGCAGCTGCCATTCGAAAAGCAGCAACACAAGGCAGCACGCATCGTTCACTGTTTCACGATCCAAACGCCAAAAAACAACGCACTCTCATCCTTTTGGATGAAGTCGACCATATCTCGGGCGGTTTGCGTGCTGTGAGCCAGGACCGCATCGAAAAAGCGATGCAGGGTCGCGACGATCGAGGCAACGACATCAAACTTGCAGGCGACTCTGGTGGGAAAGCTGAACTTCTCAACCTCCTTGCCCATACAAAACAGCCTGTTATTTTGGCCTGCAATGAAGTCATGGGTTTGTGGGGCAAGGGCTCAAGTTGGCGTTCAACGCGTGATCGTTTCAAACCCCATTTAGAAATTATAAATTTTGAACGAGCAAGCAACGAGGCGCTTCGAAGGATCGCCAAACGTGTGTTGCGAGAAGAGGAACTTGATTTCGATGATGCAGCCATTTCAGCGCTTGTCCAGAGCAATCCCGGTGATTTACGGGCGCTTGTTAGGGACTTGCAAGTGCTTTCTTCCACTGCTGATGGTGCCATCACCAAATCGATGGTTGAAGCACAGGCAGATTCAGGACGACGTGATTCCACACTCGAAGTGTTCCCCGGTCTGGACGCACTTTACAGATCAAACACGGCTGAAGAAGCAGTGGCATTCGGACGCATCATCGACAAACCACCAAGTGAGTTGATCAATTGGGTTCATTGGAACAATGCCTCCCTGTTTCCCGAAAAACCCTCGATAGCACGGGCGAATCAAACCCTCAGCCTAGGAGCAAAGATGCTGATGGCTCAGTACCAAAATACGGCCCATCGTTCATGGTATTGGAGCAGTCAATTGGCAAGCCTTTCGGCCTCAATCCCAAACAAGGTTCCGTTTAGGGATCGGATTTATTCTTCATACCCCTCTTTCTTACGCCGTCAAGCCTCATGGGTCCGTCCAGCTATCGTTGAACGCCTATCCCAGTTGTCGGGCTCAAGCAAGGCAGCCGTTCGTGATGAATTGTTGCCACTCGTATCCGCTATGGTCAAAGACGACCCAAAAATTGGCGACTCGACCTCTTTCGATTTGTCGATTCAACTTGGCTTTTCAGGAGAAGAACACGCATCGCTCGCTGGTTTGCCTCTTTCTCGAAGATCGACAAAGGATTTGATTGCAGCCTACAACGAAAGGGTTGAGGAACTTGCCTCTGAACCCAAACCAGATGGATTTCAAGGCCCTGAAGTGGTTGAAGAACCGGTAGAAGAAGAGAAGAAAGATGACATCGGTCCTGCATCAGGGCAAATGAAACTCTTCTGAAATCAGTTGGCTTCATCTTCTTCCATAATACGTCGGAAGAGAGCGACGGCCGAACGATCAGATTGCACCTTTTCCTCTTTGCGCCATGTGTGTGGGTGAATGAGAATGACCGCAGTCAACAATTCAAGTCGACCGAACCACATCAGAATAGAAGTGATGAGCAGCGCCCCAGAATTCATTCCTGCCCACGTTGCAGCAGGCCCGTAATCACCGAGTGCAGGACCCGTGTTTCCAAGGGATGAGGCGACCACGGTGGTCACCGATTCAAAAGTATCAGCTGGCATGAAAATAGCCAATATAATACTCGAGATTCCAAACAAGCCAACCCAGACAAAGAGCATACCAACAATCAAACCAATTTGGTTCCGTTCGACCACTTCGCCATTCATTCTGATGCGGTCAATCTTACGAGGTTGAGCGATTTTGACCAACTCACGCATGGCCACCTTGAATGCAAGTGTGACGCGGAGAAGTTTCAAACCACCCGCCGTCGATCCGGCACTCGCACCCACAATCATGAGAATGAAAATGATGAAATGGGTTGCCAACGGCCACCCATCGCCTGCATAATCTGTCGTACCGTATCCAGTTGAGGTACCGATAGATACCACGTGGAAGATGCTGTGGCGCAATGCGGTTCCCACAGATGTTCCTGACCCAATCAACGCACCTGCAATCGCCAATGATGCGACGAGGACATAGATTCCATAATACTTGAATTCCTCATCACCAAACGCTTTCTTAAATTCACGCTCTTTGATGAACCATAGCAATGTGAAGTTCACACCTGCGATGAACATGAACACGATGATGATCATTTCAACGAGAACAGAATCATAGTACCCAATACTCAGGTCGTGAGTCGAAAATCCACCCGATGGTAGCGTGGTAAGTGCGTGATTGATCGCATCGAACCATTCCATCGATCCCGTGAGCCAGAGGAGGAAAAACTCAATCAATGTCAGGACGATGTACAAGCCCCACAACGCAATAGCCGTTTGCTTGAGTTTTGGTCTTAATCGTGAGAGTGAAGGCCCTGTTAACTCTGCCCGAGCGAGTGCCATGCCACCACCGATGACACGTGAAAGAAGCATCATTCCGAGCATAATGATACCCATGCCGCCAAACCACTGCGTGAGTGAGCGCCATAACAACAAACCCTTTGGTTGGCTGTTAATACAATCAGCAGTTACTCCAGGGATGCAATTTGGGCTCATATTGTGTGAAATGACAGTTGCCCCGGTTGTGGTGAACCCCGACATTGATTCAAACCAAGAATTCACCGCTCCTCGGCCGACGTCCATCATTGTTGGATCAAGCATAAACGGGCCATTAAACACGCCACCTAGCCAATACGGTAGCGCCCCAATGAAAACGGCAATGGGCCACACAAGTGCAACCCCTGCGAAGGCTTCGCGGTCCCGCAACCTTTCGCTTGTGTTTGTCCTGGTCCCAAAACTGAGCATGATCATGCCTGTGAAGAACGAGATCAAACTTGGGATAGCAAAAGCACGAACCGCCAATTCCCATGAATCTAGGAGTCCGGTAATGATTCCACAGAGGACCAATGGAATTGCCAGGGCAATAAGGGTCCACCCCAAAATCAAGTACAAAACGTCTGAGCGCATTCCATTCACACCTTGAATCGTCGTTCGACATCTGAAATCCGATCTGGAGTGCAGAAGATGATCAAACGATCACCATTCAACAGTGTTTTGTCTGGACTTGGCCGCAATGATTCCCACAAACCGCTGGTGTTTTTACGTTGAATGAAGGCGATGCGAAGCCATTCGGGGAGATTGGCTTCGACAATTCTCTTTCCTGAGAATTTTGCTTTTTCATTGACCTCCATACTGACACCGATAATGTTTGGGATGTTGGTGAGCAGCGCATATGCTCCTGCCGTTTTCGTGTGGATTTGCGCCAGCATATTATCGACCGCGACCCGTTTACGGTCCACTGCAAAGGTGATTCCCATTCGCTGGGTGACTTTTACCAAATCAGCATCATACAGCAACAAACCGGTTCGTGTAACGCCCATATCACTGGCCAACAAGGCGGCGGCAATACTTGCGAGGTCATCAGGGAGGGCTGCGATGGCGATATGATGGTCAGGGATTCCAATTTCTGTCAAAATGTCTCGGTCAAGATGATCTCCATGAATGACTTCGAGGTTTGCATCGGCACCAATTTTAGATCCTGAAAGGTCATTCGCTAGTTGGAGGTCCCGTTCAATCACCGTGACCTTCGCTCCTGACTCCAACCAATCAGCTGCAATGCGTTGACCAATTTTGTTGGCTCCGATCACTGCCACTTTCGGATTGACTGGGAAATCTGTTGCTTCATGGCCGAAGATATTGAGGATCCTGTTGAAACTAGCAAGTCCAGTGGTTGCGACCGCAATTCTGTCGTTTGGAACCAACATAAAATCCCCGTCAGGAACGATGCTCTTCTCACCATCTCGCTTCAATCCTACGATTAAAGGCATGCCACCTTCGATTTGTAGGGAGGCATCCCTAAGGGTTTGGAACACCACTTTCTTGGCTTGGTTTGTCACGTCGAGTTCGATGATGAACGCATCATGACCAAAGGGGATCACCTCTTCAATTGATGACGAACGCAATCCAGAATGGAGTCTTTGAATGGCTCCATCAAGAGGGTTGATGACGTGGTTCACCTTTGCCCACTGGCTGAGGTAACCATTGTTTTGTTCCTCCAAAAAATTGTTTCCACGTACTCGACAAATGGAAAGAAGTGGCTCTGCGTTGGCTGGGGACAATTCATCATGGGCGTGATTTGCTAGAGCACACGCTAGTAAGTTGCGTTCGTCTGAATTCGTAGCGGCAACGAACACCGTGGAAATCCCAATACCGGCCTCGTGAAGTTTTTCGCGAGTCGTAAGATCACCGTGAATCACCAACACGTCGAGGTTTTGTGCGTTTTTGACCGCTCTTGAATCTGAGTCGACGAGGACAACATCGATGTCTTCAGCTCGCAATGCCTTTGCAAGGTCGGTCCCAACTCGACCAGCGCCACCAATTATAATTCTCATTCAATTCACCCCAATATTTCCGCCAAAACAGGCACACGGTATCGACCACCGTTTTCTTCCAACACCTCGCTCGTGTACACGGGCGGGCTACGATCTACGCCCTGAGTCATCCATCCAGGGCTGTAATATGAATTGAGTAAATCACCATTGGTATCTGGCTCTTCAATCCAAGCAATGTACGCAGTTGGTGTATGGAGGAGCCATTTGTTGTTGACAACGTCAACTTGAGCCTGGACATAACACTCATTCAAGACGATGTTATGGTCTATGCAATATGACTCGCTGAATGGCAACTGTATGTAGCCCCATGCGTGAGCCTCCCATTCATTGTAATCGGCATCAGCGAGTGCCCCGAATGCATACCATCCCGGCATGTTTTTCACACGCAGCAACGACAAGAATGCGTTGGTTTGCTCATCACAATCGCCGGTACCTGCAGCGAGGCATTCCGGTCCACTGCGGGCGATGATTGGTGCTTGCTTGTCATATTCTGTATGTTGATGAAGGTAATCGAACGCTGCTCGTGCGTACCCGTAGGCATTTTCGCTCTCGCCTTCAGGGAGACTTTGGATGATTTGTTCTGAAATTGCAATGACTTCATCATGCTGAGCGTTAATGGCCCAGCCACCTAAAGAGCGAGAATCCAATATTGGGCTTACACCGCGATCGTACCATTTTGGGCTGCGATATTGTTGTGAATCTCCAAATGAATCCCGCACATCATCGAATGTTCCGCTTGTTTCCATGCTGATTCCTTCTTGGATGCCATCAATTCTTGAATCAACCCGTCCTGAATCCCACCAGGAATAGGAGGTGCTCTGCAAGGTCACGGCCAAGGAGATGCTTGCAATTTGCGCTGGTGCGAGGTTCAATTTGACCTTCACACAGGAACTCACTCCACAGTAATCAGCGCCTTCACCATAGCCGGGCCACCACACTTCATGGCCGCTCGTGGTGATGATCTTTTCATCTACTGATTTAGTGGGAAGGCTGTTGAGTGGTACATTAATCGCTGCTTCATTGTTGATGATGACCTCTATTTTCTTGATTTCCTGAAGACTCACGGAATCTAAAGGTGCCGAATCATCGGTGTAAGTGAAGTGATGTTCAGACCCGTTTAATGAATGAACATCTGTAGGTATGATCAAATTCTCAAACAAGTACCCTTCATTACCATTGTTTTCTGCAACAATCGTTTTCTCAACAACATACTCGACCTCCATTGGGTAAATTCGAGCGGGTGCTGCTTTGAGGTAAATCGTCTCCTTGATGTTGGCAATCTGACCTATTGTTGCTTCTTGTATGACTGGTGAAGTAAACACGAACGCCAGAAGGATCACAACAATCACCAGCCTTGATTTGTTTCTCGTTCGCTTCATGATATTCTTTGAACGCCCAGTGTGCGTTTCAATTACACCCCTTGCCGTGGGTTTTTTGGTCATTTTGTAGGTTGTGTCTTTTGAGCCATGATTGAATTGTTGCTCTAAGGCGAACCTTTTGGAATGAAGGTTTGCCAACACCCGGCCACATGAATAGCAAATAGTGTCACCTGGATAAGTGACACTTCGGCAATAAGGGCAGGAACCCATACCTGTTTGGCTGGGCGGGCGTTGTATAACCGTTGTGTGCGGAACGCCCCATAAACGCTTATTTGTCACAAGGTTAGAATAACATCTAGAATAGTATCCAATGTTGTTTGTAAGTATTTACTTGCCGAAGTCATGCCTGAGCACTGGTCTGTTCTTCAGCCTCTCGCTTCTCTCGAATCTGTCTGGCCCACATTTTTCTCAATCGTTTTTTGCCCTCACTTGGAATCGAATCCCAGATCCATTCGCTGGCTCGTTTGTCGATCAAAAGGGCGAACGGCACGATGAACACCCAAGCAAGTATATCGACGGTTGCAAATGAAAACATCACCACATATGAGCATCGCCAGAATGTGGAACGGAGCACAGCCCCCCACCTTCGCCCTTGGAGCATGAGATGGCCGTGGAAACTACAAATGAGAGCTTCAGTTCGCGGAGCAAAGACCCCAAAACCAATGACGGTCACCCACAGTTTCAAACTTAGCAACGTATCGTAACCATCGAAAACTCGGTACAAGTGAACCATGCCCATCATTGCCCCTATAGCGAGACCCAAAGCCCACCCGCTCGTCGGTTGAGACGAACCACTGCGCACGCGTTCCCTGCGTAGAAGCATGTGCGCTGCAATCGATGCGACGAGGCAGATGAAAAGGAGGTCCAAGGCATTGACCTCAAGTGCAGTTTCGTTTTGAACCATCACTAGGTATGGATTGAGGATGTAATTGTGGGTGAGTGAGGCGTAAATTCCTCCTAACAATAGGCCCCAGAACACATTGCTCCAAGCCGTAGGTAGATCGTAAAAACCAGAGTACTTGGTCATCACACCTCTCCATCCGAGGGTCATCCCAATCAGGGATGTGATTGAAGCAGCCTGGAACAGTAGGAATGCCGAGGCCATGTGCGTGGGTGGACGGTATCCTTCATCAAGGCGTTGCCACAATTAAATCCAGTCGTTGGATTCAAAGACCTCGTAGCCCAGCGTCGAATATGGCACGCTTGTTACTCTTTGGCGGGAAAGGCGGAGTTGGAAAAACCACGACTTCCGCTGCGACAGCCGTTTGGTTGGCCGATTCAGGTCTCCGAGTCCTGCTTGTTTCCAGCGACCCAGCCCATTCCACATCAGACTCATTGAGTGTTGAACTTGGTTCAAGTCCGACCCCTGTTGATGGCGTACCGGGTCTCTTCGGTTTGGAGATGGATCCTGAATCTAAAATTTCGTCAGTCTTGCCCAAAATGGGTGAAATGATGAATGGTATGAACGGCCCTGGAGGTCTTGGTGGCTTGGGTGGGTTGAGTATGATGCTCGATCCAAACGCCAAGGAAGAAATGGAATCGGTTCGCGACGAAGTGAAGACTTCTGACATGGTGATACCCGGCCTTGATGAGGCCCTCGCATTTGACGAACTCTTGCGCCATGTTGAAGATCCAACTTGGGATGTGATTGTCTTCGACACAGCGCCAACAGGCCACACCCTACGCTTTTTGTCATTGCCAGAACTCATTGAGGCTTGGTCAGATCGCCTCATACGCATGATGAGGGTCTCGGGTGGCTTACGGTCGATGCTGTTTGGACGTAAGGAAAGCGATTCAATGAAAGAAGAACTGGAACGGTTTAGGAGAAGAGTTTTGCACGTACGCAGGGTTCTGTCGAATGAAGAAATCACTTCGTTCACACTTGTTACAATCCCAGAGCGCATGGGGATCAATGAGACCCTTCGGGCACATGAGTCCTTGCAAGAGTACAAGTTGCCGGTTCCAAATTGCCTCGTCAATCGTGTGACACCAGAATTTGAACATCCATTCCTAGCCAAGAGGAGAATGGCAGAACTCGCACGGGTTGAGGAACTTACTTCCGAAATGCCAGATGTAAATATTGCGATTATGGAATTGCTTGACGATGAGGTTGTCGGCATTGCTGCACTCAGAAAGGTTGGTGCTCAATTGTACGGGGATGTAAAAACCCATCCAAGCGATCTTGGCCCCCACAAGGTCGGAAAGGCGATTCAACATTCTATACACCGTGGTATGACAAGAGAAGTCATGGGTGAAATCGAACGAATTTCACTCCACTATCCGGGCATCGATCGGGATGATTTGTCCTTGCGTAGTGAAGACGGAGTTTTGTTCGTTGGCCTCAACGGTCGAGAGCGAGAAGTGGAAACCTCTGTCCCCACCAAGGCAAGCCGGGTCAAAGCAAAATTGGAGGGTGATGTCCTTCACCTCGATGTCCCTTTAGAGTCTGAATGAAGCACATCCAATGATGGGTGCATTGAAATGGGGAAGCCGTTAGGATGAGTCATGGCACTCGAAGGCCTTTCTAGGGGTATTTTCCGCTCCATCGGGTTGCTCAAGAATAAACGCAAGTTGGACGATGAAGAATTGCGTGAAATGACGCGCAGTCTCAGACGGGCGCTTCAAGAGGCTGATTTCAACGTACGACAGACAAAAGAAATTGTTGAGCGTATGGAATCAAGATTGCGAGAAGAAGACCCTCGTCCCGGAATAACTCTTCAAACTCACGCAATGAACATTCTCTACACCGAACTTGTGAGGCTTCTTGGGCCTGCTCATGAATTTCAGCCTCACGGCGCAACCCTCTTGCTTGTGGGGTTGTACGGTCAGGGTAAGACCACAACCACCGCCAAACTTGCCGAATGGTACCGCCGAAAGCACGGTCTTCGAGTCGCGGTGATCGAAGCCGACGTTCATCGTCCTGGCGCTTATGAACAACTGTCCCAACTGCTTGAGGACTCTTCGGTTCAAGTGTATGGGGAGCCTGAAACAAAAGACGCACCAACCATTGTTCGAAACGGCCTCAAGGCCTGTGCCGCAGCCGATTTGGTTATTGTTGACACAGCCGGACGTCACCAATTAGATCAGGATTTGGTGGATGAACTGGAACAAATTTCCGGGTTAACTCGTGCAAATGAACGCTGGCTTGTCATCGATGCCCAAGTGGGTCAGGCTGCTGGCCCTGTAGCGGCTTCATTCCACACCCTTGCCGGCGTGACAGGGATCGTCATCACAAAACTCGATGGTACAGCCCGAGGCGGTGGTGCACTGTCCGCTGTCGCCGCAACTGGTGCTCCAATTGTCCATATTGGTGTGGGAGAAAACATTGGAGATTTGGAAAAATTCGAATCCGACCGTTTCATTTCCCGTCTTCTAGGCATGGGTGATATTCAGGGCCTGATTGATTTGGCGCCTGAAGACATGGATGAAGAGGAAGCCATGCGACTCACTCAACGTTTGATGAGTGGCCGGTTTACGCTCAACGACATGTACAAACAAATGGAAATGATGTCAAAGGTCGGTACGATTGACAAACTCATGTCGTTCCTTCCTGGAAACATGCTTGGTGGTATGGGCGCTATGTCGAAGGGGCAAAAGGCAGCTATGCAAGGCAATCTTGATCGTTATCGAACCATCATGGACAGCATGACTGCTTGGGAGAAGAATGAACCTGCTAAGATCAAGGCTGACCGCATCCGCCGAGTGGCTCGAGGTGCGGGTGTCCGTGAGAAAGATGTTCGAGAACTCATCGCACAATGGAACCGATCCAGAAAAATGATGAAAGGTATGGGTGGGAATCGTAAACTCAACAAACAAATGCGGAAGATGATGAAGGATGGCGAAATGGACCTCGATCCCTCATCATTCGGAATGTGATCCACTCACCCGTGAATCACACCCCGATCCACTCGCTCGTCAATGGAATTTGGAACAGCACTGATTTAATTTCAATACAGATTCTTCTTCGACACCTTTGAATGGTTCTGAGCGCTGGTTGTACGCATGGCACAGGTGCGCACAACCCTTGCACTTGCACTTGTGGTCTTGCTCACATTGTCTTTAGGCACAGCTTTAGGTCAAAGTTCCGAAGCCACACAACCATCGCCTGAGAACTCTACGTTGTATTTGTGGGGGGATTCGGGCCTAGCATCTGGTGATTGTTATCATCACTTTTCATCAGAGGATGCGACTGAATTTGGCTTTGGGGAGTATGAGAGCACCGAGAATATAGATTTTAGTTGCCCGCTTCAAACTCCACTGATTCAACCAATGTACTTGGAACAGGGCGGAATGATGAGCCTTAACCTCGGTTTTTGGATCCAATCTTCTGAGACCAGCGGTGGCGACGACTTGTTGATTTCATTGCTAAAGGACGACCAGATGGTCTCCCAACAAGAATTTGTACTCCCTACGTATTCAAATGAGCAAATATCATGGGATATTGAAATTACAGAGAACATGACCTATTGGGAGGAAGGGGTAACACCCACCCTCCAAATACAATTTAACAAGCCTGGTCCAACGACCCTGGAATGTTTAGATCCCGCCAAAGTCATCGCTGGATGCGACCCAAAATTCAGAATTTACTACTCGGACAATACTGAAGGTCTTACCGTTCAAGGTTCTTTTCCAATACTAAACGCATCAGATCCTGGCGCCATCAATCCCAATGCTCCGGCAGAGGACGGAAGCACATCGTTGTTGGACATCGGTACGAAATCACTTCCTGCCGTGTTATTTTCACCCTGGTTTTTAGGCATGATTGCCTTTGTTGGTTTTATTGTCATCAGACGCGATCAATTCCAACTTGGTTTAGTTTTAGAAGGGGGTGATGAGGAGTCACTCGAGGATGTAGAACCAGCTGTGGAGGGGGACACCCTCATCGATAACTATCGGGCCCGAGTGCTGACCTTGTGTGCACTGTATGTGGCTCAAGGCATTCCATGGGGCTTCATCACCATCGCTTTTCTCACATTCTTGGCCGATAAAGGAGTTGGCGCGGGAGAATTGGCCCTCATGCTGACGCTTGGAACGTTGCCGTGGTCGGTCAAATTTCTCTGGGGTCCCGTTATTGATCGCTATCAATTTCCGGCAATGGGCCGTCGTCGACCTTGGATTCTCATGGCACAAAGTGGTATGATCGTCGTTCTTGCTTCTATGATGTTGGTGCCCAACCCAGAAGAGAATGTCCTTATCATGGCATGGATGTTCCTCGTCTACAACATCTTCACTTCATTGCAAGATGTGAGCACGGATGCTTTGGCGGTGGACGTGCTCAAGCCACACGAAATGGAGAAAGTCAACAGCTACATGTTCACCGCTAAATCTGTAGGAGGAATCATTGGCGGTGCAGGACTTGGCCTCGTTATCGGTACGCTTGGTATCAAGGGGACGATTCTTCTCCAAATCCCCATCCTCGTTTTGATTATGCTTGTCCCCCTATTCATGACCGAGCGACCAGGTGAGAAGCGTTACCCCTGGAGCGAGGGGAGTGGTGTCACTTCAGATTCACTACCTAACCAAGATTTTAGAGAAATTATGAAGAACATAAAAATTGCATTTTCCATTCGCTCTGCACAACTCGGTGTCGTGCTCAGTTTGGTCATGTCCTTGTCTTTCTTCCTCATTCCAGTTTTACCTCTGCTCTTCGTTCGCGAACTCGACTGGACGGTTGAACAATTCAACGTCACGAAAGGTGGGCTCATTTTGGTCTTCACGATGTTAGGCTACCTGGCAGGTGGGCAATTAGGCCGGTATTACGGTGGTAAATCGGTCATCATTTACGGTGCTCTTTGTACGGCCATTGTCACATCTATTTGGGGCATGAGTGAATCATTGTGGAGCAGCGGGACGTTCATGATGGTGATGTGGTCAATCCGTACATTTGCCTGGGGTCTTGTTACGATCAATATCTATTCGCTTGTGATGCGAGTGACATGGAGCGAAGTAGGTGGAACACAGTTCACTGCATATATGGCGATGATGAATGTGTCTTCCATTATTGGCTACCAATTAACAGAACCAATTTCCAGTCGGTTTGACTATCCAACCCTTTTCCTTATCGCTGCGGTGTTAGAAACATTAGTCATCTTTGGGGCGCTGTTCATCGATCCGGATGAAACTCGAAAAACTTTGAATGATGCTTCACCAGTTGCACCATGAAGATGATGCATCGCTCATCGAATGGCGTATGCGATGCTTCATCAGTATGTTTTCGCTAAGAGGACTCGACGCGTGGTCGGAATTCCACTCATATGGCAGGGGCGCTCCTCTTCGTACCCGTCTGTTGAGTCGCCAAGGAAAGCAAATCCAGTCAATCGCTCAATAGCCTCTGCATGGGCATCGGTTCCATCAAACGGTAATTCGTAGATGTGGCCATCTTTGACCTCCCCATTCATGACATAGGTACCGTCAACGTGTTCGATGCTTGGAAGCGGTTGCACAACATCGTTCATGTGCGCATGGGAGCGTCGACGTAATTCCTCTGAGATTTCATCAAGGACTTTGAGGCAAGCCTCTTCAATGCCTTCCAATGGCAAAGGCTCCTTGCCACCTGTTCGTCGTGCCGCAAACGCAGTCCCTTGAGCGAGGTCACGTGGGCCAAGATCGAGACGAAGAGGGACACCCTTGATTTCCCAGTCGTAATATTTCTGTCCTGCACGAATATCGCGGGCATCGACTTTGACACGCAATCCGTGACGTCGTAGTTTGGCTGCAACTTCCTCTGCAGCTGCCACGGTATCCACTTCAGAATTTTTCTTGATCATCGGGCAAACCACAACTTGGAAAGGCGCAACGCTTGGGGGCATAATCAATCCATTTTCATCACCATGCATACCGACGACAGCACCGAGTAAACGTTCTGACATACCGTAGGTCGTTTGGTGACAATGCTGTTGCTGAGCATCAAGGTTTTCGTAGGTGATGTCGAACGCCTTCGCCCACTGATCTCTGTAATGGTGGCACGAAGCAACTTGCAGCGTTCTTCCATTTGGCATAACAGCGTCAATTCCGATGGTGTACCACGCTCCCGGGAAGGTGTCCCAGAGGGGGCGTTTGGCCTTGATTACAGGCAAACATAATGCGTGCATGAGGTTGTCGACAATGTGCAAGTCCTGTTCGATTTGACGGGTTGCGTCAGCTTCGTCTGCGTGGGCTGTGTGTGCCTCGAAAAAGTGAATCTCTCTCACCCGAATGAACGATCGAGTTTGTTTGGTTTCGTAGCGGAAGGTGTTGACCATCTGGTACACCTTGAGTGGAAGATCTTTGTGCGACCTGATCCACAACGGGAACATCGTGTACATTGCGGTTTCTGAGGTTGGCCGTAAAAACATAGGAATGTCCAGCTCATTTTCACCTGCGTGCTTGACCCAGTACACTTCTTTCTTGAATCCGCCTTCCTCATCTTCATCACGGAGGTCATCGGGATTCACCCCTTCCTCACGTGCTCTTTTCAGTCGTGCGACCAATGCGTTTTCTCGCTCGAGGAGGTTTTCGGGGATGAGGAGTGGGAAATTTACCTCTTCATGGTCTGTGCGCTCCATTTCTTCATGGGTTAATGCATCGATGAGTTTCATAGTTTTCCAGCCGTATGGACGCCACACATCCATGCCCTTGATTGGATACCTCTTATCGACCAGTTCTGCTGCTTCAACAATGAATGGATACCATTCGTTGAAATTCTCTTCTTTGGAAGGAATACCGCGCTTGGCCTTGCCAGGTCCTTGGCTCATGATTGTCTTCGGCTATTCCCTGCTCATCAAGATGACGCCTGAGGAGCATCACTTTCGCTCGCTTCACGCCCTTGACGAAATGCCCAGAGTGCAGCGAAGCACCAAGCTGCTTCTAAAATCAAAAATGCCCATTCAGAAATGAGGTAGGCTCGAATGCCAAGGAGTGCAGAACCAACCGCCATCAATCCAAGGTACGTCGTTTGTTTGCTATGGAGTACATTTCTCGTTTCCAAGACAAACGCAGCCAGAATGAACAACATCCCCACGTAGGAGAGAATTTCTGTCCACCATTCGAGGTCCATGCGGATCACGATCGGCGCATGAGGACGAGGATTCCAACGGTCAGAACGAGGATTGCAACAACGTCAGGAATCCCGTAAACTCCGTCTTGGAGTGGCAGGGACCAGCCCATTCCGGTGTCGAGGTTGTGCAAATCCATCAAATTCATTCGTGTGTATCCATCAGCGGGGCATAAATCACTTGGTTGACAGTTGCCACCCAAGACCGCCTGAAGCAAACCAAACAAGTTTGCAATAACGAACAACAGGCCCGCGCCGAGGGCATAGACAAGTGGGCTCATGTTCCTCTTCCCGGATGGAATGGGTGCCAATGGCGGAAGTGGCATGGGTGTTTCCAAACCAGGGTCAGCCGGGGCAATATCGCCAATGACTTCGATCAGCATGTTTGTGGGAGGTGCGACTTCTGTGATTTCATTCACGGGTGCGTCGACCATATCACGTGCTTTCTTTGGCCGTGCTGGTGCGATTTTAATACCGTACAAACGGTCAGCGAGGGCAACCAATGCCGGGTCCTCGGCAATATCCTCTGGCGACAAGTCACCGTCCAACAATTGTTTCAATCGGTCTCTCGATGAACTCATGGTGCGCCCCCTGTACCTCAAGCGGGGAGGACTTCATTGAAGAAGCCTCCTTTTGTCAACTTCAAAATAAAACGACGGTTCAAGCATTGCCAGCCTTTTCAACTTCAGCCCAGTCCCGCATGAATCCTTCCAAGCCCTTGTCCGTTAGAGGGTGTGTCATGAGTTGCCTGAAGGTTTTGGCGGGCATCGTCGCTGTGTGTGCGCCCAATTGGATGCATTGAAGCACATGCGTGGGATGACGAATGGATGCTGCGAGTACTTTGGTGGTGATCGAAGGGTAATTGTTCCATGTCTCCATGATTTCAGCAATGAGGTTCATCCCATCATGGCCCGTATCGTCAATTCTACCGATGAAGGGGGAGACATAGGTCGCTCCTGCCTTCGCTGCCATTAAGGCCTGGGATGCAGAAAAAATCAGGGTGACGTTGGTCTTAATGTTAGCATCGGTGAGTCTCTTTGTCGCCGCAAGGCCCTCGGGTGTGCATGGGATTTTGATGATCACATTTTCAGGGAGTTCAGCTTTGAGAGCGAGTCCTTGTTCCACCATGCCTTCGGTATCCATTGCTGTGACCTCGGCCGAAATGGGACCGTCACAAATCGATGCGATTTCTGCGACCACTTGTTTGAAATCTCGGCCACTTTTTTTGATCAGGGAAGGATTTGTGGTGACGCCGTCAAGGATTCCCCAAGCGGCAATTTCTCTGATTTCATCAACATCTGCGGTATCTAGGAAGAACTCCATGTTGCCTCGTTGTTGAACGCACTCCTTCAAGTATGCGCTTCGTCAATGAGCAAGTACTCATTCATATTCTGTGTATTTTGCTGATGAACCACGAACGACATCAGCCGGGTATTTTTCTTCATTCAACTGGAATTTTTCATTCATGATTCGAACAGGATCTAAGCCCAAGATGCTGCATAAACGTATGCAGTAGAGCATGACATCTGCAGTTTCATGTGAGATTTTTTGCATCAAGCCAGCGTCCTCTTTCGTTTGCTCTACAGTAGGGTTTGCCCATTGAATTGTTTCAGTCAGTTCAGCCGCTTCAATACCAATCGAAGAGATGATGTTTTTCACGGTGTGAAATTGGTTCCAATCCCTCTCTTCAACAAACGCATCCAACATTGCAGAGACATGAGCGAGGCTATCATGTTCGGTCATGGCCTCTGTTCGGAGGGGACGCTAATGATATTTGGCTTACTTACGATTGATTGCGCGTTGTGCCGCTGCGGCAATGTAAGGGGAGGAAATCTGCATCACTTCGAGCATCTCATCGGATTGACCAGATTCTCCAAATCGGTCTTGAACACCAACTCGTTCGAGCGGTGCAGGTGTGTTCGAGACGAGGTGTTCTGCGACCGCTCCACCGAGGCCACCGATGATGTTGTGATCTTCGGCGGTGACAAGTGCACCGCATTGTGCTACGAGTTTGTCAATGAGATCACCATCGATTGGCTTGAGGGTGTGCATGTCGACAACACAAGCTGAGATTCCTTGCGATGCAAGTTGTTCAGCCGCTTTGATTGCTTCTGATACTAACACGCCGCAAGCAATGATTCCAACATCATGTCCATCTTGCAAGACGATGCCTTTGCCGATTTGAATTTCATTTTCCCGACCATCGTAGAGCACAGGTGTCTTGTTTCGTGCCGTTCGCATGTAGGATGGTTGACCAAGTGCCGGCAGTTGCATGGTTAACGCCCGTGTGCTGACATCATCGCATGGATGCATGACGACTACGTTAGGAAGGGTTCGAAACACAGCGAGATCTTCTATTGATTGGGCGGACGAACCATCTGTGCCGGTGTGGGTTCCTCCGTGGCTGCCACACAGGTGAACTGGAAGATTAGGACGGGCCACACCATTCCGCATTTGTTCAAAAGCTCGTTCAGTGAAGATCGCAAATGTGCTTGCAAATGGTATGTATCCTGCGGAGGCTAGACCTGCGCCAACCAAGAGCATGTTTTGTTCTCCAATGCCACACGAGACCGTGCGTTCTGGGTGAGCCTTTCTAAAGTGCAGTGACTTTGTTGATTTTCCTAAATCGGCTTCCAAAACGACTACTTTTGGATTATCGGCTAGGTCGAGCAACGCTTGGCCATATCCATCACGGGTGGCCGCCATTCTGGTCATGCTTCCGCCTCCCCTAGTTCGATCATGGCTAACTTGAATTGCTCTTCATTTGGAGCTGCACCGTGGAAGGATGGATTGTTCTCCATGTAAGAAATCCCACCACCTTTGATGGTGTGCGCAATCAAAATTGAGGGGCCGTTGGAATTTTCTTCTGCTTCGAGGAAATCGAGGCCTTCCATAACTTCAGTCATGTTGTGCCCGTCAATCTCTTTGACGTTCCAGCCAAAAGATCGCCACTTTGCAGGAATATCGAACATACGCATCTGTGCCTCACAGAAATCATCGTTTTGAATTCGGTTGCGATCGAGGATCACTTTGAGGTTACCAAGTTCGTGGTGAGCAGCAGCCATAGCGGCTTCCCAAACACTCCCTTCTTGCATCTCTCCGTCTCCAATCATCACAAACGCTCTTCGATCACTCTTGTCGAGTTTTGCCGCGATGGCGCAACCCATGCCAAAAGAAAGTCCCATGCCGAGGGAGCCTGCTGAGAAATCCACTCCGGGGCACCACTTCATGTCCACGTGCCCTTGGCAAACACCACCAAGCACACGGTATGATTTGAGGTCTTCATGGCTAATGAATCCCATTTCAGCCAAAATCGCGTACATTCCCGGGGAGGCGTGACCTTTTGACAATATGAAACGGTCTCGATCGGCCCACTTTGGATCATCAGGTCGCACTCGCATTCGTGTTGCGTAGAGCGCCGCTAGAAGGTCGATTTCGGACAACGAGCCCCCAGGATGGCCGGCTTGAGCACGGTAAACCATCTTGACAATCTCGACCCTGCACTTGCGTGCCATTTCTTCAATTTCTTCAATGCGAACGGACATGTGTTCCCCTGCCATTCTTACGGCCTTAACGGGCGACCTTTGATGGTTGTGGATGCAGGCGAATCGATAAACATCTCAAACTTGCTTTGGCGGAAGCAAGGCTGCGCGGAATCTAACCAGCACATCGGTGGCCACGACAACGGCATCTGTGAGCAAATTGCCACCTTTGGGCAAGGCTCGTGTGGCGAGCCAAATGAACACGGCAACAAACCATCCAAAGAAGACCAGAGAGAGTAAATTGTTGAGGGTTACGATACCGAAAATTTCGGGAAGCCTGATGTTGAGGACGATCAGAACGGCAATGAACACGCCGAGGATTGACTCGCCAGCAATGAAACCGGCACCGATCAAGACGCCCCTATTCTCCACTTCTTTGGCCGCTGCTTCGGCCTTTTTGGATGGCTTACCGCTAAGTGTACCATCAACCCTGAAGTGAGCCGTCCGGAGGGCAAAGAAGGAGATGATTCCGCCCAACATGATGGGGACTGAGAGACCCAATGGAAGATAGATACCAATAGCAACCGACATCACTGGCATGCGCAGGTAGATCAAAACAATAGCAATCAATGCGCCGAGGGTGACCATTTGTAGATTCAAATCTCCGCCAAAGGCGCCTTGGATAATGGCACCAATCAATTCTGCCTGTGGTGCAAACAAAGCATTGGAACAATCATACTGTTCTGCTGTTGGCAAGCCAATATTTGTGTTTGCACACGCCGTTTTGGAGATCTGGAACGCATTATGTAACAATGCCAGCGTTGGACCGATCACAATTGCACCTGTGACAACACCAATGATCTCTGCGATTTGTTGTCGCCACGGTGTTGCTCCCACCATATGTCCTGTCTTTAGATCCTGCATGACGTCCCCTGCAATGGCTGCAGAGGAAGCGACAACTGCTGCAATGAGCAACGTTGCGAGCATCAAATCTTCTGTACCAAGTCCGAGGAAGAAATCACCAACAATCCAAACGAGGGCGACGGTGAAGAGTAAAGTGGCGATGGTCATACCTGAAACTGGAGAGTTTGACGAACCGACCACCCCGGCAATGTAGCCTGCAACCGCAGCGAAGAAGAATGCAACAACGCCCAAAAACAATGCACCTGCTAATGCGAGCACCAATGATCCTGTTGCATACCAATAATAGAGGAACGTCATGAGAACTAAAAATCCACAAAACATGATGACCTTGTCGAGTGGCAAATCAATTTCAGTCCGAAGTGGTTGCTCGTCTCCGTCTTCTGTTTTGATCAATGCTTTCGACAATCCAGTGATGATGGTCTTGCGCATGGACCAGAGGGTATAGACACCACCAACAACCATTGCACCAACACCGACATAGCGAATTTGTTCGGCCCAGATGTCATAAAAACCATCCACTAAGGTGGTTGAGTTCGGCCATCCGTGGATGAGCCCATACATTGGAACAAGAATGCCGAAACCGATCACGCCACCCAAGAAAATGAATGAGGCGATTCGAATACCGACAATGTAGCCAACAGAAAGCAATGCGACTGACAAATCCATTCCCGCATACAATCGAGTGCCAAGGAACCCAACGGCAGACTCAACAGTGTGGTGTGTGACTTCGAAACCCTTCACCATCAGACCGTAAATGGCGCCAATACCCAGCGCGTAGAGAATCGCAAGGGCTCCCTCGCCACCTTCTTCGCCCGCAACGAGCACTTCTCTACAAGCAACACCTTCTGGATAAGGCAGTGCTTCTTCCACGATGAAAAGGCGACGCAAAGCAATCGTGAACATCGTACCCAACAAACCACCGAGCAAGGCAATCATGAGCGTATCAAACCATTGGATACCATCCCACAACCCTATGACAAGCATTGCAGGGACAGTGAAGATCACCCCGGCCGCAAGCGATTCACCAGCGCTCGCCATTGTTTGCACAGCGTTGTTTTCCAAAATACTGACGTCATTGAAGAGGCCGCGAAGGATAATCATCGACATGACCGCTGCGGGAATACTTGCTGAGACGGTCATACCGGCGTAGAGACCGAGGTATGCATTTGCAGCCGTCATTAATATGCCCAAAAGAACACCAACGATGACAACCCTCCAAGTGAGTTCCTTAGGCGATTCCGAAGCCGGAATGTAAGGTGAGTGTGCGGCGCTCATTGCCCTTTCCAATCAAAGCAGGTTGTTGAAGACATCGCTTTTGCTATTTGGGATTACCACCATTATTATCATAAGTCCACCATAGAACCCGGTACAAGGGGGAACTTCCCTTTGGTGATGCGTATGTCTCAACAGCAATGGCACGATGTGAGTGAATCTGATACATTCTTGAACTTGGACACACAACCTGAAGGATTGAATTCCAATGAAGTTGAGTTGCGGCGCAAAACGTATGGTGAAAATAAATTACAAGAACCTGCAAAAACGCCTTCTTGGTTGCGGTTTTTATCCCAATACAACGATCCACTCAATTACCTCCTCATCGGTGCCGCACTGATCGCCTTAGCCATCAATCCTGATCATCCTGGCGATGCAATTTTCATCTTCCTTGTGCTGACCGCCAACGCAGTGTTTGGATTCTGGCAAGAAGGTCAAGCAGAACAAGCCATGGATTCATTGAAGAAAATGGCGGTCTCGAGTTGTATTGTTGTTCGTGATGGAATCGAACAAGAAGTACCAACACAACTCCTTGTGCCAGGCGATATTGTCAAACTGGAAGAAGGGCTGAACGTCCCTGCTGATGTTCGGATTGTAGAATCCTACCAGTGCAAAGTTGACGAATCCTCACTCACCGGAGAATCTGATAGCATCAAGAAAACGACAGCGCCTCTTCCTTCAGAAGCCCTGCTGGCAGATCGCAATAATATGGCCTATATGGGAACAAGCGTGGCCACTGGACGCGCTGTTGGTGTCGTCGTGAACATAGGCATGAACACTGAATTAGGCCGAATTGCGAGCAACATTGTAGGTTCTGAAGCACCAAAAACTCCTCTTGAACTTAAACTCGAATCCCTCGGTAAATTCCTCGGTGCTGTTGCCCTCGTGGTTGCGGTGCTTATGGTTTCGATTCAATTGATTATTGCTTATGGAGATGAGACCGCGAATCTCCGCGACGTTGCTATTGAGCAATTCATCATCGCCATCGCTATTTTCGTGGCAATTGTCCCAGAAGGGTTGCCCATTATCCTGGTCATCACCCTAGCACTTGGAATGAGAAATATGGCACGCCATAAAGCAATTATTCGCCGAATGAAAGCGGTCGAAACCCTTGGTTCAACAACTGTGATTTGTTCTGATAAAACTGGCACCCTCACCAAGAATCAGATGACAGCACGCCAACTGACAACCACAGATGGTACCTTCACAATATCTGGTGAAGGATTCAAGCCCAAGGGGGATCTCTCTTACAACGGCACCGTTGTGACAGGGGAAGAACTGTCCGGCTACCAAAGCGACCTTGGTTTCCGACTCGCTGCCGCCTGCTTGAGTCTATGCCATAATTCTCAAATTTCGAAGGCGGACGGTCAATGGCAAGCTTTGGGCGATCCAACGGATTCCGCATGTGCAGTCCTAGGATGGAAAATTAACGGCGATGTCAAAAAATTCGCACAACGCCATTCACGTCTCCATGAATTCTTCTTTGACACAAACCGCAAAAGAATGTCTGTGATACATGACTATGAGGGCGAACGTTGGGTGTTCTCAAAAGGTGGAGCTGGTGGGTATGTTCCTTTGGTCAGTTGGAAGGTCAAAGATGGCCAAATAGTACCTATCGAAGAAACCGATTTCGATCTTGCTTCTCAGGCCAACAAAGAAATGGCCGGCCAAGCAATGCGCGTGATTGCTTTGTGCGCTCGACGACTTGACGACGATGAGGACATTGAAGACATCAAGACCGTAGAATCGAGTTTTATTTTCTTAGGTTTAGTAGGGATCATGGATCCCCCTCGAGCAGAGGTCAAAGATGCCATCGAAGTCTGTCAAAGGGCCGGAATTCGAGTGAAGATGATCACTGGCGACCAACAATACACTGCTGAAGCGATTGGTCGTGAACTCAATATTACCGAGGGAGGAATCCCCCCTGTCAACGGAAACGCGCTGTCAGGTTTTGATGATGAAACCTTAGGCGAAGCCTCTGCGCAAGCCTCAATTTTCTCCCGAGTCACACCCGAACAGAAGATGAGGATTGTTTCTTCCTTGCAAGCGCAAGGTGAAATCGTGGCGATGACTGGTGATGGAGTGAACGACGCACCGGCTCTTTCTCGAGCCAACATTGGCATTGCCATGGGGATTGCAGGGACAGATGTAGCAAAAGATGCCGCAGACATGGTTCTCCAAGACGATAACTTTGCAAACATTGTCCATGCGGTTGAAGAAGGTCGTAAGATCTATCAAAATATTCGGAATTTCGTACGTTACCAAGTATCGACCAACGTAGCAGCGGTTGCTTTAATTATCATTTCCACATTGTTATTTGGCTGGAAATTACCCCTCACCGCTACACAAATTCTCGTCATTAACATCTTGATGGATGGACCACCAGCGGTTGCTCTTGGTGTTGAGAAAAAGCACGGTGATGTCATGAACAAACCCCCTCGTCCCGTAAACGAGGGCTTGCCGAATTTCGCCGACATCACGCTGATCTTTTATCTTGGAGCCGTTATGGTGACCGGTACACTGATCGTGTTTTTCTTAGCCGGAGGCGGGGTATGGCAACACGGTGATTCTTGTGAACTCCACCCACTGCACCAAGATTCAGACGCAGCACCGTTCGATGTTGCTCTGTGTGAGGCAGGCGATGAAACGGCTCTTGCTGAATCCAAGCAGTACCAAAACGATCTTTTCGACCACGCTCAAACGATGACTTTTGCCGTCTTTATTGTCTATCAACTGTTCAATGTCATGAACTGTAGAAGCAACACCGAGAGTGCGTTTAAGCTAGGGTTGTTTTCGAATCGCTGGATCAATTATGCGTTCCTGTTCTCTCTCGGACTTTTGCTGTTCTTTGTACAACTTGCAGAATACTCCATTCCGTTTACATCGTTGCAAATTGGTTCTCTGATGACCACTTCACCCCTTTCAGCGACAGATTGGATGATCATACTGGCAGTAGCAGGGTCCGTATTCGTGGTTGATGAGTTCCGTAAATTCATTGTAAATTCTAAGTTCTTCACCCCTGGTGGTTGAAGTCAAGAAGCCTATGGACCCATCCACATCTTCAAGAAGAAAACTCGGCAGGAACCAACATGGCAGCGTGGACTTCATCAAAAGTTGATGCTGGCTCGAATCAAGACTGGCAAGAGCGCCTCACTGATTCCCTCACCAAATCAGATGGCTGGAACACCTCACTGGTTCCGATTGTGGAGAAACTTTCCTCAGGTACGCCCCTGGACCTGCATGACGGCTTGGTCTTGTTCCGCCACCCTAATCTCAATGAAATAGGTCGATTGGCCCATGCGGTCCGTACCGCGAGGTTTGATGATCGTGCTTTCTTCAACAGCAACGTCCATGTCAATCAAACGAACGTGTGCGTTTTGGCATGCAAATTTTGTGCTTTCCGGCGGAGCAAGAAAGCAAACGATGCCTACGCACTTGACATCGAAGCCTACCTCGAAGACTTGGCCAAATATGCACCGCATGTCGACGAAGTTCATTCTGTAGGCGGTTTGCATCCAGATTGGGGTGTTGAGCATTACGAAGCATTGTTTAGAGCCACACGTGAACGTTTCCCCCACATCACCATTAAGGCACTTACCGCTGTTGAAATCAAACACATTTCATTGCTTTCAAATTTAACCTTCACAGAAACCCTGACGCGGCTCAAAGATGCAGGTCTCGGCTCCCTTCCCGGTGGTGGGGCAGAAATTCTCGATGATGGAGTCCGGGCCATCATTTGCAACGGCAAAGAGAGTTCACAGGAGTACCTGGACATCCATAGAGCCGCTCATAATGTAGGCCTCCCAACCAATTGCACGATGCTCTTTGGAACCATCGAAACGATCGAACAACGCCTTCAGCACATGATTTCTTTGCGAACACTTGGTGCAGAGACGAAGGGGTTCCAATGTTTTGTCCCATACCCCTTCTTACCTGACGACACCAGGCTTCCCGAGGCACAACTTGCTACGGGGAGCGAAATACTCAGAACAATTGCAGTTTCAAGACTGATGTTGAATTCGATCCCGCACATTAAAGCATACAGAATGAACATTGGCGACGAACTCGCTGAACTCGCGCTTCAATTTGGCGCTGATGACATTGATGGTACCGTTCAAAAGGAATCGATTATGCATCTTGCTGGTTCGACAACGCCCCTTGATCACGACAGATTCCAGCTTTCTCGTCTGATCAATGATGCTGGTTGCATCCCAGTTCAACGTAACACAACCTACGAACGCTTCGAGCTCTATGTTGCCCCAGAACCAAAACGACGGAAAATACTGCGCGTCGTCCAAGAATAGGTGAATATGTTGGCCAACGTCGTAAAGGAAGAATGGAAGTCGATTATTGGACGGGTTGCATTCTTGAATTGCGACCCACTCTTTTTCGGCCTAGATCCTCAATGGAAAGTCCTCCCAGCACCACCTTCATGGCTCACGGGACATCTTTTGCGGCGTGATTGTGTTCTGGCACCAATTCCGGCTGCTGATTATGCGCGCCATGCAGAGGAACTTGTTTTGGTCCCTGAAATTGGGATTTGCAGCAAAGGGGAAGTTGGTAGCGTTTTGGTTTTCGGTGATGTCCCCCTCAAGGAGATGAACACCATCGCCCTGCCCACCGACTCCCAAACATCAGTTGCTCTTCTAAGATACATTCTCGCTCAAGAAGGCATGAACCCTGACACCACCCTGATGGGTCCAGATTTGACCACCATGCTCGACTCTTGCGACGGAGCCCTCCTGATTGGAGATCGGGCACTTGAAGGGGCAAAAGCACACCCCGAAAGGGTACAATTGGACCTTGGAGATGCATGGATGAAACGTACTTCTAAACCAATGGTTTTCGGTGTTTTCGCTGCTCGGAGAGACACCCCAGTGGAAGATGTGAAGCGCGCACAAATGGCCTTGCTTCACCGCCTTGATTTATTTGAGAACAACCTGGAGGTTCGTGAATCAGTCATCGAGTGGTCAATGAGTCGGTCAGACCTCAATCATGACCGGCTCGATCGATACTTTGGGGAGGTGTTCAACCGATTGGACGGAGAACACATAGAGGGGTTGGAAGAATTCCTCGTAGAAGCCTGTAATTTAGAGAATGGTTCTTCATTCGCCTGGTGATTGGTCATCCATCTTATCCGAGTGAGTTACGACTCGACGAGTTTTTGGAACAGCGGATTTCTTCACGACCACTTTCTTCTTTGAGGTGGTACGTTTCTTGGTTGCAACCACTTGGTCACCACCGTCAAGGCGTTTTCTTTTCACAGCCGTGATCGGCCCATCGCGAGAGGCTGTGGCCTTCTTCCGTCGCTTATGAGGTGCAGATTGAGTGGGGGTGACCCGTTGTTTAGGTTCAGGCGCACTTATGGGAGCTTTGTCCGGTTTGATCGATTCATCTTCACCATCGCCAACTTGCGCTTCATCTTGATCGGGTGAATTCTCGCCATCTTGTGAATCCTTATCATCTTCAATTTCATCATCTTCATCAAAAATATCGAGGTTCATACCCATTGAATTCTTTGTGCGAACAACAGCAAGTACGCCCGTTGCAATAAGTACCATCAGTGGCAAGAATAGGATTGGATAATAGATGAAGAGGTACACTGTTTTTTGAACAAGGGTCTTCTCCTCAACCGTCTCTTCCACCAAAAGCAGATCAAGCGGTGTTTCACTTGTCCACCATGGCGAGAGGCTTTCTCCGACCCCACCTTCCGCCATCACTTCTATGTTGATTGGGTGCATTTCGGCAAGGTGGGCGATGGACCCGTCGGTGGCGATGGGTTGATCCTTGAATGAAACCGTGAGTGGGAAACTGACCTCTGATGACAGATTAAACGTCGTTACAAATTGAACTGCAATATGAGTCTTGTAGTCAGTTTGAGCCGTCAATGTCATGCCTTCAGTCACGAGGCACGAAACTTCGCCCCCGAGCAATTGTCCCTCTGAGAGCACCAAAGTATCTTGCCACTGTTCGATCATTTGTGAATCTTCTAAGTTTTGACACACGGAGTGTGCGAAGAGATCCGCTTCGGCCTGACTGAGTTGAGCATCTTGAATCACGGCTATTCTCGACATGTTGCGTATCGAAGCGGACAAAATCACATCGAGTTTCATGCTGTCGTGAATGGTGGCATGAGTGGAATTGAATTCAATACCTATGGTTCTCATGTGATCTGGGTGCGGGGTTCTCGAACAATCAACACCTAGTTCGTCACATTGCGTGTCCCATTGGTCGAAAATGGCGTCGCCGTCATCATCAAGATCGTAGGTGTCAGGTATCCCGTCACCATCGAGATCTGCACCAGCAATGCCATACCCTTCAGGTACTGAATGGTGCCCATAGGTGACCAGATGGTTCGTGTCCGTTGCTACGAGCATGAATTCAATCATTCCGTATTGGTTTTGAACCACAGCTGCATCAACCAACAGGTGACCAATATGTGTTGATTCAATCTCCAAAAACGTGGAAGCGTTCAAAGAGACAATTTTGGGCGAATTACCTGGAACGGTACAATGGATGTGGGCTCCATCATCGGACCATATGAGCGTTCCACCGGCTTCATAGTTCGTGCTCAATAACGCACCACCTGCAAAGGACATAGTCTGGAGGGTGCCTTCTGAAGTCAGGACAGCTAAGCGTGTGTCAGACGGATCAAAGGTGCAAGAGACAAGACGTTCACCAAGTTCCCATTTTTTGGACGTTGGTGTACCATCTGCATTCCACATCACCACCCTACCAGAGAGATCTCCAGTCAGTATGTGCCCTCCATTGCTGGTGAAATCAACACATTGAACCTCTGTGTTGTGTTCTCCCGAAAGCGTACGCTCCACATCCATGTCTGAGATACGAATGAGGTTGATACCGTTGTTGCCATTTGGCACTGCGAGCAATTGACCATCAGGTGACCAAGCGAGACCGATTGGTTTTGTGTTGGCTGACTGTTGCTTGCCGGTAAGACTCATTGAATCCAAGTCAAAGATTTGAACAGTATCGCTGCTGGTCTCTGAACCGGTCGTAGCGATGGCCAACAGTTTTCCATCAGGGGAAAATTCCAGCGTTTGAACGGGACGGTCGACCTCAACCACGCTTGCGACGGTTGAATTTTCGAGCCAATGAATCGCAACATGATCGTCATAGCCACTTGCGTAATATTCCTGATTTGGTCCAATAGCAACTGAAGAAGATCCATCCGCACCCTCGAGTGTAGAAACGCCCGTCAAAGAAATTGTGGAGGATGCAGAAGACAAGGGGGCGGTGGTTACAATGAGCAGCAAAAATGCTACTAACGACACCGTAAACCCCCTCATGTACGCTCCCCCTTGTTCGGAGAAGAACCCATCAAGACTAACAACAAATCGGTGGGTGCATCGTGCACCCTCCAAATCGAAGTGTTCGAAGATTCAAAGCGGTTGGTTCATCAAGGTCCCTCCAGTCCTTGATGCATGGTCGCTACCTTGCCACTCGATGAAAACGGAAATAAAATCGTCCGAATTGGACATTCCCCAGACCCAGATGATGCGTTTATGTTCCACGCAATGACAACCGGTGCCTTTCCTACCCCCGGTTACAACTTTGTCCATGAACTTCAAGATATTGAGACCCTCAACCACCGGGCAATGAATTGCGATTTGGAAGTTTCAGCTGTTTCGATTCATGCCTTTCCCGAGATCTCCAATGACTATGCTCTCATGAATTGTGGGGCCTCAATGGGTGAAGGATACGGCCCAATGGTTGTTTCAATGCAAGGGGCGACTGAACAAGATGTACGCAACAATGTCATTGCCGTACCAGGGCTCAAAACGAGCGCCTACATGGGGCTTCGTTTAGCTTGGGGCGACTGTGAAGTTGCAGTGGTACCGTTTGATGAAATCATTCCTCGTGTGCTGGACGGAACCTACATGAGCGGCTTGATTATTCACGAAGGGCAATTGACCTATGTTGAACACGACCTGCATGTCCACATTGATTTGGGCGTGTGGTGGAATGAGCGCACCGATGGATGGCCAATGCCACTCGGCGGGAATGTCGTGCGCCGGGACTTGGGCCAACAAGCCATGGAGGACATTACAATGTACACCAAAATGAGCATTGAATACGCCTTAAAATCCCCAGAGGACGCTTTGAAGTTCGCCAAAAAGTGGGGCCGCGGCATCGATGATGAAACGAACAAAGAATTCGTCAGTATGTACGTGAACGATCGGACCATTGATTACAAACCCGAAGGCCGGGCATCCATTCGCCAGTTCATTAGTGAGGGTCAAGATTTAGGTTTGATTCGCTCAGATTTTGATGCCGCCTCGATGAGGTTCATTGGAGCCAACGAGTGAGGTGATCATTTGGCTGTTCGTGCACCCGGTGTGAGCGAGTACGGTTCGGTTGATCCAGCCCCTCCTCAGCAGGACGGGGATGTTCGTCAATGGTCAGCCCTCCTCATGAATGAAGAAGCACCCATGTTTCAACGAATGCGAACAGTTTTTTCTTTAAGAAACGACGGAACCGATGATGCATGTTTGGCCCTTTGCGCTGCGTTTGTCACCAAAAGTGCTCTTCTTCGCCATGAATTGGCATATGTGCTTGGTCAAATGCAAAATCCGACGGCACTGCCAACATTGATTGAACGTCTCTGCGATGAACATGAGCATATTATGGTCAGGCATGAGGCAGCAGAAGCAATGGGCGCCATCGGTGATCTCACTGCAAAACCAATTCTTCAGGCGCACCTTCAGGACCCGAATCCTGAGGTTGCCGAATCATGTGAAGTCGCTCTTGACCTCCTCAACTGGTGTGCGTCACCTAAGTGGGAAAAGACCACATGGTGAACTAGATTGAGGCTCAAGTTCAAAGACTCGACCCACTTCATCGAAAATAAGGGGAACCACAATGCCACACGAACACATCACCCTCGCCCAAGCACCCAATGGTGAAATCGGGCCTCGATGCGAAACATGCGGTACACGCTTGACCTTCGGCAGCGCCATGGTGGTCGGGAAATTCTACATGTGCTGGGAGCACTATGTGGAGTCAACCGGCTCTGATACTGCTACGGCGATTGGAGAAGCCCAAGACCGCTTCTGGATGGCCAACGAATAACCATCCCTTGTGTTCAAAAACCCTCGACCCCTATTACAATCGGAGGGGGAATTTTGGCAACAGGCTGGGCACGTTTCGCACATCGCTTCGGGACGTATTATCGAAGTTCAGAGTTTTGGACCCCTCCAAGGTTGAAGACACGTGAATGGATGTTCATTCCCTTTGGTGGTGCACCGCCAATTCGCCATAAGGGATTTAGCGATATGCAGGGGGTTCGCCAATTTCTTACCGACCGAGCCATGCATTCGTGTTTCTATTCAACAGCGTATTGGGAACGTCCCTTTGAAATGAAGATGGCGGATAAAAACTGGTTAGGGGCAGATTTGATTTTTGATTTAGATGGCGACCACCTGCCCGGCGTCACCGATCGTGATTTTCCCGGTATGCTCGAAGTCATACACGATCAAGCATGGTCACTATGGAATGACTTCCTTGAACCTGAGTTTGGGTTCCAAGAAAAATACCTACAAGTGACTTTTTCAGGCCACCGTGGTTTCCACCTCCACTACCGCGACCCCGCTCTTTTTCACCTTGATTCAGAAGCCAGAAGAGAAATGGTTTCCTACATACGTGGCGAAGGTGTTGATGTCAAGGGTGGGTTGGCGAGATACCACGACCTCTCAAGCGAGGGGTGGACGAGACGCATCCGCGACGGAATGAACGGCATGATCACGAAATTACAAGGAATAGCCGCCAAAAATGAAGGCTACAAAACAGAGTTAAAATCGTTGCACGAGGGTCTTAAATCTCAATCTCAACGCGAGGGGCGGAAGTCGACCAAAGGACTGACCTCGATTGAACAATTGGCTGCGATCGTCCAACACCCAGGTCGTGCTTCGAGGTTGAAAGAGGGTAATTTCGGCCTCCTGGACAAGCACCAATCCTTGTTCCTTGACCTCCTCAAAACTGATACCTCTGTGGTCCTCGGTTCAGCAGGTGAAACAGATGAAGTGGTCACCATCGACGTGAGGCGACAAATTCGTTGGCCAACTTCGCTTCATGGTAAATCTGGGATGAGAGTGAGTGAATTCCCTCTTTCGAGATTGGACCCAGACGGTTCAAACCCTTATTCCCCACTTCATGAGGCATTGGCCCTCAGCACCCAGGATAAATTGAGGGTGGAAATGACCGTGGATGATTCAATTGCACAATTTGGCGACCAAGTGTTTGACAAACAAACTGGGGAACAGTTTGAAATTCATGAGGCTGGGGCTACATTCCTTGTCCTCAAGGGATGGGCAAAAGTCGTACCCTAGGGGTCGTAAAGACATGTAAAAGTTGATGGATACCGACTTGTCTTTGAGGTAAGGTTCAAGACCGCGTCACCATCCACAGGTTCAGAGGTGAACCGCATGGGTCTGAGGAAAGGCAAGAAAAACAAGGCTCCAGCCGCACCAACTCCAGGTCTACCATTGCCGCCATTGCCCGGTATGCCACCTATGCCAGCGCCTCCTGGCGCTGCACCGTTGGACCCACCAGCGCCACTTCCGCCAGCCCCGGCAGCATTGCCGCCCGCTCCAGCTATTGAACCAGCACCATCTGATGGTAACGTGTGGGAAGCACCCGCATCTTCCACCCCAACTCAAGACGATGACAAATACGGGGATTTGTGGGCAAAGCGATCAGAAAAACCACTCCCACAAATTTATGGTCATATCGATCGAATATCCTCTGCTGATGCTGGCTCCCTTCTTGACAGGTATGCTGACCGTTTTGGTCATGCCCTCGATCGTGACATTATCGTTCTAAGGAAAAAAGAGCATGAGGATAAAGTCTCAGAGGTCCGCGATGCACCTGTCGTCGAACTTCTTGAATCCGAAACTGAGTCGAATGAACTCGAAGCACAACTCACAAAGGTTGAGGACGAACTTCGTTCCCTCAAACCAGAGTACCAAGCAGCAAAGCAATCTGGGGATGCGCAAGTTCTCAGCGAACTTCGTCCAATTCTGGAATCGTTAATGACGGAACGCAAATCGCTTCAAGCCATGATTGCTGGAGTCGATGATGATGTGGCAACCGCACAACCAGTTGGAGAAAATGTCCAAGCGGACGACGACCTCTTCATTACTTTCGTAACCATCGTGGATGAATTGTTGGGCTCAAACCTCCCAGAAGATATCGTAGCCTCCTTCATTGGTGGGCCGGATTTCTCGACCTACGAGACAGTGGGAAGCGATCCAAGTAACGCAAGTCATGAATTAAGAGCAGAGTTTTTCGCTATCGTCGATGGACTTCTCGGCAATATGGAAGAGGAACACATCAATGCGTTTGTCTCCTCCGATAATTTCCAAATCTACAGTGCAATTGGCGCACAATATCAGTGACGGTGAATGAAATGGGACTATTAGATAAGGCAAATGATGCAGGAAAAGCACCAACTGAAACTCCAAAGAAGGCCGTTGCTAAGGCAATACCACAAACCGTGACGCCTGCGCAAACGGCCAAACCAGTCAAGGCTGCAAAAGCAGTCAAGGTACCCAAAGCATCGAGAGTGAAGCGACCAAAATTGAACACCGATGGCCTGCCTGAGGGGTATGAAATTGCTACAAAGAACTCGAGGTTCCTTGCATGGCTGATGAATTTTATTTGGAACTTCGGTGTCCTCTTCGGTGCTCTTTTCCTCTCAGTCATGGGATCTACACCCACAATACCTGCCGTAGGCGCACTTTTGATGATTGTCACCAACGTGTTCGTGATTCCAATTATGACTGGAAGGACACTAGGCAATTTTATGTCAAGAACACGATACATCACTTCTGCAGATGCCAAACCAAATCCAGTTCATGGGTTTTTGGTCAACTCCGTAGGCCTTATGGCCCTTGTTGGATTCTCTCTAGTCATTTTCAACATGGGAAATTTGTTTGATGATGCTGGAAAACCAGCTCCAATCAACATCGCCTTCCTCATTCTAGGTATCATTCTATTTTCAATCCGAATTGTCGATGGAAGGTTCAAGAAGAACAGCGACCAAAACCAAGGCTTGTATGATATGCTCTTCGGCGCATATCTGGTAAAATACGTCCCTTCACCAGATGAAGAGTTGACCGGCATTGCAGCGCGCCTCGAAGGCATGGCAAACTTTGGAGATTCATTCACTAAGCGCAGAGAAGAATCTATGAAAAAGAAGGTCAAGAAGGTCAAGAAGGTCAAGAACGCTGACACAAAGGCAAACGAGAAAGATTCTGAGAAGGAGTCCGAGAAGGATTCCAACGATGCCGATGAGCCGGCTGAATCAAAAGAAGAGTCCTCTGAGTGACTTGCGATTTGATCAGCATGACCTTCATCCTGTACAGTCGGCCTTTTGCATGGTTGATCCTCACTTTTTTGAGCCTCTTCTCTTTCCACCAAGCACCATTTGATCTCATTCTTTGGACACCACTAGGTCTCATTTGTGTCATAAATTTCATGATTGAAACTTATGTCTCATTGAGCTTCATCACCCCTGGGCGTAAGAAAAAATCCTTTGCTGACGCCGCTTGGAAGCAACAATACATCACAGTCGAAGGGAAAAAATTGAACGCAGTAAGCTTTCAGCAAAAAGGTCCGAGCCCACTTCTATTTTTGATACATGGCTGGAGGGCATCGAGTCACTCTGTCGGTGACCGCGGCCGGTGGTTTGCACAACACGGCTGGCATGTCGTTCTTGTCGATCTTCCAAACCATGGGGATTCGGACAATATTCCTCTTTGGTCAGCATACAAATCAATGCAGTATCTTGCATTACTTTGCGAACAAGTATCTGATATCATTCCAAACAAAAATGTCACGCAAGCTACATATTATGGCCATAGTATCGGCGGTTTCATTGGTTTGAGACTTCTTTCACAAAAAAAAGAAATCAAAATCAGTGGCAGGAAATTTACCAAACTGATCCTCGAATCACCAATGACCATGTACAGTCCGATTTTAGAGGAAATTGCTGCGAGGTTAAGAATCCCAAAACCCCTTTTGAATCTGTATCGCAAGAGGCTGATTCAAAGGTTCAATTCTACTCTTTCCCCACGAGGTACATTCGATTCAATGGAGGATTTTGATTTACCTCGCTGGGGCCTTCCAACCCTCCCAATTCTTTGCATTCAAGCTAGCCCCGACAATCGCCTAGGGTTAGGTCACTATGAACGACTCTTGCAGTCGTATGAGGTTGAAAACGAAGGACAATTTGTGACTCATCACCTCGTTGAAGGATTGACCCATTCAGGAGCAAAGATCAACGAAGAACGAGATCAATTGATTTCACAATGGCTCGAAAAAGAATTTTGATCATTCTTGTTCTTGTATGTCTGCCTGCTCACGAGCAAGTTCTCTCATGTCATCGACTTCATCGAGTTCATCCACAATCTCCTCGCCGAGCAAAGTCTCCAAGACGTCTTCCATCGTCACCAAGCCTGCAGTGCCTCCAAACTCATCACGTACGATGGCAAATTGCTGCCTCTCTTCGAGGAACATTTCTAAGGCTGCATCAACCGATGTTTTGGTGGTAAGGAAAAGAACATCCTTTCGTAAATCGTTCATCGTGGTGTCCCACTCATCTCGACTTGCAGCCATCAATAATTCAGATCGAATTACGATCCCTGAGATGTCATCAACTGTCTCTTCAAACACAGGGATTCGCGATACGCGAATTATTTTGTGTTCATCCAAGACTTCTTTGACGGTTGAATGAAGTCCGAAGGCCTTCATCACAACGCGTGGGGTCATGATATCGCCGACGTGCATCTCCCGCAATTTAAGCAGGTTATGAATAACGGTCTCTTCATCCTTTTCTATAATTCCCTCTTCTTCACCGAGGTCGGCTAGAGCTGCAACATCGTCCCTCGTCACGAGGGTGTGATCGCCCTTTGGCAGAATGGATTTTAAAATTTGAATCGGGATGATTAAGAAACTGAGAACAAAGGTGAGTTTTTGCAGAATCCATCCAGTTGGACGTGCGAGTTGCTTCCAGTAGGCCGTACCGAGGGTCTTGGGAATAATCTCCGAAAGGAAAAGAACCAGCAGCGTCAAAACGACTGAAGCAAGTGTGACAATATCCGCTCCCCAAATTTTGGCCACTTCTGACCCAACACCGGCCGCTCCCATTGTGTGAGCGATTGTGTTGAGGGTTAGGATCGCCGTGAGTGGTTTGACTGCATCATCAGACTTCAATGAAGACCAAACAGGCCCGGATGGTCGCCCATCTTTCTCCCACATTGCAATCTGGGTGTGAGGAATAGAAAGGACCACTGCTTCGAGAATAGAACATAGGAATGAGACTCCTAGAGCCAATGTGAGGTAGAATATGAGAAGGGTGATATCTCCTTCGCCAGTAGTATCAATTGCGGTTCCTACCGCTGCCATTGCTGAATATTCCATGGATTTTCGAGGGCTCCTGTCCGTTCGGGTGTATTCCCATCCATGTGAGATAGGTTCTTCAAAATGACGCTTACAAGCCGTTGAAAATATGCGCCCCAAAAAAGTCAATTTCGGCTCAACACACTCGCTTCATCAAGGGTTGCTATGATGAGTTTAAGACTAAGTTATCTTTCGAGTTGAATGTCATGGCTGGAGAGCATGTTTTGATTTGCGTCGCTTGGCCATATGCCAACGGCCCTTTACATCTCGGTCATGTTGCCGGATGTTACCTTCCACCAGACATTCATGCACGCTTTGAACGGGCAAAAGGCAACCGAGTTCTCATGGTATCCGGCTCTGACGAGCATGGTACGCCCATTACGGTCTCTGCTGAGCAGAATGGCGTAAGCCCCCAAGACATTGTCGATCAATACCATGCAATGAACACTCAAGCATTGGTGGATCTTGGCTGTTCTTGGGAGCCTAAAATTGATCAACGCGGCGTCGAATATGGCGGTTCACTCTTCAATCGTACAACGGATCCGCGTCACAAAGCAATGGTCCAAGACAATTTTACCTCCCTCCTGGAAGCAGGTCTCTTTGAAGAGAAAACCATGAAACAATACTACGAGACCAATGAAGATGGCAGTGGCCGTTTCCTCCCAGATCGATATGTGGAAGGCGTCTGCCCAGCATGCAATGCTGAAGGTGCTCGTGGCGACCAATGTGATGAGTGTGGCGCCACCTATGAAGCTGAAGAATTGAAAAACCCCGTTTCCAAAATGAATCCCAGTGCATCGATCGAAGTCCGCGATACGGAGCATCTCTTCTATAGGCTGGATGTGTTTCAAAAGGCACTTGAGCAACATGCACAATCACAGCAAAAGGTTTGGAAATCAAATGTCAAAGCAATGACGAAGCAATGGTTAGACATGGGGCTGCGTCCAAGGGCAGTCACTCGTGATTTAGCATGGGGCATTCCGTTGCCACTCACTGAAGAGAAGTGGAATGGCAAATGCGTTTATGTTTGGTTCGAGGCCGTGCAGGGCTATTCCACCTGCGCACGAATATGGTCAGAATCGATCGCAGGTCCAGCAGGTCACACACAGGGAATTGATGCATGGAAAAATTGGTGGGAAGTGGCTGAAGACGGTTCTACGCCAAGACATTTGTACTTCCTTGGCAAAGACAACATTCCGTTTCACACTGTCATTTGGCCCGCGCTCATTCTCGGGTTGAACCACGCACACAAGGGGCTTAGCATCGATGACGAGATCGCCCTACCCGGCCCTGGGGAATTGGCATTAGAAACGAATGTACCTGCAATGGAGTATCTTATGCTAGCGGGTGGGCAATTTTCGAAATCACGCAAGCATGCTGTATGGCTCCCCTCGTTCCTTGAACGGTTCGACCCGGACACGCTGAGGTACTATCTGAGCATCAACATGCCAGAGAATCATGACACAGATTTCAATTGGCCGGATTTCGTTGAAAAAATAAACACTGAACTGATTGCAGCATACGGAAACTTTGTCCACCGCGTGATGACCCTTGCCCATCGTTTACCAAACGCAGATACCGCCCCGCTGCGCAACCTAGAACAGGCTGAACTCACCCTCGATCACCGTAAGAGGCTGGAAGAACTCCATGCCTCAGTGACGAGTTCACTGGAAAAGCATCGGTATAAGGAGGCACTCCGATTTGTTATGAACGCGTCTCAATATGGCAACCAAATGCTTCAAGCTGCAACTCCGTGGAAGTACCTTAAGGACGAAACGCCTTCACCAGAGCGTACACAATCGTTGTCTGATTTGTCATTTGGATGGAGGATTTCTAAGTTCTTAGCAATCATGACTCAGCCCTTTATGCCATTCAGTGCCCAACGCCTTTGGGAGAGCCTTGGACAATCGGGACCGGTTTCAGAGGCTTCTTGGGCCGATGCAATCGATTGGGACTCAGATATGACCTGGAATGCCGAACCTCCAACACCACTGTTCCAACGACTTGAACTTGATGAAATTCTTGAATCAGAACAAGCCCTTGTTGAGTTGGATGGTGACGGCAACTCCGACCCTACCGGCGGGGTAAAAGGCAGTAAAAAGGGCAAATCGAAGAAGAAAACCAGCGGAGATGAAAAAATGACCGAAGCACCAGAAGGAATAGCGTATCTAAATTTTGAAACATTCATGGAAGTTGATTTACGTGTGGGCAAGATCACCGTTGTCGAGGATCACCCCGACGCTGACAGGCTCTACGTGGTGAGTCTTGACGATGGTTCTGAAGACGGACGAACCATTTGTGCAGGGCTAAAGGACTACTATCAACCCTCTGAAATGGTTGGAAAATCTGTCGTCTTTGTTGCGAACTTAAAACCACGAAAATTACGTGGGGTCATGTCAGAAGGTATGATGTTGGCAGCGGATGATGGAGACGGCACCGTACGCCTCATTACCATTGACGGAGAAATTTCGACTGGATCACAAGTCCGCTGATCACTCGCTGATTCGCTCATGAACTGCGTGCATAATACCGCGAGAAATGGTACTGCATTCTTCACGCATTCCGTTCGTTTCGTTGGCGACAGGGGCGCCCATTTCATCCGGCAACGATGCAACATTGATGTCGACATTGAACAATGCCCCCTTGACCGCTGCACTTGCCAGCAAAGAGGCAACACCAACATCTGAGGCAGCGTTGGAATTTCCAAGCCTGGCTAAATCTTCCAAACTCGAAAGAAGTTTCATGCCCATCTTAGCCGTTTCTAAAGGCACTTCAGCAGCTCGTAACGTGGCATTGCGAATGGCATTCCTGCGTTCTTCTTTTTCGACCTCTGTCCCCTTGGGCATTCGAAACCCTGCAACGACTAGGTCGAAGGCGTCACTGTCTTCTACCGACAGTTGGCCAGCGCGCTTCCTAACCAACGCAGAAACCTCACGAGCGTGTTGGGCTGAAGGCCAACCATCGCTCCATTGGTCTTGGCCGAGGGTAAGCGCAGAGACCATCTCAGTCAGTGCACCTGCCTGCCCCAAAGCAACTGCTGCCGCGGTACCACCACCTGGTGTGGCTTTTTTGGAAGCAAGTGCTCTTTCAAAGTCTTCAAGACTCATTTCCATCCAGTTCATACCTTCATCGCCTCCTTCAGTGCGTATTCAATGATACGTTCATCGGGGTTAAACGCTGACAATTGATCTAATCCGAGACCTTCAATCGCCGCTTTAACGAGCAACGCTTCATCTGTGGTCCCCTCATCAGCATACCATGTTCCTGATTCTAGGATCGCCGTCAATGGAATGAGACCAACCACTTCGCTTCCGGGCACGGTCACGCCATGATCGCCAGCAATTGACTTGCAGGCTTCGAAAGCGACATGCATAGGGCACATGGAGACGTCGCGGAGGTTCATTGAAACTTGGCTAATTCCGTGGGATTCAAGCGGCACACCCATACCCTGCACCATTGGTAAAGTGCCTGGAAAACGCATTCTCCGTCCGTCTGAATGTTTGATTAATCGGCCGCTTGAACGAACCAGTGAACCGACTTTTTTTGCAACGATAGCGTCCTTTTCATCGAGGTTCACATTGTATGCAACGAGAATTTCCCGCGCCCCGAAGGTCAATCCTCCCGATTTAGCACAGTTTTGATCCCATTCACGTGGGCCAAAATCCGGGTAACGAGTTTCTTCTGAATGGGAAGTTTCTTGGCGACTCAAACGTGCTTCTAACCCTTCATATTCTCCCTTTCGGATGGTTGAAAGTAATTTTTTCGATTCGTTCTTCGCTGCAGAACCATAGAGGTAAGTAGGCACGTGGCATTCCGCAGCGACCCGCTCAGCAAGTTGAGTCGCCAACACGGCGCAACGTTCCATTGAGATGCCACTCAATGGTACAAAAGGACACACGTCTACTGCACCGAGTCGAGGGTGTTCACCCGAATGAACCCTCATGTCGATTTCTGCAATAGCTGTCTGAACCAACAAAAAAGCGGCTTCGTAAACGGCATTTGGTTCACCTGCAAGCGTGATGACCGTTCTGTTGTAATCAGCATCGGGTTCGACGCCAAGCACGGCACAGCCTTTGACTGCGCTCGTAGAATCAATAATTCGTTGTATCTTCTGTTTGTCCCTTCCTTCTGAAATGTTAGGTACACACTCGACCAAGGCTTGCATATCCCTTGTTCAGCCCACTCGGACTTTGAATGTTGACAATGGTGGCAATGAAAATCAGTTGTAAAGGGCATCCGGTGATGTCGTTCGCCCACTATTTGATTTCTTTTCGTTGATCCTTTGTACGGCTTTGAGAAGATCGTCATTTGTAATCGCACTGCGACCGTCCCTGATAGCGATCATACCTGCTTCCACACTCGTGGCTTTGAGTTCTGCACCCGAATAGCCCTCGGTTTTTTCTACGATTCTTTGAAGATTAATTCTTTTCGTTGACATATTGGAAATATGAAGATCCAAAATTGCTTTACGACCCTTTTCGTCAGGCAGCGGGATCGTGATGATCCGGTCAAAACGACCAGGTCTCAATAAAGCATCATCGAGGATATCAGGGCGATTGGTAGCTGCTATGATCTTAACATCCTCAAGGGCATCAAAACCATCCAGTTCAGCCAGAAGTTGCATGAGTGTTCGCTGAACCTCTCTGTCACCACTTGTGGAACCGTCCAGGCGTTTTGCACCAATGGCATCAATTTCATCTAGGAAAATAATAGATGGAGACTTATCCTTGGCCAGTGAAAACAATTCGCGAACCATGCGCCCACCCTCTCCGATGTATTTCTGAGCCAATTCACTCCCCACCATTCGAATGAATGTTGCATCCGTATGGTTTGCAACTGCCTTGGCCAACAATGTTTTGCCGCATCCAGGTGGCCCAACCAAGAGGATGCCCTTAGGCGGCGTAATGCCCACTTTCTTGAACAATTCAGGAGATGTGAGCGGTAATTCAATGGCTTCACGAACGGATTTCACTTGTTCTTCAAGACCCGCCACAGCGTCATAGGTAATTTCGGGCTTTGTCACCATTTCTGCACCGCTGACCATTGGATCCCATGCGTCATGCAGGACCTCAATGACTGCCAATGTGTCTTGGTTGAGCGCTACACGCGTTCCAGGTTTCAGAGTTTTAGGCTCAAGTCGTTGGTTTAATGATACTTGGAATACTGTACCGTTCGATGAGCGAACAATAGCGGTCCGATCGTCCAATACATCTTGCAAATGGCCGATGATCAAGGGCGGTGACTTTAGCAAACGCACCTCATCATCAAGGCGCTGAGCTCTCTTTTTCAATGAACGTATGTCAGTTTCCATTTGGGAGCGCTCGTTGATTAAATTCTGGGCTTGGTCTTGTAATTCAGAATAAGCGATTTCCAAATTTTTGATTTCATCCTCTTGTGGAATCGATCGTGAAGGCGAGTTCTGTTCAACGTCAGTGCCCATGCTACTCATTCTGTCCTATTGTTTAGGATATAAGAATGGTGCGGGAATTATGTCTGGGAACCCTCGAAGACGAAGCCTTCAAAGGATGTCGACCAAACCAAAGGGTGGGGACTGATTCAAATGGCTGATTGTGAATTATGCGGAGCAATGAAAGTAAGTGTCCGACGGGTCAAGACAGGGAAGACTGAAGTCGCAGCCTGTGCCCGATGCGTTGACAAATTGAATCTTGGTCCAAAGGAAACGGCACCTGGTTTAGCCAAAGCACATTCAATGCATTCAACCCCCGCACACAATTCCGCTTATGCGGCAAGGGGCAAGAAAGGTAAAGACATCATGCTCAAAAACGAAAAAGAGCTTGCCTCTGACTTTGGCAAAAGGATTTCCGAAGCCCGGAAGAATAAGGGTTGGAACCATGCTACGCTAGGAAAGCGCATGGCAGAAACGGTCAACATCATCAAATCCACGGAAGCCGGGAAAAGACCGACAGATGGGGTGCTGAGAAAATTCGAACGGGTATTAGGCATCTCGTTGTGGATTGTTGCCGCACAAGAAACCACATCACACCTTGATCGTTCGAGCAGCAGAGGCATGACGTTAGGTGATTACTTCAATGACCAGTGATTCAGAATCAAAGGATGTTCCAGTTCACGCCTTGTGGTTGGCTCAAGACGATCCGAAAAAGAACACAGCAGTCCTTGCATCAAAGCGGGGAGATATGAAACTCCATAAGAAAATCAACACACTTCCGCGTCGTGGCATTATACTTGAACCGTTATGCGGCAAAGTGTTTGGCCCTGAAGACCACGAGCTTATTCTTGAGCAGCACGGTTCCATTGTGGGTCTAGATTGCAGTTGGGCTCACATTGAATCAAGTGTGGACCAGGTCATGAAACGTACCCGCTTGCAACCGAGAATGCTCCCTCTGCTTCTGGCAGCGAACCCTGTGAACTGGGGCAAACCCGGAAGATTGACCACGGCTGAAGCACTCGCAACCGTTCTTTTCTTGATTGGTAGGATTGAACAATCGAAGCGTGTTTTGGGGGCATTTCGTTGGGGTCCACGTTTTTTTGAACTGAACGCGGAACCACTTGAGGCTTATGCCTCTGCAACTTCCAGTGCTGAATTGGTCGCACTTCAATTCGAATTTTTCAACTTGGAGCATTTGAAAGAATAAGGAGATTGACAATGACTGATCTTTTTCGCTCCACTGGCATTCATAAGGTCACGAAGGAAAAATCTGTATTGGGTGCAGATGAACTCGCTGTTGAAACACTGCTCCAACTGCGCGATGCGAATGGGACATTCGTTCAACTTCTTGGAACACCGACGAATCTCAAAGCACTCTTTATTGGCCATTGCATTGCCGAGGGTTTGTCAAAGCACCCACCCCTGTCTCTTTCCATCGAACATTCGGCAGAGGAAGGACACGTCATAGAGTCTCTAGAGGCGTGTGTTACAAGAGAGCAAAATGTTTCTTACGACCGCGTTGTTTCAACCTCGTGCGGTGCGTGCAATTCCCCGGGCATCCAGTCGCTCAATGAAGGATTAGAGCCATTCAAGGGGACCCATCGTGCCATAGATCTAGATTCTCTCAATGAACATCTATCCCACATGCGTGAATTGCAAATTGGGTTCAATGCAACAGGTGGAATGCACGGCGCAGGACTTTGGGTTGGTGACCGCGGGCTCGTGCATGTCGCAGAAGACATCGGCAGACACAATGCAGTGGACAAGGTCATTGGCCATGCATATTTGCAACAATCATCCCTCAACGACTCTGTGCTTCTCCTCTCGGGGCGATGCGGCTGGGATATAGTGGCGAAAGCGTCGCGTGCTGGAATTGGTAGCATTGGATGCATCGGTGCTTGTTCATCGCTTGCAGCAGAAACTGCGAGGGCCCTTAACATGAGAATATTTAGTTTCGTCAAGGCAGATACATGCGTTGCAATTGGCCGTATTTGAGCATCTGCGAAGGACAAGCCTTGAGAACCCTAATCGGTTGGTTTACCTTGAGGCATTGTTATGAGGGCACCCCTTTCCCCAGAAACACCAGATGACAAGCTGAAATTACGCCTCAATAAGCCCAAAAAATCAGCAGCCGGAATTCCAGCAGCAGTTTCTTCAATGAAACACGGGATCATGAAAATGGGCGTGGTAAAAACTGTGAAGACACTCACCATGGTCAATCAAAAAGCCGGATTTGACTGCCCTGGTTGCGCATGGCCAGACCCCGACCACAGAACATCGTTTGAATTCTGTGAAAACGGTGCAAAAGCGGTTGCTGATGAAGCCATGAAAGCCCGAGTCACCCCCGAATTTTTTGCCAAACACAGCGTGGCTGATCTCGTTTCAAGAAGCGATCATTGGCTGAATAAACAGGGACGTATTTCTTCGCCGGTAATATTACGCGAACAATCCAATCATTATGAGAAAATTTCCTGGAGTGATGCTTTCTCTGTCATCGCCAAACAAATCAAAAATTTGGATGAGCCTGAAGAGGCTGTGTTTTACACTTCTGGGAGAACCTCAAACGAGGCCGCATTCCTCTACCAAGCATTTGTCCGGTCCCTCGGCACCAACAACATGCCAGATTGCTCCAACATGTGCCACGAGTCGAGTGGGAAAGGGTTGGGTCAAACGATTGGCATCGGAAAAGGCACAGTTTCCCTCGATGATTTTAATCACGCAGACGTGATAATGGTCATTGGACAAAACCCTGGGACAAATCATCCTCGTATGCTCACAGCATTGCGAGATGCAAAGCAGAAGGGGGCTACCATCATCCACATCAATCCTCTTCCTGAGGCCGGCCTTGAACGATTTAAACATCCTCAAGATTACATGAAATTGAATTTCAAGACCACGCAACTCTCAGATCACCATCTACAGGTGAATATTGGTGGCGATGCGGCATTGATGAAGGGATTCATCAAAACGCACCTCAAACACGGGGGACTTGATCAGAGTTTCATAGAAGAATCAACACTCGGTTTCGAGTCCATGCAAAAGAATGCAAAGGAAACCCCATGGTCATCAATCGTAGCTGACAGCGGAATCGAGAAACAACAAATTGAATTTGTTGGCCGTCTTCTCTCACAATCAAAAGCAACAATTGCTTGTTGGGCCATGGGGCTCACTCAACAACCCAATGGTGTTGCTGTCATCCAAGAAGTCGTCAATCTCTTACTTCTTGGAGGGCATGTCGGCAAGCCAGGGGCTGGGTTTTGTCCAGTTCGCGGCCACTCAAACGTTCAAGGCGATCGAACGGTCGGTATTTGGGAAGCCCCCACCGATGCATTCCTTGACCGAATGGAGAATGGGCTCGGCATCCCCATGCCTCGGAAGCACGGTTACGATGTCGTTGGTGCCATTCACGCAATGAGAGAAAATTCCGTGAAATTGTTCTTTTGCATGGGTGGTAATTTCTTATCGGCAACACCAGACACGCTCGCTACTGCAGAAGGATTAGGCAACGTGGACCTCACGATTCAGGTTTCTACGAAACTCAACAGATCGCACTTGATCACTGGGAAAACTGCGCTCATTCTACCGTGCCTTGGTAGAACAGAACTTGACCAACAATCCAGTGGGCCACAATTCGTCACAGTCGAAAATTCCATGGGTATTGTCCACAAGTCGACTGGAGGACTAAAACCAGCATCAGACGAACTTTTGAGCGAACCAATGATTGTGGCGCGCATGGCTGAACATTCGTTGGAAAACTCCCCTCTGCCATGGATTGATTTGGCAAATAATTATGATTTAATCCGTGATTTAATGCAAGAAAGTCTTGCTGGCTTTGACGATTACAATGAACGCGTTCGACAAGAAAATGGTTTTGCTTTACCCAACCCACCCCGGGACAACCGTACGTTTTCAACGCCTGACTCTAAAGCCCATTTTACGAGTCATCCACTACCTAACCTCACCGTGCCAGAGGGGTGCTATACCATGATGACCATGCGTTCACACGACCAATACAACACCACGATCTATGACGTTCA
>MDSV01110921.1_pt1 | contig 62925 bp, 82 predicted proteins | sample 810851 | NCBI WGS metagenome assembly MDSV01 (sample SAMN05326640, study PRJNA326480) | marine metagenome | isolation source: seawater | place: Atlantic Ocean: North East | collected 2012
GACAGCACATACCGAGTCATCGACTCGGTCAAATTTTTCTTTTTGTTCTACATCTGAGTTACCACCAACGTAGATACACCCGATAGCACCTGCTAAGCTTGCGATTCTTTCATCAACAAACTTTCTTTCTTGTGGAGTCTCAGTATTTTCTTTTTGAATTCTAAGTTCAGCTATTCTCATTTTCAGTTCTTCATCTGGTTCTTGATTAGTAATAAGAACAGAATTGGATTTACCTACAATGATTTTATCAGCTCTACCTAAGTCTGCTTCGGATAGTGTAGATAAATCATCACCAGTTTTTTCTGATAGATACTTAGCTCCTAATGTTAAAGCAATGTCTTGCATAAGCTCATGCTTCTTATAACCAAATGAAGGAGTCGGTATATTACACAACTTCAATCCGTTTCTTACAACATTAGCTGCAAGTGTGTTTACTACATTCGTACCGCAATCGGCAATGATAAGCAAGGTTTCATTTTTTTGAATGATAGGTTTCAACACAGACTCTACTTGAAGTATATTGTTAATGTCTTGGTCACATACCAGAACCCGTACATTCTCTAATACACACTCATCCTTCTTTTGATTATTTATAAATAGATTAGATGAATAACCTCTATCTACTTTGATTCCGTTTGTAACCTCAGCATAAGTCTCATGGTTTTGAGAACGCTCAACAGTTACGATACCGTCTTTACCAACTTTCTGATACGCATCGAAAATTAATTGTCCTATCTCCGCATCATTGTTTGCAGATATTTTAGCGACATCTAACAAACTACTATTAGTAATCTTTTTAGAATTCTTTTCTAAATCTTTAACAACATCTTTTACAATTGTATTTATATGTCTAACCACTTGTGTGGTATTGTTAGACGGAATTAAATACTTACTACCTGCTTTTACAAAAGCTTCTGCTAATACAATAGCTGTAGTTGTTCCATCACCCGCAGAGTTTGCGGTACGATTGGATGCGTCTTTCATTATTTGAATTGCTATATTTTCTACTGGGTCATCCAGATAGATACTACGGGCGACTGTCACGCCGTCTTTGGTGATAGTCATCCCTCTTAAATGGTCGGTAGTTTCTATGATAACAGTTTTACCGCGTGGGCCTAATGTAGATTTAACTGCTTGAGAAATCTTTTCGATTCCTGACATTAATTTTTCTCTGCCTTCAGAATTAAAGTGAAGGTTCTTTGGTATATATCCTTGCTTGCTCATTTTAATAAATTTAATTAGATTTCTTCAAATATACAAATTGTGACGAGAATGACAAATTGATTAGCTATTATTTTATATATATATTTTTTCTTTTATATATATATTTATTATTATATAATATTACTTTTAAGTCGTCATAGTCGTCATAAAATAAATAAGTAATTGAAAATCAATAAGTTACAAAAAATTAAGTCGTCATAAAGTTGTCATGGTTATGACAAAAAAAAGAGTCTCGGTTAAGAAACTCTCTTTCACTCAAATCAAAACAGAACAAATAGGGAAATTTGTTTTTTTAAAATTCTAATTGTCTGAAGTTCTTCTTGTCTTCTGCAAGTTGGATTCCTTCAGCAATACGATTTATTTTTCTATCGTTGGTTACAGCTCTTTTGATTGCAGCTGCTCTGGCAATACCAGATTCTTCAGCAGGTCTGTCGTTTATTAACCTACCGTCTTTAATGTATAGTCCGTCAACGTAATTGTTTTTGCTCATAGCTATATAATTTTTGTAAAGATAATAAATTTTTATTAGATATCTGGGGGTTGAGGGTAATACCCCATAATACGATTGCCACCCCCCGTACCGAAAGTGATTATTTTTTGGTCACACAAATCAATTTCAAAAAATTTTTGTCAAAGTTTTTAGCTTTTTCCTGAGCCTGTTTAAACGGCGTCAAGTTTAAACGGCGCGGGGTCGGGAATGTTTAAACGTTGTGGGGTTCAGGGTGTTTAAACAACGTCAAGGCGGGGGAAGGTCTGACGTTTTGAGAGTTAAGAGACAAAAGGAATTCCCTCTTTATGCCTGCCCGACAAATCAAAAGACAAAACAAATCTTATATTTTTTTTCACAGCTGTAAATGCTGTAAGTCATTAACTATCAGCCAGTTACAAGCATGGGACAAGGTGCAGGAAAATATATTTTAAAAAATACTTATATAATTGTTTTGTATAGTCGAGAATTATACTATCTTTGCTAATATTAATAACTAAATTTATACATTATGAAAATCAAAACTTCAAAACTAAACAGAGAAACATATTTGCAAGAGGCAACAACTATCCTCCGCAAATCTCTTTTTAGTCCTAAGGGATTCAAAGTCCCAAAGGTTAAATTATCTGTATCATGGGCGAGCCGTGGTAACAAAACAAATAAGAACAAATTAGGCGTTTCTGTATTGGGTCAATGTTACCCGACACAATTAAGCGACGACGGGATTAATCATGTAATAATTACGCCTGCATTAAGCGGGTCAACGTTAGAGGGTTCATTAAGAATTTTAGGCGTGTTAGTTCATGAGTTAGTCCATGCGGTTGACAATTGCGAAAGTGGACACGGTCAAGCGTTTAAACAGTGCGCAACAGCTGTCGGATTAACTGGACAAATGAGAAGCACAGGAGAAAGCGAATGGCTACAAAATTTAATGACTGAGAAGATTGTTAAAAAATTGGGCTTATTTCCTCACCAACAACTAAGAACGGGCGGACGTACACAGACCACCAGAAATATAAAAGTTTCTTGTAACTGTTGTGACTTCAGTTTTAGAACGTCGAGGAAAAACCTCAACATGATAAATGAGTTTGATTGTCCAACGGGTTGCGGGGGTGAACTTGATTGGTAGCAAGTGCGGGGCGTTTAAACGCGCCCCACTGTCGTAAGGTGTGCGCCTTGCCTGATGAGTTCAAAAGAACGAAACAGTAACCAAAAAATCAAATTATGAAAAAAGTAGAATCAATTTTAGTCTCATTATGCTTCGGGTTTGTCGCGGTGTCTTGTGTGCGTTTATTAGTACACATCTTAGCCACGGACATTAAAGAGCTAACGGATTTAATCGCGTTTATGCCTGTGTCATTATTTATCGGCTTCCTGTTTTATATGGGCGGTACGTTATGCCTTGACATAGTGAAGGACGCATTTAAGAGGGACAACGTTTAAACGCTGTCTATTGTATAACCAAAAATCAAATCAAATGATATTTAAAATCAATAAACCAAACAGACAAAGCAAAGCGCGTAGACGCGCAAAGCAGACGCGTAAAGAATGGCGTCAGTTTGTGAAAGGTATGGAGTCGGTTGGGCGACTAAAAAGAGTACATTTAGCCTAACGCGGGCGCATCGTTTAAACGGTGCGTATTGTATAACTTAAAAATTAAATATTATGGCAAGAATTAGTAATAAAAACAGCGCGGAATATGTAGCTAAAAGACAAGAGTTTCAGGCTAACAATTTGAGCGCAGAATTTGAATACATTAATAAAACTAACGCCTATGTAGTTAGGTCTTATGGCTATTACCCTGTATTTGTTTACGTCGACGGTCAATGGTACGAGAATGAAAATCGTTACTCTAAATCAACAGCAAAGCAAATGACTTTATGCGGTTGGGATATCAAAGATGAAACAATAAAAGTAAGCAAGGATAAATTAAATTCTTTAATCAGGGGGGAGAGTTTCAGGCTAACAAAAGAAAAAAAAGACCCTGTATTGAATTCAATGAAAGCGTTTCTAATGTTAGGGGATTTAATGGGTAAGAAAGGCGACACAGCGGACGCGGTGAAGTATAAAGAAAAGATTGTATTTGCGACGATGAGAAACAAAATTCCAAACTGGCAAAAGCCAAATGATTGGGACTGTTTAAACGACGCAGAGAAATTAGAAAGATTAAATAAAATTCAAACAATATGATTATAGAAGAATTAAAAATTTACGGAACAAAAGGCGGTTGGCGTTGTGAAGATAGTAGCAACGAAAACGTCGCAGAATTAAGGAGACATTTCAGCCCGTGGAAATGGGAAATAAAAGGCAAAAGAGAAAACGACTATTGCATGGATAAAGAGTCAAGCCGTGGTTGGTACACGGATTCAGAAACCCTTGTAATAGATAGAGAATCAGACGCTCAGGGTGATGATATCTACTGGCTACACAGTGCAGATTCTGAATGGGGAGACCCCTCAGAATTGTATCAGTGTGAATATGACATGTGGAAAGTTGCGGAGGAGATGCTGAAAGAGGGAACGTTTAAACGCATTGTAAATTATGCTATGGCTGTCGGTCATTTTATTGATTTACTTAATGATTTAAATAAGTGCAGAAAGAAAGAGACAACTCTGGGTGATTGGGAAGAGGTTAAATACAGTGAATATGACTGTTATGAATGGGACGAGCAGTAATTTGTTTAGTCGTTTGAGCGACTGGACAAAGGACGATAAGCTCAAAGCGTTGCACCGTTTAAACGCGGTGCAGGAGTCAATAACATAAAAATAAAACTATGGGAAATTTAAGTTACTGTCGATTCGAAAATACTTCGGGCGACTTAATCGATTGTGCAGAAGCAATTGAGAACGGCGAAATGAGTGTAGACATGAACAATTACGAGCGCGAAGGATTAGAAATATTACTGGACGCGTGTGAAAGAATTGTCGACATGAAAGACGAGATTGAAGAAGCTATCGAAAAGTGGGACAAACATGATGAAAAGATGGAGCGCATGCAAGAAAAGGAAGAACAATTTTTTGGAAGAGAATGAGTGTAGAAAGAAAGGTAGCCAAAAAAATCTATGACGCTATTGACGGAGATTATACGTTAATAAGCTTATTAGTTTCGCACATTGAAAACGTTGCAGACAAATCAGGATTACAAATGCACCAAGGCGGTGATTATATTTATTATGAGGTTCTGGAAATGATTTCACTGGAAATTGCGGAGAGTATGTTGTCTAATTCAGATGAGGTAGACGACGTTTAAACAAAGTCTAATTTAAAATTTATATTATGGGAAAACCAAATCACATTTTACAAGCCGAAGAAGAAGTCGGCGTTCCTTTCGAAGAATGGAGTACAAAGGAGCAAGCTTTTCACTGGTACGAACAAGTAGAACAAAGAGGTATTGAAGACAAGGCTGTTGACGGATTGTTCGAAGGTATTAATGACTGCATGAACGACGCAGAAATTCCACAGGATATATGGAGTGAAGTCTTTCATCTTGTTAATGAAGATTATATCGTAAGACGTAGCTAATGCACAGAAAAGAAAAACAAATAATGCACTGGGTCAAGAAAGCGAGAGAGCAACGACGTTTAAACAAGCTCATCGCAGACAAAAAGCCCAGTGCGTTTAAACAAGGTGAGCAAATTAAAATTAATTTTAATGTACAAAACTTGCACAGTTTATAAAAAAGTTGTATACTTGTACAGAATTTAAAAACTTATATATATGGCAAATTTATTATTACAAAGAGAAAGGTTATCTATCAGCGACATGTTCTTCAATCACGGTGGTGTTATTGTAGGTTCTAAATGGTGGAAATCAGACAAAGAGTTTCAGGAGCATGTACATAGATGTGCTAAATGCTTTATAGATGTTAATGGTCTTGATGAGATTACACCACTGATGTTGGTAGACGACTTTCTTGAAAGATTATAGGAAGCGTTTAAACAAGACGGGTCATCGCATGGTGCGGGGAAGTGGTTTTGAAAATTTGACACATGACCTTAGGTTATTAATTAGCGGTTCGAATCCGCGCCCGTCTTCAAAGAGCAGAGAGGTTACAAGAACCCACGGAGGAACAGGCAATGACGATTGTCATAATACAAATCTCTGCTCGATAATATAAAGGGAAAGCGGAAACCCTGTTTAAACAGTACGCATAATTTAATTTAATTTATATGGCAGATTTAATTAGGACAGACGGAAAAATTGTCAAAGATGTTGACATATCGTCTTTAAAGAAAATTCAAAATCATGTTGGAGGATACATAGAGTATTGTCCAGTAGACGCTCATTCATTTATGTATGTAGATGAAGAAGGTCTATTAAAAGACAGAGACATTAATCCTAAAGCTTCTGATATTGCGGGGCGTATTGTAGTAGGAGATGTATTGCTTTGTTTAAACGATGAGGTAGACCATGAGTAGTGTTGATAAGATAGCGAACGCGGTGGTAAGACAAGAGGTCTCACCGCGTGGCGGGGGCATTGAAATACGCCTTGACGATTGGGGATATCCTCACCACAAAATGACTGCATATCAAAACTATCTTGGTGGCGGTATGCTTGGCAAAGTATGTAGTGATTGCACAGTTATTAACTACAAAGAGATAGAGTGTTTAAACGGACTCAGTGTAATGCTAAAGACGTACTATCATAAAATGACAAATAGTTTTTATGATGATGATGAGTGGGCTTCAGCAAGCTATGAACAAAATCAAAATAGAAATGTCAGTGCATATTAATACTACTAAATCCAAGATATACCGTCTGGACGGGTGGCGTTCTTGGTTGGAGCCAGTTAATGCTGTTGGAGGCTGTAACATTACAGAGCAATGGTATGATACTGGCATCACAGAAATCAGAGAGTTCTGTAAGAAACTCAGGAAAGCAAAGATAAGATACCGTTGTGTTTGGGGTAATTCATCTAATCCTTTTATGATGATAAGGTTTGTATGCGTACACCCAGACCAACGACTTGAAGCTCAAGAGATAGCGTTTAAACATCGCGACGAAACAGAACATTTTTATAACCTTTAAATTTTTATATATGAAAGTAAAACTAAATACAATAGAGGGAGATACCAAACCAGTTATGCACATGAGGGATAAGATTGAATCCTGTGCCGACGGTATTATAGACAACATGAATGAGCAAATGATTATGAGCAGAGTATACGATGAGTTTGGACATGATATAGATATTCATGACGCTGAGCGTATTGCTAATATAGTATGGGAACAAATAAAACATAGAATGTAATGAGCAAATATCAAGGAACTTATGTAGTTGACGCTGAAACATATACAGTTGTAATAGAATATTCTTATTACTGGGACAACGGTACATGGGAACAGCCACCAGAAGATGAACTCACAATACAAAGCGTAGAATATAACGGCATAGATATTACAGATTTTTTCTGGGATTATGTTGTAGATGATTTAGAAGAATCAGTACGAGAGTATGCAATTGAAAACAAACCTCATTACTAAGAGTGTTTAAACGTTGTTTGCAATTTTAATATATTATGTATATATTTGTAGCAATTAAATTAATTAAAATTAAATCTTATGGCAGATATAAATAAAGAATTTGAACACCACAATAGAGTGTTTGATATTTTTCTGAGTTCATTATTCGATGACCCAACTGACAAGGACAAGGACAAAGATAAGGACGAAGAAAAAGATAAAGAGAATGATAACACGATTCCTTGGGGTCGTAAGCCACGATGGGAAGACGACGACGAGAATCCGTTATTCATTTAGGTTTATAGTTTAGTTAACAGGTGGTGGGGATAGTCCTATAAATATTCCCTAAATGATAATAGCACAGGATATAATCAGCCACCTTTTTTAAAATTTATTATATGAAAGAAACTTTATATACTGTAACAATGTACTATGGCGGTGAACAACCACCAGAGATTAGACAAACCAATAGCATAGAAGAAGCTCGTAAATGGGTAACTGAATGTGAACATGGTGTAATAGAAAATGAATCTGGAATATCAGTTCAATGACAGAGGAAGATAAAAAGTATAGACAAGGTCGACGCAAAGAACAAGTCGAAGGTCATTTAATCATGGCAATGATAGGTATCATAGGAGTATTAATGGTGCTTATGTTTGTCGCATTTATAACACAATAATGAAAGAAAAAAGTAAACACTATTATGATACTGAAAGGAATAAACCTTTTGAAAAAAATTCTACTGAAGAATTAATTAAAGAAGTAGGAAGAGAAGTTGTTAAGCTTCTCATAGAAAAGAATAAAGCTTATGGAGATACAGCTAACAACCCTCCAAAAATTTTTAGTAAGCTTTCACCTAAAGAAGGTCTGCTTGCTCGTATTGATGACAAGTTAAGTAGAATAAAGCAAAGAGGTTTAAACGACCTCACTGAGGACACGGTTAAAGATTTAATTGGATATCTTATTCTGTATAAAGTACAAGAAAGAAAAGAGGAGAATAAAATCAAAAACATGTTAATAGAAAATAAACGATTAAAATTAAAAGAATAATGAAAGGAAATATATTTGAAGCGTATGCGAATGCGGTAGCTAAACAGTTTCATCTTGAATTAGATGATATATTTAATAAGAATAAGCGTAGAGATTTAGTTGACGCGAGACAAATGTTATATTACTTATGTATGGAAAGACCTATAAGAGTATCTTATATTCAAAGGTTTATGTCTGAACATGGGTGTGATGTTTTTCACTCTACTATAATTCACGGATACAAGAAAGCTAAGAAGATGGTAGAAGAAGATGAAGATTATAAAGCTATCGTTAACACAATTGAATTACAAAATTTAAAAGTATAGAATGTTTAAACGAACTGACATCATGAAGCAAGCTCTGGAAGACCCCAAAAGTATTAAGAACATTTTACCTAAGGGTGTAAGTGTTATTGGTAGGGGTGTAAAGATTCAGCAGTTTGATGATGAAATACAAATACTCAACATGGGAAAAGGCGGTGACTATTTTAAAGAATGTTCCGATGAAGAGTATGTTTTCTTTTTTGAAGACGGTTGGAGAAAAGGTTGTACTAAAGTTAGTATGAGTAACTGTCTCCATAAGTTATCTATAATTGAGAGCAGAATAAAAACTGAATTGAATACTCGTAAAAACGATAAGCATATTCAGAACTTAAAGAACCGTCGAGAAACTTTATTAATTAAATACACTAATTTAAAAACAGAACTAAATAAAATTTAATATGGAAAATGTATATAAAAATCTGAGTGCTATCTCAGTTGCCGATAAGGTAGAGAAAAAGGGAAGGTTTGATTATTTATCATGGGCATGGGCATGGCATTATGTCAAGCAAGAATATCCAACAGCTAACCGTACAGTATATGAGAACGATATGGGAATACCATACTTCACTGACGGAAAGTTTGCCAATGTTAAAGTTGGCATTACTATTAATGGTGTAGAACATATTGATTATCTTCCAGTCTTAGATAATGCAAACCGTTCTATTCCAATAACTAAGGTAACTTCTTTTGATGTAAACAATGCTATTCAAAGAGCAACAGCTAAAGCAATAGCCATGCACGGATTAGGATTATCATTATGGATAGGAGAGGACACAGCTCGTTTAAACAAAGCCGATGATAAACCAGTAGTTAAGAAAGAGGTAAAGCTTAAACTAACCGTAGATAAGTGGGATAAAGTTTTAATGTATATAGCTAAGAACAAAGACAAAGGATTAGAATATATAGTGTCTCAACTTAGCACAAAATATACAGTGACGACGGCAGATAAATCTAAAATCAAAAAAGCTATCAATGAATAAAGATACAATACTCAAGAAGCTTCAAAAAGATTCAGAGTATTATGGTAAGTTTGGTAAGCAGTTTCTTTCTGCTTCCAATATAAGACAATTACTATATGAACCTACTGAGTTTAATAAAACAATAAAGACATTACCTTTATTGCATGGTAGATATTTTCACACCAGTATTCTGGAACCAGAAAAGATAGATACGATACCAGTGTTCACCTCTTCATCAAGAAACACCAATGCGTTTAAACAGTTTGAAGCAGAGCATAATCTACATTCTTATGATATTCTTTTAACAAAAGAAAAAGAAAAGTTAGATAAGTTAATCGATAAGTTATTAGGCAATTGGAAAGTGTTTGATATTATTATTGGAGATGGTGTGGAGTATGAAGTTCCAAACATCAAAGAGATTCATGGACAAATGTTTAAAGGTAAGTGTGATGTGTTAGTCACCAAACCTTTTGAAGTTGAAGTTGAACAAGACGGTCAGACATTTGTTGTTGATTATCCAGACGGTGCAATTGTTGATTTAAAAACCAGTTCATCTATTTTTAAATTCAGACATTCATGTAATGCTTATTGTTATAATTCACAAGCATACATTTATCAGGAGTTATTTGACAAACCATTTTTGTTTATTGTAATAGATAAGAATGATGGGCTACTTAAGTTTGCCCCGTGTAGTCCAGAGTTTATTGACAAGGGGGAAGACAATGTTAAAAAAGCAATTAAAGTATATGAGAAATTTTATGGAGATGAAGCGACTTGCGACATCGATGATTATGTATATACAGAAATTTTATGAGTCGTTTAAACGATTCACTAAAGTTGATGATAAAAAATTGTGGATAGAAGTTCCAACTATCTACATGAGCACACAAGAGAAACAAAATTGTATCTCTAATGCTGTTAATATTTTGGAGCGTAACATTAAAATCAAATAATATGAGCGAAGTAAAAGAAGAAAAGCTGTATTGTGGTAGTGGTGTAGAGAAGTTTGACGGTAATCTTATTGAGATTAACGTATGCTTATCCAAAATTCCTCAAGAACATAGGTTCGAGTATGAGGGAAAGTGGTATACTAAACTTAAGGTTAATAAGAAAAAAGAAACTGACGAGTACGGTAAGACACACTCAGTGGAGGTTAACACATGGAAGCCTAAGCCACAGAATGATACAGACGACTTGGGATTCTAAGATTGTTTGGAGCCGAAAGGCACAGCGTAATTTAGGGGGTACGTCACAACGACGATTAATTAATACTAATATAATATTAAATGTTTTACCCCCTTCTTTATGCTGACTATGACAAACTCAAATCAAATTAACAGACTGATAAAATAATTGTGATTATATATTTAACTATCTCTATAATATTACTTTACTTTGTCATTCTCGTCATAAAAAATAGAATATAATTAAATGGAAATAACAATCTTTAAAGATATTAAAGTAACCTCACAGCCTTTTTACAGGAGTGCTTTAGTTATCTTGAACAGAATAAAAGAAGGGGCTTCAAAGGATTTAGTTAAAAAAATTCGTGAAGAAAAAGATAAGGAAGTAATTAATTCACTTAAACAAAAACTACCTGCTATATGTTTCAGCGGTAAGTTTACTAAAAGAAATGACAAATCATTAAGTCAACACAGTGGTTTAATTTGTTTAGACTTTGATGGTTATACTAATCAAAGAGATTTACTGCAAGAAAAAGAAAGACTATCTAAAAACAATTATGTTTATTCAGTTTTTATATCACCTTCTGGTAAGGGATTAAAAGCAATAGTAAAGATACCACCTCTGCCAGACAATCATGTTAGTTACTTTAATAGTCTGGAAAAATATTTTGCTTCACCACAGTTTGATAAGACATGTAAAAATGTGTCGCGTGTATGTTATGAAAGTTATGACCCGCTGATTCATATCAATGAGAACGCCAGTGTATGGGACAAGCAAGAAGAAAAAGAATACACAGAGGTAATCAAGAACGTAGACCTACAAACAATACCAATCACTGATGAGAATAAAATTGTAGAAATACTTGTAAAGTGGTGGCAAAAGAAATTCCCTATGAACGAAGGGCAAAGAAACAATAATGCTTATGTTCTTGCAGCTGCATTCAACGACTATGGTGTTACAAAAACTCTGGCAGAATATGTTCTTGGTGGATTCGAAACCAGCTCGTTTAAACGCACTGAGATAAAACGCACAATAGATTCTGCTTACTCACAAGTGCAGAATTATAACACCAAATATTATGAGGACGATGACAAGGTCAACATGATAAAACATAAATTAAAAAGAGGTGTATCTAAAAAAGAATTAAGAACACAGCTGACAGAACTCGACCCAAACTTAGTTGAGAATGTAATCAATAGGTTAGAAGAAGAAGCTTCTAATCACCAGTTCTGGACTAAGAATGAAAAGGGAGTTATTAAAATTGTTCATGTATCTTTTAAAAACTTTTTAGAAGAGAATGGTTTCTATAAGTTTTGCCCCGAAGGTTCGAAGAACTATGTCTTTGTTAAGGTTACAAATAATTTAATTGACCACACTTCTGAAAAAGAAATTAAAGATTACATACTAAATTATCTATTAGACTTAGATGATATATCAGTATACAATTATTTTGCTGAGCATACCAGATATTTTAGAGAAGAATTTTTGACTCTACTCTCCTCCATTGATGTATACTTTATTGAAGATTCAAAAAGTACTTCCTATTTATATTATCGTAATGGTGCAGTAGAAATATCATTCAATAATATAAAACAGATAGATTACTTAGACCTTGGTGGTTACGTTTGGAAAGACCATGTTATAGATAGAGACTTTGCTTTGTGTGAAAGTGTAGATTGTGATTATCAAAAGTTTATTCAAAACATTTGTGGTAATTCTACAGAGCGTGTAAACAGTATGCGTTCAACAATTGGATACATGTTACATGGTTGGAAGAACTTAGCTTATTGTCCTGCTGTTATACTAAATGATGAAATGATTTCAGATAATCCAGAGGGTGGTAGTGGTAAAGGATTGTGGGTTAACGGTTTAAGTCACATGAAAAAAGTTGTAGTCATTGACGGTAAGTCATTTAACTTTGAACGTTCGTTTGCTTATCAACTTGTAAGTGCTGACACTCAGGTGCTCACCTTTGATGATGTTAAAAAACATTTTGATTTCGAAAGATTATTTTCTGTAGTAACAGAAGGATTAACATTAGAAAAGAAAAACAAAGATGCAATTAAGATTCCATTTGCTAAATCTCCTAAGATAGTTATAACAACTAACTATGCTATCAAAGGTAAAGGTACGTCGTTTGAACGCCGTAAGTGGGAATTAGAATTAGCTCATCATTATAATAAAGATTACACTCCTCTTGAAGAGTTTGGTAAACTAATGTTTGGTGATTGGAACGATGAAGAGTGGTGTCAGTTTGATAACTATATGATACAATGTTTACAATTGTATTTAGAAAAAGGATTAATCAGAAGCGAGTTTGTAAATCTAAAAATTAGAAAGCTTTCAGCTGAAACTTGTCACGAATTTATTGAATGGTGTGGTGTGATTGGAGATAACCCTATACATGATAAGTTAAAAGTAGGAGGTAAAGTTCCTAAGAATGATTTGTATACTGACTTTGTAGAAGATAACCCAGACTTTGCTCCTAAATCTAAGATGAGTGTGTCTCGTGTTAGGTTTTCTAAATGGTTAGTTGCTTTCTCTCAATACCAATATGGTTGTGCTCCTGAAGAAGGTAGAGACATGCACGCTCGTTGGATTAGGTTCAGACATAAATCAGAGTTAAACGAACAACAAGACTTTCCGTTTTGATAAAACTTAGACCATACCAAAAACAAATTGTAACACAGGCTACAGATATTGTAACCCGTTATGGATTCGTATACTTAGCGATGGAAGTTAGGACGGGTAAAACATTAACGAGCCTCAGTATCTGCCAACGTTTAAACGCAACCAATGTTTTGTTTGTAACAAAGAAGAAAGCCATATCAAGTATTGAGGACGATATGCAAAAACTACAGGCACCGTTTAAACTTACTGTCATAAACTATGAATCATTACATAAGATTACTCATGATTGTATATATGATTATTTAATATTAGATGAAGCTCATACTCTTGGTGCATTTCCAAAACAAAATAAGAGAAGTAAACAAATAAAAAGGTTTATAGATATACATAGTCCAAGAGTTATATTACTTTCTGGTACACCCACGCCTGAATCTTACAGCCAAATGTTTCATCAGGTATCTGGTATTGATGGTAATCCTTTTGGTTATTGTAAAAACTTTTATCAGTTTGCTCGCAACTATGTAGATGTAAAAAAGAAAATCATAAATGGTTTTCCTATTAATGATTATAAAGGTGGAAGAAAAGAGATACTTGATAAGATGAAGAAGTATACCATATCTTACTCACAAAAAGAAGCAGGGTTCAAGGTACAAACTGATGAAGAGATTTTATACGTTGATATATGCGATGATGTTTCGGCTTTGATAAAAAGATTATCTAAAGATAGAGTTATAGAAGGAGAGAATGAAGTTGTACTTGCTGACACTCCTGTAAAACTTATGATTAAAACTCATCAGTTAAGCTCAGGTACAATTAAATTTGAGAGTGGTAACTCTATGGTATTGTGTTACAAGAAAGCTCAGTACATAAGACAAAAGTTTCAAGGAAAAAAGATTGCTATCTTCTACAAATTTAAAGAAGAACTTAACGCATTGAAAGAAGAGTATGGCGATTTGTTATGTGAAACATTAGAAGAGTTTAATAACTCTGCGAAGTGTATAGCCTTACAAATTGTTAGTGGTAGAGAGGGAATTAGTTTGCGTAAAGCAGAAGCATTAGTTTATTACAATATTGATTTCAGTGCTACAAGTTACTGGCAATCAAGAGATAGAATGACAACCAAAGACAGGTTGTATAATAAAATTTACTGGATATTCTCCAGGACAGGGATTGAAAAGCAGATATACAAAGCCGTTGTTAAAAAGAAGGATTACACATTAAATCATTTCAAGAAAGATTTATTAACTTTAGACGATGACGGAACAGCAGATTCAATCAAAGATAATTAAAGAGAAGGAGGGTGAAGGGTACTATGTTATCAAACTAAAGATGACAAATAAAAATGGTATCCCTGACTTAATTGCAATACCTCCTAACTCTGATGTAGAATTTATTGAAGTTAAAAAATCGAATGGGAAAGTTTCTAAACTACAAAAATATAGAATCGATGAACTTGAAAGACATGGGTGTAAAGTTTTCATACGAAAAGGATTATGACTTTGACGAGGATTTTTTAGAGACATTATACAATGCTCCACAAACTTTATCTTTAGTTATAGCTTTATATATAGAAGAACATTTACCTGACTTACCTGTCAATGAATTATCTACACATCTAATGGCTGGCTTAGTATATCATTTTGATGAGCCTGTGCCATTTGTAATAGAAATTACAAGACCAGATGAGTACCTTACCATACTTACTGACTTAGTGTTTATAGATATGGACGAGTACTTAGACTTTATAAATCTCAAATTAAATCTAAAAATCGATGAAAGATTCAGCTATCCAAGACTTGTTACTAACAGCAAGTAAATATTTTAAAATAGATATTCATAATAAATCCAGAAAAGAAGACCACATACAAGCTCGCGCTATTGTTTACAGTATTATGAGAGATTGTTTAAACATGACCTATAAAGATATTGGAAAAGTTTTTAACAAAAACCACGCTACTATTCTTCATGCTACTAATGAACTACCTTACATGATTAAATACACTAAAGGATTGGGTGATAAAAGGCTCGAACTCTTAGAGTTATGGGGCTCTACATACGGTGCTTACACAGTTCTTGAAAGAGCTGAGAAGGTAAAATATTTGCAGGATAAAATATTTTTGCTTAATTTGGAAGCGAAACTATTAACAAAACAATTAAACGAACTTCTTGATGTCTGACTTAGATTGTAAATACACTGTATCTGACATAGATAAAATTGTATCTTATAAAACCTGGTCTGACAGAAAAAAGATTGACACATTGTTACATATAGATTGCACTCAATACGCAAACTTGGGAATGGACAGTACAATAGGGGAGAAAAAAAATGTACGAACCCAATCAAGAATAATTTACCGCGCGATTAAATCAATCGATGAATCCAAAGGAAAACTTTTACTTGATTATATGGATAAATAGTAGATGACACCACCAGTTTCGAAGCATGACCAGCAGTCTATTTCTCACATAAACCATGTGACTAATAGTAGTCATGACCTTGTTAACGACCTCTACGAAAACTTAATGGACCGTGACAACGATTCGGCAAAGCAAACAGCTCAGCATATTTGCAAAGTCATGGCTGAACTAATTCAATCACTAACAGATGATATATGAAAAAAGAAACTGCCCTCGAGCTGAAGACATTTGCTAAAACTATAGCAGAAAGATTTTCTAATAGCTCACGCGCTTGCAACCACAATAACGAAACGTTTCAAGTAGACGAAGTAATACCAACATCTGACCACTCAGCTGTTATAAACTTTAAAAAAAATACAGGTAAAATTGCAGTAGCTTTTGCTTACTACATTACGAAGGGTCGGTCGAGGGGTTGGAAGTATTTCTTCCCAACTGATTCCCATGTGAACGGAATGCAGGCATTCCTTTTTTATAAGTTACAAGCGGAGCGGATAAACTATAGTAAGAATTAATATCCTTGTGTTCTTTTAATTCACCACACTTTTCATAATCTTCAAGCTCAATAAAGTATTCTATTAATACATCAAACACATCGTCATTCATTGTTACAACAGGCTTAGTGGGATTAAAAATAAAAGCTGGGGGGTTCTCTTCATCTTCTATTAATTGTTCGTAAGAAGCTTTCCCAGTTAGTAATTTATAACTGTTCATCATACATGTGTGTTCATCAAAGTATTTCATCGTCTGTTTACTCTTACTCTTTTAGGCCTTCTGTTTCTTGTCTTTCTTCTGTCACCACTTCTTTCTCTTTGTGGTCTTCTTTTTTCTTTTTGTTTTTCTAATTCTTTTATACGTTTCTTTTGTTCAGGAGTAAGCTTTGTTTCAGGAGGAAACATATCTTTAATTATAACTCTTCTAACATCTTTGTAGAATGGAACTAATCCTAAATTACCTAACACCTCTAACAATAATCTATCTTCTATTTCATCCATAGCTTTCTGTCTTGTCTCAGGTTTCTTTGCTGTTTGACTACTAACACCTACCTTTAATAAACGAGACAAAGTATTTATCACGGGTCCATAAGGTCCAGAAAAAGAATCAACAAATATTTCTTCTAAACTTTTCTTTTTCAAATCCTCTACACCAATCTGACTAAATACAATAGAGTGTTTATACTTATCATACTCCTCACCACCTCTTAAACCTTTTAATAAATCTCTGTTTACTGATTCTTCTAAATAGAAATTAATTGGTAGCATAGGTATGTTTCCTAACGACTGTCTTGCAAGAAGAGATATCATTGCTCCAACTATCTGTCTTGCCATTACATCTTCTATGTCTTCGTCCTTATCATCTTTTGCGTCAAACAATTCTTCGTCTAACACACTTGATAACATACTGTAAGCTGTCATATATGCAGACATTCTAAATGTAATACCCGCAAGTAATCCTGCCGCTTCCGCTTTAGATAAATCACCTTTATTAAATAAAGCAAATATTGCATTACGAGCAGTACCAAATTCGAACAAACTAAATCGTGCCATAAAAGAGTTTGCCATTCTATATATTCCCATCTGCATACTATCATCTGTTCTTCTCATGTTTTTTATAATAGCATCAGCTGCATTATTAGAAGTAGCAACAGTTATTACTTCGTTGTCTGCTAAAGCTGTAGCGTTATCACGAGCTTCTTTAAACTCAGGTGATAAGTATTTTGAGGTTCCGTCAGCTATTTCTTGAAAATCTTTTTTAGTAATCTTAACATCTTCACCTGTTAATTCTTTTACTTGAGCTTCAAAATTCTGTGCCCAGTTTCCAAACCATAAAGGACGAGACATTGCTTTATCAGGAAATGTTATTATGTTTGATGCTATTGCATTTACTATTCTACCTGTTAGTTTTAATCCTGAATACTTTAATATCTCTCCGAAGACATTGTTTAAACGACTTGTTGCTGCTCCTGCTTTTGAATCTAAACCACCGTAGTCTGACATCTGAGTATGTTTAGACTCCATTACATCAGGATTGTATAGTTTACTGGTTTGTGATGACCTTAGATTTGTCATAGCATCAAAACCAGCTGTAACATTTTTAGGGTTAGCAACCCAAGTCCCAAAGTTTTTAAAAGCTCTCATTGCCGTAGCAGGATTCTTCGCAATGATACCAAAGTTTGCAATAATCTCAGCCCCCATTCTGTAAACAGAACCAAGAGTTGCTTGATAACCAAGACGCATCATGTTCATCGCGCTTAAGTTTCCACTTGGTGTGTCGGTATAAGTTCCTTTAAGTATAACATCTACTAACTCAGTCTTTGCTTTTTGAATAGCATTGATGGCTTGTTTTGCGTCTTTATTGCCAGTCTTTGCTTCTTCTTTTACTTTGTTTAAAGTTTGGTCAACCTCTCTCAAAGTCTGTGTCATTTCAAAATCCATTATAGTTTCTTGAGCACCACGCATAGCTGAATAACCTGGGTCAAAACTAATAGCCTTAGCACCATTAGTTCTTTCAACTAATGTATTTGATTTAGCACTGTTAACATTATTGTTTACTTTGTCAATTAATTTTTGTACACTCTGGTCTTTTGTTTTAGGGTCTAATACCACACGGTGACTATAATTATTATACAACTCTACAGGAACACCATGTAGATTAGCAGCAATATATTCTGCATCTGAAGCTAAAGAATTATTAACATCATCATAAAGAGCTAAAGCTTTCTTTTCTTTAGCCGTTAAAGAGTTTTCTATTTTAGTTAAACTAATTTCTCCATCTACTTCAAACTCTGTTTTTAATTCATTTAATATTTTTGCGTCTTGTTCGTTTAATATACCATCGTTTTCTATTGCTTCTAAAGTTTTATTTATAAAGTCTATAGCTGATGGAGTCTTAGCGTTCGGTTTGCCGTCAACAAAATTAGACTCATGCTCTCTTTGTAACTGAAGTATTCTAAGTTTATACTTCTTTTTAACTAATGCGTTTCTTGTTATACCTAATCTATTCCCGTCAGTGTTTAATAATTTAGCAGCAGCGTCTATTTTTGTTTGTAATCTTTTTATTCTTGACTTAACTGTTTCTAAAGACCTTGCTAATTTTCCAAATGTATTGTTATAAATAGTCTTACTATTTCTGTTTCCAAAAACATCGTCGATAAAAAATGTAGAGAGACTACGAATTCTTTCTGTTAAGAATCCTCTTTTAGTTTTTAAATCTTTCAGCTTACTATACATATTAGTAACAGCATCCACATACTTATTCATTCTAAACTTTTGTATCAGTGGATTTACTTTATTAAAACTATCAAGTGCATTTAATTTGGTAGCTATGTCTGTAACTGCTTTACCTGCAAAACCATTCTTTATGTTTTCTATAATTTGTTCTAATACTTTTAAGTCCGAATTATCCAGTTGTTTCATTTGTTCTGGAGTCATCTTAAGTATTTGACGAGCATCTTCCTTAGCTCTTTTATCTGGTATATTATTTAGGTCTGCCTCAGTAACTTCCTTTTGTTTTTCAGAAATATTTTTAATAGCAGTGTCCGCATCAAAATCATCAGGTACAGGTTCTGCTTTTATACTATCAATATCTTCATTAATATTTTCCTGTACTGCATTTAATATATCTAATGCTTTAGGTAAAGTCTCTTGAGCTTTCTTAAATGACGGAACTTTTTTACCAGAACCATACTCTTTTGCTAACTCTATAAAAGAATCTAACTGAGCTTCTGGTATTAAAGAAGGGTTAATACTAAATAAAGTTTTTAATGCTGCTTTTAAATCAGCTGGTAGTACACCAGTTTTAGCACCACCTACTTGTTTTTTGGCTTTTTTGGATTGACTCTTTGCGGTGTTTAAACGCTGCACATAATCTTGTTTAGTAAATACATTATCAACAAATGTAAGGAAGCTATCTACTGATTTTTTATTATTAAGATTTACATTCGCAAATCTTTTTGTAATTGCTTTTACTTTAGACTGTGAAATCTTACCAAGGTTTTTTCCAAAGCTACTTATTAAACCAGCTATGTTTTTCATAGACTTTTTATAAGCAGCTGCTGATTCTCTTGCAGCTTTAGCTTGTCTTCTTATCTGGTCTTTTAGTGCAGTTCTTTCATTAACAACAACCTTTTTGTCTTTAGGTTTACCCAGTATCTTTTTAACACTTGGAGCTTTCTTAATTTTAATACCAAGTTTTTCATTTAACTCTCTAACTAATTGATTTCTTTCTGTATCATTAAGTTGTTGATAAAGTTTTGAGTTCTGTAAATACTTTAAAGTATTGTCAAGTATTTTTTTAGGGCTTGTGCTTTCACCTACCTTTCTACCTTTGGTTTTTTTAATTATATCATTGATGATACTCTGTACCCTGTTAGGGTCAGCTTTAACTTCAGGTGTTTTTGGTGCACCTATATATTCGTTGGAAGATATTCCTTGCTTCTGAGCGTCACGATTTATCGCTGAGATGACTTTCTGATAAAGGCTTGACCCTTCTTGCCCTTGCTGAATGGAGCTTTGTCTACCATCTGAAAGAATCTGTTGCCTGCTCTTCTTGTCAATAAATCTTGAGTTGATTGCTTTTTTGTCTGAGACTTCATAAGTAATATTTTTTTCGTCTAATATATCTAACAGCTTTGCCAGTTTTGCATCCTTATCTGCATCACTAAAATCAAAGATGTCCAGCAAAGATAGTAAATTATTTGTTTCCGACAAAGTATACTCATCAATACCAGCTTCTTTCAGAGCTTGGAATGTACCTTCACTATCTGAAACTTTAATTGTAATCTCATTACCGTTATGATTTTCTGCACCTTCTGTCGTATATTCTGCAGCAATAGAAGACTCTTGTACTTCGGGTGCTAACGCAGCAGTTATTGCAGCATATTGTGAAGCTTGTTCTAACGTTGCGTTTTTTAATTTTACAACATTACTTACTTCTCTAACCTTTGTGCCTGCATCATTCACATAACCACCAACTGATTCTTCAACCTCTACTTCGAGACCCATGTCGTTGGCTATCTCTGTAAGTTTTGTTTTATATTCTTGGTATTGTGGAGACTTTCTTAAACCACCTGCTTCAGATGTAGACTCTATAGAAGTCTCAAAGAATGGTGCAACATTAACACTTATTTCCTCTTGCGTTTGCGTCTCGACAGGCTTGTCAACAGTTTGGTTCTGGGTTTCGCCCTCTTGGGTAACGACCCCAGCGGCGTCTCCTTCTCCCACTTCTGGGCTATCTGTGGTAGATTCTTGTACATCCACCTGCGTTGCGCTTGACTCTTGAATGGCATTGGCTCTTTCGTTTATTTGTTGGTCGGTTGGTTCAAGTATACCTTCAGATATTAGCTGGTCTTTAGCTTGTTCTTTAGCTTCTTCATCATCTAAATCTTTTATATTCTTAAACCTATCTACTTCAGCTGCAGTTTTCTTAGCTGCTTCTATTGCTAATTTAAGTAATTCTTTTTGTTTGTTTTTAACCTGCTCATCGGAAGGCTTATCTACACCCTCTTCTTGTAATGCTTGTATAGCTTCTAACTGTGTTACAGAAAAATATTTTTCCAAACCATCAGGTAATTTTACAGTTTCTCCTACATCTGATTCTGCTTCCTTTACAATATTATCAAGCTCTTCATTTATTTGTTTTAATCGTTCTTTGTTTTCTGGAGAATCTGGATTCTCCATATTATCTCTTTCTTGAAGTAGCTCAATATATTTACTTCTTCTTTCTCCTTTTAAGTTATCAGGTGTCTGCTGATTTAGGTTTGCCTCTTGTCTTCTATTGGTATATTTTTCTTGAAGAGCTGTATCATTTTCAATAACAAATTGTGAATCTATTATTTCTTGGTCTGTCATGGTGTCAATTGCAGCTTCAACATCTTGCTTACTCATTAACATTTTAGTACCCTTCTTTGTTAGGTACCCATAGCTTGGAGGTTTAAAAAAGTTTTTACCTTTACCCACCATGTTATTACCTATGTCTGTTAAGCTCATACCACTTACTGCAGCGGGTACTGATAATACAGAAGAAGCTTGTCCTGTTATACCTTCAAATCCAATCTCAGCTACATCCATTTCTTGCCCCGTCACAGCTCTTGCGGTAGCTTCACCACCTGCTCCACCAACCGCCTCAATACCTGCAGCTTTTAAAGCAGCTCTGGCTTTCATTCCTTTTGTTATAGCTTTATCCGCAGCCTTTGCCGCCTTTATAGTGCTACCCCCTATCTTACTTGCAGCACCTCTTGTAAACGCATCTATAGTACCTATAACAAGACCTCTTGCCATAGCCTTGTTTCTTATAGATTGCATGGCAGTAGGGTTGTTTAATATTTTTCTTACACCATCTTTGTCAAATTTAAATCCCGCTTGGTCCACTTCTTCTTTCATAAACTCTGTAAAAGCTAAACCAGTTTCAAGTGTAGCACTTGCTCCTAAGATGGCACCGTTTATACCACCTCCAATTCCACCTGCAAAACCTGCTATAGCACTACCTACTGGCCCACCTATTGCTCCAGCTACTGCACCTGTTCCAGCTCCAACACCAGCTCCTATTGCTCCACCAGCAGCAGCACCTCCAATCACATCAGCATTGACCATTGATGCAACTGACGATACAAATAACTGACCAATAACGGTAGGGTTTTGAGCTACACCAAATATAAAACCTAAGACTCCTCCACCTTCGTTTTCATATATTCTATTGAAGTCTTTCATTTCATCAGACATACCATAGTTGTCCATGTTCTTAACTGCAGCTATATATTTTTCTACATCTCCTTCTGAGGTTTCACTACCCGAAACAAATAATCTACGAGCATCATCAATCGTAGCACCTTGACCCATACCTTGCGCTCCTGCTCTGTACATATCACCAAAGAAATCTGTAACTGTATTTTTACCCAGCATTTCTTCAAGCCAAGTATTCTTCTCGCCAACATCTACGTTAGCACCAAACTTAGTACCGACAGGGTTATCGGGTAAGGGTTGTTGGACAAGTGATTGATTAAGAGAAGCAGGGTTTAAACGGTCTACACTTCTATTTGGTGAACCCAAAGAACCAGCTCCTTGCGGCGAAGGAGTCTCTTCTGCAGGAGTTTGCGTACCCGAATCCACAGGCTGTTGAGGACCCTCTCCAGAAAAATCTTTTTTTTTTAAGGGTGTTAAAAACTCCCCAAACTGTTCTTCGCTTTCAAATACACCTTCTGGCAGCATTTCAAACAAATCTTCAGTCCCCTCATCTTCTATAAATTCTTGAAGTTCTTCAACATCTCTAAAGGTTCCCTCTGGAACCATAGCAAATAAGTCTTCTAATATTTTTAATTGAATCTCATTCATATCTTATAATCCCATTTCTTGTTTGTAATCAGCATAAGTCTTATTAGGGTTTTGCTTTTTCCATTCAGGATAAGTAGTCATAAAGGTTTGACCTCCACCCTTTCTGTTTGCATTAGCATCCTCGTTAAGTTTATTCATAGCCTCAGCAACTGAGTCAGCTAATTGCTCCATGGTTGTATTTCTCTTTGCTCCACCAACATCAACTTTTACTTCTTCCATAGTAATCTCACCTGTATCCTCATCCTTAACTGGTCTCTTATATATTAAACTAATTCTATTATTGTTTCCACTACCTGATACATCTATTTTTAAACCAGTGAAACCTGCGTCTCCAAATGCTTGCTTGTCAGCAGCAGACAAGAACCTATTAATAGTCTGAGTTAATACTTTTTGTATTTCATTATTAGTATTACCCGCTGTAGTTTCATCCATACCACCGCTGGTCTTTAAGTATTCAGCTATTGTTTCTTCTTTACCCTCTATCTCATAAACTTTAGCAGAAGTATTATCAGTAGAAGCCAGTTCAGTCACCTCTTCAAATCCTACATTTCTATCTTTACCTCTATCACCTAATTTTACGTTATCCTCTATCCTTTGTGTAACTTCAGTAGTTGAAAGGTCATATCCTTCTTTATCACCGAACGGACTTAAGACATCATATAGAGCAGCTATATCTTCTTGTAATGAAGTTTGGTCAGCTACATCATCTTTTTCGTCATACGAAGTTCTTACTATTCTTATTGGCTCTCTACCATCAAACTCTACTAATATGATATCATCTGTAATATCTACATTAGTTATGACAGGATTACCATTCTTAATGTTTTGCTCGTTTCTTTGTTGTATCAACTTGTTTAATTGTGATTCAGAAGTTTTAATATCTGGGTTAGTCAATACACGATTTAAATCATTTAGGTATCCGTTGATATTTTCATCCAGATTTTCTTCATTGGTTGTCGTCTGATTAGCTTGCTGACCACCAAGACCTGCGTTATTTTTAACTACCATATCTAACTGAGAATTGATTTGATTCTTAGCTAATCTTATGGCTTCTTCTTTTTGTTTATCGCTTAACTCTATAGTAGGTGGTTCTCCTTCTCCAGTATTTGCTAATATTTTTTTAGGGTCAGCTGCCGCTATCTTTGGGTCATCAGTTAAACTATAACCTAACCCAGCGTTTATTAAATATTCTGCAGCTGCGTTAGCATCTCCTGCCACACCTTGTGCTTGACCAGTTAACCACTCATCAAAACTCATTTTACTACCATCTGCGTTTTCAAAACCTTCACCCTCTACATCATCAAACAATTGTCTAAAGTCTTCAATACTTTTTACATCTTTACCCCCAGATAAAACAGAGTATGAACTAAGAGTTGAACTAACTACTTCAGCTAAATTTTTTGTAACTAAGTTAGCTACATCTTCGTTTAAGTCTCTGGAATTTTCCTGGAAGTTAATTAAGTTTAACATAGTGCCAGGTGATTTGTATGCCTCAGGATTATCAGCACGACTTGGTAATTTAAATTTACCTGGGTTATCAGGGTCTGGTTGCATTTCCACTAATAATAACTGCCCAGTAGCTGGGTCAGTCCAAAGTTTTTTATTTTTAACATTACCAAAACTAAAACCTGTTCCTCTAAAAAACTCTTCAAGGTTAGATGCTTCTCCGTTTTTTATTCTTTCTATACCTTCTTTATATTTCGCATCATAGTTTTTAGCATAGTTACTTAATCTTGAGTAACCATCTTTTTGTTGTTGCATGATAAGCATATAGTCTTTAGGGCTTAATAAACCACGCCTAACTAAATCCATGTTTGCTTGTAAAGTATTTTTTGAAAAGTCTGAACCGTCTATCAAAAGACTATTCATAGATGGAGCTTGAACGTCAGCTATTTCGCTGAGTTTGTTCATCGCTTCATTGGTATCGTCAACTATTTTTTGTTTAGCAGCTGCTCGTTCATCACGGATAGTTTCTAACCCTTTGGTCAAATCTACCGCAACCTGTCCCCAATTTACCGCTTCCTCTCTTCCTGCGTATAAAGAGTACTTATTAGAAGCTGTAGGTTTATTTTTGTTCTCAGCCATATCTCTAATATCCGTATAGTAATTTTTGTAATCCAGCTAAATCAGTAACGGCACCAATACCTGATTGTAGGTCTTGGAATCTTGGGTCATCTCCTGTAAAAAACTCTTTAGCTTTTGTTATATCAATATTACCTTTAGTATTTAATTGTCTTACCTCTCTTGGAGTCAAGTCAAGTTTTCTTAATTTTTCTGCTCTTTGAGCTCGTGTTAATCCTGTTCCTCCCTCTTCTACTGTCTTACCTAAATCGTCACTTGTACCTAAACCTGATTCTAATTTAGTACCAGCTCTATCAGCTTTAGATGTACCAAACAATGGAACTAATGCAGCAGCTGAAGACGCTGCTTGTGCAGCACCTTGTATACCACCTGCTATTTGTTGTGAATAATCACTTCCATAATCTCTTGCTATTTGTGCTTGGTCTGCAGCAGCTCCTACTTCCATATCAATAAGTTGTTGGTTTAACTTATCTTTTGCTTCCACTTTCATCTTTTGATTTTGATACAACGCATCTTGCATGCCTGTACGAACCACTTCATTAGCTTGTGCGGAAGCTTGTTGTAATCCTCCTACACCTGCTGCTAAATTTCTTGCATCTCCCTGCTGTAATGCAGATAATGCTTGAGCTGCAACTTGCTGATTCTGTTTAAACTGATTATCAAAAGCATCAATAGGAACATTTAATGTTTCGTAAAAATTCTTTTCTGCTCTTTGTTTTGCTTTTTGCATAAGAGCTTTCTGCTCTCTTTGTGCTTTCTTTTGGTCACGCTTAGCTTTCGCTGCATTAGCAAAGCTAACACCTGAACCTACTGCAGATAAACCAACTCCTATTGCCGCTACTATTCCTGACATAATTTTAAAACTTTATTTATTACTTTTTTAGGCAGCTCTTTATAGCTTACCGCATATATTTCTTTTTCAGCTTCCTCTACTGTTTTTGCTTTAGTATTATATACACAAGCCCACTTAGTGTCTTTGTGAATATAAAATATTCTTTGCGTTCCTACAACAGTTTGCACAGTATAAGGTGCTTCTATTGTCACAATACTTCCTTCATCATTTAAAAATGAAACTTTGCCTTCGAGTAAAAAAGATGGATGGTCTTGTTTATGTATAAACGAAACACACACATGTCCCTGCGGCATAAAAATTTCTCTGGTATATAAACCACCAGCAAAATGATGTTTCAAAGGATATCTTTCTTTCATTAAATCCTCTTGGGGTTTCCCAAGGTCATGAGTAGCCGCTTCATCTAAAACAGATATTTGTTCACGAAAGGCAGCTATCTTATCCCACAAAATACCTTTGTTATAGTGAACAGCATTTAATATATCTTCTGGTTTATACTCTTGTGTTACCAAAGATTCTTGCATGTTGTTATACTATTTGTCACAAAGATAATAAATTTCTATGGAAAACTTTTCATCACACTACTACCTACCGAGAACAACTCAACTTCGGTAACATCATTGTTCGATAAAGTAAACTCCATATAATACCCTCTCATACCATACGATTCCGCTACAGTGTTATTGGTGAATAAAATAAAATCTCCAAGAACAGGACCAACTGGAGCTGGTGGCCCCACAGGTATTGTTTCGTTTACCGTAATTGTATTATTGTTTCTGTCTATTCCCGTTATTGTTCCCGCTACTACTGGTGTACCTCCTTGTACTAAAGTATATATTACAGCCCCTATACTAACAATGTTTCCAATAGGTTGTGCTAATGTTACTACTCTTGCGGTTACTGGACCTGTAGGAGCAATACTAACTGCACCTAATCCGTTTGCATAACGTAAAGTGAAATCCGTCACACCTTCAAGATGTCTAACATAAGCAAACCATTCTCCTTCTTTTTGTTCAAAATGTATTTCATCTACATCACCCTGACTTAAATCAGTTAATAAGTTAGTACAGTCCCATGCTGCATTACTTTCAAATGAAAGAGTTTTAAATAACTTAATTGATAAAGTGGGCTCTGGATTAAATACACTGGTTATAGTAGAAGGAGCAAGCGTTCCTGATACATTATAATATTCATTACGATTAGTATTAGTGTTATGTCTGTATAGGTTTCCGTTTTTAAACGTATACAAATAAGCATTCATACCTATTATAAATTCAGGTAAGAAAGAATAGAACGAAGGCCAACCGTCATTCTCTGGTTTATATGTTAAAGTATATTGTTGTAAAGCCATATTGTTTTAATGTTATACTGATATACATGTTTGGTTATTACATTCTGCTCGTGATGTTATAGTGTTCTGAGTATCCACTTGCATAATTCTAAATGTTCCTGTTTGTGTATTAGTGCTTGTTGCTGCATAAGCATACCAACCAGCTGTTAAACTACTTCCTGAAATTACATCACCTATTTGCACACCTGCAAAAGCGTTATTACTGTTAACTCCTCTTTCGCTTCCAATTAAGTAATTATTATTACAGAATACATTACATGCGTTTCCAAGTGCACTTATAAAGAAAGTGACTGATGGTGGTGTACATGTACCTAATAATACTGCACCGTTTAAACCGATTGTCATATAAGTGTTGGTTCCACCATTTGTACTTAGGTAATAAATACCAGCTGGTAAAAGTGAATTACCAGCAGCATCAAGATAAACTATATCTCCGTTTGCAGGAGCAGCACCTGAGCCATTATGATAATATGTTTGTCCCTTTGCAGGAGCAGGGCCTCCATCACATATTGGACTTATAGAACTTTGAAGAGTAGAAGCATTGAATGATGTGAAACCTCCTGTGTTTGTACAAGTACCTGAAGTAACAACTACTCCGTTTCTAATGCCAATTGCAGTAGTACTATTTATTATAACATATCTTAATGCAGATGTATCGTTAAGATAAGTAGCTCCATTTGCATCAGTAAAAACAAAATTACCCACTTCTGGTATTGAATTACTATCTTGTGTAAAAGGACTTGTATTACCTGTAGCATTTCGTGCATAAAAATATAGTGTAGTATTTGTTGTACAATCGGTTGTGTTTTGTAATGCAGAACCACTAAACCCTGGTAGTTCTACTGGGCACAAAAGTTCCCAGTCAAAAACAGTACCACCTAAAGGAGCAAAAACTTCTACTTCTATTGTAGTAACAGTAGGGTCCGTCTTTGGAACTATCATAGTAAATACAGGTGAAGGGTCTGTAGATGTGTCAGTTGCACAACCAACTTGATTAGTTGTTATTGTTACTTGTCGAGTGCCGCCTGAAAGCACATAAGAATTGTTTACTAAATTATATTCATCTATATTATTATATGTACCACATGTACTAAAATTATCATTCCCTACATACGTTGGTGTATGAGCTTGAGCAGGTTGTTGGTTAACACCTGCATAATCTACTGCATTAGAATTACAATCTACTAATACAACACCATTGTGATTATTTTTAGCGGTCATTCGATTAACAGGTACATTGTTATATGTGGCCACCATACCATCAGGTATAGCTGCGTTCATTTTAGAATATATATATACAGCCCCTGTGTTTGAACCTACATCTATTACTGCATTAAAATATCCTGCTTGGTTAAAATTAGCTTGGACTCCTGAACCACAAGGTACGGCACAAGAGTTACAAGATTGTGCATTCAAAAGAACACCATTAACTTGCTGTCTTACTATTCCATTTTGAGAATAGTATCCATCAGCAGACAATGTAGTTAGAGCTACATCATCATATATAGAAGTTGCATTCGCAAAATTTAAACCATCAAAATAATATACATTATAACTTGCAGCCATATTAACAACTTGTTTTTTCTATTACCATTCCTAAATTATTGACCCTAATATACTCATTTCCTGTTATTTTATAATAACCAGCTTGTAGATTATTAATACCATTACCTGGTGCATTACCTGCACATTGTGCATCTTCATAAACCAAATCATATAATTGTAATCCTGAAGCAGGTGTTCCAGAACTATAAAATTCTTGAGTCAACGGTTGTTGACAAGCAATAGCCGCTGAGGTTTGTCTTGTACTTGCATTGAATTTGAAACACGGTACAGTGCAATCACAACAAGCTTCAGTTGCTGACACATTAGAATAACATAAACTTTGTGCAGCTGTAAATCTAAAGTCATATACTAAGTATAAATACTGATTACCCGTTGGCAACGAAAATGTTGGTGAGGTAACAGTCGCTTCTTGTATAGTTGTATTAGCAGGATTTGATACTTGTCCATTTGGTATTGTAGTGGCTTGACTCAATATAGATGACACGCCAGATAAGTCGTTTGCATATAATGTATTACTTGATAAATATTTGAAATTATCATTTGGATATTTCCAATCATAATCATCCGTTGACATTTTGTGAACGCGCATGTTTAAACTTGCTCCATTATATGGATATACTCCTACAGAGCGCACACCTGTTTGACTTTGAAAAGAGCTAAATAAATTTGGATTAGAACCCATAGTTATTTGGTCGGTATCTATTGGACTTATCGTTTGTGAATCAGACCATCCGTATTCTACATGAATTAATGAACCGCTATCAATACTTGAATTTATTACACATTTAAACACTGTTATATTTAATGGAGTAACACAATTAGGTGATACTGTAAAACTTGCAGTTTGATTATTCTGAGGCGTAACAGTTATAGTGGCAGTAGTAGGTGTGTTTAAAGTTTTAGATACAGTCAAAGAACCTCCTGAAGATACAGACCCTGAACTTGTAATTACACCATTCCAATTTACATCGACCACTACAGCTCCTGAGCTTACCCCATAAACAACTGTAAAGTCACCTATAACAGTTCCAAAATCTATGGTGTAGGTTATCGCTGCTGAAGCATTAGTAGTATTAAATTGTGAACCACATTCATAAATTACTTCAGGCTGAGGTACCTTTTTATCATTTGTAGATAATACATACTCGTCCATATACGGGTCATATCCTCCTAATTTTTGAGTTCCTAAAGCTTGTTGGAATGTATCTCTAAACCATGAGCGCATACCTTTATCAGATATAACTTCTAACTGGTCGCTTGTAGAATTACCTACTAATCTTATAACACCTACTCTTTTAGTGTCAGCAAAATAATAACTGTCTCCATACACAGCAAAACTTTCTGGGTTAAAACTAATACCGTATTCTTCTGTTCTGGCAATTTGAGTTCCTAATATTGTAGGTGAACTAACAATAGCACCTCCACCTGTTGAGTCGCTTATTAAATTTTTTGATGCAAGTACATAACTAATTTTATCTTCTTGTAGTGTTAGTATATCTGTTTCTCTTGCATATAATTTTTGTATTGGACCGAAGCTGGTTTCTAATTCTTTAAAATTTGCAAGACCTAAGTTAAATTCGTTTAGATTATTAACTCCTGCATTACTACTAAACACTCCACTATAAGTTAAATCTGCAAACCTATGAGCTTCTTTAAAATCTTGTTCAGATACAGCTAATACTCTTTGTCCCATTGTTAAAGCTCTACCAGCTAAATCATCTTTAATTTTAAAACTTTCTACACCATTAGCAAACGTATAACAATCTATAAATGGTAAGGTTACTATCGCTGGCTGTGATGTTGTTTGGTCTTGGTCATTAGTGTCTCCCCCTGACATGTGTAAGTAATTACCAGTGGCATCTCTTACAACTGGATAAGATTCTGAAGCGTCATAAAAAATATCTGGACTTGCATCTACTGGTTCTGTTTCAAACACAATCATAGTATTTGCTCTTGTAACAATTATCTCACAACTTACAGATACATTTCTTCTTCTTGATACAGGCCATACACCAGCGCATCCTTGTTTTTTAGTTTTAAATGCAAGACCTAATTTAGAATTTACATCACCAGGTGTGTCTTGAAGAAACTGAAAAAATACAGAGTCATCCCCCATAGCTGCGCCGCTGTTGTCGGTACATGTCACAAAATTAATCCCGCTTGAATAATTTCCGTATGCAGTTTTATAAATAGCTTCTATGTTTCCATCTGCTTGTATTTTCCCTGGAGAAGCATTAGCTGGGTTTATTTGGTCACCAACCCACCAACTTCTAAAGTCTGGATAATCGCTGGTAGAAAATAAAGTTTGCTCCCACTTCCATTCAAAACCTTCACACGCTGAACCTCTTGCGCCTCTTTTAACTCTCATCTTCACTTCAATAGTTGAGCCTGCAGGAATATCATAATTAGTTGTTACATTAGTAGCTGAGTCTGTTGTAAACAAAGGATATATTACACCATGTCTACATGTCCCGTCATTACCTGTACCTGTTACTTTTTTTGTACCATTGTCTATTACTGCATCATCTGGAATATTAACATTAAAACCAGAAGGTTTTATTTCCATATACAATCCAGGTAATTGATTTGTACCTGTCCCCATACCTTGTGCATTAGCTAAAAAGTCTCTTGCTTGTGCTTCTACATTTAAAACTTTGGCTTTTACCACCTCTGTTATAGGACCACCAACATCAGTTTTTACTATTAAAGTATCACCTGTTTTAACTTTGTTTTGGTTATCACCTTCAAGTTTAAAATATGTAACTTGTGAAGTTTGAACAGTATAATAGAAATTAGAAAATATAGTTTCATAATTACCCTTACTTGGCTTTACTACAAACTTATATCTTTGCGCCCAAGATGGAGCATAGTTTTCTACGGTAGCTTTAATACTATTAAGAGTTATACTGTTTGCAGTTGGAATACTAATAGTGTTGAAGTTAGAAGTTAAAACTGTAGAAGCTCTACCATACTCATCTAAGTAAACAATACCCGTAGCAAAATCTCTATTACTGTGTAATGAACCTGCGTCTGCCACAGATGTAAATACTACATCAGCAGAGCTAACTCTAAAGTACTCATATAAATCTGTCTGATTTACAACTGGTGGGCCAGCTGACCCCGCACTTACATATTTCATTGCAATTACCTGTAGACCTATTATACTACTACCTGGTGTAGTAGATATAGGCCAACCTTGTAGTGCGGTTGAACTTGTCACCCCGCTTAATTGTTTTGTAAAAGTACATATCTGAGAAGGGACTTGTAGGTCAGTGTTAAACCTATCAGTTAAAGAACCTCCTTGAGATGACGTTGCTAATGGTTGAAAGTTTACACCCTCTTGTGTTCCTATTGCATTTTGAAAATCAGGACCAATAGCAAAATCATAAACATTAGCATAATCTTGAGTCAAAATAATTTGTAGTTCAAATGTAACAGTTCCGTTAGTAAATAAATTGTTATCTAAAAAACATTGTTCTGCTGTTGTTCCACCTATTGATGAATGTTCTATTTGTATACTAAAGTTAACAGATGAGCCTTGTTTCAGCTGTGATGCAATTGAAGATAAATCTATATTTACTTTTGCATTAGTGGCTGTAACTGTATTGTTGGGGTCAATTGTATAGTTTACTCCATTAACAATATTAACAGAATCAATAGAGGTAAAATCAACATTTTCAGTAAACAACTCAGTGCTATAATTCATTGCAATCTTTTGGTTATTTTCATTGGTAATGTTATAACCATCTGTGTAGTTTCCATAGATAAGTCTATTACCCATTATAGTCAGAGCTTGTGCTTTTCTCGGAACATTATCATATAGCCTCCCTAACTCATCAGTTCCTAATACAGAGTATATTTTACTATTGTTAAATTGAAAAGTGTGAATAGAATTATCAGCCCAGCCATTTTCTAACTTGTTAAATCTTTCTACTACATATACATTATTAGCATTGGTATCCTTAAATAGTAAATCAACTTCTTTAACTCTTTCGCTACCAGTACTAAAAGAAACATTAACAGCGTTAAATCTGTTACTCATTCCTTCGTTATTGTAATTTTTTACGCTAAATTTAAAAGGACCAGTTGCAAAAGCTGGATTACTAAAAAGAGATATTGCACTATACTCGTTGTTAGAATATCTATATCTATATGCAAAACAAAGAAATCTATCTTCAATATAATTTTCTGAACCAGGTAGTGTCAACCCTACAAAAGTAGGAGCTGGTAAAGGAATGTCAGCTGTAGGTGTTGTTCCAGGTATGAACTCATACCCAGGTGGTTTTACTATAACAAGTATATCTTCTTCTACTATTTGGTCTACACCAGCTACTGGAAAATCATACGAATGAGTTACATTTATTTTTCTGGGTTCATTTTTATTGTCAGTAAAAAACAATAAGTCTTCTATTTTCTGCACACCTGTTATTAAAAACTCTGGGTCAAAAGCTAATACGTTAAATGTAATTACATGATATCTTAATGTATCATCATTAGTATTGTAAGATGCTATTAAATCAAGTTTTGTTCCATTACCTGAATAGTTATTATCATGAACAAACCAGTATAGAGTTTCATTAGCACTATCTTCATAGGCACCTATACATACTGCGGTGGGAGAAACAGGTACACCGTTAAAACCTAACGTTGTAAGCTGTGTGTTTCCTCTACTGTTTTCTACTGCACCAATTTCTGTGGTTTCTGTAGAACCGAGTCTTACGTTCATTGCATCAACGTATTCTCCTGGTGGAAGAAGTCTCTCATCCACGGACTTATTCATTCGTCCTTTAATAAAATTCGTGGTTACTATTGGCATACTACTTTATCCATTTATCCTGACCTCTTAAGTTCATTAAGAGACGACCAGGATGTATATTACTTAATCTTATTTTTGCATTTCTTAATAGAGAAGATTTATCTTTTCTTGCTCTATTAACAATGAATTCTTGTACTCCTAATCTGCTATTTAAAATGGCGTATTTAATATATGCGTAGATATATTCTTCAAATAATTTATTTACACTAACTCGCGCATCATTTCCACCTTCCATTCCATCAGATACATATTCTAATACAACAGATGCGTCACCACCTAACGAGCTAAAATTAATTACCCCTCCTCTTTTATCTATAGTAAATGTAGGATTTACATTAGCAGTCTCAGTGTTTAAACCAAACCTTGCACCAACAGAATAATCAAAATACCAGCAACCATCAACACATGTTCCTTCACAATTATGAAACATACTATTACTGTTTAAATAAATACCCACTCTACCTCTGCTTAAATCTACTTGTGAATCCTGTGGGCTTAAAGCATTACCGTCTTGGTCAAACAATATTCGGTCTTGATTATCTTGAAGATATGCTGAACTCCAATTAGTTTGTATATTTTCGCTCATTGGATACAATACTCCATTTCTAAATTGAGATATTCTTACCCAGTTAACATAATCAGATGGTAAAATAAATCTTGAGTTATTACCTACATCTAATTGTAATATTTTTATTTCTTTCATTGCATCGTAATTCAATTCTTGAATACCACGCTTAGCATGAAATAATATTTGAAACCTGTTAATATTGTTAATCAATTCATGATTACCTTGATACATCAACATAAAATTATTTACTATATCCTGTAAAGAAATATATTGATATGACCCCCAGTTAGCATCTTCAGGAGAGTTACCGTTGTTAGTGTAATATTGATATTGATTTATGTATGTCATCTTAGCTTGTTTCTTGTGTATCTGTTAATTCTTCTGTTTGTCCAAACTTATATACCGCATCTTCTCTGATTTCAATACCTATGTATTGACAAATCTTTGCCACTAAATTTGGCTCATCTGATGCAGGTAACTCGAAACTTTGATAATCTGCTGCAGCTGGATTAAATATAGGGTCTTGTCCAGATGTAGTTAAATAAGTCCAGTTAGGAGCTACAGGATATCTAATATACTGAGCTTGTATTGCTCCTCCTTGTATTATGGTATTAGGATATACTGATATATTATTACCTAAAACACCAGGAGTTACATTAGAGCTTGCCCCACCTAAAACATACGCAGGGTATTGTGTAGTTGGGTAAGTTAAATTAGAACTTGTTAAATAAAATAATTTATTTTGATTAACTCTTTCAACTTCAGTTATATTGTATTGGTCATAAACACTGTATGTTTCACCTTGAATAAATATGTTTGCACTAATAACTAAAGTTGTATCATTAGTTATTTCTGTTATATAAGCAAATGTATTATCAGTAGTATTAGTTATTACATCACCTACTACAACAGAAGAAGTAAAAGTTTGGTTTGCATCTATAAGTTGGTTTACACCAGCACCAGTTGTTGTACCTGCTACCTTTAAAGTAGGGTAATAAAATATTTTATTTACTAAATAATAATCAGCTGGTAAATTGTAGAGGTTGTTTAAACCAGGGTTAGGTTGAGCTAAATATGCTGTTGCTGAAAAAGTATCTATAACTTCTTCTAAGTTTTTTATTACATCTGCATAACCCGTTCCTGAAGTTCTTGCATTCTCTCTATTAATCCAGTTATTATATTGATAAAAGTAATCTTCAAATATATCCATTTGAGCTTGTAAACAATACAAGTTAAAATCTTGTGGAGAGATATAACCATAATTATTTTTATTAGCTATAGCCAAAACTGTATTTCGTACGGAGTTAATCATAAGATAATCTTTCTACAAATATAAGTAAAAAAAAAAGAGGCTTAATTGTTTAAGCCCCTTTCATAACTGATAGTTAGTGATTACTATGCAGACCACTCTTCTTCTATCTGAGCAATAGCTGTAACAGCATACTTAGGCTCAAGTACATAGAAAGGTCGTGTCCACGCAGTAGATAGTGCATCTTCCATAGCATCAACGATACTATTTAATTGCTCTTTAGTTTTAGCTGCATCACTTGCTGTAGTAGCAGTGATTTTTACACCTAACACCTCAGAAGCTCCAGTTGCACCATGGCCTTTTACATTGTAAAGAATTTTTACTTCTGTATCAGCCCCAACTTCAACTCCTAATATACTTTGTAAAGGAATTAAATGGCTTGCATCACTTAAACTAATTTTGAAATACTTCAACATAGTTAAAAAATTTAAGGGTTAAACAATACCACAAATATACAAAACCTTATTTATCTTTTTTAAGTCTTTTAGATAACAACTTATATGTCTCTACACCATCATCACTTTGAAAATATGATGCTACAATATAGTAATGGTCTTCACCAAAAGGTACAGATAATAATTTGTTTTTGTTTTTAGGAAGATTAAAAAACACATCTTTACCATTGTTCTTTAAAATCAACCAAGTGTTATTAAAAAACTGTACTACATCACCATATAAATTTAACATAGGGTCATTTACAGTCTCTAAGAAATCTTCAGGATTACCTTTTGCATATAACAGTACGTCTCTTTTTAATTCAGAAGTTGTCAGTCTATCTGCTGCTCCTCCCATTAAAACTCTACTTACTGTAATTAACTCGTCTCCACTAAGACCTTTTGCAAGTATTTGTGCATCTAATCCCATTTCAACAAAAGCTAATTGTTCTGCAGCATCTTTCTCGTTATTTATTTCTTCAAACACTTTTCCATTTGATGGATGGTGATATAAAAACTTTTGAAGAGCTTGATTAGCTCTTGGTACAGACAACATACCGTCCTCAAACATTATAGGTTCTAATACTGCATTTCCATCTTGTTCGTCTTCAAATGGAGACTTTTGATTTCTTGCATAACGAAGAGGTCTATTGACTCCTTTCTCTTCATCAAACCATAATAGTGGGGACCTGTTAGTGTGTCTTGAAGCTAACATATAAGTTAGCGGTATTTGCCTCATTAATAATCTATAGGCTTTATCGGAATATTTATCTTTTACTTTTTTCATTGTATTTAAATTTAATTTGATTAATAAAAATATAAGGGGAGGAGTAACCCTCCCCTAATATTGGTTTACTTCTTATTAGTTTTGGAATAAGAAGAAGTTGTTTGCACCTAATACACAAACTGCTCTTTCAGATAAGAAATTAACTTCCATTGCATCTAAAGAAGAAGTTCTCGCACCACCAGCAGAACCAGTAATCCAAGTTTTATATCTTCTGTCTTCAGCTTCTGAAGCTCTATATCTTACATGTAAGAATGGTCTCTTAGCGTTTTTACCAAGTATTTGGTCATAAACTGAAGTAGAACCAGCTGGAACTAATAGTCCATTGATACCACCTGCTACTAATCCACCTCTCATAGTTGGGTCATTTAGGTATTTCCAGTCAGACTTATAAAAGTCATAACCTCTTCTAAATCCAGAGAATCCTAAGTTAAGTGCCATCTCTTCATCATTGTCAAATAGACCGTAAGACGTACCACCTGCTCCATAAGAGTTTTGTACAGCTAACATGTCATCAATGTCAAATGAAAAGTTTCTATTTACGAAAAGAACGTTCTCTTCGATTGCACCTTGCTTGTCTAATCTTTGAATGATAGAGTCAAAGTCCGCTAATGTTGTTGGGTTACCACCACCATAAACGTTTCCTCTTGCTCCTACTTCAAAGAATACACCTTTAGAACCACTTAATCCAGCAACAGAGTTACCAGCACCAGATGCTTGTAGGTAATCACCTGCACCAGAAGCTGCTTCTGCTGGAACTGCTTCAACTAAAGCTGTTTCCATGTAGTCTTCAAATCTTAGTCTTGTGTCGTGCTCAGACTTTAGATACCATAAGTATCCGCTTACTCCGTCTTCTCCACTTACTTCAACCCAACCAATTTGAGCCATATCAGAACCTGATACAGAATACTTATCCTTAAGGATAATTGGTTTGTTGTCGAAGAAGAAATCGTCAGCTTCTAATGAGCCTTCCATTCCTGCAGTTCCTTTTGCAAATTCAGAACCATAAATGAAAACATCACATGCTATTGCATTCGCCATTGCTTGTCCAGCTGCTTCATAATAAGCTACTGTAAAAGTATTTGGGTTTGCATTAGTTGGTCCAGCTGTTACAATCGCTTTGTTTTGTAACGATGAACCTGGAGTGTTGTCTGAAATCATTACAGTTTGACCTACTCTAATAACGTTCTTAGCATCTCTCGCCGTGTTAGGGTTAGCTAACGCTGGGTTGAAGTTAGTAATGTTATTTGGAATTGTCCAAACTGCACCTGCGTCTGTACCTGCAGCTGCTGCTGAAGTACATCCTTTGTATTTAATATGTAGCCTTCCTTGCTCCGCCCATTTAATAAGGTCAGAGTTAGATGGCATCTCTGCTCCTACCATTCGTAGGAACGAGCTAATGCTTCTATTACCATATCTTTCAAATTCTTTCTCGTAAGTATCTGGTAGATACTGATTCAAGAAATCAAAATCTTTGATATAATTCGTTTCAACAGGCACCTGTTGAGCCGATGGTTGTAAGTCGAAGCCTGGGCTTGGGTTTACTGGCATAATCGTATAATTTTAATTTGTTAAACTTTTTTAATACTTCTAATTTTGAGCCCTCTACCACTTGAAGTATCGCCTACTGCTTTTATTTTCAAACTATTTTTCGTGCTAAGTTGCGGGGCTCTACGAACATCCATATTGATATTCTTAGACTTTTTTGCTACATCATCTACTGTTGCAGCAACACCCTGCTCATAAAAGAACTGTGCAAACTTTTCTGGATTCATTGCTATTGACATAGCTTTATGATATCCTTTGGCATCTTTCATAAGTCCATTCTCATCATTATATTTTGAGATGAAATTATTAAAATCCATTTGCTTGTTCTTCAATTCCTCAGCAGTACCTGGTTTATAGAGAATTGATTTATCGTCACCAACGCTAAATTCAAAACCTTTGAACTCATCGCTAAACACATTATTAGTGCGTTCCTCAAAATTCTTTCTCATAAGCTGTACGCTTTCCTTCTGCGTGTTAGATTGCTCTAACATTGTCTTGTAAGCATTAAGATTGTTTTCTTGTTCATCAGATAATCCACCCCCACTTGACTCAAGAGGAACTTTATATTTATCTTTCTGTTCTTTAAAAAACTTTCTCGCTTTAGCAAGTTCTCTTTTTTTAGCTAATTTCTTTTTCTTAATATCACGCTCTTCATCTTCTTCACTATCGTATCCGAATTTGTCGTCCATAATATCTTGAATATCTATAGCATCAAGACCTTCTTCTTGAACACTAATGTAATCAGCTAAAACAGAATCTTCGTCCATGTCATCGTAATTCTTTTGCAATTTGTAAAAGTCTTCGATACCACGGCCTGTTTCTTTCTTATAATCAAAATATAACTTAACATCTTCAGGTAAATCAGGATTTGATTCTTTTGTTTCAAATAATTCTTCAACTGAGTTGATGTCTTTATTATATCTGTCTTTAATAAAATTAAGAACATTTTCGTCACTTAACTCTGACGAGGGAGTTTTATCTTCAACAGGTGGAGTCTCCTCTACCTTTGTTTCCTTTTCTGCTGCTGATGCTTCTACCTTTTCAGGTTTCTCATCAACTGGTTCGTTACCTTGTTGAGCATCATGCTTTTGTAACAATTGCTCTTCTATTTCGGCTTTTGATTTTTGAGTGTTGCCTTCCACTGCTTTTACTTGTATTTTCATTAGATTAAATTTTTAACAAAATTAAACAATAATTTTAAACCTTTTTTAGGCGTTATTTAGGTGGTTATAAAGGTCTTGTCCCAACCTTTCACCTATTTCTTTATCTGATTTATAATGCACTCTTGCTACTATTCTACTGTTAGAAACATGTGCTGCTACATCTGTAAATTCTTTTTTCATTTCAGGATACATGTCTGATAAAACCAAAGCTATCAGTTTGCTTTGAGCAGAATGTCCTGATGGAAATGCAGGTGTTTGTGCACTACTCATCTTGTGATACAATAAATCAATACCAAATTTTTTTGCTAATTCATTTGGCCTTGGTCTATCGTGATAATTTTTTATACGCAGTATTACAGGTTTAGATTTAGCTATTAAAGTATTTACTAAATCAGAAGGATATTTTCTTTTTCTGTTTACGAAGAGTTGTTTAAACGCTGCTTGAATATTATCATATTTGTCAGCATAAGGAACATCCATCTTCTGAACTTGTAATGATTTTATTTCATTTAAAGTTTTCATACTCCTTTCAGACGGGTATTTTATATGCTTGTATTTAGTGATGTTAAAGTCATCAAACATAAAAACTTATTTAGGTCCAAACTCTGCTAAATCAAAACCATCCAAAGAATCTTCGTTTGATTCAAATTTTACTGCTGGTAGATTTCTTTTTCTTTGTTCAATAAGTTTTGATTGTTGAGTGTTGGCTTGGCTAATTCTATCTGCTTTACCTTTTTCTCTTGCCTTTTCTCTGTCGTCTATTTGAGATTGCTCTATACCTTTAAGTTGCATATTGTAAGCAAACTCAGTTTCCATTAGTTGCGATTTTAACATAGCTTCATTCTTCATCTTCTCTATTTCCATTGCAATCTCAGCTTGTTTGATTTGCATTTTAGATTGAGTTTCTAATTGAATTCTTTGCTGTTCTTGTTGAGCAGCCATCATCGCTTGTTGTTGTGCCATTTCAGCCTGAGCAGCTTGCTGCATTTGCGCTTGCTGCTGTTCCATTTGAGCTTTCTTTTTACGTTTAGTTTTTAGTAATTGATTAGCTAATTTAAGATTATGTATCTCTCTAATATCTAAAGCATCTTCTAAATTAATGTCTTGTTTAGATAAAGCCATTTGTATATTAGCTTCTAACATAGCTCTTTCTTCTTCATCAGGAGCTAACTCTAAAAATATACCAAAACTATAAAGGTATAAGTTTTTAATATCTTGAAGTAAGTTTAAATTATACTTACCTATCTGCATAGCAAACTGGTTTTTAAACTCAGAGTATTCTAAAACATCAGCTGTTCTTAACACTATACCTTCTGCTAATCTTCTTGTTATATATAGACTTGCGTTTAATATATGTCTTGTAGCTGTATTAGAATTTAAAGCTGCTAATTTTTGAACACCAACTAATGCGTCTGGATTAGGAGTAGAACCATCACGAGCTTCATTTAAACCTGTTACAGTTCTTATCATATCTAAGTAATGATTGTAATTAGCAATAAGCATTTGCATTTTTGCTCCACCACTATTAGAAGTTAATTGAGTTATAGGAACTTTAGCGTTATTGAATTCACCATCTTGAGTGAAACTTCTACCAACTACACTACCAGTTTGAAAATAAAGTCTTAGCGCGTCTTCAGGATTATAAGCATTACCTGTACCTAAATCAACTTCATTAAGTCCGTCAGCATCTATAAAAACACCATCTGGTACCATCCTTGATATTACTTGTTGTAACTTTAAATGAGTTACTTGAATTAAATCAGCAAAAGGAATCATTCTTCTAACTAAAGATTCATACATTCCTTTATATAATCTTGGAGCACAAGCTACATAATTAGGTAAAGCGTTTTGACTTGCAGCTTTTGGTCTAACCATATTTTCTGCAAGTTCCCATTTTAATAAAATGTTTGTACCCATTACCATTATTCCATCATACCATACTTCAATTTTTTTAGTAACCTTTTTAAACTTTCCTTCAGCCATCATTTCTTCAGGTGGGTTGAAACTATCATCTTTCTCAACCACTTTGAATGTGCCATCAGACATTTCTTTTTTCTTATAAACAAAAGTATGAGTGGTCTTGTAGTTAAAATAAAGTAAAGTACAAGTATCTCTATAGAATAAAGAGTTCTCATAGTACTGTGCATTGTTATAATAATTATACCAAGATTGACTATATTTAGCAATCTCCTCCATGTCTTCGTTAGTAATATCAGGATTTATTTTTACAAGCTCAGCCATAGGTATGGTCTTTAGCTCACCCCAATAAAAACAATCTTTAAAATAAGGGTCTTCAGTATAACTATATACTACATTAGCAGGGTCAACATAATTAAGTTCTATACCTTGTCCTGGTAAAAACTGATGTTTAGTCATACCAACACCTATAGTCATTATATCATAATCAACTCTTTTACGAATATCTTTATAATGGTTTTGATTTAATACAGTATCAATAGCTTCTTCTGCTGCAATTTCTACAGCAGGTTTATATTTCATTTGCATGTACAATTCCAGTTCTTCATCGTTTTCTGGAAGTTCTTCTTCGTTTGTTTGAAAAACATTTAAATCAAAATCTTCTTCGATTTGTTGAAAGAGTGGTCGAGCAACCATTTCTCCTTCTATCTTTTTTTGGAATGAATCTCTTTTTTCTGCAGACATTGCGTCTTCTGCAAACGCATTAATTTTAAACAACCTATCGTTTAAACCATTTACAACTATGTCTACAAATTTAGGAATAATAGGAACAGGTGTCCAGTCTAAGTTTAAATAAGACAAATCTCCATCAATAGCTATTTCGTTTTTATACTTCTGAACTGATTGTTCACCACGAGCATATAAACGTAATCTATTAAACTCTCCCCATTGATTTAAATATCTACAGGAACCATTATCTTTTCTAAACCACTCGTATTGAATAGCCTGTCCTACTTGCAGTCCGTACTCTAAAGTATCCTTTTGAGCATCAGAAGCAAACTCATCTGGAAACGCAGCTGCTTTTAAGTTAATTTCTACTTGTTTCATTTATTAATAATTCGACTAACTTTTTCGCTGTTGTTATATCTTGCAAAGTTAATGCTAATTTTTGTTTTTTCTTTAGTCGGTGTATATAAGTGTTTTTGATTAGCCATTATAGCTAAACCAGAACTTATTGAGGCATCAAACTTAGTTCTATTACTTATATCAAACTTAGCCCAATCCTCTAATGTTCTTTGAAAATACATGTCACCCATGTCACCCTCAATCCTATGCACGCCTTCTGAATCAATTCCTATATATTTTTCAATATAAGATTCTATTGCAGACGCGTGTGATTGTTTAACGTCCTCTGATGTATTTGGTATACCTCCTAACTCTCTTTCTGTTTTAGAAAGTTTATTAAAAGTTTTATCAGGTCTGTTTAAACAAAACCCTCTATACCCTCTATTTTTAAAATGGTAAAGGAGTCGAGGTTTATTATTTTCACATAATATAGGCATGCCATAAAAAACACATGCCATTAATACTTCCTCAAAAAATATTTCTGCTGTTTGTGGTCGGGCTATGTATTCTAAAAAGAAATGGTTACTTGGTATTTCCTCCATACTAAATTTTGTCAAACCATGTAAAGAACCATTTGAACCTTTACCTACCACGACGCCAGATATATCATAAGAGTCGCAACCAAATGTACCTAAATGTTCGTTACCAGGAAGGAATCTTCCATTCTTTCTAATAACATTATTTTGAAGTGAGCGTTTAGGTATGTAAGTTACAAAAAATCTTCCTCTTTTGTTTGGAGTCCAAACTACCTTAGTGTCTTTTATTCCATTCTCCCAACTAAATGAACCTTGAGTTATAAAATGTTCTTTTATAATACCATCATTATAGTCTATTTGCTGATATATCTTTGTTAGATTAAATATAGATTGTTTACTTTCATCTCTAAAAGCATGTGATTCTGAACGAGGAAACTGACGGTAATATTCATTTAAAGCATCAGGGTCATGTTTTAAAGAAACAACTTCGTTTTCCCAATAGTTAACTGCTCCTTGATATATGTATTCATTATCAATACCTACCACTTCTTGCTTAGGATTTTCTAATACAGGCATTCCATATCTGTCAATAAACCCCTCCATATTCCATTCCATTGGAACAAACAAAGAATAAAGTCCACTTTTTGTTTGACCATTTGCATTTCTAACTTCGCAGTTAGAATCATTGTATAAGTTTTTAAAATTTCTACCACCTTTATCTAATGCGTTTGAAGTAGAACCCATCATACATTTACCAATAACCTTACTCCCTAATCTCAAACATGTTTTAGTGACACGCCAATTGTTTAAAATATTTTCTGGTTTCTCCCACTTACCACTTTCATCATGTATTAGTAGCTGTAATTTTTCTCCATCATAACTATTATCAGAAGTATTTTTCCAATCTATTGTTGTATCTAATCCCTCTAATACTTCTTCTTCTACATTAAACATATTTTTTTTAGTAATCTTAGAAGCAGGAACACGATAAGCTAATTCTGTTTTTGGTTTATCCATACCATCTTGTATAGGTTTAAAAAAGAAAGGATAGTTGTTAGAAATAGGAACTATTTTATCTGTAAACATTTTTTTCGCATCACTACCTGTTTTAGATAATATACCTATTCTGGCATTTTTAGTAATAGTACCAGTATTTACTCCTTCACAAGAACTCATAAAAGAAAAACCTGAACGCCTAATTTTTAAATAACACATTCCAAAACTTCTTTTATCTGCTTTACATGCTTCCCAGAATAAATAAAATATTCTATTAGCTTCTCTAAAATCTGGATGACCTACATCTATTTTAGTCCACTGTAAATACATATAATGAGTACCTGTGATATATGTAGGCACACCATTATTCATAAACCAAAAACCTTGTTCTCTTCTATTAAACTCTTCTTCTATATAATCTATCCATTGATTTTTAAAATTAGAAGGAGCTTCATGCCATTGAAATATAGTAGATATTCTTTTTAATACTGTAGGTATTTCTTTTACTTCCCAGTACTGTTCATCTTTTTTTTCAGAGCGTTTAAACACTGTATTGGGTGCAGCGGGTAATGCTATTCTTAAACCAGATACATGAATGATTTCACCAATAGTACCATCTTTTGATATAACAACTATATCATATTTTTCATTATACCCATACATCCATGTTCTTGCCTTATTTTTACGAGACAATATATTAGAAGGAACTAAACCCTTACATAAATCATAAATGTTATTTTGAGTTCCTTTCTGCAAAGCCTTTAGGTAAATTATTGGTTTTTATTTCTCTTCCATCCAGTTTATCTCTCTCTTCATCTATTCTTTTTAAAATTTCAAAAGCATCAAATATGGCAAGCTTTTTGGTAGCAGCTGCATTCTTTAATCTATCAGCTGCTAATTCATCATCGGGGTCTGGCTTAATAATCTTTTCTTTTGCCACATCTATTAATTCTTTAACTGCTTTTTCACCAGCATTTATAATTTCTAATTTAATTGCTTTTGTGTCCATTCTTTAAAGTTATATTACTTGTATACATACGATAAAGCTTTTCATCGTCTATATTAAATTCATATTCACTATTAGGTTGAAATGATATTCTATCACCAGGATAAATATTTAGTTTCTCTAATTGTTTGTTGCCATATTTAAGTATACCCCACAATGGTTCTTCTTCTTCTGAAACATCTATGTATTTTTTTTCAATAGGTATAGGTTTTACAAAACAATACTTGTCATGACTATGCCACTTATTATCTTGTTTATACATGTAAAATTGAAAGTCATCGACTAAAAATAAATCATCAATCAACCAACTTCTTCCACTTTTTTGCCTACCATAAATATCGTTATAATATTTAAATACATTATGATGTACTACAAGAGTATCTCCCTTTTTAATATTTCCATTATAATTTATAGGTGTATTTATTACTATAGCGAATCGAGTTGAAACTGTATGGTCCTCTTCTGATGTACTGGTGAAAAACTTTTTATCACCATAATATTTTATATTATCGTAACGCCTATCATTATAAGGTTTTACTATAAAACAAAAAGGTGATTGCATTAAAAATGAATATTAAATTCTAAAGATATAGGTAAGGTGTTTTTAAATTCTTTCCAAAGCAAGACTTCGTCTCCTTTTATTATCCAAATTTTATAAGAATCGTGAGCGTGGTCATGTTGAATTAAATGTATTTGGTATTTACCACCTAACACATCTTGACCTGTTATATAGTGCATAGCTCCAGACTTATAGTCTGCTCCTATGGAAATCTTTCTTATGTCCATTTAATTTAATTTAAAAAGTTGGGCCTACATCTAATACTCTGTATAGAATATTAAAGTATGCCGTACCATTACCTGTAGATACAGTTTGATTAATTGCCGCTTCCATTACTAAACCAGCGTTTACAGGGGTGTTATAAAAAGTTCCCAGTGTACTACCTAAATGTAAGACAGTGTCTGTCGCCATGTTAAACCCTGGATAGCTACCACCAACTGGTATTACAGTAATTCCAGTTGCAGAACCATCTATAAGTATATTGGAGGGTAAATTAAAATTATAAGCTACACTCCCTGCGTCCATGTAAAACATTATCTCTAATATGTTTATTATTTTATTTGCTCCTGGAGCAGGAACTAAAGTTACTGGAGTTGATGGAAGTGCTAATAATGAAGCTGAATTAACAACAGTGTGTTGAGTCCTAATATCTGATGTAATAATAGATTGTATTTGACTAAGCGTTGCTGTTTTAGTTTTTAACTCATTTTCTGCATCAGTTAATACTAAATAGTCTGCTGAATCTATATTCGTTCCGATATTCGGATACGCACTGGTGTTACTTATTTTCGCCATTTTCTACTGGTGTTTCTGGGTCTTTAACTTCTCCAGTTCTTAAATCAATTACAGCGTTTTCACCGTATTCTTTAATTAATTCTTTTTCTAAATCACTAAACTGTTCTTGAATTGCATCAACTGCTGGAACAGTGTTGAATAAATTAATTACAATATCAGCGATTTTAATTTTAGCTTGTAAAAACCTTTGATTTAAATCCTGAACTTTTTTTAATTCTTCGTCTTTTAATTGTTTGTTTGCCATTATATTAAATTTAATTTGTTAAACATTATACAAATATAGGTATTTTATTTTTGATTATGGTGGAGAAACAGGTGTCCCAATGACAGTGCCTATGTCACCACTTGCTACATCTATAACATTCTGTATATTGGTGTTTACTACATCAATAACATCTTCACTATATCCTGAATCATAAGTTATGACTAAGCGAATAGGGTAAGTGGTATTTTTGAATCTTACTCCTGAATATACCGTGTTATTTAATGGAGGTGATGAGCCATTATAATCATAAGTACTATTAATAAGAGCTACATTTAAATAACCATTAGAGTTCATATCAGTTACACCAGCATTATTAACAGTAAACTGATTAGGTGTTGAGCTGCTGGTACTCCATGCAGCAATAGAACTTTGAGAATAGGCTGAAGAAAAATCTAAATCATTATAGTTAGAAGTACTCATTGTTGTTGTACTACCATTTCCTCCCCATGCTGAAGATTTAACAATAAAAGCTCCACTTGTAGACGCTGAATAACCATATATTTGTAGTGTAGCCGCAGTTATAGTTCCTGGAACAGATGATACGTCAAAAAATAAAAACGTCCTATATATACTTCCAGAAAAACCACTTCTACCCGAGGAATAACTTGTCCTAAATGCTTGTGTTTGACTTGATGCGCTGGTAAAAGTATTAGCTTGAGTACCAGTACTTGCATTTCTTATAGCAGAAACCCAGTTGTTTAATCCAATATTAAATTGAAAGTTTCCTACTCTTCCTTGTAAACCTGCGGTGACATTTGTTGTTGGCATAATTAATACTGTTTTTGTGGAAGATAATAAACGTTTTTAACATAATAATTATTTTCAGGTGGAGTTATATCAACATGCTCGTAAGCAACATCTTCAATACCAAAGCTATTTGCAGCTTCAGTTTTACCATTCCACCATGTTGCAACACCACCTTCTTTTACTAAACTTGGTAAGTGTCCTCCAAAAGACTCTACATCTACATCACCATAGGTGTCATAAAATACACCATCATATTCTGATAACTCTGAAAGCTTATCTATCCAAGAGCCTTCAATAATTGTTACATTGCTTTTTCCTGCAGCCCATTGCTTTGCTTTTTCTATAATCTGTGGATGATTTTCAACGATAGTATGTGAAGCTGGATTGTTTTGTTGAATGTAGTTTGCACTTATACCCATACCAAAACCAATCTCTAATATATCCCCTCCATTGCTACATACATAATCTGCATGTTTTTTCATAAGGCTATCTTCCCAATCCATCATAACCTGCTGCTCTTCATTAGCCTCATCTATGAAGTAAATTTTATTTTCTTCAAATATTAATGTGTTATCAATATAGTTCATACTTAGTTATTTTGTACCCAAGTATTATCAGGGCAAAAGTAAATGTTATTAGTGTCAACTGCATAAGCCACTACCCTTGCATAAGAGTTTGTAGCTGAAGGCGTTGTAGCTGTTAGAGTACCCGCAGTAGAGTGAATATATAATGGAGAACCTATAGTAAATCCATGTGATGCTTTTGTAAACACACCCTGTAATAACATACCATTACTTGAACTTGTTCCAGTTGCTACACCTAACATTTTTTTGCTATTTGAACTGGTATTAGCCACAGCACTCCAAGTTGTATTTGAATTTAAACAATAAACTAATCCCGCAGTTACAGATGAAGTACCTAATTTAATTATATTACCATTTGCAAGTCCCGTACTTGAGCCACTATGGTCATACAGAATATGGGTATCATTCCCCATGTTAACAGTTCCAGTAGTAGGAAAAAAGACATCTTGAGATTGTAAATGAATTTCTGAGTCTAATAGTTTTATATTGGTAGCAGCCATTACATTCAGAAGTACTTTCTCAACTGCGTCATTTTCATCAGCATCACCCAATGTAAAAGTAGTACCACTCAGCTTTATAACTGAATTAACAAGACCACCATCCATATATATATCACCACCTCCTACACTTAAATCACCACTCATAGATAATGTATTAGAAGATGAGTCATATGTAAATCCACTATCAGAAGTTAAAGCTGAAGTAGTATTCCAAAAAGCAACTCTGGTGCTTGAACCTGTACCAGTTACAGTACCTGTATTGGTTGTATAACCTGAACCATTAGTCAGCTGATTATTGTTTGTTATTTCATTGTTTATAGTTACAGTATTACCAGTACGAGCAGTGTTCATGTTTGTGCCCCCCGTAACAGTTAGTGTCTCTCCATTATCGATTTGTGCTGTACCACCATTGTCGGCAGTAACATTCCAACTTGACATTGTACCAGAACCTGTACCAGCACCAATTAAACTTCTTACTTCTGCGCCTGTAACTCCACTTGCTAATGTTGGAGTTCCTCCTCCACTAAAAATTCCTGGCTCCGCAAAAGTTGTATAACCTTCTCCATTAGTCAGCTGATTATTATTAGTAATATCATTTGTTATAGTAACAGTAGCACCGCTACGGGATGTTGTGATGTTAGTACCACCCGCTATATCTACACTTTCTGCGTTTGAAATTGTTTCGCTGCCTCCACTATCTGCTGTAAGAGTCCAGCTTGACATAGAGCCAGAACCAGTTCCTGCCCCTATTAAGCTTCTTATCTCAGCTCCTGTTACACCACTTGCTAATGTAGGTGTGCCGCCTCCAGAAAATATCCCTGGTTCTGCAAAACTTGTATATCCAGGACCATTTGTTAATTGGTTTAAGTTGGTAATATCATTGGTTATAGTAACAGTACCTGCGCTTTCTGCTGTACTTATATTTGTTCCTCCTGCAATTGTTGCTGTATTACCATTGCTTATTGTTGTAGTGCCTGAGTCTCCAGCTAATGTCCAACTTGACATACTACCTGAGCCTGTTCCTGCACCAATCAAACTTCTTACTTCTGCGCCTGTAATGCCTGTGTTTAAACTTGGTGAACTACCGTTCGATAAAATAGCTGGTGTTCCAGTGTCGTTTACAACTCCTAAATTAGTTCTTGCATCAGCTGCATTTGAAGCTCCAGTACCTCCATTGGTCACAGCTAAATCTGTTCCACTCCAATCACCATTATTAATGCTTAAAGTTCCACCTAATGTTAAGTCTCCACTGTTTGTTACTGTACCACTTAATGTTACCCCGTTAACACTTCCAGTTCCAGTCACTGATGTAACTGTTCCAGTGGTTGAGCTTGTACCAGCACCAATTAGACTTCTTATCTCAGCTCCTGTTACACCACTTGCTAAAGTTGGCGTACCTCCTCCAGAAAATATTCCTGGTTCTGCGAAAGTTGTATAACCTTCTCCGTTAGTTAACTGATTGTTGTTTGTTATTGTATTGGAAATAGTTAGAGTACCACCACTTGTTGTAGATGTAAGCTCTGTTTGTATACCTGCTCCTTGTGCAAAAGTTACAGTTTCTCCGTTAGTTACTGTACTTGTTTCTGTACCATTACCCTCTTTAAGAATCCACGAAGACATAGAACCAGAACCTGTTCCAGCTCCTATATCACTTCTTACTTGAGCCGCAGTTCTTGTTTTAATTACTCCACTATCACTTGTTAAAAATACTGATGCAGCAGTGCTTAAAGCACTTAAAACAGACAATTTGGTTCCATTAGCTGTAAATTCAGCTATTTCAGCTCCAGCTGCTACAGTTGATAATTTATCAGCTGCTGAACTATATATACCTGTATTAGAATCTTGAGCTCCAGTACCACTTCTTTTTCCAAAGTTTAAACCTGGTGCAGTTAACGAACCTGGTGTAATTTGTAAGTTTGATTCATTTGAAGTTGCAGAGCCTTCAAATTCAACAACGCTTATTCCTCCATCATTTTGTATAGTTACAGGATGACTTGTAGAATCTTTAATAAATGTACCACTATTTGATTCAAATATCCTTGAATTTGTTAAAGCTGTTGATGAACTAAACACTGCTAATCTACCCGCTGTACCTGAGCCAGTAATTGTTCCACTACCAGTACCAGCTCCTATTAAACTTCTTACTTCTGCGCCTGTGATATTAGTGTTTAAACTTGGCGCAGAGCCGTTAGATAAAATCGCTGGGGTTCCTGTATCATTAACAACACCTAAATTAGTTCTTGCTGCAGAAGCCGTAGACGCACCAGTACCTCCGTTAACTACCGCTAAATCTGTTCCAGACCAATCATCATTATTTATAGATAAAGTCCCTCCTAATGTAAGTGTAACTGCAGTAGTACCAGAGTCGCTTAAAGTAATTCCGTTTACATTACCAGTTCCAGTTACTGATGTAACTGTTCCACTACCAGTTCCTGCTCCAATATCACTTCTGACCTGAGCTCCAGTTCTAAAATCTACATTACCTGATGAATCTCTAACCAAGAATTGGTCAGTATCAGTACCAGCATTTACTATTGAGGGAATTATATATGCACCAGCTGAGGTAATTAATTGTGTACCACCTCCAGTACCTGTAGAAGGCTTTATATATAATCCTTCTTTAAAAAGTAATTTACCATCTGCAAGAACAGAAAGTGTAGCTTCTGTACCTGTAAGGATAAAAGCATTACCACTACCATAAGAAGCAGTGTCACTATGAACATATTTTAATGTGCCTATTTGAGACTGAGAGGCGTGGTCACTAAATGTTATTTCGGCTCCTTGCCCATTATCAGTGTTGTATAACCTTAATAAAGGGTCTGTTGTAGACCCTTGTATGGTTATCTGATTATCGTGGGATGAGTCCGCTAAAAATCGAATCGGCATATTAAATTAAATTTAAGACCCCTTCGTAATCAATATTCTTATATCGCCTGCCGTTGGTGCTGTTGTAAAATCTACAGTAACTTGGTCTGTAGTGTTTCTCGTCACATCTGCATAAACAGTATCATAAGAACTGTTGTCATACAGTTGAACCATTACATCTCTGGTTCCCAAGTTGTGAGTAACTGCTATTGAAGTTGCACCTCCAATAGAAGCTGAATATTGTTCGTTAGACGCAATACATGTGCTAACTGCAGTACAGAAATCAGAAACCTGAGATGCTGTAATGTCAATTGTGTTTTCAGACATTGCTGTAACAAAGCCTTTAGAATCAACAGTTGCACTTAATGATTTGCTTGCGCCACCATAAGCACCTGCAGAAACTCCTGAATCATCTATTGTAACCCATCCATTTGCTGTAACTCCAAAGTTATCACTATCAAATCCAGCTACACCTTTTTGTGTGCCTCCATCTGTTGTACCTGCACCAGCTATATTTTGGTCGGCTATTACAACTGTATAATCTGATAATGATGGTGTTGAGCTCGCAGAGATTGCTGAGTTAGCAAATATTAAATCTCCAACCTCTAATGTTTCAGTAAAGAATGTACCTGGTGTTGTAACAACATAGAAGTCACCCTGGTCTAAAGCTACGTTACTTCCTCCAGTTAATGCTGGAGAGTTTGAAGCTGCATTATATCCACCTTGGAAAGTACCAACTCCAGCTGCTATACTTTGAACTTGTGCTAAGTTAACACCATCTGTACCAGCTGTACCAGTTTTTACATCAAGTAATTTGTTGTTTCCAAAATCAACATCTGCTTCTGCATCACCCCATTGGTCTAAGTGTACATTTTGGTATAATATTTTTTCATTTGCACTTCCATCTACACCTACTAAGAAATCTGCAGCAGGGTCAATAGTTGTAACAGTTGATAGCTCAGCTAAATCAAGAGTTACAGTTACTGTACCTCCAGATTCTCCTGTGTCAATACCTGTAGAACCAGCTATAGTTGCTGTGTTTCCGTTTGAAATTGTAGAAGAACCGCTGTCTCCTGCTAAAGTCCAAGAACTCATTGAGCCTGTACCACCAGTATAAGCAACGGTTACTGTACCACTACCATTGTTTGTAGTAGATATGTTTGAACCAGCTGCTATAGTTATAGTACCTGAATTAGAAATTGTAGAATTACTACCAGTTGAAGCTGCTAATGTTATGCTGTTAAAAGGTAAACTGTTTGTCAGTGTCATTCCTGATGCTGTAGTTGCAGAAGAAATTCCTGTACCACCTGCAATGTCAACTACAGTTCCGTTAGAAACGGTTAAGTTAGTACCTGAATCACCTTGTAAAGTCCATGATGTCATTGTTCCTGCTCCACCATCTGATGCTGCAGTAATTCTACCTTTGCCATCAACTGTAATGTTTGCAGAAGTGTATGAGCCTGCAGTAACTGCTGTGTCAACTAAATCAATAGTTACCGTATCTGTATTTCCAGCTACTGTAGAAATATTATTAGTTGTTCCAGCTATTGTAGCTGTGTTTCCACTTGATATAGTTTGGTTTGCGCCACTATCACCAGCCAACGTCCATGAACCATAGTTATCAGAAGTTGGTAACGTATATGTTTCAAGAGCTTGACCTGTAACATGACCTGTTGAATCAACACTTACATTAGCTGAAAGAGCTGTAAATGTACCTCCGCTTGATAGAGTAGATGATGGTGTTGTATTCGTTTGTGACTGCGTATCATGACTAATAGTTAAAGTGTCTGTGGCACTGGCTACTGTAGTAATTTTTGTACCACCAGCAAATGTTGCAGTATCAGTTGAATTAATAGTTTGGGAACCAGTGTCTCCAGCAAGAACCCAATTAGCATATCCACTTGCAGTTGCTGTAATAGTTACTCCACCAGAACCATTACCAGCTGCAGTTATACCTGAGCCAGCTATTATTGAAAGAGTACCACCGTTTGAAATTGTTGAATTACTACCTGTAGACCCAGCTAAAGTAAAAGAACTCATTGTTCCAGCTCCTATATCTGAAAGAATTTCTGATTTAGTTCGTCTTTCTATAAGTCCTGATGTGGAAACTAATATACCGTCATAGGCGTTATTAGCATCTGCGTTTATTGTTGCGGTTACTGTACCGTCTATATTAAGTGCGTTTAAAAATCTTATTGCCATTTTTTTTTACTTTATTAATTAAATATTGCAACACCAGTAAAAGCACTTGTAAAATCTAATTGTACTGAACTTGTGTTTATATATGTTACTTTACATTCTATTTCTTCAGTTGGGTTAGCTTGTGTTCCTAAACTAACTGATACTGAAGGAAATTTATTTAAGCCATGATTTACAACGTATGAGCTTGCTCCTGTTAAAAGTGTGCTTACCTCATTCTTGTCTCCACTGCTTCCTACATATTGTAGCAAAGATATAAAATAATCTTTTTTATCTGTTAAGCCCCCATTGCCTGAAATGTAAGTTAAATTGATATCATAAAACCCTGCATTCTTTAGAGCAGAACTATTCCATTTATATATAGCCCAGTTAGTTATATCATCAGCTTGAGTGATTAAAACATCAGAACCTGTAAGAGGTGAGTTATACCAAGTTGATACATCGATAGCTAATCCTCCTTGATTTTCAGCATACGCACTCAAAACAAATGTAGTGATGCCGCTAAAAGGTACGGTGAATGCTCCACCTGTAGCAAATGTTATAGACTCGGCTGGCCTTGGTACAGAGGTAGGGTTTATCATGTCATACTTATATCTAAATAATTGTGACTCGGCTGCAGTTTTATTTATAAAAGCTGCAACATCTCCTGCTGTAAAATTTTTAGTTTGCCAATTATTCTGTGAATCAGAACCAATCCACTTATCTGCAGCAACAATATCTGTATCTTTAACGTATGTAGCAATTCTTGCCATTTAATTACTTTTTTATAGATTTACCTTTTTCGTACGACCTTCCACCAAAATAAGCAGCAGTAATGGTTATAAGAAGCATTTTTAAAAGTTCTTTCCACTCATCGTCAACTGCAAAGTTAATAAATCCTGAGTCAATAAATATAAGCACTACTGTAGACACAAATAAAAAAATTAACGTTAAAGGCCTTACTGATTTAGATAATTTATTATCTGAAGCCATATCTGCCTTCCATCTATCAGTTACATTTTTTTGTTGTTCTGCTTCAGCATTAATAAATATCTGAGTCATTTCTTTTTCAAAAGCTGCTTTCTCATCTTTTGTTCTAACAAATTTATCTACTACTGAGGTTAATTGGTTTGCTACACTACCTGCAGCTCCACCAAATATTTTAGCTAATACTTCTTTCATATTATCATGTATTTAGTTTTACCTTTTTCTTTATATGCCTTCAAGCATCTGTTTCTATTTTCTTGTTTATCTACATAAGATACATGAACCCATGCTGGATTTTTATCATCACCAAACTCCCATATAAGCTGGTCAAAATCTAAATTTTCTTTTATATACATAAACATTTCTGCATTTGTTTTATGTCCGTAAACATCATCTAAATCCATTGCCTGACCTTTACAATGCTGGCTGGAACTACTTCCTCCAATAGCCTGATTTAATTTAGGAGACCTGAAGAAAGAAGTTATTTTTATTGGACCACCAACATAACTTCTTAATGGCTGAAATACCATATCGGCTATAGACATCATTGCCGATATATGTTCATCATTAGGTTTGTTTTCTATTCCTTTTCTTTTAGCGGTATTAGAAAATATAGCTTCATTATATGTAATATTTTTAGATATTCTATCCATTATAATCTAATGTTTAAACCTACACTACTATTATAAATTTCTGAGTCCCAAAACTTAGTGTATTCTCCTTCAACAAATATTCCAAGTGTTTTTGAAATTTTCCATCCAACTATCAACCCACCTTGATAATCACTCCACTGTTCACCATCTGACTGGTTGTTGTGGCCCCCGAGCCCCCAGCTATTACGGTGTAAGTAACTGAAGTCGACATTACCCTTAAAATATTTATGATATGGTAGAATCCAATTAGCATAAGTATGCAGCCAGAATTTTGACTTGTAATGATAGAAATCAAAACCGACAATAGGCGCGTACTCTGCAAATGCGTCAAGCTGTGCCCATTGCTCCTGATTATAACGATTCATAAGTTGTCCAAATATTAAATCTCTAAACTGTCTATCTGTATAAGCCACTATTTCTCCATCGGGGTCAGTCCAATACCAATCAAACATTTCATTACCGTTTTGGTCAGTTGATGAGTAATACCAATCATCATATCCGTATTCGAAACCCAAGCTGTACCAAGGGTTTAAAGCATCACCATTTTCATCAGTTTCATTTAACCATAGTTCTACGGGATTATATCCAAAAGCTTTTTGATGAGTTCGAGCAATAACTCCAGCTGATATACTAAATTTTTTACCTATAGGTAATCTATATCTAACTTCTGCACTTTGATATTTAAAATCAATATTACCTACTTCTCTTTGTTCAATCTTTACTATATGATTTTTACCAGTGTGTCTTAAAAAATACCTTGAATTATTAAACACATCTGACCTTTGTCTTTCTTGCTCCCAGTGTAATAGATATTCAAATCCTTTTACTGCCGCAGTTGGTGCTGACAAAGCTTTTATATTTTCTGTACCATCATAATAATTTCTACCCTTTATTTCATAATCAAATCTTGCGAGCTTACGCACACCAAAACCTACTCTATAATCAAACGGATGATAGATGGTTTCATCTATAACCTGTGGTATAGCGTATAAATTATCAGGGTTTGTTCTTATAAAATAATCAGGATAAGGAGTTTCATAAGCATTACCTATATCTCCAGCTACATAAACAGTAGCGTATTTAAAAACATCTTTATATAGTTTATCTACAAACTTTTTAAATTTGTATTTACGAACTATCTTATTTTCAAATGATGGGTCAGTATCAATAACTTGTGCATTAAGCGTAAAGCTTATTAATATAAATATAAGGGCTATAAGTTTTTTCATATTTAAAATTTACTTTCTATAATTTTATCTATTTCTTTTTCTATCATCTCGACAGTATTTTCTGGCAATTTTAAAGAGATACCACTCTCCACTCTCAGTACTTCATCACCATTGTGATAAAGTATAATAGTTGGAAGGTATTTGATTTTTTCATCATCAAATACTTCTTTCTTTTCAATTATATTAAAAGTATGAGTATTGTGCTGTTTAAACGGCTTCAATGAAATCTCTGAAGCTTTTGTGAAAGGTGCGCTAAATTGTACTACTGATATTTCCTCTTTGAAGTCCTGAGAAAAAATCAACATAGGAAATAACATTAATACTACGCATAGTCTCATTTTTTTCTACTTATTTCGTAGAGTCGTTCATCCATTTTAGCTAAAGACTCTTTGATTTCGTTAACATCATCTTTAATGTTTGTAACATCAGATTGAATATTGTCTATGGTGCTACGCACCAATTCGTCCTTATATTTGAATTCAATGGCGTTTACCTCTGGTTTGGGTAATTCCATTGCTGTTTGAATTTGAGCTTGTAGAGTGTAGTACATTCCAACGAGCGATGCAAAACCTATAGCCATTGCTACCATTTCTTTTAACGATAAAGTAAATTTACTTTCAGGCGATAAGTTTTTGTCTGAGCTCATTATTTTACATATATATAATTAAATACTACGTTATCTCCCGCTGTGTTTGTTTGTGTATAATATTCCATTTGATTTTATTTTTTAAGCAATTTAGCAATTCCCAGTCCAGCAGCGCCAAGAACAGCAAGTTTACCTAATCCTGCGCCTACACCAATATTTAAACCTTTTTCACCTGGTCTTGTTTTAAGCAATTTAGGTTTTCTGTATTTACCTAATATACCTTTTCGTTTTGGTTTAGACACTTTTTCAATAATCGCTTGCTTTCTGCTTATTGCTTTCTTTTTTCTTTTGATATCTTTATTAACTCTTTTTTTAGAAACTAATCCATCTTTTGCCATTTGTTTAGCATTAGATATCATTTGTTCTTTTCTTGCTATAGCCTTTTTCTTTCTGGCTACAGTTTTCTTTGCAGTTAGTTTTGGTTTTCCTACTCTCGGTACTTTTATTCCTTTATAGTCACCAGGTCTTCCACCTCTATTACTTCCTTTTAGATATCTATTTCTATCTAATGAAGACATTGAGTCAACTTCTTTTTTTGTGTACTTAGATTTACCATCATACCCTTTAACTTTCTTTTTAGATAACGCAGGTTTTTGAACTCTTCCAACCGCCTTTAGTTTTTCTTTATCTACTTTAGGTTTTTGTCTTTTACCTTTTAATCCTTTTATGCCTTGAGCTATACCGACAGCACTTCCTACTAAACCTAATATACCTGCTGCCTTACCCATTCCTGAACTTCCTGTTCCATCGCTTCCAGGAGCCATGTCTGGAGAAACATTAGTGGCTTTTGGTTTTTTCATTGACATCATTGGTTTCATGGACAACTTTGGTCTCATGCTTCTTCTATTACTTTTGTGTAGTTTGCTCATAATTAATAAGTTTTACCAGATTCCTATACAGTTATTATCGGCTACGTCAGTTGTTCCAGTTGCAAATAATTGAGTTATTTGTAAAGGAAGATACTCGCCTACTGGAAAAGAAGTAAATGTTACTATGCTTCCAGCTACAGTTTTTACTTTCACATCTACTCTTAATGTAGAAGCATCATTAGAGCCTACATATAATAAACACCCTTCAGAACTATCAATTCTTTGAGAACCATTTGGACCTCCCATAAAGATTAAGTAAACATCATTGGGTGCGTTTTTAAATATGTCTGCACTAAGACTAAGAATAGTTGTACTGTCTACAGCAGTTACTGTAGCAGCAAAACCTGTTGCGGTATTATACACTATATCCCCAACACTCACATTAGTAAAGTCAGCTGCAATTGCAACTAATTTACCTGCCGAGTCTGCGGAGTTAGGTCCAGTAAGGTTTGGTAATCCAGGGACTGGAATTGGAATTGTGTCACTGGCTATCACTTCAACTGCTAATCCAGTATTGACGGTTATTTTTGGGTATGCCATTTTTTTTATTTTGAGGGTTAAAAATCTCTTTACTTTTTATAAGGAAATACACGGTTTAAAGTGTCTTTCCTTTGACCACAACCGCAATCGTTTATTCCTGCAGCTTTGGTTACTTTTGTGACTACATTTTTTATACCAGTAGCCGTGGTAAATTTTTCTATAGTATCACCGAGTCCTCGGGATTTTTCGTTTAATTTCATTCTATTTGCTTTTACAAACACATTGTGCCACTGGGCACTCGTTTACATTTACTATCATTTTAGAAAGAAGCCAATTCCATTTGCATAATAATTTACACCACATTTTTGAAATCCACATTCCAACTTTTACTAATAATTTTCCCATTACTTATTGATTTTTAATTTACTAAGGTCTTTAGGTAATCTATCTATTTTTCTCGGAACATATGGTATTTCTATAAACGTAGGCATTGCCTTAAGCTCCTCAGGTTTTTTTACCTCAACCTTAATTGTTTCTTTTTTTGTTACTTCTTTTTTTGGTTCTTCTTTTTTAGGAACAACCTTTTTTTTACTTTTTGCCATAGATTAAATTTTATTTTCTTTTACAGCCAAAGTTATTAGCGTAATTAGCCATTTCAACAACTTCTTTAGAATACTTTTTTGTACTCTTCATAACTGCTGATGCTGCACTACACGCATCTTTGAAACCGTTTCTTTTAGCCCACTTTGTGAACTTGCCACGATTTTGTTTTTTTATTTGTGGAAAAGCCATACTACTTTCTAATTAAACCTCCTAAATGTGACTTAACACTTTTAGGATAATGTTTTTCATATTTCATAGAGTGGTCTCCACCATACGCATGTCCATATATTTTTTTAGACATTGCTTTAGATTCGTCTCTTCTATCTTTTAAAGATTGAGATTTCTTTCCGTGCTTTGCGCCTAATGACTCATCGAGTCTGCTGTTATAACCTTGTGCCATAATTTTAATTTTTAAATAATTATAAATACAAATATAGTAATATATTTTTTTAACATCTCCAGCGTCTTCTTGCTGCACATATTCTTTTGTCTGGAGTTTTAGAACAATTAATATTGTGCATTTTCATTTGTCCAAGAGACCTGGAACAATAAGACTTTCTTCTTTTAGACCTCATCTTACTGGGCTTCTTTTCTGTAACGGCAGTTTTTAATTTAGAACCAGGGTTAGCCCTACGATATGCAGCCACACCTTTTTCAGTCATACCTGCACCAGCAGATGCTTTACGGAAGTTTCCTCCCTTACCTGTAGTTTTTGATATATTTTTTGCCATTACGAGTTTCTTACTTTTGCAGCTGGTGTATTAGAAACAAATTGTTTTCCTTTTCTACCAGCAGCTTTTTTCTTTCGAGCTGTTTTAGCTAATTGTCTTTTTGATAAAGACTTTGCCTTAGCCAATGGTAAACATCTGTCAGGATTTTTTTTATTCTTGGAGGTGCCACAGGGTCCTTTTATTTTTCCGTCACGACCTATGCGTACCCAGTTTTGCTCTCTCCATTTTTTTAACTCTCCCATTAATGATGTGCATCTTTTTCCCACGGTAGATTTCTATCGTGAGGATTAATTTTACTATTAGGTATTACTTGTATTTCAGAATAAGGTGTTGGTCTGTAATAATAATTATTATGGTCAAACCTCATTTCACCTCTACGCATCTGATACAAGTGGTCTACCTCATGCTTTACAGCTTTTCTTTTTAATGCAGGTGATATATCTTTTGCAATATCGATAACACCGTTAGGATTTATTTCTCCCAAGGTATATTTACCCAGCTTTTTTTCTTTAACTATATAATCGCCTGTAGAATACTTATCACTAAAATCTAAAACCTGTCCTAATGTTTTAAGTTTAAATCCCATTATATCATTAGTCTTTCTCTTTTCATTATAGCTCCAGCCGTTTGACTTGCCTTAGCTTTTTTCATTTTTCTCAAAACTCTTTTTGTTTTACCAGCAGCTTTTTTAATTTCTTTAGAAATCGTAGACTTTTTCTTAGTCTTACCCTTAACCAACTTTGGGTTTTTCTTAGACATCCTTGGCGGTAAAGGGTCTCTCATTACACTTCTTCCACCTATACGCTTACTTCTATCTCTTACTTCTGCGCTTACTTTAGCTTCAGCTTTTTTTCTAACTTCAGCTGTTATAGCTTTTCTTTTAGCTACTGCTTCTTTATTTACTGGTTTGACTTTTACATTTCTCTTTCTTGCCTCAGTAAATCTTGTTGGACCTACGGTCGGTTTAATTTTCTTTTTTCTTTTTAAAGAAAGCTTAGGCTTTCTTTTATTCATAATTTTTGCCTGTACATCTTTTGGTAATGAATCAAACCCTGGATTCATTTTAGGGTTTTTAGATTTCATAGCCATAGACATTCTGGCTTTTTGTATAGCGTTTAACATAGGTTTTTTCATGACTTTATTTTTTTTTCTTTTTAGAACCTTTTGCGTAATTAGGGTCTTTACAATATTTACTTGCCGCCATATTCGCATACGCAGACGGGTACTTATCAAAAGTTCTTTTAGCCCAAGCAATTCCTGAAGGACAGATACTTGCTTTAGGTTTTCTCATAGACATTTTAGTTTTCTTTTTTGGGAGTGGACCACCTTTACCATCGTCTGGTAAAAACTTATATTTTTTTTGTAATTGTTTTTTTGTTAATTGACCACCATACGCTTTTTGTGTATTAAGCATTGCGCCTGCAACCCCAACAGCACCTGCCGCTGCTTTCTTCCCTAATTTTTTTAGGCCAGCTTTTAAACCTTCTTTTATTACGTTTTTTTTTGTGCTCATAATTTATCTTCCTTGACCTCGGTATAATCTTCCACTATAATATTTACCACTTGTTTGTTTAGTGTGTCTATTTTTAGAATGGACCCCTGGTCTCTTTTTTTTTGATTTATAAGTATAGCTACTAACTATTTTTCTTGCCATTAAATTTTATTCTATCTTTACAACAAAGATAATTAATTAAATCAAATTTATTTTATGCCTATCATCGTACGAAACACCAGTCGTAAACATCCCGAACATGATTATTTAAAATATTGGAAAGTAATTAAATACTGGGCTAAACGTAAGTATGAAATTACAACTGGTGAATTAGAACTTATGTTATTCCTATATAGTGAACATTTGTTTACCAAAACAAAGTTTGAAGAATATAATGAACTAATGTCTTGGGATAATAATAGATTTTATAATTTAATTAAAAAAGGTTGGATTCATAAATGGAGACCAAAGAAAGGTAATGAAGCTGCTCTTTATGAATTAACTTTTCAGGCAAAACGAATGATAAGTAATGTCTATGCCAAACTTAATGGTGATGACATACCTGAAAACGCATCAAACAACCCCGTGTTTAAACACGATGTAAAATACAGAGATAAAGTTTATAGAAATTATATGAAAAAAATTAATAGAGAAAATAGATTATAGTACTACTACTACGTCTCTTTCTTCTATTATAGTATAAGTATCATCGTCTATTACCATCGAATGACCAGCTGCTTTATCAAAAAATATAATATCATTTTTATTTACTGTATCCACATTAGTACCTGGGTTTACTACAATAGCTTTATGATATCTTAATGAAGACATGTCTTCGTTTGAAAGTAAAAGACCTGATTTAGTTTTATACTCTTCGTTAATTTTTTTTATAACAATGTACTTATTTACGGCTTGCATAAGTTTTTTCCTTAGATGAAACAACATATCCATGTTTTTGTAAAAGCTTAATAGCTTTTTCTATCTCTCTTTGTTCTCTTCTAAACTCTTCAAATATTTGATTATATATTGGCATATTATTTAATTTTAAATTTATATTTACTCATATCGTTTTTAATTCCTCTGGCGAATTTTGCACGATGTCTTTTTTCTTTCTCTATAAGATACGCAATTTTATAATTAGTTTTTTCTTCTTTACCACTATAAGCAAAGTAATTATTCAAGTCAATAGTTCTTTCTTTGAATAACTTATCTAAAAAAACTTTTTCCTTTAGTTCTTTTATTAAATTAGTCTTGATTGATTCTGGCATGGGTAACGATTGCGTTAGTTGATAATATAGTAGATGCTACACTGCTTGAATTAATCAGTGCGTTCTTAGTTACTTTAAGTGGGTCGATAACTCCAAGTTTAAATAAATCTCCAAACTTTTCATTCTTTACATCATAACCATAATTCTTTTTTGTACTGTCATTTACTTCTTTCAATACATTTTCTGGTTTGATACCTGCGTTATCTAATATTTGTATAAGTGGTTGTACTATTGCTTCTCTCACTATATTACATGCTGTATTATAATCATTATCGTCATTATCACTGGATATTTTTTTAGAAGCATTATATAAAGCAAGACCTGCACCAGGAACAATACCTTCTTCTAAAGCTGAACGGACAGCACATACCGAGTCATCGACTCGGTCAAATTTTTCTTTTTGTTCTACATCTGAGTTACCACCAACGTAGATACACCC
>MDSV01067324.1_pt1 | contig 62900 bp, 40 predicted proteins | sample 810851 | NCBI WGS metagenome assembly MDSV01 (sample SAMN05326640, study PRJNA326480) | marine metagenome | isolation source: seawater | place: Atlantic Ocean: North East | collected 2012
ACGAGGAGGGCGCGCGCTGGGTGGAGTACGCGGCGACGTGCTATTTGCAGAGCGTCAAGCACGCGCCGCAGCGGCACAAGAACGAGCTCGTCAACGTGCTGCACCTTTTGGCGTTTTCCGAGCACACCGGCGCCGTCGGCCGCGCCCTCGCCAAGCACGTGGACGCCATGCAGCGGTGGGTGTGGTTGCCGTACGTGCCGCAGCTCCTGCTCTCGCTGCTGAACCGCGAGGCGCCGCACGCCAAGGCGCTGCTCCTGCGCGTCGCGCAGGCGCACCCGCAGGCGCTGTACTGCCCGCTGCGCACGTTTCTGCTCGAGCGCCGCGAAACCGCGGCGAGGGTCACGCAGAGCGCGCGCGCGCTGGCGGCGAAGGCGCAGGAGAGCGCCGACGCGGCGTCCAAGGCACCGCCCTCTTCCGCGGCCCCCGAGGAACCGACGGATGCGGACGAGAAGAAAGCGTCTGACGGTAAGGACGCCGGCGCCGCCCCGGGCGACGACGGTAAGGACGCCCCCGTCGTCGACCTTCACCGACGGGCTCGGGAGGACAAAGCCGCTGCGCACGCCGCCGCGCAAGCCGCCGGCGAGGCCACTGTGGCGTTTGACGGCGCCAAGGAGGTGATGGAGCGTTTGCGGCACAAGCACGCGCACCTCGTGACGGAGCTGGAGGTGCTTCTGTCGGAGCTCGGCGCGCGTTTCTCCTCCTCCCCGGAAGAGCGCCTGCTGGTGGTGGTTCACACGCTGCTGCACCGCTGCTACAAGTACCCGACCGCCACCACCGCGGAGGTGCCGGCGTCGTTCAGAAAAGAACTCGCCGGCGTGTGCCGCGCGTGCTTCAGCGCGGACACGTCGGCGAAGCACGCCGACTTCGTGCGCGAGTACAAGGCAGAGTACGAGCGCGACCTGGACCCCGAGCAGCCCACGTTCCCGAAGGCGCTGCACGAGCTCATTGACCGGCTCAAGCGCTGGAAGACGCAGCTTCAGGCGGACGTCGAGGAGCGCCTGCCTACCACGCTGCGCCTGGAGGACGAGAGCCCGGGCTTGCGCGGCGTGCGCTTCACCGAGGCGGAGGTGCCCGGCCAGCGCGCTGGCGAGTCGGACGCCGGCTCGGCCACCGGCGCGCCCGAGGCTCTGGTGAAACTCGAGCGCGTCGGCGCGGAGGTGCAGATCGTGCGCCGACACGGCACGAGCTTCCGGTGCCTGACGTTCCTGGGCGTGGACGGCTCCGAGCGCCGCTTCCTGGTGCAGACCTCGCTCACGCCCGCGGCACGCGGGGAGGAGCGCATGCTGCAGCTGCTGCGCACGCTGAACCAGACCCTGCTGCACCACGTGGAGACGCGGCGGCGCGGCCTGTCGTACTACACGCCGGCGGTAGTCCCGGTGTGGCCGCAGGTGCGCCTGATGGAGGACGACCCCGCGCACGGCACGTACGGCGAGGTGTACGACGTGAACTGCGCGCGGTACGGCCGCGAACCCGACCTGCCCATCCAGCTGTTCAAGAAGGCGCTGGACGACGCGGTGACCGGGAAGGTGCGCGGCGCGGAGGAGGTGATGAAGCTTCGGCTCGACGCCTATGCCGAGATCACGCGGACGCACGTGACGGAGAACATCTTCTCGCAGTACATGTACAAGACGCTCCCCACCGGGTCGCACCTGTGGACGTTCAAGCGGCAGATGTGCCAGCAGATGGCGCTCTCGTGCTTCATCAGCGCGCTGCTGCGCATCGGCGGGCGCGCGCCGCAGAAGATTGTCTTCGCCAAGAACACCGGGCGCGTCTTCATGCTGGACTTCCACCCCGCGTTCGACGGGAAGGGCGCGACGGAGTTTGCCGAACCCGTGCCGTTCCGCCTGACGCGCAACCTCCACGCGTTCTTCACGCCCTTCGGCGTCAAGGGCGACTTCGTCGCCGCGATGGCCGCCGCCGCGCAGGCGTGCAGCGGCCCGGGCACGAACCTCGAGGCGCAGCTGCTGCTCTTCTTCAGGGATCAGCTCACGGTGTGGCCCTGGCGCCGCATGACGAGCTCGGGCGGCGCCGCCTCGCCGCTCGGCCCGTCCGCGGCGGAGATCCGGCGCGCGGCGCGCGCCAACGTGGACGAGGTGCTCAAGCGCCTGCCGTGCGTCGCGCCGACGCCCCCCAGGCAAGGCGCGCCGGCGCACGAGCAGTTCTCTTCCGTGCAGAAGGGCGTGCTGCACTTGGTGGACGCCGCGGTGAACCCCAAGAACCTGACCAGGATGGAGCCGACATGGGCCGCGTGGCTGTGAATGATAACGACAAAAAAAAGCCGGAGAGTGCCTCGCGCGCGTCGCGCCCAAGAAGACCGTATGAGACGGCGCGGGGGCGCGCGAGGAGTGGTACTCCATATGATAGCGGAGATTTCGTTCGATAGTACACACATGCATCGTGTTTCCTCAATCACTCGCGCCTCCCGGCCTATCTCGCCCTCTGCCTCGCCTTTGCCTCCTCGGCGTACTTCCCCCAGTCGCTCGAGACGATGAACGCGTACGCGACGAGCAGCTCCAGCAGCGCCGCGCACGTCTGCCACTCGTACACGTTGAGCAGGCTGGCGCGCTTGACGAGCAGCACGACGGCGGCGACGCCCCCCACGCTGAGCGGGATGTCCACGAAGAAGGAAAGGCAAAACGTCAGGCTCTGTCGTCCCTGGCCGGAAAAAACGCCGCCGGTGCAGAGGGAGTTGAGCACGCCGAAGAGCGTCGCGACGAGCGCCGCCGGGAGCACGCGCGCACCGTTCCTCGCCACGACGGCGTCGGAGGTGGTGGTTTCCGCCGCCGCCTCCGCGAACGGCGCGACGCCGGCGACGAACGCGGCGAGAATCGCGAACGCGACGGCGGTGGCGAGCCAAAAGCTTTTGCGCGCGGCGTCGCCGTCACCGCGCCCGAGGTGGAACCCAATGCGCACGGCGATGACCATGGAAAACATCGCGTTCACCGCGCCGCTCCACATCACCGTGGCGGTGGACACTGCGGTGGTCGCCGCGACGGCGTCGACGCCCAGTCTCGAGACCAGCAGTGTCGTCGCCTGCCCGACGGCGGCGCCGAAGACGAGCGTTCCCGCGAGCGGCACGGCTTGTTTCAGAAACTCCCACGTCCTTCGCCTGGTGTGGTGCTTCACGCGCCAGCCCCCTTCCGGCCAAAACCCCGCGTGCGCTTTTTTGTACGCGAACATGTACAGGAAATACGTCAGAGGCTGCAGGCACCTGGAGCAGGATAAACTCACCGCCGCGCCCACGAACCCTAAACCGCGCCACTCGTTCGTCGCCGACCACCACCGAAATGGCCCTCCGAAGACGAAGATCCAGTTCAGCGCCGCGTTGACGAACAGAAACACCACGCCGTTGACCATCGCGGGTCGCGGTTGTCCGATCGCCTGGAAATAAAAGCGCATGCACTGGTACCACCCGTTCGGCACAGGCCAGAACACGTTGTACTTGGCGTACGTGCCCGCCAGCGCGCACGTCGTCTCCGAAAAACCCAGCGCGCGTAGGATGCGCTCGACGAAGAAGAAGCCGCACAGACACGGAGCCATCGTCGCGCCAAGCCACACGACGCTCTGCTGGAGCCAAACCCCCGCCATCTCGTTGTTCCCCGATCCGACCGCCTGACCGCACAGCGCGTTTAGCACCTGATTGAACGCCAAGGGCGGCACGACCATGAGCGTGGTGACCATGTCCGAAAGCGCGCTGGCGGCGAGGTACTCGCCGGGCGAGTGTTCGCCGCCCGCGTAGTGGCCGACCATGATGCTGTCCGTCGCCGCCATCGCCATGCGGCAAAAGTACGAGACGCCCATCGGCCAGCCGAGTCGCCAGATCTCGGCGAGCTCTTTCCTCGGCGAGAACGAAGCGCTCGACGACGGCGACGACGCGTCGGGCTCCGCTTCGTCGTCCGACGAGCCGGAGGGACGCGCATCCGAGCCTTCCCCTTCCTCATCCTGAAATAGCACGGGTTCCTGGAACGTCACGGAGAGACGCACCTCGCCATCGCGGCTCCCGCGTCGCGGAGGCGGCGATGATGCATCTCGCCTCAAAAGCGGCTCAGCGAGCGTCTCCGCCGAAGGTGCCTCGTCGAAAGAAGCCGCGACGAGATCCGGGGCGGGTGGGGTCACGACCCTGGGTTTCGGTATCGACATTGGCGACCGCGGTGACGAAGCGTTCGCATTCGGCAAAAGAGGTTCTTCGAGGCCTCGGGTCTCCTCCTCGCCTGCACCTGACCCGCCCGCTGTGTTGGCTTTCCCTTTCTTCTTTCGCCGGTTACGCCCCATACCCCTCGTCCTCTCGCCCGAAGTCGTCCACGCGAGGGGCACACCACGCGCGTGCCGAGGTTTGACGAAAACGCGCGAGTCGAGATCCAGCTGAGAGCTTTTCCCTTTCCCCTTTTCCGAGAGTGCCCAGTCATCAATCATCAGTCGGCGACGCGCTCGGTCCCGGTCTGCGGGATGATGCCGCCCTCCCCCCCGCGCGGCATCATCGACCACCGCCCCCGCGATTTCTGGAGCGTCAAGAATCACCCCCTGAGCGGCATTACCACCGCGCAATGGGCGAGGATGCTGTGGAGACACGGCCGGAGCATGGACGTCTTCACGTACTGGCCCCGACTGCTCTTCATCACGTGCATGTCCGTCTTGAACTCCTTTTTCGCGCTCTGCGACTGGCTCTTTTACGGCCGCGCGGTGAGGAACCAAACGATCAACGACGAGCCGGTGTTCGTGTTGGGACACCCGCGAACGGGCACGACGCACCTGCACAACCTCCTGTCGCAAGACGAGCGGTTCGCGTTCGCGACCACGTTCAGCGTCGGGTTCCCGAGCGGTTTTTTGTGTCTCCGCGCCGTCGCGCCCGTCATTGGCCTTCTCATGGACAGCACGCGTCCCATGGACAACATGGCGCTCGCGTGGGACACCCCGCAAGAAGACGAGCTGGCGACGAACCAGATGTCCTCCGGAACGTCTCCGTACGCTCCTCTGCTGTTCCCGCGGAAGGAAAAGGCGTTCCGCCCGTTTTACCGGTTCCTCCTCGCCGCGAACGGCGAAGAGGACGGCGAGGACGGCGAGGACGCCGACGCGGACCCCGCCCGCGTGGAAGATTTCGAACGGTGGAAGCGCGCGTTCACGCTGTTTCTGAAGAAAACCCAGTACGCCGCGGGCGGCGCGCACAAACGCCTGTTGCTGAAATCGCCCGTCCACACGGCGCGTGTCGCGGTGTTGCGGCGCATGTTCCCCAAGGCGACGTTCGTGTTCATCCACAGACACCCGCTCGAGGTGTTTCGTTCCGCCGCGCACATGGCGGACGCGTATTATTGGCAGTGTTACCTCCAGAAGCCCTCCGTCTTGGACGTGCAGGAGTTCATCTTGCACCAGGGCGCGGTGCTGCACCGGGCGTATCGCGAGGACGTCGCGGCGATGGAGGCGGAGGAGAGGGCGAGCGGCGCGAAAAAGAACAAGCCGCCCGGGCGCGTTTCGGTGCGCTTCGCGGACCTGGACGCCGACCCCGTCGGGACGCTTCGCGCGACGTACGCGGCGCTGGGGTGGACCGAGGCGTTCGCGAAGGTGGAGCCCGCGATCGAGCGGTACAGCGAAAGCCTGGCGGACTTCAAGAAGAACGCGTTCGGAAAAGAGGCGCTCTCGAGCGAAGCCGAGTCCGTGGTGCGGCGCAGGTGGCGCGCCTGGTTCGAGGACCTGGGGTACGAATGACGAAACGAAACGACGCGACGCGTAACGTCGGCGAATCTCATCTCTCTACGATCGATCACTCCAGCGGCTCCTTGGAATACCCGTCGTCGAACGCATCTTCCGGCACCTCGTACGTGCGCAGCGTGGGCTTGTTCGGGTCCTTGACCAGGAGGTACTTGCCGTCGGGCAGCTTCGCGACGGAGTTCGCCACCGTCTCGAAGACGCCCCACATGTTCGCCTCGGTCAGGTTGATCTGCTGCGCAAAGTCCTTGGGCTTGTACGACTGCGTGTTCAAAATGACGTGGTTCGCGGGATCCTTGGGGTGCGCGCGCGACACGAACCCGAGTTTCATGATGTCCGCGCCCGCCAGCAGAGCGCAGCAGGTCCACTTGGCGAGCTTGTTGGCGTTGTTTTTGAGTTCGGTGGCAATCACCGCGCCGCGCTGGGTTTCGATTTTCGAGCGCCAGTCCATCCCGGTCACCTTCGAGTCGAACTCGGTGAGCGCCTTGATACTGAGCGTGGCCTTCTCGCCCTTCATCTCCGTCACGCCGTTCAGCTCGCACCGCGCGACGAGCGTCACGGTGTCGCTCAGGCGCCACTTGCGGTACTTGTACGCCCCCGCGGCGTCCAGCTCGTCGGGCTCGCCCAGGCGCACCGGTGGCTCGTCGCCGAGCACCTGCTCCGCGTACGCGTGGTTCGCGGCGGTGGACTCGCGCGAGAGCTGCGGCACGCCGTTGATGTTCTCCTTGTCGTCCGTGATGGCGTCCTGCGCCGTCTCGGAGACGGTGAGCAGGTCGAAAGTGCCCTCGTCGCGCTTGTCGAAAATCACCTTCCCGTCGCGCTTCGTCACCACCAGGTCCCAGCCGTACACCGAACGCGCCGCGCACATGATGGCCGCCACCATCTGGTCCGTCGCGAACACCGTGCCCTCGCCGGCGTCCGCCAGGCGCATCAGCGTCGGGTCGTCGGAGGTGGTGGTGTGGTACGCGCCCGCCTTGGGCTGCACCAGGTCGCGCTCGAGTTTCGGCGTCACGCGGTCGTACGCCTTGTCGAACCAGCGCAGCGCGCCGCGCGCCTCCAGGTCCGTCGGCACGAAGTCTTTCTCCACGGCGTGCCTCGCCTTGGTGAGCTCGGAGAGCGCCATCTGCTCCAGAACGGCCCACTCCGGTCGGATGTCCACGCTGGAGTTGTACGTCACCGTGTCGCGGTTGCGGTTGTACGCCCAGGTGTTCCACTGCTGAGACTTCTTGCTCTGCATGCGCTGCTGGCGCGCGCGCTCGCGCGTCGCGCCCTGGCCGACGTCGCCGCCGACGAACGCGGTCTGGTCGCGGCGCTGGAAAGCGCCGCGCTGCTGGAAGCGCTTGGCGCCGAACCGCGTGCGCGGCGCGGGCTTGTTGTCCACCAGCGAAAACTCGGCGTCGTCGTCGTTGGCGAAGAAGTTAAACACCGTGGACGCGCCTTGGCCGCTGGAGTAGCGGTTGCCGCCGAACTTGGCGTAGCCGGTTTGGTTCCAGTCCGCGGCTGCGTCGTCGGGAGCGAGGCGCGTTCGGGTGATAAGTTCGGGCGGGAGACGGGTGGGACGGTCAGGAACCGCGCGCGTCGTCGTCGGCGTCGGCGTTTCTTCGCGCGCGACGTCGCGATCGGAGGCGAGATCGCGCCGGAAAGAGAGGTAGGGTTCGCTGTCACGCACCTCGGCCGAACTTGTCCGATCGGGTGAAGGGCGCGTAGGTCAGCGCCTTGTCGGCGTCGACCGCATCGGCGGAGGGACCCCAGGAGTCCGTCTCCTGGATCTGGGGAATGGTGAAACCCATCGCGACCGTACGGCGCGCGGGCTGAAGAGAGAGAGGACACGCGCTCACCGCGCGTGAAGCTGGATTTTTTGGTTCAGCCGCCTTTTCATCGGGCGCGAATAGACCTTCGTTTCTCGGATTAACATTAACGTTAGCGCGCCGCACGTCGAAGTTTCTGCAGTCTGCCTCGACACATCTGGCGCGAACTCGCGCATCGTTTTCGTCGAGAGGTCAGAGGTGTGCGCGGCACCGCTTCGCGTGCGGGGACAGTCGCGCGCGTCGCGGTCGTCGCGAGCCCCCGCGATGGGGCAACCGCGTAAGCCTCACGCAGGCCCGGGTCCCGAGCCGCGTCCTCGCACGAAGGTGGTGGTGCGAAACCTTCCTCCCGGCCTGTCGCGGTCGGCGTTTATGGACGCCATCGCGTCCGCCGGGTTCGCGGGGAAGGACAAGGTCCGGTGGTTCGACTACGTCCAGGGGAAGGCCAAGCCCAAGCTGGTCGTGCCCTCCGTGGCGTACGTGGACCTGGTGGACGCGCAGACCGTGCGCGCGTTCGCGGACGCGTTCCACGGCCGCGCGTTCGTGGTGGAAGCGCCGACTTCGCGAGGCGACCCGAACGACGACGGCCGGAACGTCGCCGAAGCGCCCGACTCGGCGTCTGACCCGGCCGAGGCTGGCGAGTCGACGCGAGTGGCGAGCGAATCGGCCCTTCCCTCTCCTCCCGCGGAGCCTGAGTCGCGCACGTGCGAGGCCGCGCGCGCATCCCGCGACGCGGCCGTGGAGTACGCGCCGATCCAGCGCGTCCCGCGGGCGGCGAGGCTGATGGAAAAGACCGCGAGACGACGCGATCCGATGGAGGGCACCATCGAGCGCGACGCCGAGTACGCCAAGTTCCTCGCGGACCTCGAGGCGGGCCCCGCACCGATGCCGAGCGCGGAGACGCTGCTGGACCGCAGAGAGGCGGCCGGGCGATCGAAAAGCTCGAACGCAGAACGCGCCGGCGCGCGCGCCAGCGCGCTGCTCGAGTTTCTCGCGGCGACCAGCTCGGCATGGCGCTCGGAGAGAAGGAAGGGCGCGAAGCCCTCTTCGAAGACGCGCGACCCTTCGAAGACGCGCGAGGCGAAGAAGAGCGAGACGAAGCGCGAGACGAAGCGCGAGACGAAAGCGAAGGCGACGGCGAACGAAAAGAAGGGTCTCGCCGGAGCGTCCGGTAAAGGAAAAGAAGCGCGAGACGGAGGAAAAGAATCCGGAAACCGACGCGAGACGGCGGCGGTGCGAGGCGCGGTCGCGCCGAAGGTCTTGGCTCGGCGTTCTCCGCGCGAGCCCAGGGCGGAGCCGAAGAAAAGCGTTGCGGCGGTGAAGGAAAAGGAAAAGCTAAAGGCGACGGCACTGCCTGAAAAATCGGCTCGCGGGCGCGTTGTGTTCCTCCGGTCCGAGCCCGCGAATGCGCCTTCCCGCGCGTCCGGGGAAAAGAAGGGGAAGGGAGCCGAACCGCCGCCCGCGAAGCCGCGAGAGAAATCGAAACCGAGCGGACCCCGTTCCGGGCCCGGTCGTGGGGGGGAGAAGAGAGCGCCCGCGAAGCCGCGTCCGCAGCCTAGAGACTCGAGCCCATAGCGAGGGACTCTGACCGAGACTGCGCGAATCGTAGACTCTCGTTCGTCGCAACTCACAACGCGTACGTCGCCTCCAGGTACTCCACCATAGACGCGGACTCGAACATCTCGATCCCGGTGTTAGGGTCCTCGAGGTACGGCACCTGGAACTGCCCCGTGCGCGCCAGGAGCTCGTCGCGTTTCTTGCTGCCGCGCGGGCAATAGCGCACGACGTGCGGGATGGCGAGCTCCGTCAGCGACTCGCGCACGGCTTTCGTGAACGGGCTGGCCTCGTACGTCCAGAGCTCGACCGGCGTCACGGGCGCGCCGGCGGCGGCGGCGGCGGCGGCCCTGGACGGCCTCGCCTTCAGCGCCTTGAGCCTGGCGACCGCCGCGGCGTAGCACGTCAGGTTGGTGATCCCCCCGCGGCGGAGCATCATGGGCACACCCAGCGTCTCCGGGCCGGCGTTCCGGAGGCCCTCGGCGGACAACGACGCGTCGTTCGCCGCCGGGCCGTAGGTGCGGAACAGGTACTCGACGATGTCGTCGCTCTCGCCAAACGCCTCGCCGGTGTTGGGGTCCTTCATGTACGGGAACGTCTCCGCGCCCTCCGCCTTGGCTATGGGGCGCCAGTACGTCTCGCCGCTGGGGCACGGGCGGAACAGGATGTCGAGGTCCAGCACCGCCGCGGCCTCGCGCACCTTGCGGCAGTACGGCGAGCCCTCGTACTCGAACACCTCGATGAGCTTTTCCGGTCGCGGACCGAGATCGGAAGCCTCCGCGAGCTTTTTGCCGGCGACGCGCACGATGGAGTATCCCTCGCCGTCGTCGTCCACGAGGCTGGGGGACCAGCCGTTGATGAGCGCGCCGGTGCCAGCGCGGAGCACGAGCGGAATCGCGCTGGAGACGACTCGGCCGAGCGAGCCCTCGGCGACGGTGAACTTGCGAGGCGTCGGCGCCACGAAGCCGTCCGGCGCCGAGATGGTCGAAACGGACGCGGGCTCCTCGACCGCGCGACAGGTGGTGATGCGGCGCGGGCGCGTGCTGGTGCGCCCGAGGAGACGCACAGAGAACGCGCCCGTGGCGGCGAGGGAAGCGGCCATGGTGGTGAGGTGTAGGAGGCGCGTGGCGTTTTGCCGCTTCGGCGGTCGGATAAAAAGGAACACGTCGACGCTTTTCTGGTGGCTCACAGCCGCTCGCGCCAAAACGCCGGGATACCCGAAGCGGCGTTTTTCGCGACACCGGCACCCGGTGCCTGGGACGCGCCGAGCGGCGCCTCGAGACGTCGATACCGCGCCCGAACCGCGCCCGAACTACGCCCCCTCACTCGTCTCTGACGCGCGCATGCGCTTCGCGGTAGCGGCGACCCGTCACGCGCTTCCCGCCCCTCGACGGGTGCGCGCGACGCGCGCACCTCGCCGAGGGACGACCGCGCGCGGCTCCGGAGCGCGGGAGGAGAGCCAGGAGTCGTTCACCCAGCCCGCGTTCCCGTTTTCGCAGGTGGTCAACCACGAGGCGGCGAAGGTGGCGCTCGTGCTCGCCGCGGTGGACCCGCGCGCGGGCGGCGTGGCCCTCCTCGGAGGGCACGGCACGTGCAAGTCGACGCTCGCGCGCGCCCTGCGCGCGCTCCTCCCGCGCATAGAGACGGTGCGCGGCTCCGCGACCAACGCCGACCCGCGCGAGTGGACGAAGAGGAGGAGAGACGGCGAGGTGGTCGAGACGGAGATGCGCGACGCGCCGTTCCTGACTGTTCCCCTCGGCGCGACGGAGGACGCGGTGCTTGGCTCTGTGGACGTGGAGCGGAGCGCGGAGACGGGCGAGGCGGTCTTCTCGCCCGGCGTGCTGGCGCGCGCGAACCGGGGGGCGCTGTTTCTGGACGACTGTAACCTGTTGGACGACCGCGTCGTGGACGCGGCGACGCGCGCGGCGGACGCGGGGTACGTCGCGGTGGAACGCGAGGGCATCTCCACCGGGCACGAGTGCGCGTGCATCACGATCGCCGCCGCGAACCCGGCGGAAGGGGACGTGCGAGCCACCGTGCTGGACCGATTCGCCGCCGTCGTCGCTCTCGACGCGGCGCGCGCGGACCTCGCCGAGCGCGTCGCGGCGGCGACCGTCGCGTCGCGCTGGCGAGACGACTGGCAGAGCGTGCTCGACGAGTGCTCGGACCGAGAGGACGATCTGCGGCTGGATATCGCCATGGCACGCGCGCGGATCGACGCGAACGCCGTCGCCTTCCCCGACTGGGCGTTGGAAAGCCTCGCGGCGCGCGCGGCGCGCGGCGCGTGCCGAGGCCATCGCGCGGAGATTTGCGCGGCCAAGTTGGCGCGCGCCGCCGCCGCGCTGCGCGGCGCGGACCGCGTGGGCAGGCAGGACCTGCGCGTCGCCGTGGAGCTGGCGATCCGCCCGAGGGACACGGTCGATGTGCTCGAGGATTTCGTGCCGGAAAGCGCGCCGGAGGACGAGGAAGGTCGGGACGAGGAAACGCCGCCGGACGTCTCCGGAGACGTTCCGGACGCGGAGAAGGACGAGAGGGACTCCCCGGAAGACGCCGGCGACCGGAACTTTCGCGACGACCGATCGGACGCGGACCCGTCGGAACGCGCCGACGACGACCGAGCCGACACGCCGACCGCCTCGGTCCCCGAACTCGCCTTCGTGTTCGATCCCACCGAGCCCGAGCTCGAGGCGGCGGGGCTGCTCCGCGCCTTCGCCGCGGCGGCGAAGAAGCGGAGGAGGCACGAGAGCGGCGGGTCCGCGGCGGCGAGGTCGCGCGCGAAAGCCGAGGCGCGCGACTACGAGCGCGGGAGATACGTCAAGGCTGAGTTCCCGCGCGGCGAATTGCGAATTGCGCGAATCGCCGTGGACGCGACTCTGCGCGCCGCGGCCGTGCACCAGCGCTCGCGGCGGCGGCGGCGGGGCGTCGACGCCGCGTCCCCCGACGCCCGCCGGGTGTGGATCGAGAAGGACGACGTACGCGTCAAACGTTTTTCCCGAAAGGCGGGCGTGTTGACCGTCTTCGCGGTGGACGCGTCCGGGTCGATGGCGCTCCACCGCGCGGCAGTCGCCAAGGGCGCGGCGTTGACTGTGCTCCAGGCGGCGTACAAGCGCAGGGACAGCGTCGCGGTCGTGGCGTACGGCGGCGCGTTCGCCGCGACGCTCCTGCCGCCGTCGCGCTCGCTCGCCTTGGCGCGCGCGCGTTTATCGTCCATCCCGTCCGGCGGCGGCACACCTCTGTCGCACGGCCTCGTTACCTCCGGCCGCGTCGCGCACGACGCCGCCAAGTTCCGGTCCGCCGTCGGGTCCGCCAAGGTGGTTCTGCTCACCGACGGGGGCGCGAACGTGCCGCTCGAGACGTCGCTCGCGGCGGAGCGGCGCGCGCGAAGAAAAGACGAAGAAGAAAACACACCGAAAAGCGAGCCGAAAAGCGACGCTCTCGCGACCGACGTTCCGAGTAAAGCCGCGCTTCGAGAGGAAGCCTTGGCGATCGCGAAGCGGTTCGGGCGACAACACGTTCGGCTGTTCGTCGTCGACGCGTCGCGTCGGTTCGAAGCCGCCGACGCGCGAGACGACGCGGAGTCCTTCGCCGACCCCCGCGAGGGGTTGCCCCGCGCGCTGGCGCGCGCGGCGCGCGGCGCGTACTACCGCCTCTCGCCCGCGGCGGACGCGCGGCGCGCGGGGGAGACGCTCGCGGGGGTGGTCGACGCGTGAACGGGGAATGCGCCCCACGGAAGGGCGCGCGGACAGACGCGCACTGGTACCTGGTACGTTTCGTTTCAAAGCGCCGAGTCGTCGGAAGAAAGAAACGCCTACAAGTACTCTGAAAACGAAATCGCGTCATTCGTTTCGCGCGTTGTGCGGAGTGCAGTCCGGCATCGTTCCGTCAAAATGTTTTGGACATCGCGCGGGCGCATTTGAGAGATCTCGAATCACGATTGCGTTCGGCCAATCGCGTGGCCGCTCTCGGAGGTCTCGCGACTGCGCGCTCTCGACACGCGAGGTCCCCCGGCCGCGCGGCTCACAACGACACGACCTCCCGTCCCGTCGCCACGCTCAGCAAGATGTCCGCCGTCGCCTCCGCGGTGCGTTTCCGGACCGCCAATCTCCCCCTGCGCGCGCGCCCCGTCTATCCATCCGCGACGCGCGCATCGGTTTCGCCAACAACCGACGAAACGAGCTCGCGTTCCGATCGGAACCGAACGCCGCGTCCGCGCGGCGAAGGCTCACCCTCGACTCCATCCCACGCCGAACACCTCGAGAACAGACCGCCTCGCGCGTGGTGCTGCGCAGCTCCTTCTCCGGCGCGCAGCGCAAGCCCGTCTCGCGCCTCCCCGGCTCGCGCTCCAACGGCACCGCCGTGAAGACGTCCGCGTCTTGGAACCCGTTCGCGCAGAACTCCAACAAAGCCGGCATTGTGGGCTCGCAGGGCCGCGACGACTACGAGTCCGAGGACGTGGAGTACTACTTCAACTACATGGGCATCCTCGCGGACGAGGGCTCGAACGACCGCATGGACTCGCTGCTCGCGGCGGACAAGCACCCCATCGACGTCATCCTGCTCTTCGCCGCCGCCGAGGGAGACGTGCCGAAGATCGAGGAGATCCTCGAAGCCGGCGCCGACGTCACCGTGACTGACTTGGACGGCAAGACTCCCCTGGACCTGGCTGGCAAGAACAACCCGGACAAGAAGGCGGCGGTCGAGAAGATGCTCAAGGCGAAGATGTGATTCCGGCCGTGTCGTCGGGCCGCTGAGATGATACGCGCGCGACGCGTATAGCTATTACGGGAAAGGAGTTTTTACGGCGAAAAAGCGTCGAAGACGACGCCGCGAAAACGCTTCGCGTCCCACATCGGACGGCGGCTCGAACATCCCTCCCTTCTTCCTCTACTCCCCGTTCGGTGCGTCCGCCGCGACGACCGGGGCGTGCGCCGAGTGGTACTTGACGCTCGCCGCGTACGCCTCGCGGTCGATGGCCACCCCCGACCCACCCTCGGAGATCATCGTGTTTCGCATCATCGTGATGGGCGTCATCGGGCACTCGAAGTCCTCCAGCTGGCCTTTGATGGAGATGATGCCCCACGGCGCCTCCGGCAACGGCGGGCGCTCCTGCTTGGCCTCCATCGCGCCGCGCTCCTTGACGAGCTGCTCGCGCGAGTACAGGATCACGTCCAGGAACGCCGCTTCGGGGAGTTCCACCTTGTCCGCGGGGAACCACCGGGTCAACACCGCGAGCTCGGCGTCCGAGCGCGCGCTGTACCCGGATCGCAGATGCTTCTCGTTTTCGGGGGTGATGGGGATGGAGCCCACCTTGGTGCCGGGGATGAAGTTGGGGACGAAGACGTGCTTGCAAAAAGGGGCGTAGCCGTCCACGAGCCCGGCGCCGTCGGCGTGCGCCTCGTGCACGCGCCGCACGAACTCAGCCTTGTCGAAGCCCTTGATCTGCGTCCCGCCGTACTTCGGGTCGTCCCACTGGCGCATCGCGAACTCGTCGAGGAAAAACACCTCGCCGCACAGGTCCGCGTCGGGCGAGGCGCCGGCCATGGTCTTCGTGGACGCGCGGAAGGACTTCGACAGCAGGAGGGGGGCTTTTGTGGACGCGCGCGAGGCGGTCGCGGCGCGGGGAGCGAGGCGCCGGGAGAAGACGGTCGCGACGTGCAGAGCGCGCGCGTGCATCGCCGAATGACGTATCGGCAAAGTAAGTCCGTGCGCTCGACATTGCCGGAAAATATTGTCGCCTATTTTTCGCATTTCTGCGACTGTTTACTCATTTACATGTGACCCGCGCGAATATTGGCCCGAACCACAGCGTCGGCGGGCGGCTTTCGGCGGCGGCTTCGCGGGAGCGCCGCACTCCTCGCGGCACGTCGCGTCGGATTCCGGGTCAGGCGCGCTCGTTCGCGATGGCGGCGTCCGACCACGATGGGACGTACCTGAAGCTCCCGGTGAAGCGGTACGCCCCGAGGTCCATCCGTGAGACCGCGGAGGGGCGGTACTGGCGCGCGTACAAATCCCCCGCGCTGCTCAATCAGGTGAGCCAGGTCACGAGCGTGGCGTTCGCGGAGGCGTACCCCCACCACCTCGCGGTGAGCTCCTCCGCGCGGGTCACCGTGTACAACTCCAAGTCTCGGCGCCCGCACAAGGTGTTCCAGAGGTTCAAGGACGTCGCGTACAGCGGCGTGCTTCGCGCGGACGGGAAGGCGCTGGCTGTGGGGGGGCAGCAGGGTTGGGTGCAGCTCTTCGACACGAGCTCGCGCGCGGTGCTTCGCAAGTTCACGCTGCACACGCGCGCGGCGCGCGCCGTGCGCTTCTCCCCTCACTCGCATTCCATATTATGCTCGGCATCGGACGACACCACCGTGCGCTTGTGGGACGTCGCCGCGGGCGCGTGCGCGACCAGGCACGACGGCCACACGGACTACGTGCGCTCCGTCGCCGGGCACCCGTTTTCCGCAACCACTTGGGCGAGCGGTTCGTACGACGGCACCGTGAAACTGTGGGACTCGCGCGTGAACGGCGGGAGAGGTGGGTGCGGGATGACCCTTTCACACGGCGCGCCCGTCGAGGACGTGGCGTGGCTTCCCGGCGGCTCGTTGCTGGTCTCGGTGGGAGGGCAGGACGTCTGCGTGTGGGACGCGCTGGCCGGCGGGAAGAGGCTTCGGAAGCTGCGCTGCCACCAGAAGACGGTGATGTGCGCGCACGTCGCGCGCGACGGGGGTCCGCCGCCGGCGGAGGACGACGACGTCTTCGCCGGCTTTTCGAGCGGCATCCGCAAAAGCGCAACCGACCGCGTCTCGCCGCGTTTGCTCACTGGGAGCCTGGACGGACACGTCAAGGTGCACGAGCTGGACGGCTTCTCGGTGACGCACAGCGCCAGGTACCCCGGACCGGTGCTTTCCGTGGCGCTTTCGCCGGACGCGAACGTTTTGGCGGTGGGCACCGCCAACAGGCTGCTGAGCATCAGGCGGCGGTCGCGCGGCGTCGAACGACGCCTGCGCGAGGAGGGCGTCGGAGGCGGTGACGGCGAAACACGAACCACTTGGTTGGCTGGCTCACGACGATCGGGGGGTTCCAAACCGTCACGAGGCCCTCGCCGTCTGGACGCCGGGTCGTACCGGTACTTCGTGCGCGGGCAAAACGCGCGCGCCGCCGAGGGCGACGCGCGCGTCGAGCGCCGGCGGCGCGCGCGGCTGGCGCCGCACGACCACGCGCTGCGTCGGTTCCGGTACGGCGAGGCCCTGGACGCCGCGCTGGCGGGCGGCCGGGCCGAGGTCGTGGCGGCCGTCATCGAAGAAATCGGACGGCGCGGCGGCTTGAGAACGGCGCTCACGGGCCGAGACGCCGCCGGCTTGGTGCCGGTGCTCCGCTTCGTCGCCAGGCACGTCGCCAACCCGCGGCACTCGCGGCAGCTCGCGGGGCTCACGGCGAGAGTGCTGGACATATACGGCGGCGAGATAGGCGCATCGAGCGAGGTGGACGCCGCGCTGCGCCGCATACGCGACCGAATCGCGCACCAGATCAAACTGCAGAGCCAGCTGGCCGGGCTCGGCGGCGTCGCCGCGCCGCTCCTAGCGGCGGGGCGCTCGTGAGGCGCGAGATTCGCTCCCAAAGAATACGAGGACGCCGGCGCGGTGTCGCACCGACCGGCACCTCACGCGCACGCGCTCATAACTTCGTATTAATACTAAGAACGAGAGCGTCGTGTGATCTAATACTATATGATACACCGATACGCCGCCTCCTGAGGAACGCGCGCGCGCGCGCGCGACATCACCGTACCGTAGGCGCCCAGGCCGCGGCTGTCACCAGCGCCATCGCGACGAGCACGCCGACGCGCGCACGTCGCCGGGCGAGCGCGTCGGCGTCGGCGCGTCGTTTTCGCGATTCCTTCTCAGGGGAGTCAGTCTGAACTTTCGCCTCCGGCGCTCGTCTCGCGTCCAGCACGGGCCCGAGGCACTTCTCGAACCACCACGGCGCGAGCGCCACGAGCAACATCCCCGCGTACCCCGTGGGCAACGTGGGCGCCTCCGCGTACGTGCGCAGCGCCTGGTACGGCGTCGCCGCCCGCGCGTGGTGGTCCGAGTGGCGTTGCAGTCTGAAAAGGAACCAGTTGGTGACGCGCTGCGGCGCGTTCCAGGAGTGCGCGGGGGTGACCTGCTCGTACACGCGCTCGCGGCTCTCCGCGCGGTCGCCAGGCGGCGCCTCGGCGCGCTCGCGGCGCAGCCCGTAGTGCTCGAGGTAGTTCACGAGCTCGAGCAGCGTCGCGGCGACGAGCGCCTGCGCGAGGAAAAAGACGACGGCGCTCGCGTCGCGCGCGTTGGCGGCGAAGAGCGCGACGGCCCACAGCGCGGGGAAAAGGTGCGCGTCTCTCATGAACGCGGGCCCGAACGTCTGCTTCGCGACGTCGCCGAGGTCGGAGTCGCCCTCGCCGCGCCATATGCGCCACGCGCCGCGGTACGTCCCCGCCACGGATCGAACCCAGAACGCGTAAAACGACTGCCCTCGCGCGGCGGTGGCGGGATCCGCCGCCGTGCCGACTCGGCGATGGTGGCCGAAACGATGCTCGACGCCGAAGTGCGCGTAGCACACCGAGGAGAGCAGAAACTTGGCCAAGAACAGCTCCGTTTTCGTGTCTTTGTGCAGCAGCTCGTGCGCGACGGTGAGGCCCACGCCGCCGGTGCACACGCCCGCGGAGAGCACGAGGCCGAGTCTGCGGTGGAACGAGGCGTCCGCGTCGCAAAACGCGCGCGCGCCGGCGGCGATCGCCGCGCACTGCGGCAGCGCCCAGAGGTAAAGAGGCGCTTTGAACCTCCAGTCCTTCGCCGCGCGTCGGCTCTCCTCGTGCGTGGGGTTGGCGAGGTCGTCCGGGACGACCATCTCCAGAACCGGGAGGACCGCGAACACGAACCACGCGCACGTCCACGAGTTGCACAGCGCGCTCTCGGAGGCGCTCGCTGAGGCGCGCGTCGACCGGAGGAAAACGACGGGAAGAAGGTACGCGACGAAAAAAGGAAACACCGCGAAGGGGCTGTCCAGCCTTCCCTTCCGCGCGTTCGCCACCTCGAACGTCGAGGCGGGTCGCCTGGAGCGTGCGGACGACATTCGGCTCGCCTCGGTCTCTTGACCGAGGCGCGGGGCGTGTATGACGAGACTGCGCGCACGAGCAACCGAGATGTGAGATACGGCAATTTGACAACAAGTCAACAACAGATTCTGCAATCTGCTGTCAATCAGCACTCTGGCAGTCGGGACTACACCGTCCGAGAATTTGAAAGACGGTGCTGCCAGGTAGCAGGGACCAGGTGATGAACGCGACTCTCACTCGGTCGCGCCCGTGACCGCGGGAGACGTCGCGAGCTGACAGACATGGCGCAGCGCACCATCGCGGCGTTTTTCCAGTCTCGTCCCCCCGCGCGGGAAGCGCTCGGGGACGCGACGAACGTAACGTCGCGTCCCGTCGCGGCGTCCGCTGATTTCGACCACCACCACGACGCACGCGCGACATCATCGCCTCCGCGGAAGCGCGCTCGCGTCGCCGCGCCGCTTCCTTTCGCCAAAGGCGCGGACGTGATGGACGTCCGCGGCGCGTCGTCGCGCGCGTTCGGGGCGCAGTTCTGCGACGTGGACGGGCGCGAGATCCTGCTCTGCGGGAACGCGTGGGGGGCGGAGGACCTCACGAGGCCGAAAGCCGTTCGGTGGCTCGAGCCGGACGCGCCGCCGAGAGCGCGCCGGGACGACGACGTCTCCCACGGCGCCGACAGACCGGAGCCTTCGAACGACGACGACGCGGTCGGCGATGTCGGCGATGTCGCGATCCGCGGCACGAACGGCCTGGTCGCGCGCGCGGACGGTGCCGTGATTCGCGTCTACGACGCCTCGGACGCGGGCGCCGCGCCGCTGGCAAGCCTGTGCCTCGCGCACGACGACGTCTCGTCCGACGCGTCCGAGTGCGAGTGCACGCGGCGCACCACGCGCCTCGACGCCGCCGCCGTGTCGCGAATGACGTCGTGCTCTGCGGAGACTGCGGTGAGCGACGTCGACGCCAGCGACGTCGACGCCGACCTCCGCGCCAACCTCGCTGCGACGACGGCGGGGGGCGAGCTGGTTGCCTTCGCCGTGCGCCGCGAGCGAACGGAGGAAAAAACCGAACGCGTCGTCGCGACGCTTCTCGGACGCGCGTTGCTCACGGAAGGCACGTTCCAGCACGCGTTCCCGGACACGGACGGGTCGGAGAGCCGCCTCGGTCCGTTCTGCATGGTCTCTTCGGTTCGCTCCGATCGGAACGAAGGAAACGCGATCGCGCGTTTCGCCGTGGCGGCCGCCGCGACGGGCGCGTTGTGTTTCGTGGCGCTCACGCGCGACGCGTCCGCCGCGAACGCGCGCGCGGGCGCTCGATCGCGCCGCGCCGCCGTCGCGAGGCTGGACCGCGTCGTGAGCCCGCACCTGCCCTCCTTCTCCCGGAGCGCGAGCCCTGGCGGACGACCGCGCTCGGTGATCCACGACGTCGCGCTCTGGACGCGTCCGATACGCGCCGAAGAAGAAGGCGAGAATGACGAACCGCGCGCGAAAGGAACGCGTCCTCGCGACGGCGACCCGCGGCGTCCGATTTCAGCCTCGCGCGCCGCGGCGGTGAGCGTGGGCGGCGACGGCGTGTTGGCGGTGACGCACTTCGACCCGGAAGACGGCGCTCTGGACACGGCGTGGCGCTGCGTTCCCGAACCCGAAACGCGAACCGCGGACGTTCCGCGGACGTTCGCGCGCGTCGCCGTGTGCGACGCGGCGCGAACCGCGGTGACGTTGTCGGCGGCGGCACGCGAGCGCGACGCGACGGCGACGGTGTGGACGCTCGAGGGCGAGACGGAGATTCGTCGCGTCCCTTTCGGAACCGGGCTCGGGCACGTCTCTGGGCTCGCGATAGACACGCGCGGGCGGCTCATCGCGGCGAGCTTCGACGACGCCAGAAGCGGACGGGGCGCGCGCGTGCGCGTCGCGCGGGGGCGTTGAAAAAAACAACCGAAAGGCCTTCCATCTTGCCGTTTTCGTTGAAAGTTCGTCCCGCCTCGAATCGCGGTCGTCCGGAAGTCCGCCGCATTTCTCCCGCGCGCCACGGCATCGACGCAGGCATGTCCGTGACCCCTCCGCCCCCCGAGGAGCTTAACAGGGAGCTCGACGTTCTGCTCGCCGCCGAGGACAACACCGTCCGCGAGGAGGCTGCCTCGTCGCTGGCGAAGAACAACGCGCGCGTGGCGTCGGAGCGCCTGACCGGCACCAATCCCAACGGCGAGCCCGTGTACGACGGCGAGACGAAGACGATCGACGGGCACACCATCAAGACCAGTGCCACGCCGCCGTTGCGCAAGTGGCTCAGCACGCCCGCGCTTCCCGAGGAGCTCGTCGAGCACCTCCCCGCGGTGGAGGACGACCCGCAGTGAGCGACGCGCGCGCGAAGGACACCAGTCCCCTGGACGACGGCGGAAGGATTCGTCACCCTCGGGCCACCACGCGCGACCGGCGGCATGCGCCGCGCGCACCACTTACCGCCTCGCCGCCGCCGCTCGGCGCGCGCGCGGCTCCTTGTCCTGGTATGCGCGGTCTCCGCGCTGGCGTACGGTTCGCGTATCGCGCGCGACGCCGCGCGGCGGCGCGAGGACGCCGCCGCGCTCGCTCGCCTCGACCGCCTCGACCCGGACGGTTCGCTGCGCGCGCAGTGGGAGCGCCGCGCGCCGTTCGGGGCGGCGGCGGCGCACGACGCGGCGGTGCTCTCCCCGCACTGCGAGGCTTCGCTCGCGGCGCTCCTGCCGATCGACGCGTTCGCGACTGGGACAACAGAGACGCGCGAGGACGGGACGACAGAGCGCGTTTCGGCGGACGACGGCGTCGCGTCGGAGACGCGCGAGCGCCGAGAAAACACGCTGGCTCGGTCTCGTCTCTACGCCGATTTCGCGCGCGGCGTCGCGAAGAACGGCGTGACGGCGTTCGCGGGGGCGACGACGACGCAAGGGCTCGGGCTCTCGAGTCTGTTTTCTTTCGACCCCAGGACGGGGAAAGCGAGCGCGATCCTCCAGCCGCTCTCGGTCCCCGTGCGCGCGATCGTGGTCCCGCTGCCCGGGGACTCGAAGGCGGCGCGGAAGATCCGCGGAGAGACGCGAGACGCGATGCGCCGATTCTTTCCTCCGGCCGGCGGCGACTTCGGCCACGGCGACTCGGTGTGGTTCCAGGACCCCGACCTGTTCCACTTTTCCGTGTTCCACGCGAGCCACCACGCGGCGCCCGTGCCGGCGTCCGAGCGGGAGCAGGCCGATGAGCTCGACGCCGTGCGGCGCGTCGTGTCACGACAGTGTCCGATGGACGTCATCCTCGAACGCGTTGTCGTGTCGCCGAGCGGCGCGGTGATGGCGCTGTGGAACGTGAACGCCGGCGCCGAGCCGAGCGCGCTGCGCGAGGCGCTGCGCGAGGCGCTGCCGCGCGCGCCGGAGAAGCAGATCGTCGCGGACCGGGTCATCTGGCACAGCACCGTGGCGCGCTTGCTCCGGCCGCCGGCGACGGCGGGCGATGGCGGCGCGGCGGCGGCGCTCGCCGCGCAACGCCTGCTCACCGAGAAGTTGTGCGGGACGCGCGCGCGCTTGGAAAAGGCGTGGCTGGTGCGCGAGCGCGATGCGCTCGCCTTGGCGCTGGGGGGGTCCTACGAGACGTTCGAGGCGCGCTTCGGGTGCCGCGGAGATTGGAAGTGATGTCGCGATGTCGATTCGACCGACTACGAGTGAAAACGACGCGCGTCGCGTGTGAAACGTGGCATGGAAACGTGTGTTGTATGAATATCGACGGACGGAGCGTCGTCGTTCGGAGCGTCACCGTCGCGCGCGGTCACGACGTCGCCTGGTGCTGCGCGAACGCCCAGCGCGCGGAGATCATCGCCAGGCGCTTATCCGGCGTGAACAGTCGGCGCAGGTTCCACTGGACGTACAGCGCGAACGCGATTGGGACGACGGCCGCTCCGGGCAGTCATCGCGGCCGCGACCGCGGCCACGACGGGATCTCCTCCGTGTCCTCCTGCGAAGACGCGAGCCCTTCGATTTCCTCAACCTCTTCCGAGACGCGCTCGTTCGCCTCGCCGGCGGAAGACTCGCCGCCTTTCGGTGCTTTTTCGCCCGATTCCCGTTCCGCCGCCGCCGCCGCGCGAGGCCCCGCCTCCTCCCCGCGGTCCGTCTCTTCCGCGGCCTCGTCCTCCGACGCGCGCGCGCGCGTTTCGCGCGCGAGCTCGCCGTCGGGCCCCTCCTCGTCCGAGCCGCCGACGGTGATGTCGTAGTACGGCTCGGACGCCGGGCGCGGGCGCGCGGCGGAGAACGCCGTCGGCTCGGGCTCCGCCCACTCCGTCGCGCCGCGCAGCCGCACGAACGTCGCTCGGTTGTTGTGCCTCGTGTCTCCCGCCTCGATGAACTGCGGGTAGTCCGGCGCGCTGAACACCGTACACAGCTTGCCCACGGCTTCGATGTCGTGGTCCACGGAGAAACCCGCGTGCATGTTGTCCATGCCCTCGCGGTCCTCGCGCGCGTCCGGCCCCTCGTGCGAGCGAAGCACGAGCCTCAAGCCGTTGCGTCTCAAAAACTCCGCCGTGGCGTCGGGGCCGAACATCGTCCCGATCCCGCGGTTCTCGTTGGGCACGAGACCGGTGACTTCGTTCGCGGACGCGGGATCGCTCCACAGCACGTCCCCGGCGATCGTCGCGTCGCCCTCGCCGTCGGGGTCGCCGCCGCCCTTCCAGGCGCCCGCCAGATCGGCCAGCGTCCCCACGGCGAGCGCGGCGGCGGCGCCCCGGCCGCGGCGCTTCTTCCCGCGGAACAATCCGCCGTGCAGCACGAGCGTCTTGTCGCCGATCTGCGCGGCGAGCGGCAGCTCCGCGCCCACGCGCATGAACTGGCGCCACAGCGCGTTCCCGGACGCTTTGGAGTACTTCACCTGCAGCTCGCGCTTGTACCCGTACACCTCCGTGCAGAACTCGCACTCGTGGTTCCCGCGGAGCAGGAACACGGCGTTGGGCGCGGCGGCTTTCCAGGCGAGCGCGACGGCGAAGAGCTCCGCGCCCCACGCGCCCCTGTCCACGAAGTCGCCGTTGAAGACGTACCAGTTCGCGGCGCTCGGTTCGCCCGCGAGGGACATCAGCTTCAGCGCGTCGTGCAGCTGGCCGTGCGTGTCGCCCACGACCACCACTTCCGTCTCGCGCGGCGGGCGCAGGCGCAAGAGCGTCGGCTCAGCCTGCAGCAACGCCCCGACGTGCTTCATCAGCTTCTCGTGCGTCGCCTTGGGGAAAACCTTGGCGAGGTTCTTGGGGGGCGCACCAGACCGACTGTTCGCGTCGAGCGTCGCCGCCAGGAGCCGCGCCCACGCGGGGGTGATCACGCCGTCGCCGGGCCACTCAATCGCCTTCGACATGTTCTGCGCGGAAGCCCGAACGTGGGCAGTGCCGAGCCTCGCGATTCGTTTGAACCGAGAGTCAATCGAACGCGAGCGCGCGCCGACGTGCCGGGGCGCGGGCCGACACCGAGCGCGTCCTCGAGGTCGCAGCGGTAACCCCGATCGGTCTGCCACCCGGCACTCGCGCGGGGACGTGTGAGGGGGCGCTAGGGACGGTGGGTCACGGTCGGGCACTTTTTGGCTTTTTTTTGAACGTCCGAGGCAAGCCGGAAGCGTTAAAGGTGGTGGGCACACCTGGACCTGCAGTGGGCACTCGAGAATGCGCGCTTTCGTTCTGCTCGCGCTGGTCGCGCTCGCCTCCGGGAGCGCGCCCACGGGCGGGTCGGGGTACGACGAGTGTCCCTCAGCACCCGTGAAGCCCAGCGATCGCAGGAAAGGCGACCCGCGCACGTTCACGCTCGCCGTGCAGCGTTTGTCCGCCTCGTCGCTCGGGGAGGCACGCGACGGTTCGCCCGATGTCACCCGACTCGAGCTCGCGCGGTCGCGCCTGGAACGCATCGCCGCGGACATCACCGCTCTCGACGCCGATTTCGTGCACGTGACCGGCGTCGACGGCTGCGCGGCGCTCGACGGCCTGGTCGCCGCGAGCACGGCCGTCGACGCGCGCGTCGCCCGCGATTACCGCCCGTACCTCGTCGCGCCGGAAACTGCCCCGGACGGCGGCTTCCCCGCGATGCTCACGCGCGTCGACCCCACCGCGCACGTGTACTTGGCGTCGGATTCGGGCCGTGGCGGCGAGCCCGGGGAAGAAGGGCTTCCGTCGTTCCCACATTATTTCGCGCGGATGCGCCTCGGCCGCGTCGACGTCGTCGTCGCCGGCGTCGCCTCGGCGACGAGCCCGGGCGGCGCGCGGAGAGGCGCGACCGAGTCGTGGGCCGCGGAGGTGCTCGAGATCGTCTCCCGAGGAGAAGGGGTGATCGTCGTGGCGGACGACGCCGGTTTCTTCGAGGAACACCCGCACGTCTCCTCCTTCCTGCAGAACAACGCGTTCCGGGCGGAGGACCCGACGAGCGCGTCCGGTGGTACCGTCTGGACGTCGCCGCGCGTCGCCGCCGCGCTGGCGGGGAAAGTTCGTCCCGACCCTCGCGCCGCGTCGACTTCGAACTTGCGCGCCGGGAAGACGCGACTCGAGTTCAAGCCCGGCGCGTTCACCGATGAGGCGGAGACGGTCGCCGAGTACCTCACCCCGCGGAGGGTGTTCTTGACGGCATGCGAGGCGGCGTTCGCGGCGGTGTTTTTCCCGGGGGTCGTCGCGCTCGCGCTCCCGAAGCGGCGCGGCGCGGAAACGAACGAAAACCAAAAGAAAACGCGGTGAGCGAAAAAACGCGCGTCGGAGGGCGCGTCCGTCGTCTCGAGGACGCGGTCACTCGACGCGTCGCCGCGCGAGTTTCGGAAAGAAAAACACGGTTTCATCGTCTCGTCTCTTCAACCGCGCGCGCGCGTTCACGGTATTTACATAGTCTTCTCTCACTGCTGCGCGCACCCGTCGGGGGCGTTTTCCTTTTCCCCGCCCTCGCCCTGGGGCGCGCCCGGCGCCGCCGCGACGGGCGTCGGCGCGATTTTCGCCTTCTTCGCCGCCGGCGCCGCCAACGGTGCCGCCGCCGGCGCGGAGGACATGGACGCGAACGCCGCCGCCGCCGCGGCGGCGGAAGATCCCGCCGCCGCGGGGGGCGCGGCGGTGGGCGCGATGGTGACTCGAACGGGCGCCTTCCTCGGCTGCGCGCCGCCGACGGGCGCGGGCGTGACTCGCGTCGCGCCGCCAGCGCTCTTGCCGACGACGCCGAGGTTCACGGGCTGCGCCGCGCCCGACGCCGCCGTGAGCTTCGGTGCGTCGAAGCCCGTGGTCTCGACGGCTCCGCCCGCGGAGGCGCCCGCGCCTCCGTTGACGTCACGCCCCGAGCCGCCGCCGACGCCCCCGATGGCGGCGAACGCCTTTTTTATCTGCTCGCGCGTGTCGTTGTCCTCGCTGACCAGCCCCTGCAGCTCCTCCTCGCGCACCTTCAGGTCGCCGAGGACCGCCTCGATCTGTTCCAGCTCCGCCTTAGCCGCGGCGAGCGGATCCGCGTGCGCGGGCGCTCCCGGGGGCAGGGACGCGTTCACCGCCTCCACCGCCGCCTCGTCCGAAGTTTTCAGGCGCTTGATCCTCGCCTCGCAGATCCCGATGGCGCGGCTGCAGTTCTTGAGCGCCTTTTCCAACTTGTCGTCCATCTGCTGCGCGACGGAGATGGAGAGCAGCACGCCCGCGATCCGCCGGTCGTCCTCGTCGAGCTCCACCTCCAAAATCGCCAGACACTGCTCGAGATCCTCCAGTGCGCTCTGGAAGTTCGCGTGCTCGGTGTTCATCTCGCCGAGCGTCTCGAAGCAGTTCGCGAGCTCGATCGGATGGGTCTCGTCCTCCTCGTAAATCAAACGCGCGTTCTCGACGAGCTTCCACGCGAGTTCCATGTCGTCCTCCTCTTCCTCGTCGTTCTCGTCGTCCTTATCATCCTTCTTCGCCTCATCGTCGCCGTCAGCCTCGTCCTGGTCGTCGTTGCACGCCTCGCCCTCGTCCGCGGCTTCCGCCTTACGCTTGGCGTCATCCTTGGCATCCGCCTGCGCCTGCGCCTGCTTGCCGAAGACGGTGTTCTCGTCCTGCGCCTTATAGAAGAGCGCGCAGCCGTACTTGTAGTACGCCGCCGCGCACTCGACGGCCTGCTCGCCGTGCACGGTCACCTTGAGCTCCAGCGCGCGCGCCAGGAGCTCGATGGCGTCGTCCATGTTGCCTGCCTTGATGGCCGCGACGCCCTTGGCGTAGCTCTCATCCGCCTCGACCATCATCGCGGCCGCGTCCGCGGGGGGCTCCGTCTCCTCCATCGGGGAATAGAACGAGCGACGGGCTGTGGCGCGCGGTCTGCGCTCTGCTCCCGAAGTGAGTCGAGGCGCGCGGGCGTGTGCGCCGGCGTCCTGCGGTGTGACCGGGAGCGCGTCTCTCGGATCTCGCACTTCCCAACACTTTTCAAAAAAAATTCTCAACAAACAACCGCTCAACGCTCAACCGGTCGTTGAAGTTGCGAACCGTCTTTTCCGACGAGTCGCTTCTCCAATCACGAACCCCCATCTTCCCCCGGTGTGTCACAGCGCGAAGCTTCAACCTCCGCGAAGCGCGTCGTTTGGCTAACAAGTCGGCTGCTGACGCGTCGAGTCCTCATTCCTCCGACCGCCTCGGGCGCGGCGGTTGAACCAGAAACAACGCGAGCCAGCACGCGCGTCACAGGTACGCCCCGAGCCCGGCGGAAGACCCGCCTCCGTCTCCCGCACGCCCCCGACGCGACCGAGGAGGCCGTCGTGCCAACTCATCAGAATTCGTCAGCGGTATCCCGTAACGATAATCAGGAGCTCTGACACCGCTCGGCACCCACCTCCCCGCAGACGTACTCGCGACCGGAAAGGGCTCTCCGTATTCCTCGACGCCGCGCAGCGTCATGGCGGCGCGTGCCACCGCGCACGTCGCGCTAGCCCCCTCCGCGGCCCGGCGCCTGCCGCGCCGCGTTCGCGCCCCACCCGCGCGCGCGTCGGTCGTTCCCGCCTCGGGCGCCGCGCGCGCGCCCGCGTCGCCCGCGCCGGCCGCCGCGCCGCCCCGGCTGCGCGCGCGCACGGGACCATCCGGGGTCCCTGGCGGCGCCGGGACGGGCTCGCGCCGTCCCCGCCCGCGCGGGTCCGTGCTCGTGGGCGTCCGCGGAGGCGGATCGGAGGCTGAGTGGGAGGAAGGATGGCGGTCCGGCGCCGGCCGCGGGCGCCCGCCCCTGCGGAGCCGCGGCGCGGGCGCCGCGGCCGAGGACCCGCAGGCGCCCGCGGACGTCTTCGCCACCGTCGTCACCGAGGGCTTCGGCGTCGCGTCCGCTCGCGCGGAGGCCGGCGCTGAGGCCGAGTCAAGCGCGGAGAACGCGCCGCCGGCGACCGGCCGCAAGCGCGCCTGGCTCAAGAAAACCGTCTGGAAGGCGCTCTCCGCGGCGGACGCCGCCGGGCCGCCCGACGAGATCGTCGCCACGCTGGAGAACTACCCCGAGGCGGACGGCGGCGCGTTGAATGGGGGCATGGAGGAGGAGCGGGAACCGCGGAGCGGCGCGGACGAGAGGGACGGAGCTGTGGCGGAAGAAGGGGCGAGCCTCGCGGGGGACGAGACGGCGGAGGATGGCGCCGGCGCGTCGTCCGCCTCCGTCGACCCGGAGGAGGCGACCCTCGAGTCGGAGTCCGCGGGGTCCTTCATCGCCGCGTCCGCGACCGACGCGTCCGCGACGGGCACCGCGTGCGTTGCCAGCGGTGAGACCCGACACGCCGGTTCGTCCGCGGCTGCCGAAGATGGGACGCGCGGCTCGACGCCCCCCGCGACGCCGGCGACGGAGAAAAAGAAAAAGAAAGACAAGCGGTACCTCGCGGTGAACCCGCCGAAGCCGTACGAGGTGATGCGCATCAACGCGCCCGACGCGTCCGACGCACCCGGGACGCACTTTCAACAGAGGCTGACGCGCCGGGCGTTGCTGCGTGACGCCGAGCTCACGCCTCGCGACCTGCGGCGCATTGACCCCTCGCTCCTGCAGACCAACAACACGCCCGCGCTGCTGGTGAAGGACCAGACCATCATGGTGAACCTGGGCGTGCGCGTGATCGTCCGACCCGACCACGCGCTTCTGTTCGAGCCCGACACGGACACCGGCCGCCGGTTCCTCGACGCCGTGGACTCGTCCACGCGCGAGCGGGGCGTGTCGCTGAACGGCTGCGACGGCAGCAACGGCAACGGCAACGCGTTCAGCCAGAGCGCCTCCCGCTTCCGGTCGGCGGATGACGCCGAGAGCGATTACGACTACGACCTCAACGCCGCGCCGGGCGGGACGGGGGGCGCGCCCATCCCGTTTGAGCTGGAGATGGTGGAGGCGGCGCTGCAGGAGACCATGAGCCAGCTGTACGCGAAGCTGGAGTTCTGCGAGGAGCGGTGCCGGCGCGTCTCCTCGCAGCTCCGCTCGAGCATCAACCCCGCGGTCCTGGAGGAGCTGCGGCTGACAAAGCAGTCGCTGGTGGCGCTCGACTCGCGCGCGGGCGCGGTGCGCCAGGTGCTGCTGGACACGCTGGACGACGACGAGGACATCGCGGACTTCACCATCTCCTCGACCGCGACGAGCGAGGAGGACAAGGAGGACGAAGAGGAGGAGGTGGAGAACCTGATCGAGTACTACCTGCAGCAGACCGAGACGGTGCACAACGCCGCCGAGCAGCTTCTGGAAAACACGCGCGACCTCGAGGAGTCCATCTCCGTGTCGCTCTCGTCGCGGCGGTACGAAGTGTCCAAGCTGGAGCTGACCCTGTCCATCGCGACGTTCGCCGCCGCGCTCGGGGCGCTGGTCACGGGCATCTTCGGCATGAACCTGCGATCGTGCCTGGAGATGTCCATCACCGCGTTCTACCTGACGTGCTTCCTCATCGTCGCCGGGATCGGCGCCATCTTCCAGAGCATCATGCGGTTCGCGCGGAAACAGAAGATCCTCTGATCGAGAGACGCGCTTTTTTTTTTTTTTTTCGCGATGGCTTCCGGCTCCGGAAGCGCGAGAGGCGAGACGGCGAGAGCGCGCGCGGTGACGGGACGAAGCGTCCCACGTGGCGGAGGAAAAAGCCTGCCCCAGCCCGTCGCTTGGTGTGACTCAGTAAAAAAAGTGCCCCGCGAGCGATTCGAGTCGGCGTCCTCGACGTCCTCGACGTCGTCGCCCTCGTCGGCGGATTCCGCGTCGATCGCGACGCGCCGGTTCGACGTCCCAGACCGGTTGACTCGGAGAGCAAAAAACTCGTCTCGCGCCCCTGACGAAATCTCGTCGCTCGCGCCCATCCCCGATCCTCCCCCACACCGCTCCGCGTGCGGGGCGCTCAGGTCACGACGGCGGACCCGATCACGCCGGGCGGCGAGCGGCCTTTCGTTCGCGTCGCCTCCGAGGACGAGCTCCGCGGCGACGGCGACCGCGTGCACGTGCAGCTCCTGGACGCGGACGGCGCCCCGAGACACGTGTCCCTCATAAACCACGACGGGGAGGTGTTCGCGCTCGACTCGCTGTGCTACCACGCGGGGGGTCCGCTCGCCGCGGGGGACATCGAGGACGTCGGCGGGAGACCGTGTCTGTCTTGCCCGTGGCATCTGTACAAGGTCACTCTCCGGACCGGGGAGAAGCTGTACGGCAGCACCAGGCTGGACGACGACGGCGTGACGCTCGTGCCCGACGGCGTCGCATCCGCCGGCGCGCGCCAACGCACGCACGAGACGGAGCTGCGCGAGGACGGGTGGTACGTGCGTCTGCGCCTCGACGGAGTGCTCGAGTCGGACAGGTTCGCGAACAAGCGCGTGCCGGGCATATCAGGCGCGAGGGTCGTGCGCGTCGACCGATCCGTGATCGCCGCGTAGTCGCCGCCGCGCCGCGAGAGCCGCCGCGAAGCACGAAACAGACGCGCCATGCCTTCGCGCATCCTCTCCGCGCTCGCGCGCGCCGCGCGCGCCGGTGCCTCGCCCGAGACGCTGGCGCCCTACGCGCACGCCGCGAAAGCCGTCTTCGCGAACATCGCGCGCGGCCGGACCCGCGCCGGGACCCGAGAGGCGCTCGCGGAGGCGGAGCGCCAGGTGGACGAGGTCGTTCGGGTGCTGAGCCCGGGACCGCTCGTCGCTCCGCAGACAGAGGCTGAAAAGAAAACAGCCGCCGAGGCGGTGCGCGCCGCCGCGAAGCGGTGGCGAGACGCTCAGGCAGACAAAGCGGCGTGAGCGTCCGCGTCGTCGTTTGTTTTCGTGTCGCGCGTATCGGATCGCGGCGCGCCGCGGCGCGCGCGGCGACGACGTCGTCGCGAAATTACGTGTAATAAAAAAGTATCTCAGATATTCGTACAGCTCAGTCTCCGCGGTTCGCCGCGCAGCACGCTCGAAGGGCTCGCGTCTTCCCCGATGCTATTGAATCACGCAACACCCCGCGCTGGCGTCGCCGCGGCCTCGCGGCGATCGCCGTTCGTCGTCTGAGTCACTCGGCTCGCTGTGGGAAGGGGAAGGTCAGAGCCGCGACGAGTCGGAAAACGTTCGGGTTTCGTCGTGACACTCTCGGCCGTCCCGTTTCGGAGCGAGTAGGGTTGACAACGAGAGCGCCGGGCGGGGAAGGGTCGGAGCGGGGCTCCGCTCGCGTACCTCGGTTCGAATTCTCTGACGTGCGTCAGCTCCATCCCGTGGTGATCATGCCACCCGACCGATTTCGGTTCTTCGGCCACCACCACCATGCTCTCGTCGGACACCCCCGTTTGCGGTGCGCTCATCTATCCAACCTCGTTCGTTTTCCTCCGATCCTGTTTGCCCCTCTCCTGTTTTGGCTCAACCCTGCGGAGCCGTGGGTCGTACCGAACGCCTTCGCGCGCGTGAGCTTGAGCGGAACGCCCTCAGATACGACGCGCGCTCGGCTGCAATCGGCCTGGCGAGTGGACGGCGCGTGGCCTCCTCGACGCGCCGCGGTCCCTCACGCACCCTTTCCGGTCCCGGCCCCAAACCGTGCCCGCAGCGACGCGTGCAACAAAAAACCGAACGCCTCCGCTCGGAAAGCGAGACGCGCGGGCGATGCGAGCGAACCGCCGAAGGCTCGATCGCGCGATCAAACCCTTAGCTCGCTTCACGAAGCGACGCTGTCCGGCTCCGACGCCTTGTCCCCTCGGACGCGACTCGGTATGGCGCGGATGCGACAGTTACACAAAAACCGAACACGCTGTTCCGGGTTGACGGGAAGAAGCTGCTCACCTCCCGACGAGATCGCGTTCGCAGTCTGCGAATTTGATCGCCTCGGCAGGTCAACATATGGATTGAGTTTTCGCGGGCGCGCGTCACGTCGCTCCTTCGTCCTTACGGTTTTAGTCTACAGTACTACTACTACGAGTCTAACTCAAGTATGCCTGCTCCAGCATGCGCTCGAACTCCTGCAGGTCAATGTCCCCGTCGCCGTTGGTGTCGTACTCCTCGAACATCTCCTCGATTTCGTCGTCGTCGTACCCCGTATCTGCGAGCGCCTCAAGGAGCTCTTTCTTGTCCAGCAAGCCGTTGTCGTTGAGGTCGTACAAAACGAAGATGCTCTTGATCTCCGCCTTCTGCGCCTCCGACAGCCTCTTGGGCTCGGGAGGCTTCTCCACCTTTGGGGGGTACACCCACAGCATCATGTCGCGGATCTCCATCGGGGAGGCTTTGCGGAAGTACGCCTGGCGCGACGCGCGGCGTGTGGGAACTTTGTCGTCAGTTTTTCTCGTCAGAAAACATGGAAAACTTCGCGTGAAAAAAGAACGCAGGTGGGTGTCGCAAACAGCCCTTCGCGCGTTCAATCGAGAAGCGGGGCTGACGGGGACCTCGCTCGGCCGCACGCACCCTCAAGTACTCGTCGAACCCGATTTTCTTGTTTCCGTCCTTGTCGATAGCTTTAAAGAAGTCGTCCGCGGCGTCCCCGAGGTTGCTTCGGTTCAGAGCCTTGCGCAGCTCCGCCGCGTCGATCTCGCCGCTCCGGTCCACATCGGCGTCGTCGAAAATCTCCTTCAGCGCGAAGACATCTTTCTTGTTATACTTCTTCTCCGTCTTCGTCAGCTCGGTCTTACCCATCGCGTCGCGTAGGCGAGCCGGCGGAAGCGGAGTCCAGAGGGAAGCGGTGCCTCCCGCGAGAGACGTCCGCGCGCCGGCGTGCGTGCCACGCGGAGTGCGGCAGGCGGACTAGAGAGTCACAGACACTAAAAGAATGAAAGTGCCGGCAGGACCGGCAGGCGGGCAGGGAACACCAAAATCTCGGAGGAAGAGTTTTTTCGGTTCGCCGTCTCGCGGTGGGTCGTGCGTGGTCTCGTCCATCAACGAAGCGTGTTTATCCGCGAGGCCCCGACCCGTCCGGCACTCTGCCCGCGCGCGGCGTGGCACGCAGTCAGATACGCACGACACGAGCGGCGTCACGCGACTCGTTTAGGGCGTCGCGTCGCGTCTCCGGGCGCGTGCGTCCTCCTCGCGGCGGCGCCGCGCGACTCGCGGATCGCGACCGATGATGGCCTCTGCGGCGCCGAGTTCGGGGGAGACCACCCCCGCGCGCGCCCCTCCCGGTTGCCCGGCGCACCACCCCCTGGACGACACCTTCGACGACGGTGCGCACATCAGCAACATCGAGTCGTTCGTGGTGTCCACGGTCCCGCTCGTTCCGGCGCTGGACGCGGAGCGACCCGCGGGTGATGGGGAAGCGCACCCCTCGCGCGACGGCGCGGCGGGGCCTTCGCGCGACGGCGCGGACCGCTTCGCGCTGCGCGACCTGTGGGGTTTCTTCGACGAGTGGAGCGCGTATGGCGTGGAGGTCCCGCTGACGCTGGACGATGAGGAACACGAGGTGTTCCAGTACTACGTGCCGTTCCTGTCCGGGATCCAGGTGTTCAAGCGCGCGGAGGCGCGCGCGTCGGACGGCGCCGCGACGTCGCGAGAGACGCGCGACGACGACGACCGACGCGAACGCGAACGCGAACGCGAAAACGACGACGACGACGACGCGACCGGCGCGACCGGCGCGACCGGCGCGAGCCGACGACAAGAAGACGATCGAGAAAACGATCGAATCGACGACGCGAAGGGACCGGCTGGCGGTCGCGGCTTCCTCCCGTTGCCGTCCGGCATAGACGCCGCGACGCGCGCGGGCGAGACGGTGCCCGGTCGCGAGCTGGTGTTGCAGTATTTCGAGCAGGCCTCGCCGTACGCGCGTGCGCCGCTCGCGGACACCGCGGAGAAGTTGCGCGTGGACCACCCCGAGCTGTTCGATCTCACCTCCGACGAATTGCATCCGGCGTCCTGGATGTCCGTGGCGTGGTACCCCATCTACCGCATCCCGGTCGGGCGCAGCCTGCGGGACCTCTCCGCGTGCTTCCTGACGTACCACGCGCTGAGCGCCGGCGCGCGGGGAGGGGACGGAGACGGAGACGAGGCGTCCCCCGTCCCTCCGCACGCGCGCGGGTGCCCCGCGCCTCCGCCCGCGTCCGCGACGGGTGAGGCGGCGATGGCGGCGCGCGCGAACCGGCTGATCGGCTCGGACCCCGCGGGGCGGAGCAGAGTGCGCCTGCGGGCGTTCGGCCTGGCGTACTACAAGCTGCGCGCCGAGCTGTGGCGACCGGCGGAGGTCGCGGACTGGCTCAAGACCATGCAGGGCGGCGCGCGCGCGTGGTTGCGGGGGCAGAAGGTGATACACCCCGACTTCGAGTTCTTCTCGCACAGGGGGTAGCCGGCGTCTGAGGTGTCGCGCGGCGGCGGCGTCCGAGAGCGCGGGGCGCGCGAAGCGCGGAGAGACGCGGCGGCGACAGAGGCGACGGGAAACATAGTCTGTCAAACTCGGATTTCGCCAGCGGTAAAAAACGTTTTTATTCGCGCTGTCGACTTTTCGCGCCTTTTTGCCACGACGATCGCGCTCTCGTGACGCCACACCGCCGCGCGCCCGTCGCGCGACGATGGCGGAGCGACGCGTGCTGGCGCTGCTCGGCCCGTGCCGCGTGGACGGTGTCGGGGGCGGCGTCGGCTACGAGGACCTCAGGGGACTTGACGGGGTGGATGTCCAAACGCTTCACGAAGATGTGTCTTCGCGCGCGCTGACGACCGCGCTGGAGCTGGTGCGCGATGACTTGAGGCGCGCGTCGCGCGCGGCGAACGACGCGGCGTGGGCACCCCTGGGGCTGCACGCGCCCGAGCCCAAGTTCGCGTGTTGCAGCTGGTGGCCCGAGCTCGTCCTGCCGAGCGTCGCGATTTCCGAGCCGGACGCGGGGTGGCGCGCGGGAGCGAAGCGTCGCGCCGGCGGTGCCGAAGCGGAGAAGGACGCAAACGCGCCCGCGCCGAGCCAACGCGAGTCCGCCGCGCCGGACTCGCGTTGGCTCGACGCGCGGTGCGCGGATTCGGCGCTGGCGGAGATGGTGGCCTGCGCGTCGCGCTCGACGCGCGCCCGGCTGGACGACGACGCGCTGGACCGCATGACCAACCCCGCGGGCGCCGCGGCGCGCGCCGCGGCGTTGCTCGCCGGCGGCGAAGAGAAAAAAACCGAAACCGAAACCGAGACGCGCGAGACGGACGTCGCGTGGATCACCGCCGGCGTGGACGGCGGCGGCGGCGGCGGAGGCGAGTGGCCTCCCGAAGCGGTCGCGGCGTACGGCGTGATGCGCGCGGTGAAGCAGGCGGGGGGGAGCGCGACGATCATCGTGCTGGTGGCGGACGAAGGCCAGAACGCCGACGGCGACGACGACGAAAAGGATGACGAAAAGGATGACGAAAACGCGGACGCGCCGCCGTTGCTCCTGGAGGTGGCCGCGCGCGTCGGCGCGACGATCCGGATGATGCGTCACGCGCCGAACGAAGGTGGCGGACGACGCGCGGGGACTTCCGACGCGCGGAACTCCCGGGTCGGTGTGTTCGGGGACTCGCGTCGGTGGCGCGGCGGCTTGACCGTCGCCGCGGCGCCGGAGGCGACGCTCCCGAACCTGTGCCTCCGCGGCGCGAACGACGACGCCGACGACGACGCCGCCGACGTGGACGCGGCGGCGGTTCCGAGCGCGCGCGCCGCGCTCGCGTCGACGTCCGAGTGGTCTCGCCGCGCGCGGACGTTCCCGCGCGCCGCGGGCGACGCGACGCTGCTCGAGATCGTGCGCCTGGAGACCGTACCTGTGGACCGGCGCCGCGACGCGCCGACGCTGCGCCTGGAGTGGACGCCGGCGTCTTCGCGCGAAACACGCGCCGAGGCTGGCGAACCCGAAAAAAAAACCGACGCCGACCGAGGAGACGCGCTTCGCGACGACGTGTTCGCCGCGCTTGCGGCGGCGAGCCGAGTGGTGGAGACGCGCGGCGAGACGCCCGCGTTCCTCGTTCGCGTCCCGTTCTCACGCGCGGGCACTTCCGCGAACGACTCGCGAGGGCGTCTCGCGAGCGTCGCGCGACGCGCGAACGACGCGAAAACGTCATTCGCGCGCGCGCCGGCGCCGCACGCCGACGGGCCGATTTTGCTCGTGCGGCCCCGATTTCGCTCCGCGCGCGGAAGCTGCGCGTTCGTCGCCGAGGCGCTCGCGTCGCTCCCGTCGCTTCTCCGGCGCGCGGTCGCGGTCGCCGGCGCGAGCGCGGCGTGCGAGCGCGGCGCGCGAGCCTTGGCGGCGGCTCGAGGCGCGAAGCTGCGCGAGGAGCCAGGCGCGGAGTATTTAGTCAGCGGCGGGACCGACAAGCCGGCGACCGCCACCCCCGCGTCCGTCGCGTCCACCGGGCGGAAGCGCGCGCGAGCCGGCGAAGAGACGCGCGCGCGCGCGGCGGCGGCGGCGGCGGCGGCGAAGCGCCGCTCCTCCGAGCGTCGCCGCGACGCGTCTGCTGTCGAGCCGGTGGCGGCCGATGATGGTGACCTCGACGACGACGCGTCTCGCGAACGCGCGCTGGCGCTTCTGGCGTCGTCGCGCGTGCGCGACCTCTCCGAAGAAGCCACGAAGAGAACGCGGACCGTCGCGGCGGCGGACGTCGCCGCGGACGTCGCCGCGGACGCGACGCGCGACGACGACGACGACGAAACGTCCGTCGAAGACGCCGACGAGGATCAGCCTTCAAACTCGGACCCCACCCCGGGGCTCCATCGCGTGGCGCTCAACCACAGCACTCGCTGTCGCCGCCCGCTCGGGGCGTCCGCGTTCGCGCGCGTCCTGTCGGCGCTCGCGGCGGCGCAGCGACGGCGCGACGGGGTGGCGGACGCGCGCGACGCGCCTCCGCCGTTCTCCCCTCGCGCCGAGGAGTGGGCCCCGGAGAAGCTTCGCCTGACCGCCACGCTGCTCCGCGCCGCCGCGGACGTCGCGGCCGGCCTCGACGTGGTCGCGGAGGCGCGCCGAGACGCCGCCGGGCTCTCGAACCGCGAGGTGCGGTGGCGAGGCCCCAAGAGCGCGTCGCCCTCCGGCGGCGAGTCGTTGCCTCGGAACGCGCGGAGCCGCAGCCCGAGCAAGAGCGGCGCGTCGCGGGAGTGCACTCGCGGGTCGAAGGACGCCTCGGAACGCGCGGAGGCGCGCCCTGGCGGGGACGCGAGCCCGAAGCTTTTGGCTCCGGGCGCGCTCGGCGGCCTGGACTACGCCGCCGCCGAGGCGGAGCTGCGCGCCAAGGTGCAGCGCGAGCGGCGCGAGAAGCGCGAGCGGCAGCGCATCACCATGGCGCCGCGGCACGTCCCGGCGGCGCGGCGCGACGGCAACGCCGTTTTGGCGGCGGCCACCGCGGCGTCCGCGGAGCGCGACGACAGACGAGTCAGTCAGAAGAGTCAGTCGCGCGCCGGCGCGCCGCACGCGCCCACCGCGCGCGACCGCGCGAACGGCAGCGGCGGGGGGACCGGCACTTTGTCCGGGCACGACGGCAGAGACGGCGGAGACGGCGGCCGCGAAGAATTCCGCGGCGCGCTCCGCGCGGGACTCGAACCCGAGCCGAGCGAGTCGGCGGTGGGCGCGGGCGCCGCCGGGCCGCGCGCGCCGCGGAACCGCGTGTGCACGAAGTGCCACATCGAGCTCGCGCCCATCCCGGGCGTCGACATGAGCCTCATGAAGCACTGCTACGCGTGCGGCGGGACGCTCGCGCCGGGGATGTAGACGGGAGCGCGCGCGCGCGAGCGCGGAATTGTCATCAGACGGCGGTTTCACCGCGCAGCTCCGGTTTCGTCCGGTCAAAAAGTTTCGCGACCGGCAGGATTTGAACCTACGCGGGCATTGCCCATTGGATAGCTTGCGTGCTGACTCGCGTTTGCAAATCGAACGAGACTGATTTCTCGTACGTTCAAGTCCAACCCAATAACCACTCTGGCACAGTCGCGCGAGGAAATTCGAAGTGGAGCACTGCTTCGCGGCGCGCGCGAGGAAAGCTGAAATTAAGTACTCATATGACATTTTGCAGTACTTGAAGACTGGTCGTGATGTCGTGATATTCGCTTTTTGACCATCGGACGCGCACGCGCTCGGCATACGAGCACGCGAAAAACCAGCCGCTCCGCACTTCTCGCAGCGCGCGAGTGGTGCGTGCGAGACTCATCTGGCAGGAATACAACATGAGCGTGCGTGGTGATCCCGGCTCGACTATTCTCGCGCCTCGTGCGCCCCCTAGATGCCCTCCCCGGCCCGCGCGTTCGGTCGATCGCGCGCGCGTCTTCGTTTCAAACGCGTTCGTCTCTGCTGCGCGAAAAGATCGTCGCCCGATCTCGCCCGCTGACCCTCTCCCCCGCCGCGCTCTCGTGTCGCTGCAGGGGAGCAAGGCCGAAGAGGTCACGTGGGAGGACCAGCAGCACATCTGCGCGTTCGGCCGGTTCAACACGCGAGTGCACGAGGTGAACGCTGAGCTCAGGGCCAAGGCGGTGCGTGCGCGAAACCAGCGTCTCGTTTTCGTTTCCCGTCGGTTCGTGCGAAAGCTTTTCGCGCTTTTCGCTTTTCGCGCAACCGAACGCGCGCGTCTCGATCGAGCAAACCCGTCTTCACTCATCACCATCGCTCCTTACCTCACGCGCATCACACACCCACGCACACACAGAAAATGGCTGAGGACCTGGAGGAGGCTTCGAACGAGCTGATCGTCACGGACGAGGACGCGGTCCGGTACGGGGTGGGCGAGACGTTCGTGCTCGTGGAGAACGACGACGCCGAGGCGATGCTCGAGAAGGCGCTGGAGGAGACCAAGGCGGAGGTGGACGCGCTCGAGACGGAAAAGCGCGAGCTGCAGAGCGCCATGACCGAGCTCAAGGGAAAGCTGTACGAGAAGTTCGGAAACGCCATCAACCTCGAGGAGTGAGCGCTTTCTTTTTCGGGAGCGGTTTCGCGGAAGGACGCCGGGAGCGCCGGCGTCGACGCTCCCGGCGAGCGAGCTCTGTGATAAACGTTCACTCTTCTTTTTTGTACGCGCGCGCGTCCCTCGCGCGCCTCGTCAGCTCCTGAACTTCCCGCAGGTGTCCTCGCACGACGCGCTCATGTAGCTGAGGCATATTTTGAAGTTTGTGGACCCGCCCTCGCCTGAGGCGGGGAACGCGCGGTCGCACGCGCTCCCGAACGCCGTCTGGCACGCCTCGCGGCACGCGTGCTTTTTGTCCCGCTTGTCGCGCGCGCACCGCGTTTGGCAGTCGCGAATCCCGGTGAACTCCGCGCACACGTCCACGCAGGTGTTTTTCTGGTCCGCGCCCGCGTCCGGCGTGACCCGCCCTGACCCGGGGAGCGGCAGGTTGTGCAGCGTCGCGTACTTATCCCTCGAGGCCAACTCCAGGTGGCCGTCCACGGAGTCGATGCCGTTATCTCGCTGCGGCGCGCGCGCGCACGGAGGGGGCGGCGTTTCGTCAGTTTTCGGAGTGGAGGCTGACCGCTGAGCGGCGGATCGAAAACTCTCGAGCGTGGAATTTGACATCCGCGCATCCGCGCGGCGGACGGCGTGCGCGCGCGACCGATCGCGCGCGCCTGTGTCTTCGCGCCGCGCGTCGTGGCCGCGCGGTTAAGATGGATCCGGTGCGCGCGCGTACCTGCCACCGCTTCGTCGCGATCGCGGTCCTGTCCCCGAAATACCCCGTCGGCTCTTCGTTCAGGTACCCTTTCCTGGAGAGAAATCGCTGCAAGCAATGCACGTCTCCGCCATAGGACCCGCGCCCGAGGTCGCGGGGGAAGTAGCACGCGTCGCCGTCGCCGGACGGCATCCTCGTTTGCTTATTGACGAGCCGCGGGTTCGGGTGCGGGTCCGAAAAGGGGGTCGCTGCAGGGCAGCAGCCCGTGCGATCGGCGATCTGATGATGACCGAGACGAGGCGAGGCGTGACGAGAAAGTTTGTCTGTTCAAAATCGATCGCGGAGCCGGTCGGCGGCGATGGGTCGCGTCAAAAAGGCGCGCGGTTTAGGTGCAACAACCGAAAACCTCTCGTTACCCTCGCCGCCGCGCGAACTTCTGTCTGTCGGAGGGGCGCGGGCATCGCGTCGCGGTGGCGATGAAGCGCTCGCGAAGCGCCGATGCACTGGTTGACATCCCGGTGAACGCCGCGTCCCTTGTGGTGCGACCGGAGACCCCCGGCGTCGGGGTGGCGTGCGGCGTGGGTGCTGCGGAGAATCAAAAGAAAGTGCGAAGGGGGTACGCCTCGTGCGCGTCTGCGCACGAGGACGCGCGCACGCTGGAAATGGTCCGCGCCGCCGCGTGCGCGGCCGAGGAACGCGAGGTGATCCGCTACATCCAGACCATGCCGTTCCCGATGAACGAGCGCGTGGAACTGGCGCTGCTCGAGCTCAACGTGCTGATGCGGATACACAAGGCGTCGCTCGGCCGTATCCACCTGAAAGCGTCGCACGCCTGGACGCGCGGCGATCCCGCGCGCGTCGTCGCGCTCGTCGAGCACGCCGTGCGCGACGCGCGCGTGACGGACGCGCTGAAACACCTGGTCTGTGTGGCGTTCCCGAGCTGCGCCTCCTTGGCGGCAGCGCAGCACGTCTTCGCGGTGCCCACGTTTTTGCGCCAGTGGCACGAGCGCAACTTTGGGGGCGGGGACGTGCGGGTGCTGGAGGTGACCATGCGCGACGCCGACGGCGCCGACGCAAACGTGGTGTACTTCCCCATGGGCTGATACGCCCACGACTCACGAGCGAGACGCGAACGCGTCGCGCTCGAGGACGCATCGCGAGCGACCGACGACTGTGTGACGCCCGGTATACTAAAACGTAGTACCTACGAAGGTATGCTGCGTATTACTTTCGTATTAATGATGAAGAACGCGGACGACGCCGAAACGCGCCTTCGGCGTCGCGACCCCGCGCGCGGCGTCGTCAACGCCGGGGGTCGTCCCCGGGAGCGCCCTTGGCGCGTTTGCGCTTTTTCCCGGCGGCGCCTCCTGGCGCCGCGCCGACGCGCGCGGCAGCCTCACCCCCCTTTTTCAAAATGTCCACCGCGGACGCAGCCTCGGTGCCGTCCTTTCCGCGCGCCCTGCCGGCGCCCGCGTCCGTCTTCCCGCGCGCCCGCGCCGCCATGCGCGCCGCGCCCTCGCCGCGCGAAGGGTACCGCGCGCTCGCCACGCCGGCGCGGCGCTCCGCCTTGACGCCCAGGGGCGTCTTCAGGAGCTCCGCGAGGTCGGCTCGGAGTTTCGCCTCCTCCCTTCCCAAACGCATGTGTTCCCCCAGGCGCGCGGCTGAGGCTTGGTCGTCCTGGTCGAACCCCGCGTCCACCAGCTCGGCCATGCGAGCGTCGGCGAAATCTTCCGACTCCGACTCCAACTCGGAGTCGTCCGACGCGCCGCCGTCCGCGCCGTCCGCGCCGTCCGCGCGCCGCGCCGCGCGTCGCTTCGCCCTCTCGAACGCTCTGTGTGCCTTCTGTGCCATCTTGGACTTTGTTTTCTTATCTGCGGCGTTGAACACCAGCACGGCGTCCGCGTCCGCGTCCTCGTCCGAGTCGAGCTCGATGCCGAGCTCGGCGGCGTTGGCGCGGCGCCACTCGGCATCCGCCGCGTCGCGCTGCTTGGCGTGCGCGATTTTGTCCAGGCGCTTCGCCAGCGACAGGCGCCGCCGCGCCTCCGCGACGGCGGTCTCCACGGTGGGGAACGCGGGAAGCGGCGAGCCGTCGCGCTTCAGCGCGCGCAGCAGCGCGCGGTAGCGCGTGCGCTCGCCGGGCGTCACCAGCACCACGGACGCGCCCTCGGCGCGCGCGCGGCCGGTTCGGCCACTCCGGTGCACGTACGTGTCCGCCGACGTCGGCACCTGGTAGTGCACGACCAAGTCGACGCCCTTGATGTCTATGCCGCGCGCAGCGACGTCCGTGGCCACGAGCACGGACGTGCGTTTCTTCTCGCCGCCGGCGACGTTCCGCGAAACGTTCACCTCGCTGCTTTCGTTGGTGCCCTCGGAGAACGCGGCGGCGCGGAAGCGGTCCAGGTACTTCAGCCGCGCGCGCTGCTGCATGTTCCCGTGCAGGCCCTCCACTGGGAGCTGCAGGATCTTCAGCAGGCTCAGCAGGCGCCGGAGGGCGGAGATGGCGTTCACGAACACGATCACCAACCCGGGCTGCTGCGTCAGGATGTGGTACAGGAGCGCGTCGCGCTCGTCCTGTGCGGGAGGGAGACGCGTCAGCGAAGCGCGAAAGCGGCGCGCCGCGCGGCGGTTCGAACGAAAAAAAGAAACGCGAAAGCCGAAAAAGCCGAGACGCTCGGCTCATACGAGGCTCGTAGCGTTTTGAGTATGGCAGATATCCACACGATAGTTTAAGACGGAAGCGCAGGTGTAATCCCCGCCGTCGCGTCTCAGCCTTTCGTTTCGGTTTCGTCATCGGAAGCGCGCGCGGGAAACCGAAAGGGAAAGACGCGCACCTCCGTGCACTCCAGCGCGCTCTCGGCGACGCGCTCGGCGACGGTCCGCGACTGGTCAGTCAGGTCCACGAGCTTGACCCTGCCGTAGAAGGGCACAGCCTCCATGAGCCCGCTCAGGGTCTGCGACGCCACAGCGCCCTTTTCTTTTTCCTTCTTGTCGTTCCCTTTATTGCCGTCGCTGACGTGGCGCCCGCGCTTGAGCTTGCGGCGGACGCCGTCCGGCACGGTCAGCGTCGCCGAGAACACGAAGGTCTGCCGGTCCAGCATCTGCGACGGCCGCAGGGAAATCTCCGCGCCGTCCGCCCCGTCTCCGTCGCGCTTCGCGTCGTCGGCGCCTCTCGGCTGCGCCGCTACACTTTCGACGACGTCGCCGTCCGCCGCGGGCGCGTTTCCGCCCTTCATCCCTTTACCGCCGCGCTTTCCGCCGTTCGCGGGCGCCGGCGCGGGCCCGCGCTTCTTGAACACCTTGAGCGTCTCCGGCGTCGCCTTGGCGGCGCCCGGAGGCCGCTTGACGCGCGGGGGCATGGGCAGGATGTCGATGATGTTGCGCAGCTCCGCGAAGTGCCCGCGCTCGACCATGCGGTCAGCCTCGTCCAGCACCAGGAAGTTGAGCCTCCCGAGGTCCAGGAAGTGCTCGTGGCCCTGCTGGTGCATGAGCTCCCAGAGCCGCCCGGGGGTCGCCACCACAATCTCCGGGCGCCGCCGCAACAGCCGTTCCTGTTTCTGCAGGCTCATGCCCCCCACCACCGGCGTGATGCCCACTTCAGGCGCGTGCTTCGCGACCGCCTTGAGCATCGCGCACACCTGCATGGCGAGCTCGCGCGTCGGCGTGACGATCAGCGCGCGCAGCGCCTTGCGTCGCGCGGGGAGCGTGAACCCCGCGCCGGCGCCGGAGCGGCCAAATTCGTCGACGACGTCGGCGAAGGGGTCGCTCTCGGAATTCGATTCCGAAAGCGCGTCGTCGTCCACGCGCGTTTCGGCCGGGATTTCATCGCCGCTCTCGTCGCTCCCGTCCGCGGCTTCCGCGTCCGCCTGCGTCAGGAGCCGGTGCAGGATGGGCAGCCCGAACGCCAGCGTCTTGCCCGAGCCGGTCTCGGCGGCGCCGATCACGTCGCAGCGCCCTTTGACCGCGGGGTTCAACGCCTCGCGCTGGATCGGCGTCGGGTCCGTGAAGCCCATGTCCTGCAGCGCGCGCATGAGTTTCGGGTGCAGGTCGAACTCGAGCCAGTTGGAGACGTCCGCGCCGCTATCCAGGTCCACGCCGTCCACCACCGCGCCGAAACCGGCGGTGGGGTAGTTGTTGTAGTCCATCTGCCACCCCGCGTCCTTCGCCGACCCGGTCGCCGCGGCGGTACGCGCCGAGTCCGTCGTCGAGAGAACCCGCGGGTTTGGAGCGGGTTCTGGTTCGTCTCTCGACTCACCGACGCGTCGCGTCGTCTTCGCGTCTTTCGCGTCACGTTCGTCGCGTGTCTGGTATTCCTTCAAAGGCTGGTGCGCCTCGTGTCCGGCTTCGGCGCGCGCGGCGGCTTTCTTCGCCTTCGCCGCCTCCACCTTCGCCTTCCAGCGCGCCTTACGCTTCTCGATGCGCGCTTCCTTCGCGGACAGGGTCGTTCCCTTCTCGGAGGAGGCATCCCGCTTCTGTGTCTTCGGCGTCTCTTTCGCGATCGCGTGCCTAGCGTCCGCCTTCGTCTCGCGAGGGGGGTTCTCGCCATCCTCCGAGTCGCTCGCGAAGTGCGCGGGGTCGTCCTCGCCGAAGTCGCCGTCGTGGTCCTCGAAATCGGCGAGGTCCACGGTTTCGAAACCGGTCGCGAGCCTCCGCGAGGGGTCGGCGCCGCCTTTCGAGAGGGGTCCCGCTCGTTTCGACGCGCCGCCGCTCTGGCCGCTCTGAGCGATCGCGCTCGGCGTGAGCTTGGAGAGGTCCAGGTCGTTCATGTCCATCTCCTCGAGCTCGACGAAACCTTCCTCCTGCGCGCCGAAGATGAGGCGGTTCGGGTCGTACTTCACCTTGCTCCACCCGCCAACCTTGTCCCAGTCCACAGCCTGGAGGTCGACGCTTTCCGCGCCCGCCTCGCTTCCACCGGGCACGAGCATCTCCGCGTCCCGCGGACCCTGCTCTGCGGCTTTCTTGTTTGCGCGCCGAACCTTGCTGCCCACCTTGGACGGTTTCGGTTTGCCGCCGCCGCCTCTGCCGCCGACAAAACCCATGGCGACGCGGGGGTCGCTCACGACCGAAGCTCGTCACGAACGGCTCGGGGGGTCACGTCTCGAGAAGAGCACTCTCGCGTCCTTCACCGCGAGCGTGCCGTCCGCGTCGCACGCCGTGACGCGCCGAACACAGCCTCGGCACGCGCCGCGCGTCGTCGTGTCGCGAGACCGAGATCCTGCGTCGCGGCGTGAGTGAAAAAGCAAACAGGCCCTGCGGAAAAGGTCGTCGGGAAATCGCACACAGTCCCTGTCTGCCTGTCTGCCTTTGTCGCGCGCGATGTACTTGTACAAGTATTTTGAGTTTTATTGCATTATTGCTACAGCATCGGTCTCGCTGCCGACCGTCGCGCCGGTCACCCGCTCTTCGCGTACACGTCGTCCAGCTCTTCGTCCGAGCAGTACTCCCCGCTCGGCCGCATGATCTCATCCTCCGCGAGGTCCCGCGCGAGCTTCACGCAGACCGCAAGCAGGCCATCCACCCCCCTCGCGACGCGCGCGTCCCATCGCAAATAGTCTCCGTCTCGGCGCTTCCTTCCCCGCGCGGCGGAGAACCATGCCGCCCCGGTGGCGTCCGGGCGCGAGAGCGCGAACCCGTCCGCGAACGCGCGTCCCCTGCCCAGCGCGGCTCCTGTGGCGTCCACCACCAAGCAGGTGTCGCTGAGGGGCGACCGCACGACCCGCGCCCACAGGTACGAAGCGCTCACCTCTTTGCACGCGGCGCCGTTCCAGAACCGGCGGGTTCCAGACGGCGCCTGCCCCGGGAAGAAGGGCCTGGGGGCGAAGACTTCGTACGAAGCGCCCCGCTTGGTCTCCCCCGTGTTCAAGTACGCGAGCGGCACGCCGTCCGCGTCCACCACGGTCGCGCCCTCGCCGAAGGAGCCGCGCGCGGGCACGTGCGCGAACGCGACGGGCGCGCCCGCGGACCCGTCGGGCTGAACCGCCACGACGGCACATCTCGCGCGCGCCCACGTGTCATCCAAGAGCACGCGCCGGGGGAAGCCCGGCGCGAGCGCGTTCGCCGCCCACGGCGCGTCCAAGAGGAAGTCATCCGCGGGCGGGAGCCTCGGGCAGAGGCACGGGAAGCACGCGCCTAACCACGTGCCCATGGCTGACCCCAGCGCGAGCGCGAATGCGCGAATATCGTGTTCAACGTTGAAACGACGCGCGACGCTTCGCGCGAGCTGAAAAAAAAACAACAACGCGCAATGGACGAGTAGTCAGAAAATAACTCCAAAAAGTTGTGTATGAGTATTTAGTTAGAAATCATACTTTGGTCATTTTGAAGACTGTTCCGCGTCTCTTCGTCTCGGCGAATCAGGTGTCGCCAAGTCAGGGAGATCTTCGTCGAAGAACTTGTTTCGAGTGTTATCTCGCCGGCGGGGCGAGCGTCCGGGTGACGCGCGTCTGCTTCGCGCCGCTCCCGACATTCGACCGCTCGCGGACGACTGCTGGACACCATGGCTGCCATGGCGCTCTCCCCCGTGTGCGCGCCGCGCGTCGCGCCCGTCGCCTCCCCGCGCCGCGCGCGTGTCTCCGCGCGCGCGGGCTCCGCCGTCCCCGCCGGGCGGGTGGTGCTCGGCGCTCGCCGCGCCTCCGCGCGCCTCTCGACCGGCGCACGCCGCGAATTTCCGCGCGTCGCCGCCGGCGCCGAGGACGCGGCGGAGAGCGCGACGGAGGGCAAGAAGGGCGAGGAGAACGAGGAGGAGGGTTCGGGGTTCCGCCAGCTGCTGGGCATCCGCGGCGGCGAGCAGACGTCCGACATCTGGAAGATCCGCCTGCAGCTCACCAAGCCCGTCACGTGGGTGCCTCTGATTTGGGGGGTGATGTGCGGCGCCGCCGCCTCCGGCCACTACACCTGGACGCCCGAGAACCTCGGCAAGGCGCTGCTGTGCATGTTCATGTCCGGTCCTCTGTTGACGGGGTACACGCAGACCATCAACGACTGGGAGGACCGCGAGATCGACGCCATCAACGAACCGAACCGCCCCATCCCCAGCGGCGCCATCTCCGAGTTTGACGTGCAGGTGCAGATCTACGTGCTGCTCTTCGGCGGCTGGGCCGCCGCCTGGACGCTCGACCAGTGGTGCGAGCACGAGTTCCCGGTGGTCACCGCGCTCACGCTGTTCGGCTCGTGGATCTCCTACATCTACTCCGCGCCCCCGCTCAAGCTCAAGCAGGAGGGCTGGCGGGGGAACTACGCGCTGGGCGCGTCGTACATCGCGCTCCCCTGGTGGGCGGGGCAGGCGGTTTTCGGCGAGCTGTCGCTGGACGTCATGGTGCTCACCGTGCTGTACTCCATCGCCGGCCTCGGCATCGCCATCGTGAACGACTTCAAGTCCATCGAGGGCGACCGCCAGTGCGGGCTCATGTCCCTGCCGGTGGCGTTCGGCGTGGAGAAGGCGAAGTGGATCTGCGTCGGGTCCATCGACGCCACGCAGCTCGCCGTGGCGGCGTACCTGCGAACCATCGGCGAGGTGGGGTACTCCAACGCGCTGCTGGCGCTCATCTTCCCGCAGATCTTCTTCCAGTTCAAGTTCTTCCTGCCGGACCCGGTGAAGAACGACGTGAAGTACCAGGCGAGCGCGCAGCCCTTCCTGGTGTTCGGCCTCCTCACCACGGGGCTCGCCTGGGGGCACCACATCAACTCCCTCGGCGCGTGAGGCGACGGCGGCGATGAGCGAGCCGTCGCGCGCGGAGCGGCGCGTACCTTGAATAGTCCACGAAACGCAGTCGTTCACGTCTAACCCATCCATCTCTCGGAAGCATTCTCACGACGCGAGATCACACGTCTCGCGTCACAGAAAAGCCGCGCCGTCCTCCCCCGCGGCCCTCTCTTCCGCCAGCGCCGCCGCGCACGCGTCCGCGCGGGTCTCGAGCTCCGCGCACCGAGCCGAGTACGCCCCGCCGAGCCCGCGCTCTATGTCCGCCGCGCGCGCGAAACACCCGAGCGCCTCCTCCAGCGCGGCGATCGCCGCCAGCCGCCGCTGCCGCGCCGCGTCGCGCGCCGCCGCCTCCGCCGCCGCCTCGGCGGCGCGCCGCTCGCGAGAGGACATCTCCTCGATGCTCTTTTCTTTTTCTTCCGGGGCGTCCTCGCCCGCGTCGCGCGGAGGAGCGGGATCTTCGTCCCCCGCCGCTTCACTCATCGCGAACCGCACGCTCCCCAGCGCGGCTTCGAGGTCGGCGAGGTCCGCAGAGGTCTCCGTCGCGGCGCCGAACGCCTTCTCGGTTAGCGCCGCGCTGCGCGCGTCGCGGTACATCTGCGCGGCGCCCGCCAGGTCTCCGCGGCGCGCGGCGATGAACGCGAGCGCGCCGGACGCGCGCACGCTCGCCGCGGTGTGCTTTTTCGTGACTGGGTCTTTGAGCGCCTCCGCCGCCGCCGCCGCGTGCGCCTCGGCGTCGTCGAACGCCTTGGCGCGCACGAAGAGCTCCGCCGCCTCCGAGCGCAGCGCGCCCGTCGCGGATCCCGAAGCGGCGCGGTTCGTGCCGGGCAGAGCGCCCCCGTTCGCCTCCGCCAGCGCCAGCAGTTTCAAGACGCACGCCGCGGCGCCGCGCCAGTCCCGCCGCGCGCGGCGCAGCGACCGGCGACGCGTGAGCAAAGACGCGGCGAACCGAGCGTCTTCGTCTCGTGTATCGTCAGGTTCCCCCGCAGACGCGAGAACCTTCGCGACGAGTCGTTCCGCTTCGTCCAGCCTCGTCTCAGACGCCTCGAACTGCCGCGACGCCTCCGCCTCCGCGTCCCGTCTCGCGGTTTCCCCAGCCTCGGCTTCGTCCGCCGCGGCCCGCGCGAGCCGCGCCTTCTCCGCGTACTCCTCGTCGCCGGATCGCCCCGCCGACGACGCGGAAAGAAACGCGGAGGATTCAGCCGCCGCGTCCAGGTCCGCCGCCGCCGCCGCCGTTGACGCCGCCGCCGCGCGCGCGCGGCGCTTCAAGTCGCGCGCGCGCGCCGCGAACCGCTCGCCGACGGCGCGCTCGGCGTCCGCTGCGCCCAGCAGCAGCTCCAGGCGCGTTTTCCATTTCGATTTCTCGGCGCCTCGAAGCTCTGCCTCGAATGCATCCGTCTCCGGCGCTTCCTCGTCCTCGAGCGCCATCGCCTCCAGCGCACGCCGCGTCGTCTCGGCGGCATCCTCCGCGCGCCCCACGGCGAGCAGCCGCGGCCCGAGCCGGGCGCGCGCTTCGAGCTTGGTCGCCCGAAGCGCGCGCGCGCAGGACTCCCGAGACGCGCCCGAAACCGACGCGTCCGCCGCGGCGCCCACGGCGCAGGCGCCTATGGCGTGCTGCAGATGCGTCACCGCTTGCGTGAGGCCCGCCATGTCCGAGGCCTCGCGGTCGAGGCGTTGGAGTACGTCCCGTCCGCTCGTTTCGGGTCCGTCCCTTCCAGCCTCCGCGCCCGAAAACGCCAGGCCGAGCCCCTTGGACGCCTCGTACGTCTCCGCGATGGCCATGTGCGTCCGGGCCACGGCGGTGGCCTCGTCGCGGGACAGACGACCGCCAGCGGCGGTGACCGCGGCGACGTGGACCTTCGCAAGCGCCAGCGCGCGCAGATGACACTTCAGCGCCTCGCGGTGGTCACCCGCGGCGGTCGCCGACGAGGCGCGCTTCTGCGCCTCGGCCAAACGCATCGCCGGAGTTTGCCAAGCGGGGGGTGCGGTGGCGCGCGCGAGGGCTTTCTTCGCCGTCCGCGGCGGCGAGTCGGGCGAGGTGGCTGAAGACCACGCTGGACGTCCGCGCGGACGCGCCGTCGCCGCCGGCATCGCGCGAGACGGCTCCTTCACGGCCGAGCGCGACGCGGAGTGTGCCGACTCGACGGTATTTCATCACCTTCCAACGTTCGGCTCGCCGCGGACTGTCAAAATCGCGCTCGACCGAACGCCGAACCGCGCTCGGGAGCAAGAAACAGCGCCCGGCCGCAGCGTCGCCAGTGCGCGGAGGCGCGGGGCGCGCGACGCTCGTTCGGAGACACGGTCGGCTCGTCTGCGATGGTGGACGCGGCGCACGACGGCGAGGCTGATATCGACGAGCTGGTGTCGGTGGCTAAGGTACGCGAAGGCCGAGGGCCACTCGCTCGTTCTCGCTCGTCTCTCTCGGGTGCCCAGATCCGAGCTTTTCGGTGCCAAGATTCGACCCACACGCACCCGCGCCTCCCCGCGCCTCGTCGGACGCGCGCTGACGCCTCGTCCGCGTCGCGCGTTTCCCCGCATCTCCTCGAATCACCTCGCGCAGGCTCGACTGACGGTGCTTCACCGGCTGGACGAGGCGAAGCTCTGGGGTGCGCCGGACCGGAAACTCGATCGTTTGGCCGCTGGCTTATTTTACGACGCGCGCGAACCAGACGCCGCGGGTTCCCGGCTCGACGCGCGCGCCGAGCGTCTCTCCGTCGCCGCGACGCGCCTGGCGTTCTGCGCGTCGCCCGCCACGGCCCGGTGGCTCGTGCAGCAGGAGGCGGCGCTCTTCGCGTCGCGGCTCAGGCTCGGCGAGAGGGGCGTTCCCGACCCGTCGCCTTCCGAGGAGGACGACGACGCGGAGGCCGAGGCGCCGGACTGTTTCGTATCCGCCGCGTCGTTCGGCGACGGAACCGCGAGCGCTTCGAAACCCACTCGACACAGGTGGGTCGCGTTCGAACGCGCGTCCAGCTTGATCGGTCGACGCGCGCCGGGCGTGGTTTTGAGAAACGGGCGCGCGCGCGTCCCCGACGCGCTCGTGCCCGAAGTGTTGCTTCACGACCACCGCCGGGAGACGGAGGCGGCGCTGGCGGCGACGGCGCGGCGAAGGAGGCACGCCGAGGCGGAGGCGCGGGGCGCGGGCGCGTTCGGCACGCCCGCCGCCGCTGACGCGCTGAAGAACCTCGTGACCTGGCGCCCGAGGCGTCCCACCGCCGAGGAGACCGAAGCGTGGGTCCGCGCCGAGCGCGAGGCGTCGCGGCGAGCGAGGCTTCGCGGAGACGAAAAAAGCCTCGCGGAGGCGGACGAACGCGCGCCGGCGACGGAGGACGTCGAGGACCTGGCGCCTCCGCCGGGGCGGAGTTTCTTCTTCGGTCCCGAAGGCGCCGATCTCGATTCCGATCCGAACGGAGCGGGCAGGGAAGGTCGCGCGCGCACCGGGTGGTGCCGCGGGTGGCGCCGGCGCCGCGGAAACGGCGGGGACGCGCCTCCGGCCACGAGTCTCTCCCTGTACGCGAACGACGCGGGAGCCTCCGCGTTCGGCGGCGCCGACAGCGCGTTCGGGCGGCTCCCCGCGGAGCGCTTCGCCCCCCCCCTCGGGTCGGACGCCAAGCGTGCGCTCCGCGTCATTCGCAAAGGCCCCCGGCACGCCGTCGCGGGCGCGCGCCCGTTCCCGCTGTGCGTGCGCAGGCACCTCGCGGGTCTGCACCGGGACCACCACCTGCGGCACGAGGCGCGGTTCCAGCTGACGCTCTTTCTCAAGGGCGTCGACCTGAGCGCGGAGGAGACGCTGCACGTGTGGCGCTCGCAGTTTGGCCACGGCAAGATGAACGACTTCCAGAACGAGCACCGGTACCACGTGCGGCACGCGTACGGGCTGGAGGGCAAGATGGCGGACTACCCGCCGTTCACCTGCGCAAAGCTCGCGCGGCGCAAAGTAGAGCCGAACGGCGCGGCGTCGTGTCCTTTCGCAGCGGCGGCGGCGAGCCTCCCCGGGGGCGGAGACGGATCTTCGCGAGCGTCGCGAGCCTCGGCGTCTTCGCGAGGACGCGATTCGACCGAACCCGGGGGGAACCCCGACCCCGCGGATGCGTTACGCGAGGAAATCGGCGCGCTCGTTCCCCCGCGCGACGCCGAGCGCATCGCCCGCGTCGCGGCGGGGGGGAACGCGCGCGAGGCGTGCCGATTGTTTTTCCGCGCGACGCACGTTCCGAACGATCCGGCGGAGGACGCGAGCGCTCGCTCGGACGTCGCTCAAGAGACCAACGCGGAGACCAACGCGGATACCAACGCGGAGACCGACGCGGAGACCAACGCGGAGACGGACGCGTCGCTGTCGCCTTCCGCGGCCGCGTTTCGCGCGTTGGGCTCGTTGGAGGACCTGAAGTTCCCGCACGACTACTACGACGCGAGCGCGCGTTTGGAGGAGGAGGCGAGACGGTTTTCCCGAGGCGGCGGCGCGGCGCGGCCCCGCGTCGCGCTGGAGATGGAGGACGACACGGACGAGAGCGACGCGGAGGAGGGGTTCGACCTCCCCGGGCACAGGGACCACTAGCGGGGGTCCGGGGGGGGGCGCGTCGCGCGCGCGGCGCGTCGTCGCGCGAACGGCGGCTTCAAGCGAGCGTTTTCGTTTTTTGAAAAACGTCCAACGACGTCTCGACGAGCCCCTTCAGCGCGATCGCCGAAACTGTGAGCCAGCTCTCGGATTCGTCGCTCGCCGTATCTCGCGTTTCCCGCCTCGAATGCGCGGGACGCGTGTCGCGGGTCGCCACACCGAAGGGCGCGCTCGTCGCGCTCGTGTCGATCCCGCCATGTTCGCGCGCGCCGCCGCGGCGCCGTGCGCCGCCGCGCAGTTTGCGCGCGCGAGGCGCGAGACGGGTCGTCTCGCGCGCGGCTCGCGTTCGCGCGCGAAATCTGGGCGGCGTGCCTCACCCTCCGAGGTGGACGTCACCCCGCGCGCCGTGTCCATCTACGACAAGGTGCGCGGCGAGGACGAGCCTCCGTCCACGGTCCCGGACCCGGCCTCCGTCCCCGACCGCGTCACCGCGCCAGCCTCCCCCGCCGAGGCGCCGGCGGCGCCCCGGCGCGCGCGCGCGCCGGTGCGCGCCGGCGCGCCGGTGGTGGCGCCCGGGGTGATCTCCAGCAAGGCGGCGATGCTCGCCTCGGCGGAGGACCTCGCCGGCGACTGCGACGCCGACGCGGACGACGCGCGCTTTTCCGAGAAACAGAACGAGAACGACGGGATCGTTCGTTGGACGGTGAAGTACGTGGACAAGGCGCTGGACGACATCGAGCGCGAGAAACCCGCGGCGGCGGACGTCGCGTGGCGGCTGAACAAAGCCGGCGAGCGCGTGGCGCGGAACCCGACGGTGCGCCGCGGCGCCAAGTTGACAGCCGACGTCGGGCTGGAGATTGTCAAGACGGGCGTCAAGGCGGCGGCGCCGGTCGTGGGGAACATCGGCACGTTCGCCGCGAAACGCGCGTTCGGTGCGGCGGTGTCGGGGATCAAGAACCCGCTGGACGCGAAGCGCGGCGCGGGGGGCGCGAAGGGCGGAGACGCGGAGGCCGGAGACGCGCCGAGACGGTCGAGCGCGGAGAAGAAGAAGAAGAAGATCGTCAAGCTCACCGCGGCGGAGGCGGAGGCGCGGCGCAAGGCGGGGAAGACCGTGCGCAAGGTGGAGAAGAAGAGGGGGGGGTTCTTTGGAATGTGAGGGGCTGTGAGAGACAGCGCCGTCGCAACGATACGTCCTCGCGGGCGCCCGCGACGTTTACCGATCAATCACCTTCCGCGGAGCTCCGCGCCGCCGCGTCGTCGCGATCGATCGCGAACCGTCGCTCGCGCCCGCCAACGCCGTCGCGTGAGTCTCATCCCGGGCGAGCAGCACTGCAGATCTGCAGCATTTGCAGCGTCTGACGTGGAAAGAGAGCGCCCTTTTTTATTCTTTCTGGAACCCCCGCCTCGGCACAACGGCCACGCGCCCTCCCTCGAGCACGCGCGCGAGAGGGAAGGCAGCGCGCGGGCGCGTCGCGCTCGGGGGCTCAGGAAGGCGCCGCGCCGGTCCCGCGGCGTCGGGAGCCGCGTTCGGAGGCCTCGCCCCTTCCCGGTTCGTCAGGTCGTTTTCTGCGGGGCGCGTTCATGACGGAAGCGGAAGGCCCCGTGCCTCCCGAGCTGGAGGTGACCGCCGAGGAGCTGGAACACGTCCAGGCGAACGTGTACGACCACACCGTGCTATGCCTCCCCGCGGCGTACGTGCGCGCGGTGCCCGGCCTCGCGCCGAACGTCTCCGGCGGGTACGCGCGGAACTCGGATGACCCGCGCGTGAGCGACGTGAAAACCTTGTGGGTCGGCCGAGCCGCTGAGCTCGCCGCGGCGATGGGGAAGTTCAAAGCCGGGACCGCCGAGCGACGCGCCGAGGCCGCCGAGGCCGCCATACCGTCTATGTCGGAGCCGGGCCGCGCCTCTTCCGGCGACGGCGTCGCCGCGATCGAGTTCCTGGCGAACGTCGAACCGAAAACGCGACGCGACGACGCGACGCGCTTCGTTGCGAAACCCGCCGTGGTGTTCGTGAGCGGCTCCTCGGGCGTCGCCGGGGACACGCTGCGGTACCTGCGGATCCTCGCGGCGGAGGGGCACCTGGTGCTATGCCCCGACGACTTCTGCGGCTGGCCGCGCCGGCTCAGGCACAGGACGCCGCGGTCCGTGAACAGACCGCAGGGCCTCGCCGCCGACGGCGACGCGGCGGCGGCTGGCGACGAATACGCGACGACGACGACAACGACGACGACGAAATCGAAATCAAACAACGCGCGCGCCGCAGCGCGACGCGACTCTCGCGACGATTCCTCGTACTGGTCGCGTAACCTGCTGTACGCCGACGGTGAGGCGGCGTCCGGCGAGCTGGTGTACGAGTCGTGCGCGGAGCAGTACACCAGCAGCGACCGCCTGGCGATGGTGTACGACACCACGCTCGCGGTGAAGCACGCGGCGCTGACGAAGCTGCTGCTTGACCTGCCGACGCCCATGGCACGGCGCGGCATATATCTGGCGGGAAATTCAGAGGGCGCGATCGTGCTGGGGATGATGGATGACGCCATGCTGGACCCTTCCTCGGGCGCGCGGAGGAGGAGCCTGGGCGCGAAGCCCGCGGCGCTCGCCGCGGGCGGCGTGTTCTCTGGGCTGCTCTCCGGCCTCTCGGGCCTCGCGCTGGGCGGCGGCGGCGTCTGGGAAGCGAAGCTGTTGGGCCGGATCAACATCGCGTACTCGCTCGAGCCCAACTACTTCACGTACAGGACGATCAAGAAGAGCCGGAAGGCGTTTCCGCCCTCGGAGGGGACGAACGCCGCGGACGCCTCCGCCTCGGCGGTTTCGCCCGAAGAAACCCAAAGCGTCGTCGTTCCGGGTCCTTCCCGGTCGACTTTTTCCTCCCCCGCGCCGCCGCCGCGCGGTCTGTTCGGCTCGCGGTGGCGCCGCGACGTCCCGACGCTCTGCGTGAACGGCTCGGCGGACCAATTCTTCGGCCGGCGGAATTCCATCTCGGAGAAGGTGATCCACCGCTCGTCGGACTCGCTCATCAAGAAGGGCGACCGCCCGAACATCACCGGCGACGCCGGGCAAAGAATCGCCGAGCTCGGCATGTCCTGCGCGTTCGTGGCGCAGATGGAGGGCGCGAAGCACGCCATGTGCGCCACGCACGACGCCGCGCTGCGCGAGACGCTTCGCGCGTTCCTCGAGGCGCCGAAGGAGTGCGTGGGCATCCCCGACCGCTGGGAACGCGAGGACGGCGAGCGCGAGCGCTTTGACAGGACCGTGCTGTGGCACAGCGTGGTCGCGCCGGGGAAGTGCTCGTTCGCGAGCATCGCCGCGACGAAGACCCACGGAGAGCGAGACCGCCGCGATGCCTTCGAGACGTCCGTCGAGCGCGTGGGCATGGCTGCGGAGAGACGGCACGCGTCGCCTCCCGACAAGAGCCGACGAGAGGGTGAGTCGGAGAAAACAAAAACAGCCGAGTCGCCGCCGCGCGAGCGTCACTCGCGAGACGTCACGCCGGCTTCGTCGCGCGACGCGTCGATGCACGGCTCGTCGTCGTTCCTCGATCTGACCTCCAGCTTGGCGCGCCTCGTCAAACCCGCATCCTGGAGCCTGCTCGCGTCGCCGCGCGTGCTGGGAAAGGCGAGGAGCGGGAGCGTGCCTCCGTCGCCGGCGCGCTCGGAGAATCGCGACGAGGTCCCCCGCGAGGCGGAGGCGGAGGCTCGCGAGCGTCCAGAGACCGAAAACGCCGAAAACGCAAAACGCGAAAACGCGCGCGCGAGATCCGCCGGGCTGTTCGCCCGACTGCGCAAGTGGGCGCGAAAAAAGACCGCGCCGAGGAAATGACGAGGCCAGAGGGCGACTGAGACGGCTCGACGCGTGTGTGTCGTACGTAAAAAATAGTCTAGCTAGCCGGCTACAAAAGTACCTTAGTAGCCTACTTTGATCGTTCCGTTGGGGTACCGCATGTCTAGCGATTCGGATTCCCCTCCGCCGCAGCTTTTTTCCTCGCCGCCTTGCGCGCGCTCACATCCGCCTTGGTGAACTTGGTCTTCCGGGGCACGCGCTCGAGGGTGACGGTCACCTGGAGCTCGCCCGCGACGCGGCCGAACTGCGTGAGCGGGACCCTCGTGTCCATGCTGACGCTCTCGCCGAGCGCCAGCGCCTCGGCGAGCGGCCCCAGGTGCAGGCGCCCGTACCCGATGGGGTCGTCCATCGTCAGCGTGTCCTCGTCCATCACCCGGAACAGCAGGTGCTCCTTGGCGAGCACCGCCGGGTCCGCGGACAGCAGCGGGATCGCGGGCACCTGCGTGTCGCACCGCCACTTCGGGTTCAAGTTCGCGACTACGGTCTTCGTGCGCCACCGCGCGGGCTTGCCCACGACGCCGCTCGCTGGCGGCGACGCCAGCAAAGGACCGAAAAACGTCACGTAAGGGTCAGAGTACCCGTTGATGTCCGCCGGCAGCAGGTTCTTGCCCTGCAGCATGCGGAACCGCAGCTGCCAGTCGCAGTGCGCCGTCTCGTCGTACGAGTCCGAGCTCGAAGACAAACACGCAAACAACCGGTGGAACCACGGTCTTCGCTTCTCGCTCCGTCGCTTCTTCCGCGCCGTCGGCACGCCCGGCACCGTCTTGGCCGCGCGTCGGCCGGCGGACGCCGCCTTCGACTCGCCGCGCTCGTCTTCGCGAAAGAGCGCAGAGTCGTCCAACGGGGACGGTTCCTCCTCCTTGAACGCGCGCGAGCTCGAGTTGGGCTCGAGTTCGCCCCGGACAGAGCTCCGCAAGGAAGAAGTCTTGGAGAAGCTCGAGCCCGCGACGGACCCGGCGTCGCTCCCCGAGCGCGAGCGCGCGCCTTGGCGGCTCACAAACGCCCTGGCCCCCGCGCCCGCGCCGCCGGCGCGAGGCGTGCCCCCGACTTCCGCGGGGCTCTCGTCCTCGAAGTGCGTCACCGCGGCGTGCGCGCACAGCTCCACTGACAGACCCGCGCTGACCGGCTTGTGGTCGCTGGTGCCCACCTCCCCCGCCGCGCGCAGGAACGACTGGTCGCACTGGAACCCCTCCGCGGTCTTCCACAGCACGCGGTCGCACCACGCCGGCGTGCGCTGTTCCTTGTACGCGAACCCCTTCTCGCGCTGCACTTTGAACGTGGGCATGTGCGCCTTGGCGGGGTTCCCCTCCTCGAAGCCCATGAACGCGTCCCCACGCTTGCGCGCCGCCGTGAGCTGGTCCGTGTCGAACACCGCGAGACGCCGCGCGACGTTCGAGGGGTGTGCGGCGTGCCTCTCCGCGCCCGGGTCGGCGGGCGCGTCGGCGCGCCGGCGCACGCCTTTTCTTCGTCTTTCGCCTTCTTCGCCTTCGCGCTTCGAAGCGCTCGAGTCGTCCGCCTCCGCCGAGAGCGCCTCGATCATCCGGCGCACGCGCTCCTTGGGCGGGTTGCGGTCCAAGCGCTTGGTGGAGGACGTGGTCTTGGGCAGACCCCACTCGCAGCGGTAGTTCAGGTCCCCGAACCAGACGAGGTGATGGAACGCCTGCACGCACTCCACCTTCTCGCCGAAGGCGCACCCGCCGACAATCTCGGCAAAGTCGTCGTTGCGCCGGCGCTCCATGTCGTCGTGCGCGGCGAGGTGCGAGTTGATGAAGCACAGCGACGTGTCCCAGACGCGGCAGGACAAACCAACGCCGCCTTTGTTGGAAAGCACGTGCCCGACCCCGGTCGCCTCCGTGCTGCTCCGCCAGCGGTGCGTCGCGGGCGCGACGTCCGCGCGCACAAACGCCGCCACGCGCATCTGCCCGAGCGCGTGTTTGCCGAGCAGCACGTACGAGTCGCCCAGCGTGCCGGCGAGGCACGCCAGCCAGTCGCTCTCGCAATCCTTGAACCCGGACCTGGGCGCGTAGTCGCCCTCTTGACATCCAACCACCACGAACGCGAACGCGCCGAACTTCGAGGGGCAGACACCCTGCTGTTCGTGCGGCACGTCCGGCGGCGGCGGTTGCGCGTAGAGCTTCTCGTTGGCTTTTTTGGTCGCGCGCCCGGCGCTCTTGGGCGTCGGCGGCGTGCCCTGCGACGTCGCCGCAAGCGTCGCGTTCCCGTCCGCGTCCGGGTCGTCTCTCGCGCCCATCTCTCTGGGGCGCTCGGGCGGCGGCGGCGGCATCGCCGGCCGGTCCACCGCGCCGACGTCCAGCCAGGCGCGCAAGTCGGGCGGCGGCGGCTCGTTCCCGACGTTCCACGTGCCCACCAGCACCTCCAGCTTCGGTGGAGCTTCGTGCGCCGCCGGCGCCTGCACGCACACCAACTGCATGCGCACGCGTCCGCCGCCTGAACCGGGGATGGCGTGGTCAGCGGGCGCGGGCATACGCGCGCCGCTCTCGCGCGACCACGCGAACGGCGCGAGCGGGATCTTGAACGGCGTGCCGATCTGCTTTTGCGCGGCGCCGCTGCCCACTTGGTATCCGTAAGCCTTGACCACGAGGTGGTCCGTCGCGGGGTCCCCGACCCACAGCGAGGTGTGCGCCTCCCACGGCCGCCACCGGCCCTTCGTGGACACGCCGGTCTTCTCCACGTGCCCGTCTTCCACCTGCAGCTTCAGAAACGTCTCGCCGCTCGTCTTGGTGTCCGCCTCGAAGAGGCGCACGCCCACGCGCCACGGCAGGGCGGATTCGGTGTTCCGGCCTGGGGGGATGCTGACGTACGCGCCGCCGCGCCTCACAGTGGAGGGCTGGTAGAAGAAGTCCGCCTTCGCGAGCGCGCTCGTGGTCTTGCGCATTCGCGGGCCGCGCTCCGGGGTGCTCGGGTCATCCGACTCGGCCATCGCGCGCCTACAGGCGCAGGAGGCAATGCGGTGTAAGACAAGTCAAGTGTGTCACGGGCCGGATTTTCGCGTCGCCGCTCGCCGGCCCCATCTTCGATTCTTCGTCGACAAATGAGAGTTCATCAACGCGGCCTCGTCTCAGTGCTCGACGCGCGGTGGCGCACGGGAGGCGACCGCGGCGCCGAGATGCGTCTCTCACCGCGTTCCCGCGCGCTGATCTTGTTTGCGGTGGCGCTGGTTCTCGCAACCTCCGCGCCGGGGACGTCGGCCGCCTCGGTCGCGGCGACCGCGGCGACCGCCGATTTCTTCAGGAACAGCACGCACACCAACAACTGGGCCATCCTGGTGGACACGTCCCGGTACTGGTTCAACTACCGGCACGTCGCGAACACGCTTTCGTTTTACCGCACGGTCAAGCGGCTGGGCATCCCGGACAGCCGCATCATCCTGATGTTGGCGGACGACTTCGCGTGCGACGCGCGGAACGCCTTCCCCGGCGAGATTTACGGATCGCGGTCGCGCGCGGTGAACCTGTACGGCGACGACATCGAGGTGGATTACCGCGGTTACGAGGTGACGCCCGAGAACTTACTGCGCGTGCTCACGAACCGACATCCGAGCGGCACGCCCCGATCGAAGCGCGCGTTGACGGACGCGCGCAGCAACGTGTTGCTTTACCTCACCGGCCACGGCGGCGACGAATTTCTGAAGTTCCAGGACCAGCGCGAGATTTTGAGCAAAGACATCGCCGACGCGCTGCACCAGATGAAACGGAAAAACCGGTACGACGAGCTGTTGTTCATCGCCGAGACGTGCCAGGCGAGCACGATGGCGGCGCAGTTCTACTCGCCCGATGTCCTCGCGGTGGGCAGCTCGGGAAAGGGCGAGAACTCGCTGTCGCATCACAACGACGACGCCATCGGGCTGAGCGTGATTGACCGCTTCACGTTTTACACGCTCGAGTTTATGGAGAAGATCGGCGCCGGCGCCGACGCGGAGTCGCGAGCGGACACCGCGGACGCGTGGTTCCGAAGTTTAACCAAGGCGAAGGTGCGGAGCACCGCGGAGCCGATCGTGGCAAACTATGCGCGCGATTTGCGGTCCGTGCGCGTCACGGACTTCTTCGGGTCCGCCACGGAGGCGCGGAGCGCCGCCGCGGGGTACGGGGGCGCGTTTCCGCGCGACGCGCTCGCGGAGGACGACGCGCGCAAAGAGATTCTCGGATACGCGGAGGCGCGCGAGTCCTATCGGCCGGTGGAGGAGGTGCTGCACGCTTCGATCGATCGATCCGGTGTTTCTACGGGGGGCTCGTTCCCCGCGGGGAGAGTCGCGGCGTACGCATCGTGCGTCGCGTTCGCGCCGGCGGTGCTCGCCGCGTCGCGCGCGTTGCAAAAGCACTTCTGACGCCGAAAAAGAGTCGTCTGGGTCGGTCCGTAGTTTTTAGGACGGCGCGTGATACGTACACTAACTAAAAAAATGCAGCTCACTTCGAAGGGGAGAACCGTCGATCGCGTACCGCGTACAATCCCTTTGTCCCCGCGTCGTCCGTGTCGTCGTCTCGCCCGAAGCCGCCGCTCGTTTCACTTCTTCTGCGTGCCCGCGAAGGCGAAGTCGGCGAACAAGTCCGCGGACCGCGCCGCCGGCGCGCCGCCGGAGCGCGGCGAAGCCGTCGCCGCTTTTCGAGGCTTTTTGAGTTTTGGCGGCGTCGTCTTGCGTTTGTGCCGGCGGTCGAGCCGCTTCGGGATGTACGCGGACAGAACGGCTTTTGCGTGTTTCGAAGCGCCGGGTTCCGCCGGGAGGGCCGCCCCGGCGGCCGCCGCTTCGACGTTCGCGTCGAGCGCGTCGTTCGTCTTCTCCGGACCCGCCGGAAAAGAATTCGGCGCGTCGGCGAAGTCGTTCTCCGGCGCGACGCGCGACGCGTCGCGACGCGCGGCGTCTTTCGCTTTTTCTTTGTCTCGCTTCGTCGCGACGCCTCCCTCCCGCGAAAAAACCAACTCCGCCACACTCCGTTCGCACGTCTCGATGCCCCGCGCCGCCGCCTCCGCGATCGCCGCGGCGGCGCCGGCGACGCTTCGCGCGTCGAGCGCGAAGTCGACGCTTCTTCGCGACTCGAGCGCGAACGCCTCGGCGAAGCTCGCGTCGGCGACGCGCGTCTCCTCCTCTTCGTCCGAAAGCTCGAGGTCGGAGAAGCGCAGGGACGAGGCGCTCTCGGAAGAAGCGTCCGATGCGCCATCACAGTCATCAGAGGAGGCTCGCTCGGAAACGTCCGCGTCGTGTGGTTCGGCGTGCGGTTCCGGCAAGCCGGCGCGTCGCACGACGACGCGCCGTTTGTTTTTTCGCGCCGCCGCCTCCGCCGCCTCCAACTCGGCCTCGCACGCGTCCAGCGCCTCGGAAACAGCCGCCTTGGTCTCGCGCAGCCCCCGCGCTCGCTGGGGAGAGCCCAGCATCCACAGCTCGCGCGCGCGCACCCTTTCCGCCTCCTCCGCCGCCTCCGCGCGGCCGCGGAGCGCGTCCGCCCGGTCTAGCATGGAGGTGGCGAAGCCGAGGAAGCTGCCCGCGACGCGCGCCACCTCGTCGCCGAGGCGCTCGCCGGGGGACGGAGCCGGAGGCTCGTCCTTGAGGAACGTGCCTCGCGAGGCGGCCGCGGCTGCAGCCTTCGCGGCTGCCCTCAGCGCGGTCGCGGTCGCGGCGGGAGACCGCGCGCCGTCGGGCGCGACGAGCGGGGCGTGCGGGAGGAGCGGCGAGTCGGGCCGCGAGGCGCCGAACGCGGGGGGCGCAGACGTCTTCTTCGCGACGTCTTCTTCGGCTCCGTCTTTCTGAGCGAGGCGGCGGCTGTGCGCCGCGGCGCCTGCGGCGGCGGAGACGAATAACGCGGGGTTCCGCGTCTCCAGGCTCGGAGGCATCGCAAGAGACGCGACTGGGCGCTTCTCGCGCGGTGACGCGCGTCGCTTTCTGTCGGGACCCGAGCGCGCCACAAAACTCGACGCACAGCTGTGTTCGCCGTACTGCCGCGCGCACTCTCTTCTCGGGCCTGAGTTCAAAAAAATGAAAGCCGCGCGAGGGTTTCTTCAGTGACATCCCGCGCCTCGATCGGCGCACCGCGTGGCGCCGGAGCACGCCACGCCAGCACCGGGCTCCTCGCGACGCATCGACCGGGCTCCACGCGACGCGGGCTCGGGTCGCGAGGACTGCGACGAGAGGCTTCCCCCGCGGAGGAAGGCCGGGGGCGTTGCCTGAGATCTCCCCGAACCGCGCAGCGGCGGTACGCAGACTGTAGGTACGCGCCATGGGAGGCTTCGCCGAGGTCCCGCTCGAGTACCACGGCGAGGCGCGCGTTGTGCTCGTGGACGGCGCGTCCGAGCGCAAACGCGCGACTGAGATACGCGACGCCGCGGGCGGTGCTTCCCTTCGCACGGGCATCCAGGGCGACCAAAGACGAGGGATCTTGACCTGGTCGATAACCGGCGACGACGGATCGGCGATCCGCGTCGCCGAGACGTGGATCGCGGAGAACGAGCGAACCCCGAACCCGCCGGGTTCTACTGAACATCACGAGGACGATGACGAAACCGCCCGACTGCCGCGATCGCACGTCGTGCGCGTCGTGTTCCCGAACGCGCTGCGGTCCATGGCGTGCGTCCTGGAGCGAACCAGCGACCCCGACGTCGCCGCCGTCGTCGTCGCCGTCGACGTCGCCGGCGTCGCGCGCCGCGTCGCCGTGCCTTCCTTCGCCGCCGCTGCGCGGAGACGCGCGGGCCTCACGGGCGCGCGAAACTCGCGCGACGCCGCGCTCGCGGCGTTGACGTCGGCGGACGTGACGTCGCACGACGTGGCACACGCGCTGGCGCCGCTGGAGGGCCCCACCGCGATGTGCGCGGCGGGCGCCGGGCTCGTCGCCGTGGGCGGCGCCAGCGGGCGCGTGGCGCTCTTCGAGTCCGCCGCCGGGCGCCGTTCGTTCGAGCCGGTGGCCGAGCTCAAGCCGGCGACTCTGGCGCGCCTGTGGAACGCGATGGCCGGGCCCTCCGCGGGGACGGGCGGCGCGTCGCGCCTCGCCATCCGCGGCTTGTGCGCGGTCCCCCGGGCATCCGGGGACGCGCCCGCGTTGCTGGCGACGGTTCGCGAGGACTGCCACTTGCAGGTTTGGGACGTCGCGACGCCGGCGCGGCCGACGTCGGTGATGGGCGCCGTTCTTCCCACGAGCGCGGCGGCGGTCTTCGGGGGCGTCGCCGCCGACGGCGGCGACGCGCGCGGGGCGGGCGCGCGCGCCACCTCCGCCGTGCACGTCGCGGACGGCTTCCTGGCGGTGGCGACGCGGGCGGCGGATGCCGCGGAGCCCGCGCGCGGCGACGAAAAAACGCCGCGCCTCGGCGTTTTTCAAACGGCGTCGACCGTCTCCGTGTACCGCCTGGACGTCGGGAACCACACCAGCTCCAGCTCCAGCTCCGCCGCGGGCCCCACGGTGAGGTTTTGCGCGTCTGTTGACGTCCCCGGCGCCGTCGTCGACGTCTGTCTGTGCGACGGCGCGCTGTGGTCGCTCTCCGCGGAGGGCGTCGCGCGCGTCGCGGTCCTCGACGACGTTTCGACGAAACCGACGGAACCTGCGTTCGGGCTGGACGACGCCGCGGACGCGCTCGCCGCGTGGGACGCGAGCGACCCGTCCCTCGGCTCGGGCGCGGCGTTCGCCGCGCTCGGGTGCCACGAAGGCGCATCCACGGACGGTGTCAGTGGGTCAGCCGCGAACGCGCGCGCCGCGGACGTCGCCGCCGACCTGGCCGGCGAAATCGCGGCGCGGGGTTTGGCGGACGCCGCGGCGCTCCGCGACGCGCTCGCCGCGCTGCGCTGGCCG